>SXGU01453816.1_pt1 | contig 38739 bp, 34 predicted proteins | sample 3174531 | NCBI WGS metagenome assembly SXGU01 (sample SAMN11356863, study PRJNA531348) | freshwater metagenome | isolation source: freshwater sample F1-140 | place: China: Fuxian Lake, Yuxi | collected 2017-12-25 | reverse complement strand
TAACCGAAGCACAACGCAAAGCCATCGGCGAACGTTGCGCCAAAGCCTGCATCGATATCGGTTATCTGGGCGCCGGTACGTTCGAATTCCTGTATGAAAAAGGCGAGTTCTATTTTATTGAAATGAACACCCGCGTACAGGTCGAACACCCGGTCACGGAAATGGTGACCGGCTTTGACATTGTTAAGGAACAGCTGCGCATTGCCGCCGGCGAACCGCTGTCCATTACCCAGGATCAAGTCAAAATCCAGGGTCATGCCATTGAATGCCGTCTGAATGCCGAAGATCCCCGGACATTCATGCCCTGCCCCGGCATTATCGACCAGTTCCACATGCCCGGCGGACCCGGCATCCGCTGCGAAACGCATATTTATAACGGCTATAAAGTGCCGCCCTATTACGACTCCATGATAGGCAAACTCATCGCCCACGGAGAAGATCGTAAAAGCGCCATCGCCCGCATGAATACCGCATTGAGCGAAATCATCATCGACGGCATTAAAACCAATATTCCGCTGCAGCAGGATATTATGAATGACGGCGCGTTTGCGGCGGGCGGGCAGAATATTCATTATCTGGAAAAGAAATTGGGGATTTATTAGTCGATAAGCCCGCTAGTACGGGTGGCGAACGGAACACATTGTTCTTTAAATAGATGTGCATTCTTCATCTGTACACGCCACCCATTCAATGATTGGGTTCAAGCGCATGGTTTTGCCGGGGTGTGATTTTGAGCATCGTACCGATGAACATATTAGCAAACAAGGAAACGTTAAAATCCGAGTTGTACAATGAGCTGCGGGCAGAATTGGCAACCAAGGAATTTGTTCCGGCGGAACTTAACGAATTGCGAGCAGAATTTATCGAATTGCGCGGGGAGATCAGACAAAACTTACTGTTGTTAAAAATATTGACCGGCATTGCTGTTTTTGGTTTGACCTTGTTTAATCCGGCATTTGTCAAATTGGTTGAGTTGGTGATGAAATGATAAGCAAGTAGCCTGGATGGCGCTTGCGGAATCCAGGTTTGATCGAAGCTCCACGCGAGACGGGGGTTATAAACCCCGTTCCTAACATTTTACGCTACTGCTATTTTTGAACCCTACGAGAAACCATGCGAACGGAGCAACATGCCCCCCGTCCGGCTTAGTGGTTTTTATGATATAGGGTGTACCATTTTCTATAGAGCAAATAATTTCAATGGTCGCCTCAGAAATAGCTTTATCAAGAAGCTCTTTGTTGCCAGAAATAAATTTTGTAGCCGGTAGCCCGGATGGAGCTTGCGGAATCCGGGGCCTTGAGCTTCGATCAACCCGGATTTCGCAAGCTCCATCCGGGCTACCGGCTGTTTTGAACTCAACATTTACGCTGTAGCTTCCAAGAGCACATTGAATTGGAAGTGTGAAAATTTATTAGGAGACACGTTATGTTCGCCATCCGCCAAATCATTGAAGATCCTCAAGACGTTATCCCCATTCCACCTGAACTTCGCCATCGCCGCACCGAGGTGATTTTTATCGCTATGGATCAAGAGCCGGAAGCGCCAACATTAGCGCTGCAAAAACCGACCTTGACTTTGGCTTCTTTGGCAGGCTGTTGGGAAGGAGAACCACTGGAACGCGCACCCCAAGGTGATTATGAAATTCGGCGAGAATTCGAGTGATGTGGCTGCTGGACACCAATGTCTGGATTGCCTATCTTGAGCGCAAATCAAATCCCGTAAAGGAGCGCATTGCTGAACTCCCCGAAGCACAGATCTTGCTGTGCGATGTAGTGAAGGCCGAGCTATTGTATGGCGCTTATCGCAGCTCGCGTGTTGAACAGAATCTTGCCAAGCTGGAGTTATTGTTTTCATTGGTAAAATCACTCCCTTTTGATGGCGCCGCAGCGCATGAGTTTGGCGTTATCCGTGCTCACCTTGCTCGGCAAGGCACACCTATCGGACCTTATGACCTGCAAATCGCCGCCATCGCCCGTGCCCATAATTTGATTTTGGTGAGTCACAACACTCGCGAGTTTTCCCGTGTGCCGTGTTTAGCTTTAGAAGATTGGGAGACCACTCTTTAACCAAGTAGCTGGATTTGCAAATCACGTACCTTTTATAATACCGACAGCTCAACTATGACGAGAGGATGTAATACCGCCCAGCAGGTTTTGACGCTACCACCTCTTGTACCTAAAACTATCAAGCTCAGGACTGAGCATGAAATAATTTGTGCAACTTGTTCCCTCTCCCTCCGGGAGAGGGTTAGGGAGAGGGGATACAAATGATCAAGTTATTTCATGCTCATTCCTAAGCCATCCCTCTTAATGCCCTATAGGTATAACCCAAACCACAATCCATTCTTTTCAATCAAACCTTCACCCATGGCCTGGCATCAAATTTCCGTTATCACCAATGAAAACACCGCTCCCAAACTGGCTGACTTTTTCAGTCATCTCGGCGCGGTATCCGTCACTTATATGGATGCCGAGGATGAGCCGGTTTACGAACCGGCCATCGGCGAAACCAAAATATGGAGCCATACCGAAGTCATCGCGCTTTATGAAATGGATGCAGACCCTGCGTTGATCAAATCGCAGGTATTCATCCGGTTTGAAAAAGACGGTTTACAGAACTGGCGCGATGAACACATTGAAGACCAGGAATGGGAACGCGCCTGGATGGAGTATTATAAACCGATGAAGTTTGCCGATAAGCTCTGGGTCTGCCCGACCGACCAGGAACAGATTGAAGACGGCACGGTTTGTTTGACGCTTGATCCGGGATTGGCGTTCGGCACCGGCACGCATCCCACTACCGCGTTATGCCTGGAATGGCTGGCGAGCCACGACCTGAACGATAAAACCGTTATCGACTACGGCTGCGGCTCTGGCATTCTGGCCGTGGCGGCTATTTTATTAGGCGCCAAAATAGCCCACGCCGTTGATATTGACGAACAGGCGCTTACGGCAACCCGCGACAATGCGCTGAAAAACAACGTGCAGGATAAAATCAACTGCTATTTACCGGAGCAATTTGCCCCGATTCAAGCCGATCTGGTGTTGGCCAATATTCTCGCTAAACCGTTAATCGATTTATCGGAGCAAATTTGCGCACTACTGGTTTCCGGCGGCCAACTGGTTTTATCTGGTATATTACATGAACAAGCCGATTCGGTGATGGCGGCCTACCGAAACCACATCACATTCAATCCGCCTGTTCAACAAGAAGACTGGATCAGACTGGACGGCATCAAGCACTAAAGCGCCATGTATACAAAATGCCCTGAATGTAAAAAAACGCACACACTGACCCTGCCTCAGCTACGCGCCAGCAAAGGCATACTGCGTTGCCGGAATTGTTCGGTCATGTTTAACGCACTGGAATATATCAGCGAAACCAGCGACGCCTACATCGCAGAAAACCTGTCGTCGCAACATCTGCCGTGGGACAAGCCGAATGAACCGGACAACACGTTCTGGGGCTTAGGCGTCCTGCTCGCCATCCTGCTGCTTGTTGTGCAGATCATCTATTTTGAAGGTTATGCTTTCAGCCAGAATTCAAGGTTCCGGCCCGGCCTGGAAAAAATATGCCACTATTTCGATTGCAAATTGCCTGCTTACAAAAACCCCGATGAATTTGCCGTATTGCATGGCTCTTTTAATCCCTTGCCCGATCACAGTTATGAATTCAAGGCGATTATCACCAATCAGGCGACTTTCACCCAAGCACTCCCGAACATTACCCTGAACCTGCTTGACTATAACGGTAAACGCTTCACGCATCGGGTGTTTCGTCCACAGGATTATTTGCCTGAAGCGACAGCGGCAACGGAACTGGCCTCCGGCGCAACAACAGAAATTCGCTTACTCATCGCCGCACCGAAAACCGGCATCGGCGGCTATACCTTTGATATAACCTATTAACATAACTGAATAACTAATTAATATGACCCAGGCCGACATTTATCTAAAAAAGAACGAAGACAAGCGCTTGCGTAAAGGGCATTTATGGGTTTTCAGCAATGAAGTCGACACCAAACGCTCGCCGCTGGAACAGTTTTCGCCCGGCGATCTGGTGCAGGTCAAAGCGGATGACGGCAAAGTCATGGGTACCGCTTACATCAACCCGCAAGCCCTGGTTTGCGCGCGCCTGTTATCCAGGAAGCCGATCAAAAATAACTGGCACGCCTTCTTTAAAGAACGACTGATGACGGCGCTGACCTTACGCGAAAAACTCTTTGATAAGCCCTATTACCGGCTCGTTTTCGGCGAAAGCGACGGCTTGCCGGGCCTGGTGATTGACCGCTTTGATACCGTATTATCGGTGCAAATCACCACTGCCGGGATTGAACTGCGCAAAGACGCGCTGTTTGCTGTGCTGATTGAATTATTCGCCCCAAGCGCGATTGTCCTGAAAAATGACAACAGCCAGCGGCAATTGGAAGGCTTGAGCCAGGAATCGGAGGTTGCCTATGGACAACTCCCTGACCCTGTCATCATTGAAGAAAACGGCGCGAAATTTAAAATCGATATTTTGAACGGACAAAAAACCGGCTGGTTTTATGATCACCGTTGCAGCCGCGCCCAACTGGCGGGACTGGCAAAAAACCAGCGCATACTGGATTTATTCTCCTATACCGGCGCATGGGGCATTCCAGCAGCTATTGCGGGCGCCACTGAAGTAACCTGTGTTGATGCCTCGGAAAGCGCTTTGGCGCTGGCCCTGGAAAATGCGCAGCTCAATCAGGTAGACGACAGAATGCGCTTCGTCCATAGCGATGTCTTCGAGTTTCTTAAAAACGCCCGCCTGGAAAACCATCTCTACGACATTGTCGTACTGGACCCTCCAGCGCTGATCAAGCGTAAAAAAGACTTCAAGCAAGGCTATGAAGCGTATCGGCGCTTGAACCACCTTGCCCTGCAAGTTTTATCGAAAAACGGTATTTTGATCTCGGCCTCTTGTTCTTACCACCTGAGCCGTGAAAACCTACATGAGATTTTACGTTCGTCAGGACGGCATATTGACCGGCATTTAGTCTTCTTTGCCGGCGGCGGACAGGGACCGGACCACCCGATTGACCCTGCATTACCTGAGACGGAGTATTTAAAAACCTTTTTTTGCTCTGTCGCTTCAAGCCTTTAATGTCATTGAGGCCGGTTTATGTCTGTTGTAGAATACCAACAAACATTTGTGTTCTTTACGACTGACCGGTCAAATTTAATGACCTTGCCTTATAAAGCCAAATAAACATAAAGATATTGCGCCAAACCGGTTGTCCGGGTATTTATCCATATTTCGGTAGGATTGCGCAAAATCACTACCAGGCTCCAAAAAACGAAATCAACCCTAAACCATTACTTAACATGAGGATAATAAAAACAATGAAAGCTTGCGATTCCTGTTCCGGCCGCGTTGAAATCGGCAAACACCATAGAAATGTTCCTGTCTGGCGGCGAGCCATAGGCATGGTGTTTGTCTACCTGCCTATTATTACTTTGCCTTTTGTGTTTATCAGCGCCTATCTGACTTATTATCACCTGATCCTGATCGGCGGTAAAAACGTTAAAACCCTGTCTGATTATTTACCCGATCGTGCCAGCCATCGTTATACCCTGAAAAATCAAATCACGATGGACGGGTCTTTTAAAGCCAGCCTGTCGCAGTCAAAACTGTTTTGGGTCCTCAACTGCACCTGGTACTGCCCTGTCAGTGTCGCTCTTTTCGAATGGCACGCTTATATGGTTAAACTGGTTGAAAACTGGTGGTGTCCGTTCACTCATGAGAAAAAAGCAGGCTACAGTAATGCAAAGATTGATCAATCATTCTGGCATATTTACCCTGAAGATAATAAAAAGCTGGAAGCGGAAGACCGGGATAACCCCATCTGGAACGAATCGACTGATTCATAAGCCTTGTTCACTAAGGTCGATATACAAAACTATTCACCCTCTCCCCATAGGGAGAGGGTGCCCTCTTCCTTAACTTAATGGCAGAGAAACTCCGGCTTGGGAACCAGCGATAGAGGGCTGAGTGCAACGAAAACATTGTAGTCCGCTGCCATGAACCACGATACAAAAGCGCACATTTATCATCAGCTTTATTGTATGGAAAGGGCCGGTTTCCCCGCTCAACTGGCATTCAGCCATCTAACAACGAAAAATCCAGGCATCAACCAACAAATCAAACAATTACAAGGCTATCTGAATACCGGCCACGCGATTGCCGAATCCGGGTATCGAGCGGAAGTCTTCAGTAAAACCGACTACCATGTATTACATGCCGCAGAAGTCGGCGGTCAACTCGAATTAGCATACCGGCGCTTGTCCGATTATTACGGCGCTAAAGCAAAACGACTGAGGCAAATCAAAAACCGTCTTTATCTGCCTGCAATGATACTGATCGTCGCCTTATTTGTGCAGCCGGTACCGGCATTGATAGTCGGTGCGATAAACGGGCAGCAATATTTATGGCTTAGCGTCGGACGACTAGCCGGTTTAGCTGCTTTTATCTCTATCGCCTTACGCCTGCCATTCTGGCTAACCAACGGATTTTTGCAGTTCCTGGGTTTGAAAAACGGCCTCTATCTCTTGCAATGTAAACTGCCTATCATTTCCGCCTGGATAACCACCCGACAAATCAACGATTTTTTACAATGCTTGGGCATGATGCTGGAAGCGGGCTTGCCTTGTATACAGGCATTCCCTCTGGCTCTTGAGACAATCAAAAACCCTGTTCTAAAAAACCGCTTTGGTCCCGCCCTGGCCCGTCTCGCCAAAGGCCAATCACTCGCGGAAGCCTTGGCGGACGTCAGGGAAATCAACCGGACAACGGTTCATGTCGTACTGACCGGCGAACAAAGCGGCAAACTGGTTGAATCGATACGCCACCATACCCGGCTTGAGGCGGAAAAAATCAGCATTGAGGAAGACCTGCTGGCGGAATGGATACCCCGCTTGTTTTATTTCCTGGTCATAGGCTGGATGGCCTATTCGATTATCGGCAGCCGTGTGACGTCACTTTAATGCTGTTTTTATAGTTCTTTTATCAAGCGCAAATGATGCAAAACTCAAACAGTATCTATTGGGATTTTTTGGCGTTGATCGCCGGTGTTCTTTTCACGCTGGCGTTTGCTCCCTTTGATTACGCCTGTTTGGCTGTAGTCGGGCTGACCATATTATATGCCTCCTGGCAGCATATAACACCCAACCGCGCCCTGTTGAGAGGCTATTGGTTCGGATTGGGCGCATTCGGTTTGGGCGTATCCTGGGTCTATATCAGTATTCATGATTATGGTCATGCCGGCATTGCCAGCGCCAGTCTTCTAACCGCTCTTTTCGTCGGTTTTTGGGCGCTGTTTCCGGCGCTGACCGGTTGGCTTTCGGCAAAACTAAAGCACCCCTACAGCTGCGTAATCACGCTGCCTTTACTATGGACGCTAATCGACTACTTTCGCGGCGTCATGGTGCTCAACGGCTTTCCCTGGCTGCTCGGCGCTTATTCCCAACTGGAATCGCCGCTGGCAGGCTACATACCGGTAATCGGTGCTTACGGCACTGGGTTTTTATTGGCGTTAACGGCATCTGTCATTGTATTCATGATCCGCGCTAAAAACCGGCGTCTATTATCGGCCGCTGTCGTTGCTGTAATCTGGATTGCAGGCGGTTTGTTGCAGACGGTAACGTGGACGGAGAAAGCCGGTGAGCCGATCCGCGTCTCACTGGTTCAGGGCAGCATTACCCAGGATAAAAAATGGCTGCCCGAAAATCGCTTGAATACCTTGCTACTCTATAAAAAATTGACCGAAGCGCATTGGGATTCTGACGTGATCATTTGGCCGGAAACCGCCATTCCGGCTTTTTTATCAGAAGTTTACGAGCCGTTTTTATTGCCGTTAAGCGAGACCGCCAAACAACACAATACCGATTTAATTATCAGCGTGCCAATCGAAGGCAAGGCCGAGGGTGAAATTTACAACGGCGTCATAACACTGGGCAAGGACACCGGCATGTACCGCAAAAATCACCTGTTGCCTTTCGGCGAGTATCTGCCCTGGCAGCCCGTGTCCGGTTTTGTCTTGAATGCCCTAAATATCAACCTGGGCAATTTTACTCCCGGCGGGGTGGAGCAGCCTTTGTTAAAAGCGGCCTCCTATCCGTTCATCACATCCATTTGTTATGAAGATGCGTTTGGCGACGCCGCCATTAGCGGATTGCCGGATGCCGCTTTCCTGGTCAATGTCACCAACGACGGCTGGTTCGGCAACTCGATAGAACCGCATCAGCACTTGCAAATCGCCAGGATGCGCGCCATCGAAACCGGCCGTTTCTTATTGAGGGCAACCAACACCGGCGCAACCGCATTTGTTGGCCCCGACGGGAAAATCATTAAACAAGCCCCTTTATTTAAAGCGACGGTGTTGACCGGATCGATCACGCCGATGCGCGGCATGACACCGTATGCCCGGCTGGGCGATAAAGCCGTTATTGACGTGCTGGCGCTGTTGCTTATCGGCTTGATTATTTATGACAGGCGCGGCTCTTTTCGTCGCTGAGGCCCGCTATCGAAGCACAAATCAGGCGCCGATTAAACCACGATCGAAATTTAACAATATCAACGTATTGAAAAATAAATCCAGTGATGATTTAATTATATTTGTCGATCCATAATAGCTCTTCTCTCTTTTTCAGGAGAGGGTGCGGAAGGATATTTACAAGCAACAATGGTATCGACTTTACACATAATAATTTAATGAGGAGATAATAATGAAAAAATTAGCATCTGTTTTTGCCGGTTTATTGTTGTGTCTAACCACTAATGCTTTCGCTGGAGGAGATGTCAACTCTGCATTAACACACGCCAATGCAGCAGTATCGTCCGGCAGCTCTGATACCAAAGCCTTTCTAGCACATGCGGCGGAAGCGCTGGATGACACGCTGGCAGCCGCCATTCCGGCGAAAGGCTTGTTATTGTCCCATCTGGATGAAGCCTCCAAGGCGTTGGGAGACGCCATCAGTCACGTTAAGGCCGGTCATGGCGACATGGGCGTTGCCGCTGCTGAAACTGCAGTAGTACATCTAAAAGCGGCTGCAGCCACCAAATAGCAGCATATAGCACCATTACGATGGAAGAAACGGGCAGATCATTCTGCCCGTTTTTTTTACGACTTTGCCAGCCCGTTAAACAGGCGGTTGTTTTTCTCCCGATATAAGCACCTGTACCGTATCCCCGACTTTCAGCATTCCACTTTGGTTATGCAAGGCGTTTTGCCCGAAATAGACATTATTTTGCCATTTCCTGATGCGGTTCAGCGTTCTCAAAGGCTCTTTACCGGTTTGCGCGGTTTCAGGATCGATAGTCGGTATGGCGCACCGCGAGCAAGGTTTGGGCAATCGGAAATCAATCGAACCGATGCGGATTTCCCGCCAACTGTCTTCGGCATAGGCGGGACAACCGGAAATGACCAGATTGGGTCTGAAACGAGTCATCGGTAAATTCAACTGCATCTCAGCGTTTAACGAAACCAGCGAATTTTCCGAGATGATTAAAAACGGAAACCCGTCGGAAAACGCCGCCCGATCGCCGGGACGACCATAATCGGGATCGACTGCGCGGACACTGTCATCGGACTGATAAACCAGCCGGCAATCCTGTTTCAAAAAATGACTTAACCACCGATCGGCTTCCGGTGATACACTTCGAGCTGCACATTGGTCTTGCCATATCGTACTGACAATGAGGTCGCCATCCACAGGTTTTAACGGCAATAACAAATCGCTCATACCCTGCGCGGAGAGAATCAGGTGAGAATCGGTCAGGGCGGTCTTAATCAAAGCCATTGACGGCAATCTCCGCTGACTCAGAAATTGTCCTTCATTATCAATAATCATCCATTTCCTATCGTATTGAAGGCCTGTTTCAGTAACAGGCCAGCAGGTGACATTGAAACCGGCCAGTGATTTTACCGGGTAAATAGTGATCTCGCTTAGTGTGCAGTGTGTCATAGAGTTAATTTATAATTTTCAGGCCGGCATTTCATTGATACCATAAAAGACCAGTTGTAATAGGGATTGAAATACAGTTTAAGTGAATCAGGCACGCGTTTCGATAGTCATTTCAAAGGCAGATTGAAGTATACTTTTTCTAAACCTAAGAAAAAACCTGTTAATCCGCTAGAATTGGCGGATGTGTTTTTATAATCGGCAAATGATGCAATGAGTAAGCGCTTTATCCAGATCGTCTTTAAAATAGTAATTGCTGTTCAACTAATCAGCATCGTCCCTGCTTATGCAAAGCCCGGCAAGTCCAGGCAAACGTATGCCATCGCTTATCTGACGCAAGAGCAAGCGCCGCCTCCGATATTATCCAATGTGGAGCCTTTTATTAAAAACAAAGGCGAGTTCGGAGCCGAACTGGCGATTAGTGATAACAATACCACCGGCGAATTCACCGGACAGCACTTTAGTCTGAAAAAATTCATTGTGCCGCCGGACGGCGATATTATTGATGTTTTTAACAAAGATATTGCCGGTAAATTTCAATATATTGTCGTTAATGCACCTGCCGAGCACTTGAATCAACTGGCCGATTTACCGGCGTCGAAGCAAGCCCTGTTGTTTGATGTGGCGACACGGGATAACGTCTTACGCAATGAACAATGCCGAAGCAATGTATTGCATCTATTGCCTGACCGGGCAATGCGTGCAGACGCATTGGCGCAGTATATGCTCAAAAAACGCTGGATCAAGTGGTTTTTGGTCATCGGCGCTACCGCGGAAGACCGCTTGTTTGCCGATGCAATCAAACGTTCCGCCAAACGTTTCGGCATAGAAATCGTGCAGGAAAAAACCTGGGAGCATACCTTCGATGCGCGGCGCACCGTGCAGTCGGATGTTGCGGTATTTAGCCAGGTCGATGATTATGATGTGCTGATTGTCGCCGATGAACAGGGCGAGTTTGGCGAATATCTGGATTACCGGACCTGGTTGCCAAGACCGGTAATCGGCACCCAGGGCCTGAAAGCGGTGGCATGGCATCGAACGCATGAACAATGGGGCGCCATCCAGATTCAAAACCGTTTCAAGGAACAGGCCGGGCGCTGGATGGAAGAACAGGACTATGGCGCTTATCTGGCGATCAGGGCCATCGGCGAAGCGGCGACAAGGACGCAATCGATCGATATACAAGCGGTTAAACCCTATATGTTGAGCGATCAATTCGCCTTACAGGGCTATAAAGGTACGCCGTTGTCATTCAGAACCTGGGACGGACAATTACGGCAACCGGTGTTATTGGCAGCCCCGATGTCCCTGGTTGCGGTCGCGCCGATTGAAGGCTTCCTGCATCCGAAAACCGAACTTGATACCCTTGGAACAGACCAACCTGAATCGCAATGTAAACAGGATAAATAATAATGAAAAAAAATGGCTTAAGGCTGCTGGCGTTACTCACATTAACCGGCACACTGCACGCGGAAACGGTTTTTGTCACGCTGGAAAAAGATAATGCGCTCGCTGTCGTTGATCCGATAACCGGTACCTTAAGCAAAACAGTACCTGTCGGTCAGCGTCCACGGGGCATTGCCATCAGCCCGGATAACAAATTCCTTTATATCGCTACCAGTGACGACAATACCATCAAGATTTTTGATGCCGTGTCTTTGCAAGAAATCGGCAAATTGCCTTCCGGCGATGACCCTGAAACCTTTGCGCTGAACCCTGCGGGCGACCGGCTTTATGTATCGAACGAAGATGACAGCATGGTCACCGTTATCGACATTACCAAGAAAAAAGCCGTGAAACAGATTAAAGTCGGCGTGGAACCGGAAGGTATTAGCGTAAGCCCCGATAACCAATGGATAGTCAGCGCCTCTGAAACCACCAATATGCTGCATTGGATTGCCGCCAAATCCAATGCCATCGAAGAAAACACCCTGGTCGACCCACGTCCGCGAGCCCTCAGCTTTACCGCCGACAGCCAACAATTGTGGGTGACGTCGGAAATGGCGGGTACGTTGATGATTGTCGACGTCAAGAGCAAACAAATCATCAAAAATATCAAGTTTACCGTGCCGGGCGTTACCGACGATAAAATTCAACCGGTCGGTGTCGTCATTGACAAGAACAGGCAGCGCGGCTATGTTGCATTAGGGCCGGCAAACCGTGTAGCAGTGGTTAATGCGCAATCTTTTGAGGTGGAAAAAGTGCTGCTGGTCGGTCAACGGGTTTGGAATCTGGCCTTTTCCCCCGATCAAAAACGACTCTATACGACTAACGGCACCAGTAACGATATATCCATTATCGATCTTGACAGCCAGCAAGTCACCAAATCCATAGGGGTAGGCACCTACCCCTGGGGCGTTGCGGTAAAACCATGAAATCATCAATAACGGCCGCATCGCCGGTCTTGCCTCCTGCATCCATGCAGCCGCCAACCGCCTTGTCCATCGACAATTTGAGTTTTTCCTATAGCGGCAAAAAAGCCCTGGACCATGTCAGTTTCAAGATCATGCCCGGTGAATGCACGCTTTTACTCGGCCCGAACGGAGCCGGGAAAAGTACTTTATTTTCCTTGATTACCAGACTCTACGATACGCGTGAAGGTCACATCGAGCTCTGTGGTTTCGACATAAAACAACAAACACGCAAAGCTTTAGCAAATCTGGGCGTGGTTTTTCAGCAAACCACACTGGATATGGATTTAACGGTCATGCAGAATTTACGCTATCACACGGCGTTGCACGGCATGAACCGCAAACTGGCCACGCAACGCATCCAGGAAGAACTGGAACGCTTATCCATGTATGAACGCCGTTTTGAGAAAATACGCCAGCTTAACGGCGGCCATCGAAGACGCGTCGAGATAGCCAGGGCGTTACTGCACAAACCATCGCTGCTGTTGCTCGATGAGCCCACCGTCGGCCTGGATATGCCCAGCCGGTTTGCGATTGTAGAGTATGTGCATCAACTGGTCGTTGATGAAAAACTGGCGGTTCTATGGGCCAGCCATTTAATTGATGAAGTTTATCCTGACGACCATGTCATTGTTTTACATAGGGGCACGATTAGAGCCAACGGCACCGTTAACGATGTCCTGCAAGCAACCCAATCCAAACTCATTAAAGACGCCTTTTACAGTTTGACGCAAGGAGAGCAATCATGAGTAGTCTGCATTACTGGCGCGCCATGTGGGGCATTATCGGTCGTGAATTACGGCGTTTTATCACCCAGCGTGAACGCTTTATTTCCGCTCTGGTCCGTCCCCTGGTCTGGCTGTTTGTTTTCGCGGCAGGCTTCAGGGCCGCCCTGGGTCTTGCGATTACGCCGCCCTACGAAACCTATATTCTTTACGAAGTTTATATCACCCCCGGATTGTGCGGCATGATCCAGCTTTTCAACGGCATGCAAAGTTCACTATCGATGGTTTACGACCGCGAGATGGGCAGTATGCGCATATTGATGGTGTGTCCGTTGCCGCGCTGGTTCCTGCTGCTCAGTAAATTGCTGGCGGGTACGGGAGTATCCATTTTGCAGGTTTACGCCTTTTTGGCGATTGCCAAGGCTTACGACATCGAGCCGCCCTGGCAGGGTTATTTATGGGTGTTGCCGGCGCTGATGTTATCCGGGTTGATGTTGGGTGCGCTCGGGCTGTTATTATCATCCTTCATAAAACAATTGGAAAATTTTGCCGGCGTCATGAACTTTGTGATTTTTCCGATGTTTTTTATGTCAACAGCACTGTATCCATTATGGAAAATTAAAGAATCCAGTACGCTGCTATATAATCTGGCGCAATACAATCCTTTTTCACAGGCGGTTGAATTAATCCGATTTGCCTTATACGGGCAATTTAATCAACAAGCCTTTGTCTACACACTGGTCGCATTCACTGTTTTTATGACAACGGCGATTATTGGTTATAACCCTTCCAAGGGAATGATGGCTGGAAAAGGTGGAGCGCGGTGACTATTTGTATTTTTAATACAAACTTTTTTACATCATTTAAAGAACAAACATCGGTGGACCATTGAAAAACTCCTTTTTTCTTGTTATTCCAAAACAACAGAATAGCCCGTATCGACTTCAGGAATTTGATGCAAAAATCCTGCAGCAATGGATAGACGAGTTGCCTACGGCTAATCCCGAATTGTCCGCTCGCTTGCTGCAAGATCTGATTATGGACTTAAATACGATTGCGATGCCTGCTCAATTGAGACTCGAAACATTGGAACTGTTAAGGCCCAGCGTGCTTTCCATTGAAGACTATATTCGCTCAAAGCTTATGGCGTCAGGGTTTCCGAAAGAAGATAACGACCATAGAATGCTGAAACTGCTGGTGTCTATTGCAAAAGAATTCACTATCGGCTACTGGATAGTCGTTAAAGACCAGACTAAGCGCGATGTCAGCTGGTTTCAGGGAAAAAATGTAGCCTTAGCGATTCAACGCAGCATTAAAGGGCTGAACAGCATCGTTATTAATTTTTTTATTATGGGCATGCCGGTACCTGATTGGGTGTGGATGGATTTGCACGGTTTTTATAAACTCAGTGTCAAAATAAAGAAAAATGCCACGCAGGTAGCGAATGATAGCGGCCAGTTCAATAAAACCTGCAGTCCTGAGGACTGTTATCTGCAGATTGTTTTGCTCAGTCTTGCCGATCCAACCGGTTTAATGCAAAAAGAAGTTCTGGTGGTTTATCGTTTTATAGAAACAATAAGTTCATTGGTTAGCCTGAAAAGCGCCCCGGTCTCCCAACCGGTACAGTGCTTTATCTCAACAGAAGAAGACGCTGCGCCCTGTTTTCAGTCTGAAAGGGATATTGATCCCGAATCAGCCCTGCTTTATATCGACTTCACCAAACTGTATAAGGCTTTTGCACAAAAAACGATTATGATCAGTCCGTCTGAATCGAGATTTAACACCATCGATGTTATAAGAAACACGATGGAAAAACCTTCTGCGGAATTGCTCGATTATCTTATGCAAAGATGGTCAGGAATCAATCCTCAGAATATTCCGCTATTTGCAGACCGCCTGGACAGATATCTGGCCATCGGATTGATACCGGCTTTCAATCTGCAAAAATCAACGAAAATCAGCACTGAAATAGATTTCGAGTTTCTGGTTCAATCTCAATCCAGTTCGTTATTATCTTGCGCTTTCACCAAAACAGGTGTCTTGTCCGTGGGCAGCCTGGTTAGCCTTAGAAAAGCCGATAGCGAGGAAAATACACGCTTATTGGGTATCGTCGACAAACTGATTGTATCGAAAGAAAAAGGCAAAATAATATTCGGCGTTCGAATGCTTGCGCACCAATGCGCGGCTGTCGTTTATCTTCCCCTCGAACCGAGAAAAAACGAAATTCCGAAACGAGCGCTGTTTTACAGTACCGGCGAAAAAGACAAGGATGGCTATATTATTCTTGATACCTCTATATTTAAGGATGGCGATGCTATCCGCTTGTTTGTCAACCAGGAAAACTTTGTAGTTATCATGCTGGTACACAAGAAGAATATCGGCTTGGGCTATTGGCAGTTTGAGTGTCATAAAATGACAGGCTTAGAGAGTACATCCGCTAGTTAAACCTTATCTTGTTATCTGTGCGGCTTTTTAATTAAACAGTCGCGCACGAGGAAACTTCGGTTCTTTAATTAGCCAAAGCAGTCTGCTAAGGTTTGCGCATGAAATAACCCCGATAGTTTGTCCCCTCTCCGTGCGGGAAAGCATACAAGGACTAGGGAGAGCGGAAATAAACCATTACATTTTTTCACCATGACAAAGAAAAGCAGTCTTTATCATGTGCAGAAACAGCATCGACTCAAGGTGCTTGATTCGCCATTAACCGGATGAATAAAAGCTAATTGCCAGTGACCTTTCAGTAGCGGTTATTTAGCCCGCGCCAAGCGTATTGCGTTTTGGTTCGAAAAATGTAATATTGCCTTCCCCCGCATGAGACCGGAATCAATCTTATGCCGATCTCAATCACCCACCAACTACCGAATATTGATGGAAACAACTACACAGAGCGCCACAATCATTACTACACCCGACAAAATTAGTACCACACACGACAAACACTACCTAAGCAGCATATCCGCGTTAAAAAAAGAAATAAAAGCACGCGGACTTTATAAAAAAGACACAAAAATTGTTTTACTTCACCTGTGTCTTCACCTCATTTTCACCACCGCCGGAATCGTTTTATTCATCGTATCGCCCAATTTATGGGTTACTCTTGCAGCCACTGTTTTCTTACTTGTCGGCTTGCTGGGCGTCGGTACGCACACCCATAACTCAGCGCACTATGCCAGCACCAACAGCAAGCGCCTGGATGATTTTTTAGCCTATTTCGGCAATGTTGTCATCATGGGCTTTTCAATTAACTATTGGCAATACAAGCATAATATTGTCCATCATAAAAACCCGAACATTGTCGGCCTGGATAATGATTTTGATTTTGCGCCGATATTCTCGGTCATCAAAAGCGAAAAAGAAAACACACCCGGTTTGCACGGTTTTTATTACCGCTACCTGCAAGGGATTATTTTCCCCATCGCGATCGGCTTTCTTGCCTTCGACATACAGCGCCAGGGCTTTGAATACCTGATCGGCAAGATGCGCAACGACCGGACGAATATAAGATATTGGCTTGATTTGGGCTGCCATTTTCTCCATGTCTTGTTATGGATAGGCTTGCCCAGCGTGTGGTTTGATATTTCCGATGTCTTGCTGTTTTACCTGCTCCGAAACATGCTTTTATCGTATGCGCTGTTCTTTACGCTCGGCGCGTCGCACCTGGTTCCCGAAGCGGTCTTCGCGACCAACGACCAGAGCTCGGCTGATTTCTTTTTAAAACAAACCGCCACGACCATCAATATTCGCACCAACTGGTATGGCCGATTCCTGATGTCGGGCCTGGATTATCAAATCGATCATCACCTGTTTGTCGGCGTCTGTTACACGAAATTGCCGGAGTTAAGCAAACTGGTTAAGGAGTATTGCGACGTTAACGGTTACGCCCATACGACGCTCGGTATGTTGCCTGCTTGGATCAGCGTCATCAGTGTGTTTTATAACCCCAAGCCCGTTATCAATGACCTCGAGTTATCAAGGCCGGAGCCGAAGGTTTAAGGTTTTGAACCATCTTATCCCGCGCCAAAACACCAAGATCCAAAGAAACCAAGACAATAAAAATCTTGGCGTCTTGGCGCCCGTTTTCTACCACTTTGGATCACAGATCAGCGCACCAGCAGATCCGGGCCGAGCCAGTCGACAATAAAATGTCGGTAATGTTCGGCTTTAGCGGTTTGCAGATGTTCCAGCGGATTAAGGTTGTCGGTCAAGATCACGCCCTGACTCTTGTCTACCGCGATTAACCGTTCTTTCAGCCATGCCGATTGGTCTGCCAAAAGCGCAGCCGAATCGAGATTTATCGGCTGCCGCGCCGCCAGGAAAATATAGTCGTTGAAATCATCACCCGGCTCGGAAACAAAAACCGATTGCTGCGGTAGCACCTGATCAAGCGTCTTTGCAACCGATGCCAGGGCCGGATTTTTTCCGCCGTTTGAAAACGCAACGAAATTCAGCGCCAGTATGCCGCGCTCCGACAATAACCCGCGTAACTGGGCCAGGGTCTCGACAGTCAACAGATGCGCCGGTTCTGAGCCGCCGGTGAAGCAATCATGGATAATCAGGTCGTAAGGACCTTTCAGATGACGAATTTCATAACGCGCATCACCGACGACGGACTGGCCGGTCGCTTTAAAGCCAAAATAATCGACAGCCGCATCAGCGACGGCAGGATCAATCTCCAGCGTATCGGTCACTACGCCGTAACGCTCATGCAGCACTTTCGCCATGTGACCGGCCCCGAGACCGATAATCAGCGCGCGGTTCATTTTGGGCGCCAGCGCCGGAATCAAGCCGACAATATCCTGGTAACTCAGGCGGCTGACGCCGTCGCTGATATTGGACGCGCCTATCGTTGACGCATCCGACGTTAACAGGCGCAGATCTTTCGCCGGTTGATCTATCACCCGCACCCAGCCGTAAAGGCTTTCCCGTTCGGACTGCACCTGAAACGCATCCCCTCCCGTATAAACATGCCCGGCGCCAACAATCTTGGGTAATAAACAAAGCCCTATTATCGCCAGCGACACACTCGGCAACACGGCAACAGCGACACCCAATTGTTTTTTCTCATAAACGGCAACAACGGCAGCCAGTAAAAACAACAGCAGTCCAAGACCGATCAATATCTCCCGCGAACCCAGGAGAGGAAACAGAAAAAAGCCCAGCACCAGCGTGCCGATCACACTGCCTACCGTGCTCACCGCGTAAATCGAGCCGGCGCTGTTACCGACGCCTTCCAGTGTTGAAGTCGACAGTTTTATCGCGAAAGGCCCGACCATGCCTAACAGGGTCAGGCTCGGCGAAAATAATAACAATGCGCTTACAAAAGCGCCGGCGCGTAAGCCTAACGGATCGGTCGCCAGCAACACAGGGCGGGTCAGCCACGGGATCAGCAGCGTCAACAAGGCGGCCAGCGCAATAATCAGCGAAAGGCCGGTGCGCTTGGCGCAGTCCGCCCAGCGGCCGCCGACAAAGTAGCCGATAGCCAGCGCAATCATCGTGACCGAAATCAGCGACGACCAGACATACAGACTGGCACCGTAAAACGGCGCAATCATCCGCGTACCTAAAAGCTCTATCACCATCACCGAAGCGCCGGTGAGGAAAACAGTCAGGAAAAGCCCGGCACGCCCGAAAACATTCAAAGAGTTGTTAGTCATAGTGTTATCCATCAAAAAATAATGTGTCCGTCCACTCACAGTGGCCTTTTATCGGCGCTCGGAACACCCGCCAACGAACCGCCCACCTCGCCCTGCACATCCACCCATAAATGCGGTAGCCCCAAGCTTTCCAGCCAACTGGGGCCGTGGTCTTCCTTGAGCATGGCGATGGTGGAAGCGCTGCCGGCGACAACGCAAAAATCGGCGATGACGCTGACCGAAGCCAGACTACGCACCGGCCAGCCGGTTTTGGGATTGAGTACGTGGCCGTAACGGACGCCGTCCAGCACGATACAGCGTTCGTAATCGCCGCTGCTGGCGAGCGCGCCGTCATAAAGCAACAGCGTTTCGATGAACGCATCTTGGCGCCGTGGGTGACGTATACCGATTCGCCAGGGACTGCCATCCGGGTGCGGGCCGATGATTCGTATATCGCCGCCCAGATTGACCGAACCATGCTTTATGCCCGCTTCCAGGCACAAGGAGGCGGCACGGTCAACCGCGTATTCCTTGACGACGCCGCCGAAATCAATCTCCATACCCGGTACCGGAAATTCGAGTATCGGTGCTTTCCAGCGGACTTTGTGCCAGCCGATCTTGGCGAGCAATGCCTGTATTTGGCTTTCGTCCGGCAACGCGCCGAGATCAAATCGCCAGGCCCGACGCAAAATACCGGAGCTAATATCAAACAAGCCATCGCTCTGCTGATAACAAGCCAGGGCATAATTGAGCAATCCGGCGGTTTCTTCGTCCACGGTGATGCGCCCGCCCGAAGCGGCTACGCGATTGATAGCTGAGAGGAAACTGTCGCTCCGGTAACGCGAATAGCGCGCTTCCAACCGAGAAACGTCGGCGACGGCAAGTTCTGCGACACGCAGTGCCTCTGCATGGGTAAGGGCATAGAGCTGGATTTCGCAAGGAGAACCCATCGCATTGAAGGGATGACGGTAAAGCTTCATCAGGTTAAGCGGTGTACCACTCTAATAAATGATCTATTGATCGATAATTTATCCGCAGATGACACAGATAAAAGCCTCAATGCCATTAATTTAATGGAATATATATTAAAAAGATACTTAATCGTTCCCACGCTCCGGCGTGGGAATGCAGTATAGACGCTCCAGCGTCGCGAAACATAAAACGAAATAAGTCATTGTTATTTCGAATGTTACACAACGCTGGAGCGTTGGCGCCTGCATTCCCACGCCGGAGCGTGGGAACGATAAGGCCATGATTTTCATTTGTTATTCTTAATTTATAGATACAGAAGCTAATTAAGCGACATAGCCCCAACTGCATATGAAGACTAACTCTTAGTAAATTCGTTTCTATGTCACTTTGTTAGCTTCGGACTCTATAATAGCAGTGAGATAAAAGCCTGCGAACATCTACGGATGATAATCACGGTGCCGCCTGCTAAAACGCCAGGCTCCAGGTAGCCGATAATCCGCCTTCGCGCCGGAGCTGATAACCGTTGACATCATCCGACACGGGCTGCAACCACTCGAAACTCAGGCGGTTGCCGGCAAGGTCGCCGCTCGGCACCGCAGCACTGAGGCCGAAACCGACATCCCAGTATCGCCCGCCGTAGTTGAAGGGCAGATCGACCGGCGAAGTCATGACATGCGGCTCGTTAAAACCGGCCTTGATCTTGCCCTGCTCGGTATAAACACCGCGCACTGATGCGGAAAGCCAGCTGAACAGGTTATAGCCGCCCCAGGCCGACGATTGAAACACATCGCCGAAGGTAAATCCCGATGCGTTCTTGTCTTCCAGACGCACCGTACCGTTAAGCTGGGCGCCCCAGAACCATTGATCGGCTTGTCCGGTATACGTGACGCTCGGCTTGAGATCCCAGGTGCCGCTGCCCAACTGCATACCGTAGTGAATGAACCCGCCGGTGCCATCGCTATAGCGCTTGCCGCCATGGTGACCGCCGGCTTTGAGTTTGATGCCGACATCGCCGGTGGGCGCGCTGATACCCATCGCCGTATGCAGGTGATGGCCGGGAATGTCAAACAACTTGACCATGGCGTAAAAGGACGTATCGCCGATGCCGCCGGTTTCATGATTATGGGTTTCGGGAGGCTTGATACCGGCCAGCGAGCGCTGGCTCATGTTCATGTCGACGAACTGGGGCATCAGCATCAGGTTTAACCAGTCGGTCGGCGCAACCATCAGATCGAACATGTGCATGTGCATATCCATGTGACTGGGCGCAAGCGTGCATTTTCTGTTGTTACCGCAACCATTAACGGCAATCGCCCTATCGCCCGCGACATGCTCGCCGTGCAACATATCGCCCGCCTGACGGCCATACATATACCGGTAACCGAGCATTACATCGCCGGCTTGGGACAGCATGTGGTCGAACATGACGCCTGCCGGTGCGTGACCGCTATGATGACTGTGGTGATGGTGTTCGCTGTGTTCATCCCCGCCGCCACCGCCCGGAGCAAGCGCCGCCAAATCGACTTTCAGCGCGGCATTGACCAGGTAATAATTGAAATCGGCATAATCGCCTTCGCCGCCGCCACCGATTTTCAACGCGCCCTGATGCGTGTAATACTCAACACCGGCTTCAAGATTCACACCCTTGGCAAACTGTTTGTTGAAGGTCACGCCGCCGCTTAAAGCGCCGTAACCCGACAGCCGGTGGTCACTGGAGAAATTGCTGATCGGGAGCTTGCTGAAATCAATCCGGCCGAATTCCCGGATTGGCTTGGCCTGATTGAAATAAAAAACCGGTCGGTAAAAATCCGCCGCATCCTGCGAGTAATAACGAATCCTCGGCGTAACCGTCCAGCCGTGGCCGACCGGTTGATCCCAGGACGCATCGAAGGTATGCGCATTGATACCCCAGTCATCGCGAAAATAACGATAGTCAAAATGCAAGGCCGCATCCAGAGGGCTAACATACTGCGCGTAGCGCATATCCCAGGTAAATTGATTGCGCACGCCGGGGCGATTTTCCAGCACGTTAATCACGGAAGCTTGATAGACACCGGGAGCAATCGGCGCTCGTTCGGGATCTTTAAACACGAAGGTCGGTGCCTTATAAGGATTCTCTAAAAATCCGCTGCTGCGGGTATAACTGAAACCGCCGTCCAGCACCGCATTTTTATTCAACACCTGGCTTAATCCAAAATGGGTAGCCCAATCCTCACGCTCACCGGTTATCGTATCGGTTGATTTCGATCCGGGCACCGTTTGCGAGGAATAATCAATGTAAACGCCTTCGGCATTAGGATCACGTTCAGCATTGATACTGCTGTTGGTATAGCTCAAGCCGGTATTGACCGTGGTCAGTTTCCGATTGAAGTCCCAGCGCGTATTGGCGTTGACAAAATGTGAATCATAGTCGGGTTCGACAGAAACCCCGCCGCCTACATCCAGAGCCGCCTCATCCCATTCATAGCCCAGACTGAAATCAGCCTGCTTGCGGGTCTCGGGCGACGCCGAAGTCACCATATGCACCAATTGCCCGCCGTTATTTTTTTTCGCATAGACCGGGTCACCGGTAACCGGATTAAAACCGCTCTCCTTTAATGGGTTGAATTTTTTATCCACATAGGCGATACCGGTACGCACATGACTGGATGCGCCCGACACCAAACCCTCCAGCGGCGAAGACATTAAACCGAGGGGCGCCGTAGTGATCGGCGTAGCGCCCGACCAGGTATCCTGAACATAATTAAAACCGAGCTTTACCCGGTCAAACAGACCGATACTGCCGGTCGTGTTGAGGGTATCGACATGAATGGGATCAAGGTTGCTGTTCTGCCCGAAAAGGCGACGTTGGCCTTCCTGATAGTAACCGTACTGGAACGTGGCTTCGTCCGTTGCACCGGCATGAGAGGGCGTCAGCATCAAGCCGGGCAAAGCCAATGCGGCGGCGGTCAAGGCTTGCAATGAAGGGTTGACCGGCTGCCGCGCGGCGCGGCGCGACTTAAACAGGCGCTCCGGCATTAAGCCGCCAAGGCGCCGAAAAGATAACAGTTGCGGCATAGCCGAGGTCCGTTTAATAACAGCCACAACCGCCGCCTCCCGCCGAACTGCCGCCGGAAGCCGCTTCCCGGCTGCCGTAATTATGCGCGCGCAAAGCGCTTAACGCAGGACGCGGGTCAAGAGCCATGTGCGGCTTGGCCAGCGTACCCCGCTCCCATGCCGCGACAGGCGCGCAGCCTGTCATGCACAGTATCGGCATAATGATCAGCATGATCGCTCTTTGCTCGCTTTTCTTCATTCTCTGCTTCTCATGCAAGGCGTTAACAACCACTGTTACTCGGACTTTTCGGCCAATAACCGCTCTACCAGGGCTTTAAGTTCTTTGGCTTCTCCGGCCCGAAAGCCCAGATGCACCTGTCGGACAATGCCTTTGCGATCGATGATGTAAGAGGATGGCATGGCCTGCACGCCGAAGTCCTTCGCGCACTGCCCGTCAACGCCGGACGCCACCATAAAGTTGGCCGGGTATTTCGCCAGGAAGGCCTGCGCATCGGCGGCGTTTTCATCCATATTGACGCCAACAATTTGTAAACCGCGCGCTTTAAATTCGGCATCCAGTTCGTTCAAAAACGGGAAGGATTTAGCGCAAGGCCCGCACCACGATGCCCAAAAATCCACATACATTACTTTACCGCGGAATTGCTGTATGGCTAAGGGCTGCGCATCGGCAAGCGCGGATAACTTGCAGTCCGGCGCAGTAACGCCGGCCTCTAATGCCGTTACCGCTTGAATGGGTGAGAACGCCAGCACGGCGCAAAATAAGGTTAATAAGCGCTGATTCATCTTTTTGTCTTGGTTGATACAGGCGGAAGCGTTTTTGGAAGGTCCATTATTTACCGCCAGCCTGACCGCGAGGTAATACATATTCCGGGTTAATTGAACAACAGCGCCCGCCTTCATTGGCGGACACTGCAAAATCGGCTGGAGAAATTATTTGTTCTGGATAACGATAGGTTCATCGGTACCGGTATGAACATTTGTGGCGGTTTCGCAGTGGAATTGCACAGAGTAAGACTCTACCCCCGCCTTGCTTTTGTTGATGAGGACATAGTACGGGCCGTTACCGCCCTTGACCTTGACGAACGGGCTATAGGTGGCGTCGCCATCAGCCTGATCGGTGGTATTGGCGGCGAGGGGATATCTGAAAATCTGCGCGCTCAATACCGGCGCGGCTACCGGCTTTAAATCCAGTATATGCACGGCAAGATGATCGGCGGCGCCGTTGCCGTCATTAAAACAACCGACCTCATACACATCGGTAGCCCCTATGGCGCTACCCAATCCGCCGCCCAAATCATGCGCCGACACGATACCGCCATAGCCCGCTGCACCCAGTAAAGTTACCGCCACAAAAGTTTTTTTCATCATTGTAGTTTTCATCGTAATCCTCATGGTTAATCTATTAATTGCATATCAACAATTACCGGCCCTGTTATCGTCAGCATGGCCTTGTAATTACGTTCTCCGATAGCTCTCCCAAGCTTCTGGCTTCACTTCCGTAAAGTTAAGAAAGCCCCCTCTCCCTAGCCCTCTCCCCGAAGGGAGAGGGGATACAAATGATCAAGTTATTTCATGCTCATTCCTTACTAGCGGTTAGAGTTTGGGAACCAGCGATGACTGGGATTGAGTCGTTACCGTCATTCAATACCAGCCGCCCGATTTTACCAGCGCCTCCAGTTTTATTGTCGCCAATGTCCGTACCGTCTCATCGCTATCCGTAACGGCCTGCTGCAGTAGAGCCGGATTATTTCCGGCGCTGTCCACGGCCATCAGGCGCACCGACACATCACTGTCGGCAAGCGCGGCCTGTAGTTGTGCTGCGGCACCGTCGCCGTCACGTCGAGCCAGGCTGGAAAGGGCTTGAGCCCTTACATTGGCGTCCTTATCGGTCAGCGCCGTTTCGAGCGCCTTACGAATATCCGCATCGCCGAACGGCCCGTTGACGGCTAAAAGAGCAAGGGCATCCGCCCGCTCTGCAGGATCATTGGACCCCGTCATTTTCAACAGCGTATCGGTATCATCAACGCCGTCTTGTCCGGAGTCGGTCTGATCGCCGCGATTATCCCTATCGGTGCTTCTCGACTTTAACAGGCCCTCGCTGTCAGCCGCTTTAAAAGCGGCGGAATTAACCCCGTCGGCTGCCAACTCAGTTCCCAGTACCCACACTTCTTCAGGTTCGCGCTGCGATTGAGTGTCTTGCGCCGAAACACCCCGGTATTTATAAACCAGATCCGCTTTTCGTTCCAACAGGCAGGTCAAAATCCCGCTGACGTTTGACCCTGCACAAGATGCAGTGACCAATTCCTGCGGTAACACCGAATAATGTATAGCCACGCCCGTTGCATCGGCTATTTCGTCCAGCACTGCGGCCAAAGGCGCTTGCCTGACCTCCAGTTGCAACTCGCCGCCCGCCTTGTCGGTCGCAACGAACTGAATGTTTTTCCGATCCGCTAATGCTGTCTCGGATAACAACAGGAACAGGCCTATAAGGCCCCATCGGGTTGCATTCACGTCAACACCTCAACAATCCTGTAAGAAATAGACTCGAAACCTTTCCTTAAAATAAGGCATTTCTCGTGCCAACAAGTGATTCACTAGAACCTTTTTGAAATCCCGAACATCAATACCCGACTCGTTAACCATGGCGGAGCATTTTAGTCTATCTTGTATTTTTCTGTAATAAATATGAACAGCCGCTAATCGAAAAAACACCGAAACAATCAGTACGCATCCTTGCACACTAAACTGTTTCGGCACGAAGTGCTTACAAGAACGCTTTTAAAGCATTATGTTGATTGAGGCTTACCGATTATGGGGGCAAACCGGAAAGAATGTTCAATCAACAATACTGCAAACCGGGAGAGAGGAGATCCATCCCTGGACGGATGAAAACTCCGACCCCCCTCCCAAAGGAGGTCGGAATAACCGACTGTCATCAAGCTAGTCGAAAGAGTTGCTCGCTGTTTTTGCCGGATTTAGAAGAACCTTGCGCCCGGTGCTGCGGCAGGATATGCGCCCGGCTCGATGTCCAGGTTTTTATCGATATCCAGACCTTCAGGCTCGACAACCACGTCATAACTTTGACCGTTACAGCCGGCAGGCAGCGGGTTGGTCGTCAGGTTACGGGTAACGGTAAACGCAGGCCAGAAGCTCTTGCCGTTGCCTTGTTCGGTGTATGGGCCGGCTTCAGGCATACCCATCGTGGTACGGCTGTTCGGCATGATGTCGTGATTTTTTCCGGTCATGCTGTACATCACGCTGCCGGTATCGGTACCGATCCAGACGTCCTTGCGATCGGCGCTGTTCTTACTTTGAAGCCCTCTTTTACACCAGTTGGTGACGGCGACGCGCACAATCAGGTTGGCGGCACAGGAAGTTGTCTTGAAAGTTGGCACGGTAAACTTGAATGGCGACAAACCGGTAGTGCTGAGAACGGATTCCGACAGTGGTGCCGAAATATAGGTATAAGGGCCGTCAAAAACAGGGCCGTTAAACACGGCATAGCCGCGTGTCGTGCCAAGATCGTCAATTTTGGGGATGATCAGGTTGCCGAACAGGTTTGGACTGACCAGACCGAGGCCCATGTTGCTGAAACCTGCACCGGCGGTGGCGCCGTTAATATCATCGGAAAGATCGCCTGGATTGGCAACCGGTAATGTCGTAGCAACACCGGTCAATACGGTGCCGTCGACGCCCGGTACGTTAGGAACAATACTACCGGTTTTATAGCGGTAGACGATGGTCTTGGCTGAAGATATCGAATTCGGGAACAAGGCGGCCATGGCGATAACTTCGCCGCGCACAGCGGCGCCGCCTTCAGGAATCGCATTGCTGGCGCAACCGTGCGTAATAGTCATGGCGTTGTAAGCTGTAGCGCCTGAGCCGGTATTGCCAACGCCTTCAACAAACAGCTTGTCCTTGATCCCTGTATGGGCGTAAACACCTTGGCCGGCTGCACACAGTACGGCGGCTACGGAACAAAGAGCGACTTTTTTTAATATCATTATACGTTCTCCTGGAACATTCTTATTGTTTGTGAGTAATTTGATTCGGCTTCTGTGAAAGTAACAAAGGCAGGCCCCTACCTCTTCGCCCATCCTTCATGAAGTCACCGCACAATGACATTAAAGCACGGACCGTGCCAGGTTTTACTTATCCACTAAAACATACTCAACAAGCCAAGTAACAAACTTAATCTATTGATTTTAAATACCATTAATCAGTAGACCAGGAAAAAGTCGGCTGGTATGAATAACAACCCAGGCGTTTTTCAGCCGTGAGCATTCAAAATGCCGATATTTTTTATTTATAAAAACACCCGAATTTCCAGCGACAGAACCAATAAATTGAGGGATATGACGTGTTTCCGGTTTTTATGACAAGCTGTAGCCTTTATTCCAGCTGACCTCAGCTCAAAGTGTGTGATATGACGCAGTAAAAGTGTGTTATATGACACAGTTTAATTAATTTTAACCCGCCCCGGCTGTTCATATCTAAAGGGGGCCAACCGCTTTGCAGCGCATAGCCGAGGAAAATCACGCAAGACGCAGTTGCTTGAGTTTGGCGCAGGCTACCCCGCCGCTGATGTCGGGAGTAATCCTTAATTCCAGCACCATCAACTGATTGAGATTGACATTGTAATGCTCGATTTCCCGCGTGGTGGTCGGAGGACTGAAGTGATATTGCTGACGCAGGATTTCGTGAAATGAATCGTCGTTATCGGCTCGGTACAGCAAAATGAACTCTTGTGTACGTGACTGTTCATGTTCATCAAACATCAGAATGATATGCTGGATGGCCTGGGGTTGGTCAAAAATGATACGGATGGTTTGCTCGCCCGGCAACACGGCCTGCCAGCCCGACTCCATGCCCTCGATCAAAGCGGCCTCTATCGGATGCTCTTCACATTCCGAGGTTATTTCGACCTGGGCCATACTCTCCAGATCCAAAAACTCCAGGTCGGCATAGGGATTGTTTTCAGTGGCTTGCAGGATTATTGTTTTACGCATTATTAATCACCTTTCATTCAATATCTTTAATTAAAGCCATCATATCCTCAACCGACATTTTGCCGCTGACTTCACCGCCCTCAAGCAAACTGTTGGCTAAATCGCGTTTATGTTTATGCAGGTCGACAATCTTATCTTCTATCGTGTCCTTGGCGACCAGCCGATAAATCGTCACCGGACGCTTCTGGCCCATTCGGTGCGCGCGGTCCGAGGCCTGGTCTTCCACCGCGGGATTCCACCACGGGTCCATGTGGATCACATAGTCGGCAGCGGTCAGATTCAAACCGGTGCCGCCTGCTTTCAGGCTGATTAAAAACAAATCGCCGTCACCAGCCTGAAAGGAATTAACGGCTTTTTTTCGTTGCGGGGCCGGCGTCGAACCGTCCAGGTAATGGTAGCTAATGCCTTTTTTGTTCAGTAACTCGCGGATCAGCGTCAAATGCCCGACAAACTGGCTGAATACCAGTGCCTTATGGCGGTTATCCAGCAATTCATCGACCAGCTCCTCGAACGCCTGCAACTTTGAACTGCCCATTGTGCTCTCTTCCATCACCAGCCGCGGGTTGCAACAGGCCCGGCGTAATTTCATGATTTCCGCCAGGGCTTTTAGATGTTGCTGGCCCGCTTGATCACTGGCTTTGGCTTCCGCCATAGCCTGCAAGGCGTTACGCCGCAATGCCTCGTAAAATGCGCGCTCTTCGGCGCTGAGTTCGATATGTAGGGTTACTTCGGTGCGTGACGGTAACTCGGTCAACACGTCATTTTTAAGCCGTCGTAAAATAAACGGCCGCAATAATTTTTTCAAACGCTGTGAAGCACCGTAATCATGCTGGTTTTCGATAGCCTGGGCGTAACGTTCATTAAATTTCGCTATCGACCCCAACAGCCCGGGATTAATGAAATTGAATAAATTCCATAATTCACCGAGATGATTTTCTATCGGCGTGCCGGTCGTGATCAATTTAAAATCCGCCTGCAAGGCCATCGCCGCCTTGGAGCGTTTGGTCAATGTGTTCTTAATGGCCTGCGCTTCGTCGGCAACCAGCGTATGCCAGTGCTTTTGCGTCAGACGCTCGGCTTCGGTTTGCAATAAGCCGTAACTGCAAACGATCAAATCGAAAGGCCCGGCATTATCGAGCATATCCTGCCGGTCGCCGCTACCGAACTGGTAGGCGTTCAAAGTAGGCGCGAAGCGTTGGCTTTCCTCGAGCCAGTTAATGCAAACGGAAGTCGGCGCCAGGATCAGCGTAGGACCTTCCGGCGCGCGCGACAATATTAACGCCAATGCCTGCACGGTTTTACCCAGGCCCATATCGTCAGCCAGACACGCACCCGCTCCCCAATGCGCTAAGCGAGACATCCATTGATAACCTTCGCGCTGGTAATCGCGTAACTCGCCTTGCAAGGTTGACGGTACTTTAGGGTTTAAATCACCGGTTTCATTCAGTTTGCGCAACTGGTCTTTCCAGGGTTTGCCGGCAGTAATGCTCATGCCCGTGGTGATTTCATCCAGGGCTTGTACGGCTAAAGGATGAAAACGCACCTTGTCTTTCTGCACGTCACCGAGTCCGTATAAATCATCCAGACGTTGGCGCAATTCACGGGTCAACGCAATAATCTGCCCGTCCTCCAGTTTAAGAAAACGGCTCGATGAGGCATTTAACAGGTGCATCAAGCGCTGCATATCCAACACCTGCTGGTCATCGACTTCCAGATCGCCTTCCACGCTAAACCAGTCTTTCTCTTTACGCACGGAAAACCGGGCCTGCGACAAACCGGCTTCGCGGCTGATGCGGATTTTTTTGCCTTTAGGCCATTCCAGCACGGCAAAATCACCCAGCCCCTGTAAAAACAGCAATACCTCCAGCGCCATTTCAGGATCGTCCACCAACCATTTGCAATCCTTGTCCGCATGTAATCCGGGGCTATCGGCCAATAACCGCTTCATATGTTTCTTTTCCAGCGTGAAATCGCGCGTGGTTTGCAGTTGCTTGCCGTCGATTTCGGCCATGACGGTGGTTCCACCTACACCGGGTTTATAAAGCGGCCCGCCACCGCTAAACGGCTGTACAAAAACTTCGATTTGTATGCCCTGCCCCACCGGTTGCAAATGAATATGTAACCGGCTGTCGGCGGTAACGCTCTCGGCATGGCTGGAGCTTCCGCCGATATCCGATTGTACGGTCAGCATCGACGCAATCGAGGAAATCGAATCAATCACCTGCTGGCGGGCGCTGGCGGGTACGGTCAAACCCTTGGCGCCCAGGATTTCCGCAACTTTCCTGTGCTGGTTGTTAATCACGTAAAGCAACAGCCCGTTGCTTGCGGTTCGTTGGGCAATGATTTTTTCATTGGAGACAATGGGCGGTATCAGCGATATGTGCAAATTTTCCTTTTGTTCCTTCACCAGCAATTGCGGAGCGGCTATGCCGATGTCTATCGGCGCGTCATATTGCGCCTGTTCCGCCCAATACACATGCGGATGACCGACGGCGTCCAACAGGGCTTCATTGGGAAGTCTGTAGATTTCCTTGTCGTAATACCGGTAATAATCGGATTCCTTTTCAATTTTAATCCTTGAGCAAATACGACGATCCTGTTCGGATAGATAATCAAAATCCGACAAGTCATCATGCAGGCGTTTTAAAGCGATAGGGCGGCCTTTCGTCCAGTGACCGTTTTTACCCAGTCGCTGTTCTTTCGGGGCTAGATAAATGTCGTTGCCATCCAGGCTGATCGTCCAGATCAAGCGCAACTCCTGTTCAATCTCGACTTCCGGACTATCCAGCGTTAACTGGGTCAAGGCATCCAGCGATCGTTGCCAGGCGGAAATCTGCGGCAATAAATCGATGATTTTAACAAACGGCGAATCGCTGTAGGATGCGGCTATTTGCTCGCAGGCAATATTTTTGTAAGCCAGACGCTGCAATAGCGATGAACTAACGGCGGCATACCACTCATAACCGAGATGACGCGCGTGTTGGCAAAACTCAGCCAATTGAGACTGGAATTCCGTATTTTTTTTACGGCTGTTCAAGGTTTCAATCTCCCCCAGCCAGAACAGCAATAAGGCATGAAACAGGCGTTCGTAAGCCAGTGTGTTGGTTCGAAACAAATACACGCTTTGCTCGACAGGGAGTTTACCCTGGTAAATATCCACCGCTTCCTGCAAGATCAGGTTAAGTCCATAAAACGCATCTTGCCCGCCCTGCTTCAGGGTTATCGCCAATTGCTGTTTTAATATCAAGAGATTGCCCGCCGAACGTGTGCGTAATAAACACAAGCTGAAAAAATAACCGTGCAAACCGCTGATGCTGATATTGCGTTTGTTGCTGGCTTTTTTAACGGCCTTCAGTGCGGCATTAAATAGCTCAAGCGCTTCATCGTAACGATTTTGTAAAAAACGCAGGGTGGCCAATAATTTCAAGCCGTCTGCGGATAGGTCATTAATTATCCATTCTTCCGCATCGCTGACCTTGCCGCGCAGCAGACGCTGTTCAACTACGGTATGCACAATTTCAGGATCAGCCGGTTTGGCGGCGCCAAACAACTGTTCCAATAACTGATATTGAAGGGTTACATCATTTAAATACCAGCGATTACTGTTCAGGTAATATTTCAAGGCTAAAAACTGTATGGCTTCCGGCAATGCTGCAAACCAGTCGGCGGCAAAGTCTTTAAAGAACAGTCGATCGATAGTATCAATAAAGTATTGCGGATAATCCGCTTGAAACCGCTCGATATGGGCGGCGAATTCAGCCTCATTACCTTGATACAAAAAGAGCCGTACCCTTTTTATTCGATACTGAACGGTAATCGACTCCTTGTAGTAGTAGATAAACGGATCCTTGCCGACAAGCAAGCGGTGAGCTAATTGGGCAAACCAGGGTTTATGCACCGCTATCCGCATCAACGGTTCAACAATATCGGGATGGCACTGCCAACCTTCCTGGGTGATAACGATCATCCCTGATTTTTGAAATTTTTCGCGAAATGATTTGTTAATGGACAGTATGGTAGTTGCCTCGAAAGCGCCGGCGGCTCTTAATACCTCCTGCAAGTTGCTCTGGCCTATCGGCGCATAAATAACGGCCAACGCCAGTAATATGTCTTGCTCATCGTTTGACAGCACGTTGAAAATAGCGAGTAATTTATTATTCATGTAGGTTGTGTTGTATCCATTTCCGAATTGCAAGATTTTATCCTCTCATTTTGCCATAATTTCCCAAGGTTATGTTATGCAATAGGCTGACCAACTCCCTTTAACTCCTTGAATAATTTTTACAATCTAATGACTGGACTTTCATCCTCCAGCTATCTATGATGCGATGCACGCCAATTGCGTAGGCGGCGTTATCTTTCAATCATTTATGCGTTTCATGGGGGGTTTTATGTTAGAAAAGCAACAAGATGCACCGATGTTCAGATCGCTAAACCAAAACAATCAATTAGTTAGCCTGGCCGATTATGCAGGCGAAAAAAATATAGTGTTATATTTTTATCCCAAAGACGACACGCCCGGCTGCACCATTGAAGCCAACGATTTTACCGCACTGGCCGGCGAGTTTGCCGCACTCGATACCGTCGTTATCGGCGTAAGCAAGGACACTTGTGCAAGCCATACCGATTTTATCAACAAATTCGGTTTAAAAGTCGACTTGCTGGCCGACACCAGCGGTGAACTTTGTGAAAGCTACGGGGTATGGCGGGAAAGAGAGAAAAACGGCGTTAAGAGCATGGCTATCCTGCGCTCCACGTTCATCATCGATAAAGAAGGCGTGCTGGCTGACGTCATGTATGGGGTCAATCACGAAGGCCATGCCCAGGAAGTACTAGAAAAAATAAAAAACCTGGGTAAACCGGAACAAGAACAATCAGAGCAATCAGAACAAACCAAGCAGCCTGAAAATGAAGCATAACGGCGCGTCATTGATTGACAGGAGCCGCACTGCATCGGTATGTGGGCAGGCATGAAAGTATCAGGCATCAATCATATCAATATTGTCGTCACTCTCCGGCAATTGCCGGAGATGACGGCATTTTATGAACAGGTCATCGGTTTGAAGCAAGGCTTGCGCGCCGCATCCAGGCGAGCCGGGGCTTGGCTATACTGCGGCGACACAGCCATCATTCATTTGTCAGTCGTCGAAGAAACGCCGTACTCAGGCGCCGATACCTATTTTAATCATGTAGCCATAACCTGCACCGGTGTGGACAGTTGCCTGCAAATCCTGGATCGTCACGCTATCCCTTATGAATCCGATTACAAATCGGAGCCCGAGATGACGCAAATATTTATAGTCGATCCGGTTGGAATACGGGTGGAGTTAAATTTTGCAGGTGAAAAAATCGCGTAATCCTCTTTATATAGAAGGAGTATCCATTATGGTACCGCAACAAACATTAAATTTAACAGGCCAAGTCGCCCTGATCAGCGGGGCCGGCGTCGGCATCGGCCGAGCCGTGGCAATGGCGCTCGGCAAGGCGGGCGCTTTTATCGGCATTCATTATTACTCAAGCGAAGCGTCGGCGTTGAGCCTGCTTGATGAATTCGCGGCGCAGGATATCAAGGCCATGCTGTTGCCGGCAGACCTGACCAACGAGACCGAAGCCAACGCGGTCGTCGATTCGCTGGTTGCCAAAGCCGGTCGTTTGGATATTTTAGTCAATAACAGCGGGGGTCTGGTTAAACGCGCCAAGATCGAAGACTGCACCCTGGAAAACTGGAACAAGTCGCTGGATATTAACCTGACCAGCGCCTTTTTAGTAACCAAACGCGCTATCCCGCATCTGCGTGCAACAGGCAACGGACGCATCGTCAACCTGCTCTCGCTTTCGGTGCAAACCGGCGGCGCCAACGGCGGCGGTGCATATGCGGCGGCCAAAGGCGGGCTGATGGTCTTTACCCATACCCTGGCTAAAGAACTGGCTCCGCAAGTGCGCACCAACTCGGTGATGCCGGGCACGGTGGAAACGCAGCATCACGAGATTCATTCCACGCCGGAAATGATGGAAAACTATCGCAAGCAAACACCTCTGGGCCGTAACACCTACGCGGAAGAAGTCGCCAGCGCCGTGCATTTTCTTGCCAGTGATATGTCGTCGCATATTAACGGCGCCCTGATCGACATCAGCGGCGGCAGGTTTTTGCGCTGATACCTGCAATAACCTTACTCGACACGGTCGCGATTGCGGGCAGGTTTTTCACCACGAAGAGCACGAAGGACACGAAGAAAAATAAAAACTTCGTGTCCTTCGTGTCCCTTCGTGCTCTTCGTGGTGAAATCAAAGGGGATTGTTAAACCCCCACCTTTTCCATTATTTCTCCTATCCCGGATATAAATGCTTTCACACGTTTCCCCCAAATCAGAATTTTCCGCCCGACAAAACCTGAAATGGCTGTTTATTCTGAGAAACCTGATGATACTCAGTGAAATTATACTGATCTTTTTATCGATATACGGCCTTAACATCCGCCTGCCGGAACAGCAGTTATGGCTGGTGGTGTTGTCGATCATCTCGGTCAATATGTATACCTCCATGCGTTTGCAAATAGAGGACCCGGTTACCGAAATCGAGCTTTTTTCGCAATTGATGGTCGATGTGCTGGCTATCGCGTCATTGCTCTATCTAACGGGCGGCGCATCCAACCCGATTATCTGGGTGTTTCTGTTGCCCGTCATTATTACCGCAATCATGCTGCCTCATGCCTATGCCTGGTATATGGTCATATTAACAACCTCCGTATACACGGTATTAATGACCTTCAACATCCCCTTGCCGGCTGTCGAACCGCACATACCCGATCCTCAAATGCTGCAAGCCGGCATGGAAAATCATGAAATGCTGTTAAAAGCCCATGCGATGAGCGACAAGCATTATTTTAACCTGCATATTTTCGGCATGTGGTTCGGCTTTGTTTTCAGCGCGGGCCTGGTCGCCTTCTTTGTTGTCGAACTGGCCAGAACACTGAGAATCCAGGAACGCAACCTAGCCGACGCCAGAGAAAGCGCCTTGCGGGACGAGCGCGTTGTCGCATTGGGCACCTTGGCCGCCAGCGCGGCCCACGACATGGGCACGCCGCTAGGCACCATTGCCATACTGGCCCACGAACTGGAGAATGAATATCCCATTCATCGCTTCCCGGACCTGCACGACAAGATGCTGATCATGCAGCAACAGATTAACCGATGCAAAGAAGCCTTGTCGGTCATGTCGGCCTCCGCCGGCGAACTGCGCGCCGAATCGGGTCGTGTCGTGCCTGTCACGGCTTATATTGACGACGTGATCAATCAATGGCGCACCCACAAACCCGGCGCAAAGCTCAACTTCTTTATCGATCAGGCTGTTGTTGTCGAGGCCTTAATTATTGCCGAACGCACCCTCACCCACGCCATTATTAATATTTTGAATAATGCCGCCGAAGCCTCGCCCCCGGAAAAAGGCATCGAATTTCACGCCGCATGGGATTTAAACCAGCTCACCATCCGTATCCGGGATTTCGGCTCAGGCTTGCCGCCCGAATTGGTCGAGTTCGCCGGCAGGCAACCGGTCGTCAGCAAAAAACGCGGCTTGGGCGTCGGGCTGTTTTTAACCTATTCCACCATCAACCGCCTGGGCGGTAAAATCAGGCTTTACAACAGCGATTCGGGCGGCGCCTGTGTGGAAATCTCGCTCCCCCTTTTAAACAACGCGGAGAATAATGATGAAAACGCATGAACTGGATAAGCCGCGCTTGCTGCTGGTCGATGATGATGAAACCTTTTGCAAAGTCCTGAAGGGCGCCCTGGAAAAAAGAAATTATGAAGTGCTGGTCGCTAACGACGTTGCGCAAGGCATTGCGCTGGCCGAACAGTACCTGCCCGAATATGCGGTAATTGATTTGCGCATCGGCTATGAATCGGGACTGGAACTGGTGAAAAAACTGATTTCACTGGATGACAACACCGCCTGTGTCATGCTGACCGGTTTCGCCAGCATCGCGACCGCCGTTGAAGCCATCAAGCTCGGCGCAATCCATTACTTAACCAAACCCGCCAACGCCGATGAAATTGTCAACGCCCTGCATAAAAATGAAGGCGATTCCTCAGTCTCGATCAGCGAAAATCCTTTATCGATAAAACGCCTGGAATGGGAACATTTACAAAAAGTGCTGATGCAACATGACGGCAACATTTCAGCCGCCGCCAGGGCGTTAAACATGCACCGCCGCACCTTGCAAAGAAAGCTGGACAAGAAACCAGTCAGGGAATGAACTTTGATTCGTTAAGATTGCACTTCGGAGTTGAATCCACGTTGCTATTCATTGCCTCCTCGATGAAAAACAAACCGGGTGTTAAGCGGCCATTAATATTGAGAGCCTTATGATTTGTCCACGTTGAAATTAACCGACCTGGGTTGGTTGGTTTCAAACGGTTTAAATTACTTAACTTTAAGAAGGTTCTTATGAAAAAGTTGCTTGTTATAATTCAATTAGTACTGGGTGTTGCGCTTTATTCATCTTACGCTTCAGCAGGTGATCATCACGGGCATCATGATCATGGATGGGAGCACCACCATCACCACCACCCCGATAGAGTGTATTATCGTGATGTAGTGAGATACTATCCGGCGCCACGGCCCGTTGTCCGTCAAGTGGTCAGATATTATCCGGCGCCGCGGCCTGTTGTTCGCCAAGTTGTTCGATACTATCCGCAACCCGCTCCGGTCTATTACGCCCCGCAACCGCAGTATCAATCCTATGCACCTTCCACGAACGGCTTGGCCGGTGGTGTGATAGGCAGTGTTTTTGGTTACCAGTTGGGCGGAGGCGACCCGCTCGCTACAGGAATCGGCGCCGCTGCCGGCTCTTATCTCGGTAACGGCGTTGTCGGAAGATGATCGCGCTACATAAAGACTCCAAGCCGATAAAACAACATTCAAGCCCATTCCTTATATATTTACGGGCCAAGTGAGGGGGAGGTCAAGAAGCTTTTCCTCCCCTTCGCCTCTCTACAGTGAATCACGACCCGCAGATTGCGCTGTTAATTTCCCTGATCCCCCTGCACGATCCTGTTGCTGATCGAGCGCCCATTGCAGATGTTCCCTGACCATATCGGAGTGATGATTGAGACGGGTTGTTAAAGCTTCGACAATCGCTGGCGAGGCCGGAGCATTGCCCAAGGCCACGGCTATATTTCTAAGCCAGCGCTCATGACCGATGCGTCGAATCGCCGAGCCCTCGGTTTTCATTAAAAACTCCTGCTCGGTCCAGGCGAAAACATCCAGTAATTGCCGGGTGTTTAGCCGATGCCTCGGATTAAAGTCTTGTTCAGCCGTCATACCGGCAAAGCGATTCCACGGACAGATAATCTGACAATCATCACAGCCATAGATACGGTTGCCGATCAGCGGCCTTAGCTCAACGGGAATCGAGCCATGTAATTCAATAGTGAGATAGGAGACGCAGCGCCGGGCATCCACTTGGTAGGGCGCAACAATGGCCTGAGTGGGGCAAATATCCAGACAGGCCTTACAGGACCCGCAATGCGCCGCAGCCTTATCGTCGGCGGGAAGCGGCAAATCCGTATAAATTTCCCCCAAAAAAAACCATGACCCGGCTTTGCGGTTAATCAGATTGGAATGCTTGCCTATCCAGCCCAGCCCCGCTTTTTCGGCGATGGCTTTTTCCAAAACCGGCGCGCTGTCGACAAAGGCCCGATAACCGAAATCGCCAACCTCGGCTTGAATTTTATCCGCCAGCTTTTGCAAGCGGTTACGCATCAGCTTGTGATAATCCCGACCCAGCGCATAACGTGAAATATAAGCCGAACAGGGGTCATCCAGCGACCGATTCATCGCGGCAGCCGATTCCGGCAGGTAATCCATGCGCACGGAAATAATGCTGAGGGTGCCGGGCTGTAATAAACCCGGTCTGCTGCGTTTGTCGCCATGGTGCTGCATATAATCCATGTCGCCGTGAAACTCTCTGGCCAGCCAGTGCTTGAGATGCGTCTCGGCTTCCGATAAATCGGTATCGGCGATGCCTATCTGCTGAAAGCCGAGTTCCCGACCCCATTGCTTGATTTGCAAGGCAAGGGCCGCATTATCCTGGTCATTATTGGGGCGCATGGCGGCTGGAAACAAGGGTACCGACTCTACACTGGCGAGGCATCATTGCCGTTTTAGACGCTGCTTCTTGTTCTGGGCTTATTGGCTGCCGAAGTGCCGGCGGGTTTGCGCGCCTGATTCGGGTTTCTGCGCGGAGGACGAGGAGCGCGCGGCGGTTCGGGGGGCATAGGAGGAGCCACTTCAGCCGCTTCGAAGCCGGCAATTTGTTCGCGCTTGATCGCTTTACCGGTCAATTTTTCGATTGACCGCAAGGCATCGTATTCATCATGCGAGACCAGCGATATGGCTTGGCCTTCTTCTCCGGCACGCCCGGTACGACCTATCCTGTGTACATAATCGGCCGGTACGCGCGGCAGTTCGTAGTTAACCACATGAGGCAACAGCGCAATATCGATACCGCGCGCCGCGACATCGGTAGCGACCAACACCCTGATTTCACCGGCTTTAAAACCGGCCAGCGCGCTGGTTCTCGCTCCCTGACTTTTATTGCCGTGAATCGCAGCGGCTTTAATATCGACTTTATTGAGTTTGTCGGTGAGCCGGTTGGCGCCGTGTTTGGTGGTGGTGAATACCAGCACCTGCTGCCAGTCATTGGTTTTTACCAAATGGCAAAGCAGCTCGGCTTTGTTGGCTTTATTGCAAAGAAAAGCGACCTGCTCAACGGTTTCGGCGGCGACATTACGCGGCGCTACTTCGATTTTTACCGGGTTAACCAGCAGTCCGCTGGTAAGTTTACGGATGTCTTCGGAAAAGGTCGCCGAAAACAACAGGTTTTGGCGCTTTTTCGGTAGCAGCGCAATAATTCTGCGAATATCCTTGATAAAACCCATATCCAGCAT
>SXGU01157909.1_pt1 | contig 38792 bp, 35 predicted proteins | sample 3174531 | NCBI WGS metagenome assembly SXGU01 (sample SAMN11356863, study PRJNA531348) | freshwater metagenome | isolation source: freshwater sample F1-140 | place: China: Fuxian Lake, Yuxi | collected 2017-12-25 | reverse complement strand
ACATCGCCAATGGTGTAATTACGCACATGACCCATGTGTAATTTGCCGCTGGGATAGGGGAACATGGATAAGCAGTAATACTTTTCCTGTGTAGAAGATTCTGAAGCATTAAACACACCTGAAACTTCCCAGGCGGCTTGTACGTCTTGCTCAATAGCGAGCGGCTGATAATTTTCTTGCATCCTTCTCGTCTTTTACCGATCAAAAGCGTTAGAATACCGTACAGTTGCTTAAATCTAAAGCGTCATTTTTCAAGGAGTCGTACCATGAATAAAAATAAACTTATCAATGCCTATACCGATCTGATGGAACATCTTTATGAAGCGATGGATGACACGCTGCATTCTTTTGCCGACGCATTGGATATTGCCAAAGAAAAAATAAGCAAAGTCAGTGACTTGACTAATGAAGAACTGGATAAGGTGTCCGGCAGTGTCAAAAGGGATATTGAACATGCGGCGCATGGCTTGTCCGACAAGGAAGATAATGACTCGCTTTCCGAGTGGTTTAAATTCGATATAGAGCTGATAGAAAACTTTACGCTGGACGCTTTTTTAAGTATTGCCGACAAAACTCGCCTGGAGCTGGCGAAACTGGGACAACTGGCGGAGACACACCGTTATCAGAGCGGCGACATTACCGGCCCCGGCACTTTTATTTGCGATAACTGCGGTAAGGAAATCGCTTTTAAAGCGCCCAGTGAAATTCCAGAATGCCCGGCATGTCACGCAAAAACCTTTGTCCGCATTTGAGAATACTTGCTCAAACAGCACTAATAAATTTTTTATCTATCTGATTTCATGAGGAATGCTATGCGCAGGGTTATTTTCAATCAAAAAGGCGGAGTCGGCAAATCCACGATTACCTGCAATCTGGCCGCTATCAGCGCCATGCAAGGCAAACGTACGCTGGTGATTGATCTGGATATTCAGGGTAATTCCACGCAATACCTGCTGGGCCGCAAAGTCAGCGAAAGCGATAAAACCATCGCGCTGTTTTTTAAGGATTGCTTGAGCCTAAACCTGTTTGGCGGTAATAATGCCGCTTCCGGCCTGGAAAATGTCATCCATGAAACGCCTTTTCCTAACCTGTATATCATTCCTTCGCATCCCGATCTTGAGCCGTTGCAAGCCCGACTGGAATCACGCTTTAAAATTTTTAAATTGAAAGAAGCACTGGAAAAGCTGGCGGGCTTTGACGCCGTCTACATCGATACACCGCCGATACTGAATTTCTACAGTCAATCGGCTTTAATCGCCGCCAACAAATGCCTGATTCCTTTTGATTGCGATGCTTTTTCCAGAGAAGCCCTCTATACCTTGATGCAGGCGGTAACCGAAGTCAAGGCGGATCACAATCAAGCCCTTGAAATTGAAGGCATCATCGTCAATCAATTCCAAAAACAGGCAAATCTGCCGCGTTTGCTGGTTGATGAACTGATTGCCGAAGGACTGCCCGTGCTCTCGGCCATGATTTCGCCGTCAATCAAGGTCAGGGAGTCACACTCCGCATCGCAACCGCTCGTGCATTATGTTCCCAACCATAAGCTGAGCGACGAATACCGCGCCTTATATAATGAAATTCACGGCTCTTAGACAATTTTCTTGCCTGTGTGCGTACCACTATTGGTACTTTGCAATCGGGGATTATTAAGAAAATTAAAGTAAAAAAACAGGCGGAATGTGAAATGAATTTACTCGAAAAATTCTTTAGCTATGACCGTTTCGAAATGGATTGGCGGCGTTTGTTGATGCAGGGCACGATTGTGTTGTGTACAGGCATCACACTGGCCTTGGCCAGCGCACTCAATCCTCACGCCATTGTCTTGTCGGCACGGCATCTTTCCTGGTTGCCGTTGAGCGGCATGATTATCTTGGCTCTCGGTTTGCTGGAATGTCTCGACGCTTTTCTCGCCAAGGAGTCGCGTGATTTTCTCCAAAACCTGCAAGTCGGTGTACTGGATGCCGTCATCGGCGGCCTGATTATTCTCAGCGTAACTGAAGAGCCGGTTCGCTTCAGCATGATGATAGCCGCTTTCCTGATCGTGCGCGGCATTGTGCGAATTATATTGGTTTTTGCGTTACGTTTGCCGCAAACCGTATCCACCTCATTAGGTGGCTTGGTCGCTGTTATCATGGGGTTTATGATCCTGCTGGAATGGCCCACCGCAGAAGGTTGGTTTGTTTCTTTGTGCTTGAATATCGAAATCGCCGTACGAGGTTGGGCCATCATGATGTTTGCGTTGTGGGTCCGCAAGCAAAAAACCGCGCTATTACCGTAAGCTATCTTCGGTCGGCGGTAACATTTAGCCAGCTCCGCCGTATGTACGCGGTGTCAAGTGAGTGGATACTTTGCAGAACAAAGTAACTACCCGGTAGTTACTTGACCGTTATCCTCTTAGTGATCACCGGCAGGTGCTTAATAAAGCCTGCATTTTAGCGAGACCCAGTTTACGGGTGAATTCAATATTGCGTTGCGGGATGTTTTCCGGATCAGGGTAAGCGTTTACAGCTTGTTCGATGCTGCTTTCCCGCAATAGATGGAGCATGGGGTAGGGCGAGCGGTTGGTGTAATTGGCGGGATCATCGGGATCGGCGCCTTCAAAACAGTAGTCAGGGTGGAAACTGGCCAACTGGTAAATGCCTTCATAGCCTTGTTCATGCAGGAGCGTTTCGGCCAGTTCAAGAAAATCCAGATAGTCGTCAAACCCTGTAAAGGCATCGGTATAAATCAGCAATGTCGTTTCAATGCTTTCATCGGTATCGAGACGGTCACATTCACGCATCAGATTCAGCAAGCACTGTTCAATATCACTATCCTGCCGGACGCTAAAACGGATGCTGCCGCGTTCCAGTTCGCGCTTTGCGAAGGGGCAAATGCTGTATTCAATGATGATGTTTTTTAACCAGGAGCGGGTGGCGTTGATACAGCGTTCGTCTTTATTCATGTATTCTGTTAGCGGTGTGAAAGCGATAAGCATTTTAACAAAACCTGATACAACGCCTTAAGGTTATTTTTGATACACTGTCCGGATAGAACGACAAAATAATTGAAATAAGGACAGATCTGATGGAATCCAGTTCACACACCACATCATGCCTGGATTGCAGGCTCGCGGATTTATGTCTCCCTTACGGACTTCAGATCAGTGAAGTCATGCTGCTGGATAAAATCGTTAAAGCCAAACGTCCCATCAGGACGGATGAGTTCCTGTATGTTCAAGGCGAGCAATGCCGGAACTTATATGCGGTTAAATCGGGATCTTTCAGAAGTTTTATAGCCAGCTCGGAAGGCGTCGAACAAACCATCGGGTTTTATTTGCCGGGCGAGATCATGGGTCTGGATTCTCTGCAACACGGTAACTTTACCTGTTCTACGGTAGCGCTGGAAACGGCGTTGGTTTGTGAATTGCCGGTAACGCGACTCAATGAATTATGCGCGCAAATACCCAGCCTGCAACGGCAAATGATGCGTATGTTAAGCAAGGAGATTGTCTCCGATCATGAGCAGATTGTGTTGCTTGGGCATCGTTCCGCAAAAGAAAAGATGGCGACTTTTTTATTGATGCTGTCGCAACGCTATGGCGCCTTGGGTTTTTCAGATACGGAATTTAACCTGAGTATGCGCCGTCAGGATATTGCCAATTTTCTTGGCTTAAGCATTGAAACAGTGAGTCGGCAGTTCGCGCTTTTAAACAAGAACGGTGTCATCACCATTAAACAACGCGGTGTGCAAATTAATGATTTGACGTTATTGAGGTTAATGATAGAGCCTTGTTCGAATGAACGCTTTTCCACTGCAAATTGAGTGCGTTGTTATGCGGCAAAAACCAATGAACCAACGTACTGCACACTCAAACTGCAGCACCATTGGTTCAATCAGCCGAAAACAGCGATTATTTTTGTGACATTTCTGTAGAATTTGCAGCAGCAGGTTTGCTTGGCCCTTTGCCCATGTCATCACAAGCTGTAAGGGTGACAACGGTAATAACCAGCAATAATAAATGGCTAACAATTTTCATAGACTTTTCTCGTTCGTGAGTTTTGAAATAATAGACTTCCGCCTTATTACAGAGGACGAGAAGTTTTTGGCGTCCCCCATTTTCTGAAGGACGGGGCTATTATTGCACTTGTGGCGGAAGGGGTATTGATCTAGATCAAAAACTCATCAAATAATCTGTTTTTGTGCCGGATTTATTTAAGGATGGTTTGTTAATTCGGTACATGGAAAGTATGGTTATTAATCAGCGCGGGAATTTTTTCGGGCGGCACAGGGTGGCTAAAAAAGTAGCCTTGTATGATATAGCAGCCCAGTTTTTGTATGGCGATCGCTTGCTCCCTGGTTTCAACACCTTCGGCAACCAGCGTATAACCGAGTGCGCGGGCTAATCCGATGATGGTTTCCAACAGCAGGGAGGTATTCGGGTTATAAAGTATGTCGTCAACAAATCGCTTGTCGATTTTCAGGCAATCGAGAGGCAGTTGTTGTAATGACGCGAGGCATGAAAAACCGGTGCCGAAATCATCGATGGCTATTTTTACACCGAGTGCCCTAAGTTGCGTAAATACTTCTATATGACCTTTTGTTTGCATCGCGCTTTCGGTGACTTCCACCTCCAGGTATTGCGCAGGCACGCCTGTTGTCTCCAGTAAGTCGCGTACAGTCTCGACCAGTCCCGGATCCTGGAAGTGGGCGGGGGAAAGATTGACCGCCACTTGAATAAAAGGCAGGCCTGAACGGTGCCAGTTTGCTATTTGTTCACAGGCGGTTTTTAGCGCCCAGTTACCCAGTTCTATCATCAGGCCGAGGTCTTCAGTTAGGGTGATGAAGTCAACGGGGAAGACCATGCCTTTTTCCGGGTGTTGCCAACGAACCAGGGCTTCCATACCGACTATCTGCCCGGATTGCATCGATAACTGTGGTTGATAGTGAAGAATGAGCTGTTGTTTTTCAAAGGCGGCGCGCAACATTTTCTCATTTTCACGGCGTTGAGCCGCTTCTTCAGCCATATCATGGGAATAAAAAACGTAGCATTGTTTGCCGGCTTTTTTAGCGGAATACATCGCTGTGTCCGCGGCTTTGATCAGTTCACTTTCATTGCGTCCGTCGCGTGGAAAAACTGCAATTCCGATGCTGACCCTTGGGTTTATCTGGTGACTATTTAAAAGCAGAGGCTGGTTGATTTTGTACAAGGTGCGGGTAGCGACATCAGCCACACTGTTGTCATTGGCAATATTGTCAATGATCATACAAAACTCATCACCGCCCAGACGGGCGACAAAATCAATATCTCTGACAACCTGTTTTATACGCTGGGCAATAGCTTGCAGAAATTGGTCGCCGATATTATGACCAAAGTTGTCATTGATTTCTTTAAAGCCGTCCAGATCGAGAAACAGGAAGGCAAACTGCTGGTGGCGATTGGTGGCTGTTTTGATATAGCTTTCGATACGTTCATGATAGTAGGTTCTGCTGGCAAGGCCGGTCAAATTGTCATAATAAGCCAGCTGGTGGATTTGCATCTCGGTTTCTTTTTGGCGGCTGATATCCTGTACGGTGCCGGTAATAATGGGTTCATTTTTGTCGGTTATCACCTCCATGACCTGACGCACAAAAATATCGTCGGAATTGGCGACTTGTAAGCGGTACTCGGTGCTTTCCAGGGTAAGGCTGTGAATGGCGTTAACAATAATGTCTTTGACAAAATCACGATCTTGCGGATGAATCAACCGGATAAAACCGTCCAGAGTGTTATCAAAATGTTCAATATCAATACCGCATAAATTGGCCAGATGCGCGGAAATATTAAATTGGTTGCTGTTGGTATACCAGATCCAATAGCCGAGGCGCGCTATACGCTGAGCGGCGCTCAACGCGGTAAAGGTGGTCAGCTGGAGGCGGCTGTTTCTGAGTTCGGCAGTGGTTTGTCCCGCTCTTAAGATAAAGTACATCCGATTGATAAGAATCGGATAATTAATGGGTTTGACAATAAAGTCGGTAGCGCCTGCATCGAATGCCAGATTGATGGAATCTATATCGCCTAGGCCGGTTGACATAATAATCGGAACATCGGTCATGGCGGGATTTGCTTTCAATAATTTACAGGTTTGAAAACCGTCAATTCCCTCCATCACGGCGTCCAGCAGAACGATATCCGGGAGTTGCTGCTTTATTTTTTCAAGCGCCTGGGTACCGCTGGAGGCTTCATCAACAACAAAATCGGACGCCCGCAAGGTTGCCGAAGCGATAAATCTGAAGCCTGGATCATCATCGATTAACAATATCCGAATAGCGGGTGACTGGATTTGTTGCAGTTTCTGGGGATGAAGTTCGGCGCTTGTTATTTCATCCGTCATGATTTGCTCAGACAACGCCGTAGATATGGTCGGCAGGTCGAATTCCATTGCTTTCAACAGGGTATCGATGCCGTCGGTGTGACCTTCCTTGGCGATTTTCTCAACAGAGGCCGCGTAATCGGCCAGAGTTTGCGCACCCAGGTTAGCGCAGGACGATTTAAAGCTATGGGCAATTCGGGTCAGGCTGTCGGTATCGTTATTTTTCAGAGCCTCTTCCAGTTTATCTATTTCCTGCGTGGCGGTATCTAAAAACATTTCGATTGCTTTATTCAGTAGACTATCCCCGGTTGCTGTCGTTAATGAACGCAAATTTTCCAGTGCGGCAGGATTCAACAATGGCGTGGAGACGCGATTAATCGAGCCGCTGCTCGCTTTCAAAGCGGCAGCGTTTAATGCGCCGTTAACATGGGCGTCGGTAAGTTGTATGGGCAGCCATTTTGCCAGTGTATCCTGTAATTGTTGTTTGCTAAAGGGCTTGCTTAGATAGCTGTCCATGCCGGCATCCAGGCATTGTTCGACAATGCCTTTTTGAACATCCGCGGTCAATGCAATAATAGGCACAAGCGCTTTACCGGCGGCTTGTTCGCGTTTTCGAATTTGCATCGTTGCCTCGAAACCATCCATTTGCGGCATGTGGCAATCCATCAAGATCAGGTCATAGTCCTTGTTGGCGCTGGCGGCCACCGCTTCCAGGCCGTTATTGGCTATATCCACCTGACAGCCGATAGCGAGTAGGATGCCCATACCGACTTCCTGATTAATGGGGTTGTCTTCGGCCAGCAGAATTTTTACCTCTATCAGTTTAACGTTGTTGCTATGTTTGGATTTCTGTAGGTGTTTCTGGGTTGTGGGTAGGGCGCCCAGCACTTCCAGTAAACAGTTTTGCAATTTTTGCTGGAGTACCGGTTTGTTCAGGAAATAACTGATGCCGTAGTAATTGTCTCTGTCATCGGCAAAGGTAATGCTGTCCGAGCTGAGCATGACCAGCGACAATGGCGCTATCTTGGGTTCTGTGTTGATAGCCAGCGCCAGCGCCAGACCGTCCATATCCGGCATGTGCCAGTCCAGCAGGGCAATTCGAAAAGGGTTCTGCTGACGGGTTGCTTCTTTTAGCAGTGCCAGCGCTTGTGCGCCGCTGGACACGCAATGACAACGTACGCCCCAATGGCTTAACTGGTCATGCAGTATCGCCCGATTGGTCGCGTTATCATCAACGACCAGAATAGCCAGACCTTTCAAAATGCTGATATCGGCTTTCGGAATAAGAGGAAGCACACTTTGTTCCAGATGAAGACTGAACGAAAAGCAAGAACCTTCACCGACTGTACTTGTCACCTCCAGCTTTCCGCCCATTAATTCCACCAGTTGCCGGGAAATAGCGAGGCCCAGGCCGGTGCCGCCGTAACGCCGGGTAATCGAGCCGTCTGCCTGGGTAAAGCTTTTAAAAATATGCTCTTGTTGGTCGGGTGAAATGCCTGAGCCGGTATCGGTGACCTCAAACAGCAGATGCTTGGTGCTTTTGCCGGTGTTGTTTTCAAGCCAACGGACTTTTAATTGCACTTCGCCATTATCAGTGAATTTGATGGCGTTGCCGAGCAGGTTGACCAATACCTGACGCAGTCTTTCTTCATCGGCTTTGACTATTCCACTCAAGTCATAGGGCACATCCAGGATAAACTCCAAGCCCTTGTGATGCGCCTGGATGGCGAGCATTTCAGCGGTTTCCTCGAGTAATTGGCGCAGATCAAAGTCTTTGATGATCAGTTGAAATATGCCCGATTCGATTTTGGAAAAGTCCAGCACATCGTTAATGATGCCCAGCAGACTTTCAGCGGAGCGGAATGCGGTTTTCGCCAGACGTTCCTGACGTAAATCCAGGCCGGTATCAAGCAGCAGTTCCAGCATGCCGATAACGCCGTTCATCGGCGTACGAATTTCATGGCTCATGGTGGCGAGGAACTGGCTTTTTGCTTTGTTGGCGGCATCGCTATCGGCTTTTGCCTTGAGCGCCTCGGCGGTTGTTATTTCCAGTTCCTGGTTTTTGACGGAGAGTTCTAGCGTGCGCTCGGAAACCAGTTGTTCGAGTTTGAGGCTATGATGAGCCAGCTGGTTGTCACGGCGGTGGATTTCAGTCAGCATTTTATTAAAAACACCGGCCAACTGACCAAACTCATCGGCGCCTGATTGATTGACCCGGCTGGTATAGTCTTTTCCTATTGCGACTGCATTCATTACCCGCATGAGTTCCAACAGCGGTAAAGAAAATATTTTCTGGAGTTTGGTTGACAACAGCAGAATAACTATCAGTGTTGTGATTAAGGCTACTGCGATAATAATATAAAATGTTTTCAGGTTTTCTCTAAGCTTGTCCAGATTGTTAATCAGATGTATCGAGCCTATCACCTGATCGTTGATAACAATCGGATAGATAAGGTGCAAGAAGCCCTGATCATCATATTCAAAATAGTCTGTTGTATTGGCGCCGGCGTTGTTATTTGAAAGATTGTTGATCAATAACGAAATCCAGGTCGTAGAAATCGACGTGACATCCGGAATTTTCCGGTTCATTATCCGCAGCGCTTCGTCGGTTGCAATTTTTTGCAGATGTTTTGCATTCCACGGCCCGGGGACTGCCGATTGATGCGTAAACTTGACAAAGACCTGTCCTTCCTTGTTGTATAGGTAACCTGCAACAATATCGGGTCTGGATTTTAGTACGGCTAATGAATCTATGGCTGTGTTTTTGTCACTGAACGCCAATGCTGCTGAGCAATTCCAGGCCAATACACCCGCCAGCGAAGACATTTCGCTTTCGACAGAGCGTTTGATGCTCTGGTGTTGATAAGCAACCATAGCGGTGGTGATCAATAGCATCGCAAACACGGCCGTAATGGCCATAATCAAAATAAGTTTGGTGCGAATTGAAATATTGCGAAGTTTTAGCATTAGGGTACGTCCGTTAACGGTTCTGCTGACACGATATGGGCTAATTTTAATAACCGGGCACTTATTTCCAATTGGTTTTGTTGTGCTAATTTAAGATTGATATTTAACTCGATTTTGCCATCATGGTAAGGTAAATTCACTACGCTCCTATAGTTAGTCGGTTCATTGATGTCGTCAATTGTCAGGATCGGTTTTCCCGCTGCTGCTGCCTGCATGCGCGATAACTGGATTCGATCCTGACCACCTATAAACAGGATATGGCAACCGGCTATTTTTCCTGAACGGGTAATATCCGATAGGGTAATTTTTCTATGTCCTATTTTTTTGCCGGACGTCTGCATAAAACTCTCTTGTACAGTATTATCACCTATTACGCAAAGGTGAATGGCATCGTCCATGCCTGTAAAAGCACTTTTCGGCCATTCTGTGAAAATAGCCAAATTAAGTGTTAAAGCGCTTTTAACCGTGTACTCTTCCAACGTAGTGGCCTCGGCTGTTACATAAAATATATTTGTCCCCAGAACAAGGAAAAACCAGGATAGAAGGGCTCTGGCATAAGAGCCAGGAGTTAAGACTCCATGGACGGAACAGGTAGAGTCGCGTCCGGAACAGCGATCGGGAACTGCATCGGGAGTGCTTGATGTGAGTACACGCGCATCTCCAGGCATTGGCGATTCTTGGCGAGGTTCGGATTGTGTTTTTACCCATCTTGCGTACTTCATCCAGCGTGAGAGTTGCTTGTTGTGTCGTATGAGCTTTAAAACTGCCACGCTATTTTTCCATATATTCCGCGCGGAATTTCCATAAGTTTACTGAAAGATTCCTGGATATATTCAGGATGTCGGTTATCCAGTAAATTTTGTCCTGTGATAGAAAGCTCAACTTGTTTATACGGTTGCCAACCCAAACGCATATCCAATGTTACATAACTGTCGATAGGGACAGGTCCTGCTACATTAAACGCGGTATTGCTATCGATATAGCGCAGCCAGAAATCAATGTTGATATTTTCCCATGGCGTGACTGCCGTACGGACGGAGATCTTTTGCTGTGGAGAAATCGCTTCTTGGGATAATGCCTCATATTGCAGCCGGGTATTGATATAACTGTAGTTTACATCCCATCGCCACCAATCCAGCATAGACCATGTCGTAGTTGCTTCAAAGCCGTAGGTGTAGCCTTTGCTGGCGTTATTGTCTATCAGTGGTTGGAAAATAACACCGTTATTAAAGCCGGGAGAACCCAGTTCAAAAGTGCGCAGACTTTTATAGTCATTATAAAAGGCGGCGAGGTCGAGAGAAACGGATTTGGATAAACTGATGCGGTAGCCTAATTCATAAGCAAGTAATTGTTCGGCTTTATAGGCATCCGAGCCGGTTACTTCCAGGGCGACAGGAAACGGCGTCGGGTTTTGAGGACTGCCGGGCGGTGTAACGCTACCTGTATAGGTCATGTCTTGTTCTATTCTCGATGGCGTTCTGACGGCTCTGGATATTGCCGCCCAAAGCCTGTGTTTATGGTGAGGTGTCCACATCACCCTGGCAGAGGGTTGTACTTCAAAGCCGGTATAATTATTATGCTGAAATTGTGAACCCAAGGTCAACCATAAGGTGTTATCGATCAGGGTGATTTCATCCTGCAGAAAAGAACTGAATAAGGAATCACCACGTGTAGCCGGGTGTAGGATAAATATGTCCGGTTTTGCAAAGGTATTTTCACCCTGCGTATAGCGGTATCCCAAGCCCCAGATAACATCATTCCATTCCAACAGAGCAAAACGGTGTTGAAATTCTATATCCGCTGTTTTCCTGGTTTCATGATCAAACGCTTCTTTGCGCTCATAAACGTCATAGTACAGTTGCAGGGTATAATTTGAGGTATCGGAAAAAGTGTGGTTTATCTTGCCTAACAGGTTTCCGCCCCAGGTCCTGGCTTTATCATTGACGGATTCCATATAAGGAGGCGCCAGGGTGGCTAATTGCAGATTCTGATTGATATTGCTTTGATAAATATCGCCTTGCAAGGTGAGGTTATCGTGCGTCGTCCACAGCGAGTCGATACGGAAACCGCTTTGTATCTTATCCCAGTCATCACCCCCGGCAGCGCCGGACAATTGTGTAAATTCATCGCGTTTAAAGCCCTTGACATACACTCTTCCGGTACTGTCGTTGCCCAGTTTTGCACCGTAGCGTAACGCACCGAAGCCCAGTTCCTTATTACCGCCACCTGCCGTCAGTAATCCTCCCTGTGTGTCTGCAGAATGTTTGGTAATGATATTGATAACGCCGTTTACCGCGTTAGCGCCCCACAATGCCGCGCCGGGGCCGCGGATGACTTCGATGCGGTCAACATCTTCCAGCATGACGTCCTGGTTCTCCCAATAGACGCCTGAAAAAGCTTGTGTATAGGCGCTGCGCCCGTCCACCAGCACCAGGAGTTTGTTGGCAAAACGGCCGTTAAACCCGCGCGAGGTAACGGCCCACTTGTTTGCGTCGATTCTGGCCACATCAAGGCCCGGGGCCATACGCAGTGCATCGGGTACGCTGGTCACGCCGGAACGCTTGATGTCCTCGTTATTAATGACAAAAACGGCGGCGGCTGCATCGGAGAGTGACTGCGCTTTTTTTGATACGGTAGTCACTTTTACAGCCATTAATTCTTCAATATCCAGTTCATAAACTTCTTTTCCGCTTGCTGAAGCGGCACCGGTAGAACAAAGCAGTATCGCGATTACACAAAAAGACAGGAGTTTATTTTGCATGGCCGATTTGTCGTAGAAGGTGTGAAAATAATAAAAGGTGTGAAAAGAATATGTTAAAAATGCTTGTACAGATTTTAGACTAAATCAACGATAAAAATCAGTACAAAACAGCAATTGAGTGATTGTGTGCGGGGTATTCGACACTATTGATCGGGTTTAACAGGTAGCCACGTTTTCAGGATATCCTGTAATCGTTGCTTGTTGAAAGGCTTGCTTAGATAGCTATCCATTCCTGATTCAAGACACTGTTCGACGATGCCTTTCTGGACATCAGCGGTCAATGCAACAATAGGTCTGCGGGGTTTATTGCTTGCCTGCTCGTATTGGCGTATCTGGATTGTGGCTTCAAAACCGTCCATTACAGGCATGTGACAATCCATTAAAATTAAATCAAAATCATCGTTTTTACAGGCTTGTACCGCCTCCAGGCCATTATTCACGACTCGCCCCTGGCAACCGATTGCTCTGAGTAATCCCATCGCCACTTCCTGATTGATGAAATTGTCTTCCGCCAGAAGTATGTTACCTTGCAGTTTGATGTCCGGGTTTAAAGGCGATTGCAAGGTGCTTTCAGGGCTTTCCAGCATGTCCAGTAAACAGTTCAGCAATTTATGTTGAGTCACCGGTTTGTTGAGAAAGTAGCAGATACCGTGATCAATGTATCTTTGTTGGTCCTGCGCAATACCGTCGGAACTTAATAGAGCCAATTTTAAGGGCGGTATTTGCGGATCGCTATGGATAGTCTTTGCCAAGGTTAGGCCGTCCATGTCCGGCATAGTGCTGTCCAGCAAGGCGTATTGAAAGGGCCGGTTCAGGCGGGCGGCGTCAATTAACGCCTTAACCGCTTGCTCTCCGCTGGAAGCGCAATGACAATCGGCTTTCCAACCGGAAAGCTGATCATGCAGTAGCGTCAACTGGCTGGCATTGTCAGTCACGACAAGTATCACCAAACCGTTCAGTGCGTTGATATTTATTTTTGGAATAACGGCGGCTTGCGGATTTTTTTCCAGGTTAAGACTAAAGTGAAAACAGGAACCTTTGCCCGGCGTACTGGTTACCTCCAGTTTACCTCCCATCAGTTGCACCAGTTGCCTGGAAATAGCCAAGCCCAGTCCTGTGCCGCCAAATCGGCGGGTAATTGAGCCATCGACCTGGGTAAAGCTTTCAAAGATTTGTTGCTGTTGATCGGCAGCAATCCCGGAACCGGTATCGATAATCTCAAAAAGCAATGGCAATTGTGTAGCGGATTGGCTTGCTTGTAGATAACTGACTTTTAATTGTATTTCACCCTGCTCGGTAAATTTGATGGCATTACCCAGGAGGTTAAGCAGGACCTGACGCAGCCTGTCGGCATCACCGCGAACAATGCCATCCAGGTCATAAGGTAGGTTCAAGATCAATTCCAAGCACTTTTGTTTAGCCTGGATTGACAATGTTTCAGCGGTTTCCTCCAACAATTGGCGCAAGTTAAAGTCTTTTATTATCAACCTAAACTTACCTGCTTCGATTTTAGAAAAATCCAGGATATTATCGATGATCGCCAACAGTGATTCGGCTGAGTGAAAAACGGTTTGCGCCAGATGCTGCTGGCGGTTGTTGAGTTCGGTGCCAAGTAACAACTCGGTCATGCCGAGCACCGCGTTCATCGGAGTACGGATTTCATGACTCATGGTAGCCAGGAATTGACTTTTCGCTTTATTGGCGGCCTCCGCTTTAACGGCAAGCTGACAAGCTTCATCGGTTTTAAGTTGTAGATCCGCAGTGCGTTGGGCAACCAGTTCCTCCAGGGTTTCCAGATACGATGACATGGCGGTTTGATACCTTGCCAAATCCCTGGACATGGTATTAAAAGAGGTGGCCAGTTCGCCAATTTCATCGTTCGATGAAATGTTCAGCTGCTTGTCAAAATCACCTTGGGAAATAAGCTGGGTTGCCAGCGTCAGTCTTTTCAAGGGCCTGATAATGCGCCGTGTTTGCCAGAGGGTCAGGATAATGCCTATTATCAGGGTCATGGCCCCAACTACCAGGTTTTGCAGCAAAAATTGCCTGGAATCCTGGTAAATCTTATTCTGGCTTAAACCCAGTTGAATATAACCAATCAATTCGGGTTTTTTCTTCAGGCTGTTTAAAGGGGGGACGCCTGCTGTTAAATCTCCTGGCATGGAGGGGGGGCGATAAACGGGGGCGATAATATCAATGTAAGCTTCATTGGTATCAGGGTCAATGGTGTCTCTGCTGATGATTTTGCCATCGACGAGCGTATTTTTCAGCGCTGTCAAGGCCGGTATTTTGCTTAGCCCGAAATACTTTTTTTGCAATAAAACTTTATGATCTTTATTAAGAATGACCAGGTAGGCTATATCGGGGTTTTCTTTCAGACCCTGAATGGAATCGGCAAGAGCCGGCCGGTTTTCGGTGTAGACGGCGGTTTCTATGTTTCTGGAAAGCATCATGGCGGTTTCCACGCCATGCCGGGCAAAGTTCCTGAAGGCATTGGCGTGTTGTTGCAACATCAGATAACCACCGGTAACCAGCGTTGTCAGCATGATCAAAAAAATAGTCAACAAGTTAAACTTAGATGCTATTGATTTCATGCTGTTATAGGCCGATTTTCCGATTTAATTTGATTAATAGCGTAACATGCAAAATCAACAAATACTGAGCATGATGCCAGTTAATCTAAAAAATGCCATGCTTTTTTGATTTCGCTGAAAGTGGACTTAAATGAGACAGGGTGCTAAATTTAATTTGAATAAACGATTGTTTAGTCATCTAACTCGTTACATGAAAACAAGGTCAACAATATGGGGCGATACGATCAAGCCAAAAGTAGAAAATCCGGGCGATATAACCGGAGCAAAAATAATCAGGCCAGCAATAGAGACTCAACCGGGATTAGTATTTCTGCGGTGATTGTTCTTATTATACTGGCCAGCGCAGGCGGTTTTTATTTTGCTACACAGTTTACCAACGGTGTCTCACTGCCGGAGCTAAAAACTTTGCTGATGCCCTTTGAAAATAATAATACGGAAAACGATGCAGGGACGGATTCAGAAACTAATACGGATATTGCCGACGCCGAATCGAATGTTGATGAAAAACAGACCGCAGCTGATATTGAAGCCGCGCCTGACAACCTGGTAGAACTGCAACAGGAAGAACAAATTATCTTGCCGCTGTTGGATAGTAGCGATGAGCCTTTCCGGGACGACATCAAGAAGCTTTCTCCGGGGCTGGCGCTGTTAGTCAATACCGAGCGCTTGATCAGTAAATATGTCGTCATTGCCAATGATTTTTCGCAGGGCCTGCGCATTGAAAATCACATGCGTTTTCTTAAGTTGGACGAACCGTTTGTTGCCGATCAAAGCGAAAAAGGTCTGTTTATCGCCGAGAAAAGCTACCAGCGTTATGACAAACTGGCGGCAGCAATAGACGCCATGGATGTACAGGCAACGCTGGCCGTATACAAGAAATTCAAGCCCTTGTTGATGCAGGTTTTTGCCGAGTTCAGTTATCCTGAAGACATCGGTCTGGAAGATATTTTCACTAAAGCGGCTGCGGAAATTCTGGCGGCGCCGGTTATTGAAGAGCCGATTGCGTTGGTAAAGCCTTCGATACGTTACAAATTCGCCGACCCCAGGCTTGAAGCGTTAAATCCGGTACACAAGCAGATGATACGCATGGGGCCTGAAAATACACACATCATCCAAAGCAAAGTGCGGATGTTGGTGGAAGAACTGGCTAATTTGAAAGAGTAGCGGTTGACGAGGAATAGGTCCCGACAGGTTTTATAAACACCTGTCAGGTTTGACGTTACTAATGCTAAAACGGTGCTTGATTTATGCCTTCGGCAAGGTAACGCCGGTCTGGCCCTGATACTTGCCGCCCCGGTCCTTGTAAGACGTTTCGCATACTTCGTCGCCACCGAAAAACAGCATTTGCGCAACGCCTTCGTTGGCGTCGATTTTTGCGGGCAGGGTGGTGGTATTGGAAAACTCCAGCGTGACATGGCCTTCCCATTCCGGCTCCAAAGGCGTAACGTTGACAATAATGCCGCATCTTGCGTAGGTTGATTTCCCGAGGCAAATCGTCAATACATCACGCGGTATACGAAAGAATTCAACAGTGCGCGCCAAGGCAAATGAGTTGGGCGGAATAATGCAAACATCGGACTTTACATCGACAAAACTATTGGAATCAAAATTTTTCGGATCGACGATAGCGGAGTTTATGTTGGTAAAAATCTTGAATTCGTCCGAACAACGCACATCATAGCCATAGCTGGACGTACCGTAAGATATCACTTTGCCGTGCGCCGATTCCCTGACCTGACCGCTTTCAAACGGTTCTATCATGCCTTGTTCCGCCATGCGGCGTATCCATTTGTCTGACTTAATACTCATTGAATGTTTTAACTATCCGGTTGATTTAATGCCTAATTATAATATAGCGCAGGTGCTTTTGCGGACATGTTTCTCAAGTATTTTGCACCACAATATTCGGAAAGCGGGTGCTGAAATCTTTCGATTTTAACGCCAGTTTTGCCGCCGTCTTACGGGCGATTTCCCGGTAAATCTGCGCCGCGCGTCCATCCGGGTCGGCGACTACGGTCGGCCTGCCGGAATCGGCATTGATACGGATATTAATATCCAGCGGCAATGCGCCGAGAAAATCAACCTTGTTGACTTCCGCCATTGCAACGCCGCCGCCGGTGCCGAAAATGGCTTCTTCGTGGCCGCATTGTGAGCAAATATGCAGGCTCATGTTTTCAACAATACCAAGGACCGGTACGTTGACTTTGGCAAACATTGCCAGACCGCGCTGGGCGTCAATCAGGGCAATGTCCTGCGGCGTTGTAACAATAATCGCGCCGCTGACCGGGATCTGCTGCGATAAGGTCAGTTGAATATCGCCGGTGCCCGGCGGTAAATCGATAATCAGGTAATCGACATCGCTCCAGTTGGTGTCCCTGAGCAATTGCTGCAAGGCGTTGGTCGCCATCGGGCCGCGCCAGATCATCGCCTGGTCGGCTTCAACCAAGTAACCAATCGACATGGTTTGTATGTCGTAAGCGACTTTTGGCATCATGGTCTTTTTGTCTTCACTGGCTGGATAACCGGACAATCCGAGCATGGTCGGAATGCTGGGGCCGTAAATATCCGCATCCAGTATGCCGACCGTCGCGCCCTCCGCCGCCAGGGCCAGGGCCAAGTTAACGGCTGTCGTTGACTTGCCGACGCCGCCTTTGCCGGACGCCACGGCAATAATATTTTTCACATTGGGCTGGGGTTTTAATGCCTGTTGCACGGCATGCGATATAATTTTTACCGTGACGTCAACAAAAATACTGCCTATGCCTTCTAATGATTGCAAGTGTTGTTTAACTGCATTCGCCAGATCATCCATAATCGTTTTTGCCGGATAACCCAGTTCCAGCTTGATGCTGACATTGGCACCGTCAATGCTAATGGCTTTAACCGATTTTGCCGAAACCAGATCGAGGCCGTGGTTGGGGTCGATAAAGGTTTTTAACAGGGCTTCTACGTCTGCTTTTTCGATGCTTGTCATGATTGTTCCAATTGAGGTGAAAGTAAAAACCTAATGTTTCGCTCAGGATATAAGGCATAAGCCTATTTTTCAATAGAATTCATGTTGGCAGCAGGTAAAAACTCCGGCAACATGGCGTTTACAATCGATTAACGCCGCTTATTCAGCAAGTTTTCAACCTGAAATAACCGAATCACGATTCACTGATGTAAACTCCGGACTATCAAAATAGACTCATAGGAAAACTGATGACCGCTTTATTAATGGCCGCAGCAATTGCAGGCATTTTGCTGCTGATTGTGCTGGTGATGCTCGTTTTTATATTGCAGCGAGTGGGCAGCCTTGCCGCCGACAATCCGGTGCAGATGCAAGGCGAACTGGTCCGCTTTTTGCAATTGCATGAAGAAGCTCTGAAACAAGGCTTTGCAGAATCGCGCAAGGAATTGCGCGACATGAGTTTCGAGAATCGTAAAGAGACACATGAGATATTCAGGAATTTCCAGGATACCTTGCTAAACAGGATCGCCGAAAACAGCAACAGCCAAGACCGGCAACTCGAACTGTTCAAAACGGCGTTGCATGATTTATCGGAAAAGCTGGTTAACAACGGCAACGATTTCAGGCAAACGGTTATTGCGTCATTCCAGACAGCCAACGAAGCCTTGAACAAAAAACAGGATGAGTTCAGGGAGAAAACCCTGAGCAAACTGGATGGTTTTGAAGAAAGCATCCGCACCGACGCCAGGGAAAACCGCAAAGAATTGAATGATGGGCTAAAATCATTTGAAACCCGTTTTTCGGAAAACGTCAAAGAGTTTAACAGCCAGTTAAGCCTGAAATTCGCCGAGCTGAATAAACAGCAAGCCGACGCGACTGCGCAGGCCAAAGCGGGCGTGATGGAAATCAGGGATACCATTGACCGGCAACTGAAAGCCATCCGGGAAGACAATACCCAGCAATTGACCGAAATGCGCAAGACCGTCGACGAGAAATTGCAAAGCACACTGGAAAAACGCCTGGGCGAATCATTCAAGCAAGTCAGCGATAGGCTGGAGCAGGTGCATAAAGGCCTCGGCGAAATGCAGACCTTAGCGATCGGCGTCGGTGATCTGAAAAAAGTGCTGGCCAACGTCAAAACCCGCGGCATCCTGGGCGAATACCAGTTGGGCAATATCCTGGAACAGATCCTGTCGCCGGAGCAATACTCGATCAATGTCGCCACCAAGCAAGGCTCGCAAGCGAATGTCGAGTTTGCCGTTAAACTGCCCGGCAAGTCCGATGAAAAAACGGTCTGGCTGCCGATGGATTCGAAGTTTCCTTTGGAAAGTTACCAGATACTGTTGCAGGCTTATGACGAGGCGGAGCCGACAAAAATCGACCAGGCGCAGAAGCTACTGCTGAAAGCCGTCGAAGGCTTTGCCAAAGACATCAGCACTAAATACATCGATCCGCCACACACCACCGATTTTGCGATTATGTTCCTGCCCATCGAAAGCCTGTTTGCCGAGGTGTTAAGACACCCGCAGATGTTTGAATTACTGCAACGCAAATACCGCATCACCATTACCGGTCCGACGACTTTGTCGGCCTTGTTAAACAGCCTGCACATGGGTTTCAGGACGCTGGCCGTGCAAAAACGCAGCAGCGAAGTCTGGAAAGTGCTGGCCGAGGTTAAAACCGAATTCGCCACTTATTCGGAGCAACTGGCGCTGGTGCATAAACAATTGACGACGGCATCCGGTTCACTGGAGAAGTTGAAGGATACCCGCACTAAGGCGATGGAAAGAAAATTGCGCGATGTGGCGGTACTGGACATTGGCGATGATAATGAAAACATGTCGTTATTAGACGGTTAGCCCGGAAGGAGCTGTCGCTTACCCTGTCTGGCTACCTTTGTAAAAGGCTGAACTACAGTTCGTCAATGCACTGTTTTACAGTAGATTCATTTAGCGACGTTATCCGTTCACCGCTAAATGGCCGGATTTTACTTGCCGATCAACCAGACAGACTTGCCGGACTTGTTATTGCTAATGACGATATGTAGAAAGGGGGGTATTGGGATTCAGCTTATTGCGGATCGCATAAGCAATTAAGCGTAGGCCATCAAATGATTGATGACAAAGGCGCAATCTTGGCAATGGATCGCCTATCAACAACCGAATGAAATCAATCATGTTGCCACAATGTTAAATAAAATAGATTTGAATCGGTGATTGGCCGCTGGAAAGGCAGTTTATCTTTACAAGGTTATTAACTTACACATAGAATGGTAATTAAGTTTAATTTTGACTGGAGATGATGATATGGATCAAATGAGTGAAGAAGACCGTAACCGCATTCTCGAAAGTTCGCCCGTCGGGACTTTTGCACTGATGTCGGCTGTGATTGGTGGCATGGTTATCGCTTGGTTATTCCTGTATTACGGCGTATTTTTGCCGAGAGGCTAGGATAAGATTATGCAAATAGAGCCAATAAAACAAAAGTGCAGCCTTCTGATGCGGGAGGTGTGTACGCAACTTCAGGCAATTCATGTCGATCAACTGGAACGCAAATGGATAACCATTTCCTTGCTGGTTATCGGTCTGTTTGTCGGTATTATCACCCTGGATGCCTTGTTCCACGGCATTAACCCACCGAGCAAGGTGGAAACGATTGAATCAGCCAGCCTGCATTTAAGTCAGGAATTTGCCGAGGATAACCTGGGCGTGCAAGTCGATGCAAACGGCAAAGTCGTCGTCAGAATGGTAGCGGGGCGTTATTCATTTTTTCCGAAACACATTGATGTGCCTGCCGAAACACCGCTGACTTTTCGCTGGGTCAGCATGGACGTACTGCACGGCGTCCATATTCCAATGACCAATATGAGCACGATGATTGTTCCGGGTTACGTTGCTGAAATTACTACCGTCTTCCCGAAACCGGGCGAATATCCTTTGTTGTGTAATGAATATTGCGGCCTGGGCCATAACCACATGTGGAGCAATGTCTCCGTCATCGCCAAAGAAAACTGGAAGGCACCGGTAAAATCATCCGCCAAAGGAGTATCAACTAATGAATGATGCAGCGACAAGAAAACTGGCTTTAAGTCATATCTGGGTAGCCTTTATTGCCTTTATCCTGGCTTGCTTCATGGGTGAATACCAGGTTCTGGAACGTAGCGGTTTTATTTCCGCGCTGGATTCTCCCAGTGTCTATTTCGCCTCAGTCAGTACTCACGGCGTACTGATGGCGTTTGTGCTGACGACCTTTTTTATTATGGGCTTTGGTTACACCATCGCCACTACCAGCCTGAAACAACCGATATGGAATATAAAGCTGGCCTGGGCCGGTTTCGGGATTTCCTTATTCGGGACTGTACTGGCGGCACTTCCCTTGCTTGGCGGAAAGGCGTCGGTACTGTACACGTTTTATCTGCCGATGATGGCTCATGCGGCTTTTTATATCGGCGCTACCTTATTGATAGTCGGTTCCTGGTTTTGGTGCGTCATCATGCTGGTGATGTTCAGCCAGTGGAAGAAAGCCAATCCCGGCATACCGGTGCCTTTAGCGATGTTTGCAACGACAGCCAATGCCTTGTTGTGGTTGTGGACCAGCGCCGGTGTTGCCCTGGAAGTGCTTTTTCAGGCGATTCCTCTGGCCTTGGGCTGGATCGATACGATTGATGCCGGACTGGCGAGAACCTTGTTCGCCTGGACCTTGCATCCTATCGTTTACTTCTGGCTGATTCCCGCCTACACGGCTTTTTATGTGTTTGTACCGAAACAGGCAGGCGGCTTCCTGTTCAGTGATGAGATAGCCAGAGCGGCGTTAATCGTATTGGTTGTGTTTGCCTTGCCGATCGGTTTTCATCATTTATATATGGACCCGGAACAGGCCAAAGGCTGGAAATTATTGCACGGTATCGGTACCTTTGTGGTGGCGATACCGACTTTGGTAACCGGTTTTACCGTAATTGCATCGCTGGAAATCGCAGGTCGTCTTCGCGGCGGTAAAGGGCTGTTCGGCTGGATACTGAGCTTGCCGTGGACCAATACGATGGTGCTGTCGGTCATTTTAGCGTTACTGATGCTGATTTTTGGCGGCTTCGGCGGCATTGTCAATGCCAGTTATGCGATGAATGCGATGATACATAACACTGCCTGGGTACCCGGCCATTTTCATCTTATCTTTGGCGGCACCACCATCATTATGTATTTTGCCATTGCCTATTATTTATGGCCTATGCTGGCAGGAAAGCCGCTGTTTTCCAATTCGCTGGCGCTTCTCCAACTCTGGACATGGTTTATCGGCATGAGTATTTTGACTACGCCCTGGCATGTACTGGGCCTGTTAGGCCAGCCTCGCCGTATTTCCAGTGTGGTTTACAATAATCTGCTGACACTGGCCTGGAAACCTTACGAATTCATGATGATATTCGGCGGTTTGATACTGCTGGGTTCGGCTTGCCTGTTTATCTATAACCTTGCCAAGACCCAGTTGAGTCCTGCTTCGGAGGGATTTGACCAGCAAGTTGAATATGCCGAGCCGATCCATCCGGTTACATCCCTGCCTGAATACCTGAATGGCTTTACACTCTGGAATAAAGTGATTGCTGTTTTAATGGTCATTAGCTTCGGCTTTCCAATCCTGCAATTCTTTTTTATGGATACTTTTGGTACCAGCGCATGGGGATATTAATCATGAAACGAATGCTGTTAATGCTGGCTCTTATCACGCCTGCGCTTGTTAATGCCGGTCCTGCCTCGAAAATAGCCTGGACACCCGAAACCCTGGCGCTGGTTAAAAACGGCAATGCCGAGAAGGGCAAGGTGCTGGCCGAATCCTGCAAGGGTTGTCACGGCGATATGGGACAGGGCGTTAAGGAAGAAATACGCGATGATGAAACGCTGCCGGCGGTTCCGGCACTGGCAGGTCAGGGCGCGAATTATACTTACAAACAATTGCGGGATTATTTTAACGGCGACCGGGTTAATGACTCGATGGCATCGGTCGCTAAAGGCCTGAGCGAACAGGATGCCGCTGATTTGGCGGCATGGTTCGGTTCGTTACCGGCGCCGGAAAGCAAATCGAAAGGCTCGAATTCTGCCGTGGCGGAAAGGTTGGTCAAGCGTGGCGATGATAAACGCATTTTGCCGCCGTGTTTTGTCTGTCACGGCGCCAACGGTCAAGGCGAAAAAATGGACATCCCGGCGCTGGCGGGCCAACAGGCCGACTATTTTGCAAAAACCTTGATCGCTTACAAAAACGGGCAACGGCATAACGATATATACAGCCGCATGCGCCTTATCGCCCAACAGTTGACGGATGAGGAAATCAAGGAACTGGCGCAGTATTACCAGCAACTTAAATAAGGAAACTCGCAATGGATTGCTTTGCATTACATATAATTTCCGCGCTTTGGTAACATTACCATTCAGTGAAGAATTATATATTTGCTGGCTCCCAAGCTCCTGCTTGGGAGCTTCCCGAAGGGTTATTCCCAATCGGCGCTTGGGAATGACCGTCAATCAAGAAACCGGCAACTCAAATAAGTTGGGCTATAGATTTGGCTGACAGCATCTTTCTCCGTGCCAAAAGTTTCTGAATATATCCGCATCGTTTACAATGCAAGCCTGTATCCCTGGAAAACGGATAGGCTAATCTATCTTCGACGTTTATCAGTTTATCCTGTGGCTGTAAGTTGAACTGACTGTAAAGTAAGCTGATGAAAAAATTAAAATGCGCTGTTATCGGTACCGGCTATCTGGGTAAATTTCACGCTGAAAAATATGCCTCGCTACCGGATTGTGAGTTGGTGGCTGTGGTTGATATTAATGCCGAAGCCGCTAGGACAATAGCCGACAAATATGGTGCGCAGGCGCTGACCGACTATCAATCGTTGTTAGGTAAGGTCGATGCCGTCAGTATTGTGGTGCCGACTACCTTGCATCATGTAGTTTCCAGGGATTTTCTCAATGCCGGCGCGCATGTGCTGGTTGAAAAACCGATTACCGTCACCGTTGCGGAAGCGGATGAGCTGATTGCCATTGCCAAAGAAAAAAACCTGATTTTACAAGTCGGGCACCTGGAACGTTTTAATCCGGCGGTAGTGGGTCTGGACAAGGAGGAAAAGCCTTTGTTTATCGAATCGCACCGCTTGTCGCCTTTTAATCCGCGCGCCAATGATGTCAGCGTCGTGCTGGATTTAATGATTCATGATATTGATATTATCCTGGCGCTGGTCGATTCGGAAGTTGAGCGTATTGATGCCAGCGGCACCGCTGTGTTAACACAGGGCACCGATATTGCCAATGCCCGCTTGTTATTCAAGAACGGCTGCGTCGCTAATGTGACGGCAAGCCGTATCAGCATGAAGCTGGAGCGTAAAATGCGCCTATTCAGGCCGAGTTCTTACGTTTCCGTGGATTTCCAGAATCGTGTGTTGACCAAGCACCGCACCGGTAAAAAGGAAATGTTTCCCGGTATTCCTGAAATTGAAACCGAAGAATCCGTTTTTGAAAGCGGCGACGCCTTGCTGGAAGAAATCAGGCATTTTGTTAATTGCATTCAAACCGGCGTCAATCCGTTGGTTTCCGGTGAGGCGGGAAGAAGGGCATTAGCAACTGCGATACAGATTACCGAGTTGTTGGGCGTAGGCTCCGGTAAAGTATAATGTCGGCGGCAAAATGTATTGACAATTACAATACGAAACATTATTTTGACCCGTATGGATACTCGCTTTGAAAAAAATGGGGTTACCTTTGTTTGGAATGTTCGTAAAGCGACGATTAATTGCCATAAACATGACGGTATAACTTTTGAAAATGCTACGGAAGCATTCTTTGATCCCTTTTTTAAACTCGTTGATGCAGGCGGCGATGATGAAGCACGAGATGCGGTGATCGGCTATGATGAAACCGGTCGTTTACTGTTTGTTGTGCATATCGAGATTGACGGTGAGTTTATCCGGCTGATTTCGGCTCGCAAGGCCACTGTTACGGAGCGTATACTTTATGATTGCTAATCCGCTTAAAACCCGACTAACCAAAGACCGCCCAATGACTTCAATTACTTTGCGCATCCCTGTTGATGTGGTGGAGTCTATGAAGGCGATTGCGCCCTGCAAAGGCTTTTCCGGTTATCAGGCATTATTAAAATCTTATCTGAGCGAAGGTTTACGCCGCGATGAAGCCTTGTTGGCATTTAGTAAAGAAGCCCGGCTAATTTCGGCACTAAAAAAACTTGGCGTACCTGACAGCGTGATCGAAGAGGCGAAGCGCGAGGCGGTTTAAGGGTAATATTCATCCCCGATTTATTAAAGAGCGGGAACACACACAATAAAAGGCAACAACATGATACCCATGGTAAACCTGAAGGCTCAATACGCCGAAATCAAAGATGAAGTCGAGCGTGGCCTGGCTGAAACAATAGCAAACTGTTCATTCATTTTAGGGCCTAACGTACAGGCTTTTGAAAAAGAAACCGCCGAATACTTGGGCGTTAAACATGCCATCGGCGTGGCTTCAGGGACTGATGCGCTGCATTTGGCATTGATTGCCGAAGGTATCGGCGCCGGCGATGAAGTGATCACGACGGCTTTCACCTTTATTGCCACGGCGGAAGCCATTAAATATGTCGGCGCTATACCGGTTTTTGTCGATATAGATCCCAGGACGTTTAATATCTCACCCGCTGCGATAGAAAAGGCCGTTACAGCAAAAACCAAAGCGGTAATGCCGGTGCATTTATTCGGTCAACCAGCCGATATGCAGGAAATTGAGCGGATTTGTAAAAAGCATAATCTGAAACTGATTGAAGATTGCTGCCAGTCGTTTGGCGCTGCCATTGACGGCAAACAAAGCGGTTCGATAGGTCATGCCGCCGGATTCAGTTTTTTTCCCAGTAAAAACTTGGGGGCGTTTGGCGATGGTGGATTAGTGGTTACCAATTCGGATGAAAGCGCGGCAAAAATCAAGCAACTGCGCAATCACGGCTCGGATGTGCGTTATTATCACGATGTTGTCGGTTATAACAGCCGCCTGGATGAAATGCAGGCGGTCATATTACGGGCCAAATTAAAGCGTATCGATCAATACAATGAGGCGCGTCGCCGGAAGGCGCATCTTTATTCGGAGCTGATGGCCGATCTGCCGCTCACAACGCCGTTTGAAGATGGCTTGGGCTTTCATGTTTATCATCAGTACACGTTATTATGCGACAAGCGCGATGCGGTGTTAAAAGCCTTGCAGGACAAGCAAATCGGCTGCGCCATTTATTATCCGGTGCCGTTGCATCAGCAAAACGTCTTTAAACAGGATTATGCCGGTTTGAGTTTGCCGGTGACCGAATCCGTTGCCGCCAATTGTTTTTCATTACCGATTTGCCCGTTTCTTGAAGATGATTCTATCAGGGAAATTGTCGGTGTCATTCGAGGCGTCTTAAGGCCATGAAACTTAGCTGCGGGGTTCAAAAGCTGTTGTTGAACCCCGCAGTTGTCGAAAATCTTAGTCTGCGTTCGCCAGCTTGCTGTGATGAACCGAATAAGAAAAATACACAATCAGGCCGATGACCAGCCAAACCACAAAACGCAGCCAGGTAAGGCCAGGCAGGAATGCCATCAGCGCACCGCAGGACAGCATCCCAAGTATCGGAAGCAAGGGGCTGAACGGGGTACGGAAAGGGCGTTTCATGTCCGGTTTGGTGATACGCAGCACAATGGCGCCGAAACAAACCAGTACAAATGCCGCCAACGTGCCGATATTGACCAGTTCGGCCAAATCACCCAACGGAATAAAGCCGGCGATCAATGCGATGATGATGCCGCACAGCACAATGACGCGAACAGGCGTCTGGGTTTTGGGATTTACTTCGCTAAAGAAAGACGACAGCAAGCCGTCGCGCGACATGGCGAAGATGATGCGCGTCAGTCCGTAATACAATACCAGCATGACGGTCGTAAGGCCGGCGATAACACCCGTTGAAATCAGCGCCGAGGCCCAGTTATATCCAAGCAGGCTCAGGGCATGGGCGACCGGTGACGAGACGTTAAGATCGCTATAATGCACGACGCCGGTGAGTAGGCCGGAGACTATAATGTAAATCAGTGTGCAAAAAACCAGCGAGGTGACGATGCCGAAAGGCAGATCATGCTGCGGATTTTTGGCTTCTTCGGCGGCAGTCGATACCGCATCAAAACCGACATAAGCAAAAAACACCAACGATGCACCGGCCAGGACTCCGGTCGTTTTTCCGTCCGGCAATGTCTGGAACCAGCCGAAGGGCATGAACGGGTGCCAGTTTTCCGGGTGTACATTAAACGCGGCAACCGCAATAAAAACAGTGATGGTGATCAATTTGACGCAGACCATGGCGTTGTTGGCCTTGGCGCTCTGTTTTACGCCCATGATCAGCAGCATCATCAATATCAGGATAATGACGGCAGCGGGGAGGTTGACCAACCCGCCTAATTTGGGGGCTTTGGTCAGCAGTTCCGGTAATGGCAGGCCGATGGCCGTCAGTGCGTTATTAAAATAGCCTGACCAACCGTTAGCAACGGCTGCTACCGAAATGCCGTATTCCAGCAGTAAATCCCAGCCGATAATAAAAGCGATTAACTCACCGAAAGCCGCATAGCTGTATCCATAAGCGCTGCCGCAACCGCCTATTGATGCAGACAATTCCGCATACGACAGTGCTGCGAAGGCGCAGGCAAGTCCTGCAAGTATAAAGGATAACACCACGGCAGGCCCTGATTGGGTTGCTGCGGCGATACCGGTCAGCACAAATATGCCTGTGCCTATAATGGCGCCGACACCGAGAAAGGCGAGATCCCATGCCGAGAGGCAACGATTAAGCCCGTGATCGGTGTTGTCGTCCGGTGTAACTTGTTTGGTGCGAAAAATTTGCAATGACATTATGGATTATCCTTGTTTGTTCAGTTAAATATCAGATTTGCTGTGCGACTATGCCGACCGGATTATAACGCACCCGTGAGTGATAAGAATAATATCCAAACAGTGCAAAGAAAACTAAAGGTATCCTGACCACAAATGATTTTACAGCTGTTTGCGCAGTTTTGATGCCGGTGTTTCAGGTGGCTAAGGTCTATCGGCAATGGTTTAATGACAAGACGCATGATAAAATGGACGCCTTTAAAATCATCTGATAGTTATAATCGCTTCTACGACTATCAAACTGTTAATCCCGGTTTCCCTCTTTAAAATACCCTCGAGATTGTATCGTAATGAATATCCGTACCCTCTTTGCCTGTTCGCTTTTATCGTTTGCTGTCTACGGCAATGCTTATGCGACTACCTACTCATTGCCGCCAACTGCGGGCGATACGGTAGTGACCAAATTCCCTGATAATGTGGCCTTAACTCGCGCGGATCAGAATGAAACCTTGCTGGATGTGGCCCGCCGGTTTTTGCTTGGACAAATGGAGATAGTCAGGCTGAATCAAAAGCTTGATCGCTGGCTGGTTAAAAAAGGCGAGATTGTGCGTTTGCCCAACAGACGTATCTTACCCGATACGCCGCATAAGGGTATTACGCTGAATATCTCTGAATATCGTATGTACTATTACCCTGCCGATAAGCCCGGTACTGTCATGTCTTTTGCACACGGTGTAGGCAGACAGGATTGGAAAACGCCTTTAGGGGAAACCAGCGTTGCGAAAAAAGTCAAAAATCCCTCATGGCACCCGCCGGAGTCGATCAGACGCGAACATGCCGCGATGGGTGATCCTTTACCTGAAGTTGTCCCGCCCGGCCCGCACAACCCGCTCGGTGCGCACGCTCTTTATTTGAATCTTCCGGGCGAATACCGGATACACGGCACCGATATTGACAAGATTTATGGTATCGGTATGCAGATTACTCACGGATGCGTGCGCATGTACCCTGAAGATATTGAAACGTTATACAACTCGGTTCCGGTTGGAACACCTGTTTATATCGTCAAGCAACCCATCAAGGTCGGTTGGTTGGAGAATACGCTTTACATTGAAGCGCATCCTGATCTGGAAGGCGAGGAAATGAGCCAGGATGAGCGTTACTCAGTAGCGCTGAACCTTATCCAGAAAGCCAATAACCAGGAAATGCCCGAGTTTGATCAAAAAGCCTTAAATGATGCGCTTAAAAATCTGGACGGTGATCCGGTTGCGCTTTATGAAAGACTACCGCCGTTGGAAGAAATCCCATCCAATGAACCGGAATCCGAGCCCTTGCCTGTGGTGCAAGAGCAGCAGGAACTGCGGCAAGCGCCCCCCCGCGGCTATCGTCGCGGCGCTTCGCAAAGCTCTATGAACGAATCATCGCCGGTCAAGCGGCAAGGCTCTCCCGGTGGTTATTATCGCGGTTCTTGATAAGAACCTTGAAACCGTAGGGTATATCTTGTGGATCTTGATGTGCCCACGCAAAGCCGAACATCAAGCGCCTTAAACATCTCAGCCCTTCATTTGCAGTGTTAACCCGGCACTGCAAAAAAACACCTGTTCGCAATGGCTGCCCATAATCTGGGCGGCTTTGCCGGACAAATCTACAAACCGCCGGGCTAATGGGTTGTCGGGAATCACGCCTAAACCGACTTCGTTATGCACCAGTACTAACTCACATGGTAACTGCATCACGGCTTCCAGTTCCTGCAAAATAGCAGTTTCCGGAACCAGATGATAGAGCAGGTTATTCAGCCACATCGATACGCACTCAATCAATACCGGGCCACGGCATTGTTGCAGGGTATCAAACAGTTTTACCGGCTCTTCAATCGTGATAAACAACTCACTACGGCGTTGCCGGTGAATGTCGATGCGGGCTTGCATTTCTTCATCAATAAACTCCGTCGTAGCCAGGTAATAAGGCTTTTCTGAACCGGTCAGCTCCAGCATGTAGGCTTCCGCTAAACGGGATTTGCCGCTTTTTATACCGCCGATAAATAGTGTTTTCATGTGGGTAATGTTTTTCTGTTTAACATCCAATAAGCATCAATCTTGTTGTACAGCCTGCAAAATAGCCGCCATATCGAGATTTTCCGCAACCATGTCGGCAAAACCCTGTATTTCCGCTTCACGATACCGCCTGTATTGATAGCCCTGATAGTCGGGGTTTATGGCTTTAAAATAAGCGTAGCGAAACCCGTCATCATCAAATAGTCCGTGTACATGCGTGCCGGAACAACGCTCGCCCTGATAATACAAGGGGTATTTTTCCATACGCCCGCAATGGATTTCATAGCCTTTTATCGTCGGGTGGGAAAACAGCGAATAAGTACCTTGTTGCAAAATTTTCGGGCTTTGATAAAGCACTTCATCATCGATAAATCCGAAGCCGGTTTCACTGTCTGCAATGTCATGCTCCAGTGCGTCCGGGTCGTGCAGTTGTCGGCAGAGCATTTGATAACCGCCGCAGAGCCCGAATACCGGCTTGTCGAATTGCTGAATGGCTTTGAACAGACCTTGTGTTTTCAGCCATTGCAAATCGCGGATCACCGTTTTGCTGCCCGGTAACAGCAGCATATCAAAGTGTTCCAGCGGACGGTAAGCATGGATCAGTTCAACATGAATTTCGCTGTCCGCCATCAGTACATCCAGGTCGTTATAATTGCTTAAGCCGGGATAGGCGATGACGGCAATGCGGATTTTGACGGCGCTCAAGCGTTGTTGGTAATTCTGTAACGACTGCGAGTCCTCCATGTCGATATTCAACGGATGAAACGGCAACACGCCCAGCACCGGCACGCCGAAGCGCTCACTGATAATCTTTTCGCCTTCGTCAAAAAAGCGCCGGTCACCGCGAAATTTGTTGATGATAACGCCGACCAGATTACCGCGCATGACAGGGTCCATTAATTCCAGCGTACCGTAAATCGATGCAAACACTCCGCCGCGTTCAATGTCTGCGACCAGGATGTTTTGGGTATTGAAGGTTTTGGCGATAAAGGTATTGGAAAGGTCCTTGTCCAGCAGATTGAGCTCGACCGGCGATCCTGCGCCTTCTGCAATGACCAGCTCATAGTTTTGTTTTAATGCTGAAAATGCCTGATGCACCTGCTGTTGCAGGTTGCCGATGGCGTCATAATAACCGGCGACCGACTGGTTTTGATAAACCAGGCCGTTGACAATCACCTGTACGGCACCGCTGCCGTGCGATTTAAGTAACACCGGGTTAAACAAATGGCTTGGTTCAACCCGCGCCGCTTCGGCCTGCAAGTATTGCGCCCTGGAAATTTCCCGACCGTCCTGCGTCACGGCGGAATTATTGGAGACGTTCTGTGCTTTAAACGGCGCGACGCGTAAGCCCCGGTCGGCGAAAATACGGCATAAGGCCATCGTGACTGTGGTTTTACCGGCGTCTGAACTAGTGCCGAAAACGGCTAAGGGTTTCATTATGGGGCTCTTTTATTGCTTAGGGTAAGGAATTTGTCCACGAAAGACACGAAAATCACGAAATCTTTACTTGTTTATTTTTCGTGTCTTTCGTGGACAACAATCAATCCAGTTTACACGCTATAAATTCAAATAATTGATGTAAGTGTAATTATTAAGATGCTGAAGTTTATGCACAGAGCCTAAATCAACCCGAAATTGAAAAGCATTGGCCGGACGCAGTTTTAATAATTGCGCCAGCAAGGCGCGAATGATGCCCGCATGCGTAACAATCAGGATTTGTTCGGCCTCATGGTTTAGTAAATCCTGCCAAAAATGGTCCGCGCGTCGGCACAAGTCGCTAAAGCTTTCGCCGTTGGGTGGTGGAACATGTACAAAGTTATCGGTCCAGTGTTGCAGGACATCGGCGTCGATCGCATCAAAGCGAAGATTTTCCCAAGCACCGAAATCAATTTCCAGCAGGCGCTTATCGGTGCTTACCTTAGGTGAAATCAGCTCGGCCAGTTGCAGGCAGCGCGTCAACGGACTGCTAAATACTTTATGGTTTTCCGCCAGCACCGGTAGTTTTTGTTGCAATGCACGCGCTTCTTCAGGAAAACTGTCGGCCAGGGCGATATCGCTTTGGCCGTAGCACAACCCCGGCTCAGCGGCGGTTCGGGTGTGACGGATTAAATAAATGTCCACAAAGCGCTGACAGCCAGATAAAAAACAGTTTCCGCGACTTGTTGGCTGGCACCCAGGCAATCGCCGGTGTAACCGCCGATGATGCGATAAAAATATCGGCCCAGATATAAGGTGACAAGCAGAACGGGCAGGATTGCCAATAAACATAACGCGGGCAATAACGCCATTGGCAATAAGGCCATGCCTGTTGAAAAAATCAATTCATTGCGATTGGGTTGGTAAACAGCCGCCGCAGCTTTACTATCACCGATTCGTGCGTAACTGTAACGCCGCATCAGCAACAGGGGCGGCAATCGGCTGATACTGTGCCCGCTTAGCAAGACCAAAGGCACGATGTCAGCAGGCATTGCGGCAAGCAGGCTGGTTTTCAGCAAGAAAATCAACAGCAGGCCGAGAAAACCGTAAACGCCGATATGGGAGTCCTTCATGATTTCCAGTACTCGCTGTTTACCCCAGCCGCCGCCGAAGCCGTCGCAGACATCGGCAAAACCGTCTTCATGAAAGGCACCGGTCAGGAAAATACCGGCAATTAAGGCCAGAATCACGGCGGTGGTTTGAGGCCACAAAAAATCCGCGAAATAAAAACTTAAGGCCGTTATGCCGCCGACCAACCAGCCGATTAAAGGCAGGCAAACAGTCGATTGCGGTAATTGCCGGTAATCCGGCATTGGCGGTACAGGCAATCGGGTATAGAAACCCAGGGCTAATAAAAACAGTTTGAGTTGGGGCATGCGCATTAAATTACTAAGGGTGCCTACATGAAAGAAGACACTCGTCCCTTGAACGGTTGGGAACGGGATGCGTGCGCCATATTGCACGGAGGCGGTAACTTGGTGTGGGGAAAGTCCGCTATGTTAAGATGTCCATAGGTATAACGGCGCTTGTCGCTACAATGAGCTTGTTTTCTTGTTGTACGGTCATGGTGTTTAATTCAGGATGTTTTTCCATGTGGGTACTTTGCTTGAATTTTTAGCTTTTGGCAAGGTGCGGTCGAGGTGTTGCTAAGGAATGAGCATGAAATAACTTGTGCAACTTGTCCCCTCTCCCTCAGGGAGATGGTTAGGGAGAGGGGATACAAACGATCAAGTTATTTCACGCTCATTCCTAAGTATTAAACGCCTGAGCGCAGGAACGATGATATGGGCGTTTATTTTTTACGATTTATCCAGGTGTTATCGCTAATAGAGGATTTAAGCTGATGAAATATTTATGGCTATGGTGGAGTAAGGACGATCTTCGGACAGAACGGCAGCAACTGACGGAAGAAGGTCGCGATATAACCACGCTCGAGCCGGAATTCGAGCGCTTGCTGGCAGACGATGTGCCCGAGGATGACCGTTTCCAGACTGCGATGAATGCGCTGCTCGATCAGGCGCGCCTTTTGCCGATGCGTACTGACTATTGTTATATCGAACCGTCCGATTTGGACAGTATCCGCGCGCTACGTGTTGAAGGACCGCGCACGCTGGATGTTTCAACGGACGAGACGACATTGCGGGATCATATTGCCGGTGCATGGCTGGGACGCTGTGCGGGCTGTCTGTTGGGCAAGCCCATTGAGGGTATTCTAAGCAAGCGCTTACAGATGTTGCTGGAGCGCGCCCGCTGTAAGGAAATACCGGATTATGTTTGGCGATTACCGGGGCTTGACGAACAGGATTACCGGGAACTCGATTTTGCAAATCTGCTAAGGTTCAGGAGTATTGACAGTATGCCGGGCGACGACGATACCGACTATACCGTAATGGCGCTGGCGATGGTCAAGCAAAAAGGCGGCGCTTTTACGCCGTCGGATATGGCCGACTTCTGGCTGGAAAACATCCCGATCCTGCGCACCTGCACAGCCGAACGCGTTGCCTATCGCAACTTCACCGTCACTATCGAACCGCCGCTTTCCGCCGTTATCCGCAATCCTTACCGCGAATGGATAGGCGCACGCATCCGCGCCGATTTCTTCGGCTATATCGCCTTGGGTCGACCTGAACTGGCCGCCGAATTGGCCTGGCGCGATGCCAGCATTTCCCATGTTAAAAACGGCATCTACTGCGCGATGTGGACCGCTGCCATGCTGGCCGCAGCTATCAGCCAGACCGACATACGTCGGCTTATCGAAATCGGGCTGGGCGAAATTCCGGCGCAAAGCCGGCTTTTTGAAGCGATCACGGAAATGCTGGATCGACACGCCGCCGGTGACAGCTATACCGACATGGTGCAATACATCCACCAACGCTGGGACGAGACCCGATCGCATCACTGGTGTCACAGCATTGCCAATGCGCAGATTGTCGCTATAGGCCTGTTGTACAGCGACGGGGATTATGAGAAAGCTGTCACCCGCGCCGTGTTGCCTTGTTTCGATACCGACTGCAACGGTGCGACAGTCGGTTCTATCATGGGCATGATGCTGGGCGCCAAGGCTTTGCCTGAGAAATGGACAGCCGTCATGAACGATACCATCCAGACTGATATTCAGGGTTATCAGATAACGCATATTTCCATGCTGGCGGAAGAGACCTTTCAAATTCAACAAGGGATTGAGAATGAACGGGGATCATAATCAGTCGGCTTGAGTGAGTATATAGGTGTGCTCCGAAGCCGGCGAACCGAACCCGAAGAAATAGACGGCATTGCCAAGAAAGAGTTCGTAATGGCGTTGCTGTGCATCCACAATTTGCCCTTCCAGGTTCAGTGTCTTTTGCGCCGGAGCGCCCGAGCACTTGGGAAAGATCAAGCCGCTCGGCACTTGGAAGAGAAAGGTAGCCTCCAATGCTTCATAGGATCCGGGCGTTTCATCATCAAGTAACCATTGCGGTTTAGCGCCAACGCGCCAGGTCGAAGAGTTGATGGGGATGTACTCAATCAGCGGATCGTAGTCGTTGCGATACGACGCGGTCGCGATGTCGCCGATGATGATGCGGAAGTTGGTTTGATAATGCGTCAGGAATTCCAGCGGGATCTCGGCGCCTTTAAGCGGGACGGTCAACATTTCAGGAATCAGGGCATCCTCCGAGCAACAAGATATGCAATGGAACATCGCAAGAATTGTGTGCTGCCAGTGATGACCCGCCGACAAAGCAACCTGAAAGAAGAAGCACATACGCGCTGAGCAAACGGCGCACATGGGTATTTCGGTGCCACTTGGAAGATAGGGGCGTCCGCCGATATAGGAAAGCTGACCGCAATCGTATCCTGTCTCCGTCGCGATTGCGAAGGGCTGACCAAAATCATGGATTCTCTGATCGTCAAGGTCGTACTCGGCCCAGTAGATGACGTCTCTGTAATCGGTGTTGGCAGTCCCGATCAGTTCGAGCAACTGATCAATGCCACCGTTGGCCAGATGGAGAATGCAGCGAACCACTCGGACTTTCTCAACTCCCTTGTATTCATCCAGGAGGTCTAAAATTGTGGCCGCCGACTCATGCGGAAAGTCCGCAGTGATTTTTGCCACAATGTCCGCGTAAGGCCAAGTTTCTTTAGGAGTCATTGTATTTTGACCGGCGTAATGTTCAACTGGAGCGTGGATTTAGGCATGTATGTTATTGAGCCACCCCAGGTAAAGCCTGGTTTTCATTACCCATGTAGGCTCTGCCGTCCTTCAATTCGATACTGGGATTATGAAGGACGGCCGTCATAATCAGCATGGTGCCAAGTATAGCCATCACTAATCCGGGGGAGGCGGAAGTCAACTTAAGTTTTACGGCTTGGCTTTCCCCCTCGATTTCAGTCGGGGATTCGTTAAGCTTGGCTAAAATAAATATGGAGCCGACAGCGATTAAAATAATGCCCGCCATGACCGCCAGATACCGTATCCACAATCGTGATGCCAATAATGCGTTTGCTTGATGGTGCCGTCTTTCCATCGCGGCGGTTTCAAGCATAAACAAACCCGCCCATTGAGCAATATACGAACCGCTTTCGAAACTCTCATCCAGCGATTTCTTATCGGCTCCCATCGCCTTATCAATTATCGGCTGTGCATTGACAGTCGGCATGGAATTTAAATTACTCGAAATCGTAGCGAACTGTTGAAGACTTACCGCAATGAAAACAATCACTAAGGTGATTATTACGATGGCAACCGCCGGAAATATTTTTTGATGCCAGCTCATGGTTATTCCTCTGATTATCCCGGCGCTTCAACAACTCCTGTCCGGAAATGTTGGCGCTGTGACTCAACTTGCCGCGCTATGGTCTAATGCCCTTCTTTCCGTATAAAATTGTTGAGTTGATCCACCGGAATACCGAGACGTTTTGCTATATCATTAATCACATGATTACGAATTTTCTCTTGCTCCTTGCTGTGCGCCTCAAGAATATTCGCGAACAAAGGTGAATCATCTGCTTGATAGTTGAATTCACGCATGGCAGGAATGACATAATTCTCATAAAAATGCAAATGCAAAGCTTTGAGGCGAATTAGAAACTGTTGTTCTTCTTTCCTCAGGAGAAATCCAGTACCATTGATTAGCCCAATAAATATTTGAGCGATCCCAATAACAACGTCAATTAGTATTTCTGAACTATAGTTAACATTATTTAAATCCGATGTGTTATTACTTTGGTTCCACATCGGATAACAGGCTGAAAGTGCGGTGAGGCCAACAATTACAGCTATAGTTAACCCTAGCCGCTCAAGAAGACGCACCCGTAATGGTGCCACAATGAGATCCCCATAGCTTAGCCAATTTATGATTAGCTCCTCATCAGTGGTTTTTAGACGCCCAGGTGTTTGAGAAAATTTTTGCAGTCCATCACGGAGCGATTGCCATGTGTTTAGTTTTCGCGAGTGAGTAAGTGCAAAATTTGTTACGGCAATAGTTGCCGATGTACCACCGAAAATGGCTGGAAGAATCGTAAGAAGTTCGATCATGCAATCTCTCCGGTCTTCAATGCTTAACGCCTGTGTTCACCGCACCGCGCCACTCTACAGAATTTAAAAACACGAAGACGCTTTGTGGCGCGGGTGCGGTCGAACGGATCGTTAGCTTTGGATTTATGCTATGTAAATTTAGGGCCAATGGAAACAATAAAAAGTATTGTCCAGATCACAACAAAACCCCAAGGAATTTCACGTTGACATGCAAAACTAAGGATTTGGTGAATATCTTTTTGATCATCGCCCCAGTTTCTGCCTCTATCATATCCTGAGAAATATTTTTCAAGCTCTTTGGTTTCCCTAGCATCAATAAAAACTTGGCGTTCGAGTTTGTGAACTTTATCGATAACTTCTTCTGCCTGCTTGATTGCAATCCGCACTCTCCAAGCGATCAAGGCAGATATGATGCAAATTATTGCTATAATCAAGCTTTTTCGATTATCAGCGGCCCCTTGTGATAAAACAAAGTACCCGGCTAGTAAAAATCCTTGGCAAGATAGCATCCAAAGCATTCGGTAATGTATAAGCGCACATTCATGACGATCCTCTGCCCGGCAATAGTCCAAACGTGCTTTAAGTTCAGCCGCTTTATTTTTGTCTTCTTCGGTCATGTGTGTACTAAATGCCTAACGATAAGGGTAACTTGACGGCGAGAGCGTAGCCACGATAGGAGCGAAGCTTTTGCCGGTCAAGCTGACCCGCTGGTTAGGACTCATTAACAAAGTCCGCATCTGAATGCCCCAAAAAACCATTTAGAGGATGCTTTATAAGCCCCTCATTACCAAACTTATTCACCAATGATGAGTTAAGCCAACAAATAAAACCTTTAAGGTCGTTGATACACACCTTAGAATTTTTCGCTGAAACTAACTCTTCGAAACTGCTTCTGACTATAGAAGGATTATCCCCCTTATTGTGTTTTATGATCACCTCGAATGGGTCAGGCTTTCCATGTGCAACTGAATCACGAAGTATTTGGAGTTTCTTAATACTTTGGTAGGGGCGCATGGATGAATCAGGAAAGGTAATATCAGCCAACTCGCAGAGCTTCTTCAGTTTACCAGGAGTGCCATAATATTCCTTGTCAGAGAAATAGGTTCTCTCTTTTTCATAAATTTCCGGAGCGACCTTATGTACAGCATGATTTAGGTAAGCTTCATATGCGAAATAAGCCATACTCATTGCTGTAAGAAAGAAATACATGTTTCCGCTTTCAACTTCTTCAGCAAGCGCTTGTTGTCTTAAGCAACATGACCATAAAATCTCGTAGGTATAGCTTTCACCTTTAACTGTGCTCTTTTCCATTGTCATTAACTTATCCAGTTTTAACACGGCGCTCCACCCGACCAAAAACCGCGTAGCGGTTTTTGGTCGGGTGGAGCGCCGTGTTATGCATTCGCGTGCTTCCAGTTAAGATATTTGCAAAGACCCTCAAGATCAGGAAACAATGTTCGGCTACTTACACCGTGCCTCTCTAACGATTTCAAGAGCATTGCTCTAGCATCTTCTGGAACTATTATTTCCAAAACGGCTTTCTTGATTTCACTGTTTTTTTCCAAAGGGACAAATTTGTTTGTCTTCCGAGAGAACTTGTGCGCCGTAAACCACCCATGCTGGGCTATAATTCTTGTGTTATTAAGATTTGGGCGAATAACTTGCGTTTTTCCTGATTCAAATGGCCCTTTTTTCGGTTCGCTTAGAAATTGTACAGCATCAAGAGCATAGACGTATACGGCGCCTTTCTGCCAATCGTTGCATGCAAAGAATAGTGCAGCCAAAGGATTGCTTGTCCAATCCAATAGCCTTGTCTTCATGCCGAAGTGTTGCGCGACAACTAGCAGTTCCCAATCATCCATGTCAGCTCTAGGAAGAATTGAACTTCCCATTCTTCGTAGTTCCTTTAGCAACTCCTTTTCATCTTCGGTTGAATCATAAGAAGGATCTTCTCTGGCAATGCTTGGTAACAAATTGCCTTGTTTGGCCTGCCCGCGGAACAGCATAAGTTCAGAATCTTCACTTAGCGATTCCACTTCGTTCACAAACTCAGCAAAAGTAGTCACTGTTCTTTTTTTCATCCGATGACCTTTTCATGCATAACAAGCGATTATATGGTTCTGTATATCAAACGCCATGTTCAACTTTTAAATTATTAACTGACAAGCACGGCTGAATTCCTGTAAGGTTGATTTTCACCAAAAAATTACCCCAAGGAAAATAGCCATGCCAGTAGAAGACTTTATCATTTATGTTTATTGCTGT
>SXGU01042248.1_pt1 | contig 38838 bp, 24 predicted proteins | sample 3174531 | NCBI WGS metagenome assembly SXGU01 (sample SAMN11356863, study PRJNA531348) | freshwater metagenome | isolation source: freshwater sample F1-140 | place: China: Fuxian Lake, Yuxi | collected 2017-12-25 | reverse complement strand
GCGAGGTCTTGCCGTGGTCGACGTGGCCGAGAATGCAAACCACCGGTGGCCGCGGAACCAGATGCTTCGATTCGTCCTCGTCCGGCTTCTTTTCCTTCTTCTCCTTGGCGGCGGCCTGCTGCGCCGCCACGTCGGCCCGATGCTTGATCTCAAGGACAAACCCGTATTTCTCGGCGACCTTCTGCGCGATCGCCTCGTCGATGTTGGAGTTCATCGCCGCGAAGCCGACGAGCTGGTTCAGTTCTGAAATCAGCTTGAACGGTTTGAGCCCGAGCGCGATGGCGAAGTCCCGCACGACAATCGGCGGCTTCAGATGCAGGGTCTTGATGTCACCCTGGATCGTGATCACCGGCGACGCGGACGGTGTCGTCTGGGTCGGAGTGCCCGGCAGCGAGGGGGGTTGACCGGGCAGCGGAGGTGGCTTCGGCGCCATCATCTGCGGCGGCGCGGAGACCCGCGGCGGTACCGCGGGAGGAGAAACTGGACTCTTTGCCACCGGAGGAGGCGCTGAAGCTACGGGAGGCGCAGAGGGCGCGCGGGAGACCACCGGAACCTGGGATGGCGGCGAAGCCGGCGCGGGCGTCGCAACCGTCGCTGCCGGCCGCGCTGGCACCACCGGGGAAACGGGGCTCGCCGGCACCGAGCGGAGCGCGGGCGGGGAAACGGGAATTCGCGCAACCGGTGGCGGCGCCGAAACGTAACGTGGCGCCGCGGCCGGGGCCACCGACCGGGGGCCGGCGGCGGGAGGCAGGGGCGCAGGTGCCGGCGCAGGTGCCGGCGTCGCCGCCGCCTTCAGGGCGGCCACACGGGCCAGCACAACCTCTTTCTCACGCTCGATGTCTAACTTGGACTTAACAAAAACCCCCGTGGGAATCATCACCTTCGACGGCCCGCCGGCCGCCACGCTTTCGGTGGGGCCCACCGGCGCGGGTGCCGCCGGCGGTGCCGCTTTCTCCCTCTTGGCGGCAAACTCGTCGCGCAACGCCGCCGCACTGATGTTGTCCACCGTGCTTGAGACCGACTTCACATCCGCCGCGATGATTTTTCGCTCCTTGAGGAGCGTGATCATCTCCTTGTTATCCAAGCCGAATTCTTCGGCGAGTTTGTGGATGCGGATACTCATGCAGTGGTCGTCAGGAAGGGAGCGGTAAAATTACTTGGAGCGCCCGGCCACGCGCTGAATGATATCCGCCGATTCGTCCGTGGAGAAACCCGCGCCCTCGAGATCACCCGCCTCGACGCCTTCAAACAGTTCGAGCGACACAAAGCCAGCCTTGACCAGCCGGAGCGCGAGGTCTTCGCCCACGCCAATGGCCGCGACGAGTTTGCGTTTCGCGTCACCCTCCGGGTCGGCCCCGACCGCCTTGAATTCCTCGATGTCGAGCCGCCAGCCGACCAGCCGCGACGTCAGCCGCGCGTTCTGCCCCTTGCGGCCAATGGCCACGGCCAGATCGTCGGTCGCGACTTTCAGGAGGATCCGATGCGACTTGTCATCGAGCACAATTTCGCGCGGCACCGCCGGCTTCATCGCCTCGATGATCATTTCCCGCGGATCGGCGAAATATTTGACGATGTCGATCTTCTCGCCGCCGAGCTCGCGCACGATGGTCTTCACCCGCGAGCCACGGGCGCCCACACAGGCGCCCACCGGGTCGACTTTGGGATCGGTGCTCGTCACCGCGATCTTGGTGCGGTAACCGGGTTCGCGTGCAAAGGCCTCGATCTTCACGGTGCCGTCCGCGACTTCCGTCACTTCGAGTTCAAACAGGCGTCGGACAAATTTCGAACTCGCGCGGCTGAGAATGATTTCCGGCCCGCGGGGCGTGCTCTCGATTTCCATCAACAGGCAGCGGATCCGCTCACCGGGCTGATACTCTTCCCCGGGCACCTGCTCCTTGGCGGGCATGATCGCCTCGGCCTTGCCCAGGTCCACGTAAAGGTCGTTGCGCTCGCGGCGGCGCACCGTACCGGTGACGATATTGCCCACCTGATCCTTGAAGTCGTCGTAGATCCGGTCCTTTTCGAACTGCCGCAGGCGTTGCATCACCGCCTGGCGGGCGGTCTGGGCGGCGATGCGACCGAGCGTCGACGGGTCGATCTCCTTCTCCAGCATCTCGCCAATCATCGCGCCGGGCTTGATCGCCTGCGCCTTCTCCACATGCAACTCGGTCTTCGGATTACTGACTGAATCCACGACCTTAACCACCGCCCAGGCGTGCAGTTGGCCGTTTTTCGGGTTGATGTCGATCCGCAGCTCCTGGCCGGAGTTCACGCCCTTCTGCGCCGCGGTCTTTAACGCGTTCGAGATGGTCGCGATCATGTCGGCACGTGGAATGCCCTTTTCCTTCTCCATATACTCCAGGACGGAGAGAATTTCGCTGCTCATAGGATTGATTTGGCGGGAAAGTTGGGAAAAAAAAAGCGGGCCGCAGGGCCCACTTTTTGGAAAGTGAGTGTGATAGAATCTGGTAACCTATCGGGCGGGTTGAAATCTTGTCAAGCCCCCCGCCCAGCCAACCGCCCTTCGCGGCGTTTTGCTTTCCCTTCTTGCGCGCCCGCCGCCAGCGGTTTGTTTGAAACCCTCGCGTGCCGTCCGCCGACAAAAATTTCGTCCACCTCCACGTTCACTCCGATTACAGCCTGCTCGACGGCTGTTGCCGCATCGACCGGCTGATGGACCGTGCCGCCGAGCTCGGCATGAGCGCCATGGCCCTCACCGATCACGGCAATCTCTACGGTGCGATCGAGTTCTACAATCAGGCCAAGGCCAAGGGCATCAAGCCCCTCATCGGCTGCGAACTCTACCTCGTCGAAATCTCCCGCCTCGAAAAGCACGGCCGCTCCGACGACGACGGCAAATCCATCTTCCATCTCGGACTGCTCGCGAAAAACCTCACCGGCTACCAAAATCTCCTCAAGCTCGTCTCGGACGCGCACCTCAAGGGCTTCTACTACAAGCCGCGCACCGACCTCGAGACCCTGGCGAAATTCGCGAACGGCCTCATCGGCTTCACGGGCTGCCTAGCGTCGCTCGTCCCCCAGCACCTGCTGCACGATCGGTACGAGGACGCGCGCCGGACGTGCGGACGCTTCGTGGAGATCTTCGGGCGCGAGAACTATTTCGTCGAAATCCAAGACCACGGCATCCCCGAACAGAGGAAAATCATCCCGGGCCTGCTGAAGCTCGCGGAAGAATTTAACCTCTCCGTCATCTGCTCGAACGACGTGCACTACGTGCGCGGCGCCGACGCCGGCCCGCACGACGCCATGCTCTGCATCCAGACCGGCGCCAAGATCGAGGACGAGAAACGCATGCGCTTCAGCGGCCAGGAATTTTACCTGAAGTCGCGCGAGCAGATGGAAAAACTCTTCGCCGAGGTGCCCGAGTCCGTGACCAACACCCAGCTCGTCGCCGAGATGTGCGATCTCACCATCCCCTTTCCCAAGGGCAGCGAGCGGTATCCCAAGTATCCCCTTCCACCCGAGGTGAATTCCGACCGGGCCGGGTATCTTCGCGACCTCTGCCTCGCCGGCCTCAAAACTCGCTACGGCTTCGACTACCACGCCCCGCGGCAGCTGGCCGACGCGACCCTCGCGAAGACCCTCGCCGATCGCCTCGACTTCGAACTCAGCATCATCACCAAGACCGGTTTCATCGACTACTTCCTCGTCGTCTGGGACTTCATCGACTGGGCCAAAAAACAGGGGATCCCGGTCGGCCCGGGCAGCGGCTCCGGCGCCGGCTGCCTCGTCGCCTTCGTGCTCGGCATCACCAACCTCGATCCCCTCCGCTTCAAGCTCCTCTTCGAACGTTTCCTGAATCCCGAACGCGTTTCGCCACCCGACTTCGACATCGACTTCTGCATGCGCCGTCGCGGCGAGGTGATCGACTACGTCCGGAAGAAATACGGCGACCAGTGCGTCGCCAACATCATCACCTACGGCACGCTCGGCGCGAAAATGGTCATCCGCGACATCTCGCGCGTGCACAACCTCGCCTTCGCCGACGCCGACCGTCTGGCGAAGATGATTCCCGACGAGCTCAACATCACACTTGAGTCCGCCCGGGAAAAATCCACCGAACTGCGCGACGAGGTCGCGAAGAATCCCGTCGCCAAGAAGATCTTCGGCCAGGCGCTCGTGCTCGAGGGCATGGTGCGCAACACCGGCAAGCACGCCGCCGGCATCATCATCACCGACCAGCCCCTGGAGGAATTCGTCCCGCTCACCCTCCAGGAGGGCGACGTCACGGTGCAGTTCGACATGAACGCGGTCGGCAAACTCGGCCTGCTCAAGATGGATTTTCTTGGCTTGAAGACGCTCACCGTCATCGCCGACGCCGTCGACCACGTCCGCCGCACGATTGATCCGGCCTTCGACATCGAGCGCATTCCCCTCGAGGATGCGAAGACGTTTGCGCTCCTGAACTCCGGCCGCACCACCGGCGTGTTTCAGCTGGAATCCGGCGGCATGCAGAATCTCTGCCGGCAAATCGGCCTCTCCTCGATCGACGAGATCGTCGCGCTCATCGCGCTCTACCGCCCGGGCCCGATGGAGTGGATCCCCGACTATGTGCGCGGCAAGAAAGATCCGAGCACCGTCAAGTTTCCCCACCCGCTCCTCGAGGAGGTTTGCCGCGAGACCTACGGGGTGATGGTCTACCAGGAGCAGGTCATGGAGGCCGCGAAGATCATCGCCGGCTACACGCGGGGCGGCGCCGACATGCTCCGCCGCGCCATGGGCAAGAAGGACGAGAAGGCGATGGCCGCCGAGCGGGAGAAATTCGTCGCGGGCGCGGCACGCGTGAACCAAATCGACGCCAAGACCGCCGATTCGATCTTCGACATCCTCAACAAATTTGCCGGCTACGGTTTCAACAAGTCCCACTCCGCGGCCTATGCGATCCTGAGTTACCAAACGGGCTACCTGAAGGCGAACCACCCGGTGCAGTTCATGGCCGCGATGCTCAGCGCCGAGCTCGGCAACGCCGAAAAAGTTTCCCACTTCGTCGCCGAGTGCGAATCGATGGGCCTGCAGGTGCTGGGCCCGGATGTGAACGAGAGCCGCGAGATGTTTACCCCGGTGTTTCGCAAAATGCCCACTGACCAGGCAACAATGCCCAATGACCAAGGCCGCATGACCAATGCAGGATCCCGCGACAACCGCGCCTCATTGGAGATTAGTCATTTGTCAGTGGGCACTGCGCCGCAACGCGACGGCGCCATCCGCTTTGGCCTCGCCGGTGTGAAGGGCGTCGGCGAACTCGCCGCGCAGCAGATCATCGCAGAGCGCGAACGCCACGGCCCCTACGTCGACTTCGCCGATTTCGCCCGGCGGATCGACGGCCGGGCGATCAACAAACGCGTGCTCGAGCACCTGGTGAAAACGGGCGCCTTTGATTTCAGCGGCGCGCCACGCAAGCAGCTCTTCGACGGCATCGACGCCGCGATCTCCGGCGCCGCGTCCGCCGCGCGCGACAAGGCCGCCGGCCAGCACAGCTTTCTCGACCTGCTGTCCGAACCGGAGCCTCCGGCTCGGGATCTCAAACCTCAGATCTCAGATCTCAAATCCGGCGGCGGTGGTGCCGCCGCCGACTTCACCGCGCCCGAACGCCTCGCCTTCGAGAAGGAGCTCCTCGGCTTCTACGTGTCCGGCCACCCGCTGAACGCGTACGCCGGATTGGCCGAGGCGATCGACACGTTTCCCGTTGAAGCGCTGCTGCGGCAGGGCGATCGCACGGAGTTCCGCCTCTGCGGCATCGGCAGCAATCTCGTCAAGAAACTCTCGAAGAAAGACAACCGCCCGTGGGTCGCCTACACGCTTGCGACCAAGCAGGCCTCGCTCGCGCTCAACCTGTTTGCCGACGCCTACGCGAGCTACGGCCAGAATCTCGCCGAGAACGCCCTCCTGCTCGTGCAGGGCAACATCATCGTCAACCAGGAGGGCCCGCGCATCAACGTAAAGGAGTGCTATCCGCTCGACACGCAGGTCGCCGGTCTCGTCAAGAAAGTCACGTGGCTCCTCCACCCCGCGCACCCCGAGGCGCCCGCGTTTCTGCGTCAGCTCCGCGAAACGCTGAACGCCCAGGTCGGCGACACGCGCGTCGAGTTCGGCTTCGTCTTCGCGGATCGCGTCGCTCCCATCGCGGAAGCAAGCACCGCGCTCACTTGGAAACTGAACGCCGCGAGTTTCCAGCAACTCCGCGCCCATCCCGCCGTCGCCGGGGTGCTGATCGAGACGCGCCGCCTCGAATTGAAGGACGACCGCCGCTGGAAGAAGCGCGCGTAGGGCGTCCGGCCGCGCGATCGTCTCATTGGAGGCGGGGTGCCCCCACCCCGCATGACCGATCGTGATTCCGTCGTCGCGCCGTAACGCACCGTTTACAGCGCCTTCGCCGATTTCAGAATCTCCTCGAACCGCGGATCGTCCTTCAACCGCGACCAGAGCGGGTCGAGGCGGATTTCGTTGGCCGAAAGAAACGACGGCCCGTCGAAACAGCGCCGTAGCGTCGCCAAGGCTTCGTCTCGCCGATCGAAGATCACGTAGATTCGACCCAGGGCAAAGAGGCCAAGTGTGCCTCCGTAGGCATCGGCCTTGATCGCGCTCTCCGCCGACGCTTCGGTTTCGCGCACCGCCTCGTCCGCGCGTCCCGCCAGCGCTTTGGCCAGCGCGACAGCCATCGCCACATAGGGTTGTTGCCGCCGCGTCCAAGTCCCGCGCCGATATTCGGCCATCGCTTCTTCGGCGAAGCGCCGGGCCGGCTCGCTGCGACCATCGAGAAACGCCACCAGCGCCCGATGGAGGGTGACCGGTTCGACGGCGATGCCCTCCGAAGTACCCAAGTCTTTCAGTCGCGGATCCGCCAGCGCCCGCTCCGCCCCCGCATAATCCCGCGTCAGCATCGCGATTTGGTATGCCTGGCGCATTCCGGTGGGATCAGTGCCCGCCAACGGGCGCGCCCCGAGCGCGCGAGCATAGGCACCCAGGTCCCCATCAATCGCGAACCGCGTCCGTTCGAGAAGTTCCAGTGCGGAAGAATCCCTGCTGAACCCCACACACCGCTCCGCGAGTTCGCGCGACGGCCCATAGCGGCGCAAAGTCATCAGGAACAACCCAGTCTGGTGCGTGTGATACAAATCGAGCGGACTCAGCACGAGCGTGCGCTCCAGGTAATTGACCGTCTCCTGCCAGTGACCAAGGCGCCGGTGCGTAAACGCGATCAGGGCCTGCAAGAAAGCGTCATTGGGCAACTCCACCTCGGCCTGTTTGTATTCCGCCAAGGCCCGCGGCCAGTCGTTGTCGCAGAAATACGCGACGGTCCCCCGCGCCATCCGGGTTTCCGGCGCATCCGGCGCTAGCCGTTGCGCCGCCGCCATCGCCGCCTCAGCCAGTCCGCGCCGGGCCGGACTGGGATCTACGTCGCCAAACCAATACGCCATCCCGTGGATGCGGGTGAGTCGCGCATAGGCCAGCGCGAACGCCGGATCCTGGGCGACCGCACTTTGATAGAGCGCGGCCACCTGATCGAATCCCGCCAGACCGGCACGGCCCGAGATTTTTTCATCCGCGATTTTCGCCCGCAGGAACAACTCGTAGGCCACGGGATCCTTGGTGAACTGGCGATCGATCCGGGATTTCTCCTCGGGCGAAAACGTTGCCTTGAGCGCCGTCGTGATCGCATCGGCCAGCTTCGACTGGATGGTAAAGGCATTGGTCAGCTCCTCGGTATACGGATTCGCCCAGAGCAGCTTGCCCGTGCCCACCTCGATCAACTCGACCGTGACCTTGACCTGACTGCCCATGCGACGCACCCGCCCCTCCAGCACATGCGCCACCTTCAGCTCGGCGGCGATTTGCCGCAGGTTGCGTCCCTCGATCTTCCGATAGCCGAGCACCGACGAGCGAGCGATGACCGTGAGGTCGCGGATTTTCGTCAGCGCCGAAATCACTTCGTCGTGCATCCCGTCGGCGAAGATCTCGTCCGCCTTGTCCGGGCTGAGATTCTCGAAGGGCAGCACCGCGATGGATTTGGCAGCTGCGGGCAGGGCGGCCTTCTCCGAGGTGGGCGGTGCGCTCCGCCGCGCCGCTGGTTCGGCGAGCGTTGTCGCTGGCGATTCCTGGCGCCAAATCCACCAGCCAGCGATAGTCGCAAGCGTCGCCACCGCAACGACGACGGAGGATGCACGACGCCGCGCGCGGAGCGCACGGCCCACCTGCTGAACTTCTGGGGGCGCGACGCCCTCGTCGCGTTGTGCGGGACGAGGGCGTCCCGCCTCCATGACCGAACCACCAACCAACTTCCCCACCCGCTCGACAAACGCCGCCGGCACCTCACCGCCCGGCGCCGAGGTCCACTGCACGGCGAGAAACGACTTCGGCACCAGTGCACCGCGCTCGTTGGTCTCGTCGATCTTCACCGGCAACAGAAACGGCGTGCCTTCCGCCATCAGGTGCGTGCGTTCGTCGGCCAGCTTCCACTCCAGGCGGAAATAACCCTCGCGCCGCGCCTGCGTCGCCGCCGAGATCACCGGCACGAACAAGGCGCACTCGGCGATCTGCCGGCGGAGTTTTTGGTCCCAGGCATCCCCGCCCACGAGTTCGTTTTGATCAAACCACACCTCGATGCCGCCCGCCCGCAATGCATCGGCGACCCGCCGCGCCGCCGCGGTGTCGTCGCGCGCGTAGCTGATGAAGACCGCTGGTTTCACGTCGTCGGGCATGGGCTGGTAACCGTCGCATCACGCCCGAAGCCGCGGAAGGACGGAAGCCAATTCCGCCAAAATCCCCGCGTCGGGCGAGGAACATTCCAAGGCGGGTTTGCCACCAACGGCACAGCACACGCAAAAACGGACCACGTATCTTTCTGCGTTTCTTGCGCTTTTTGTGGCCATGCCTTTCCGGGTTTTCCGGTTGCGGCTCCGCCGCGCCGGGTCTCTGTGGTGCACCGTCATGCCCGACCAAGCGATTATCAACCACGCCGCCCAGGTCCTCGCCACGATCACCGTCGATCAGCGCGCCGACTCCGCACTGCGTTTCTACTTCGAACACCACCGCTATCTGCAGCCGCCAGCCAAACGCGCGATCAGCCGCGCCGTGTTCGCTTACTTCCGCTGGCTCGCGTGGCTCGATCCCAAGGCCTCGCCCCAGAAACGCGTCGAACACGCCGCCAGCCTCCACGAGCGCTTCCACGCCGACGAAAAATCCGTCAAGGCCGAGACCCTCGCCGTCCGCACCGTCCCAGCCTGGCTCGCCACGGAAATGGAGCTGCCGCCCGAGTATCTCCGCCAGCTCCAGCGCGAGCCGGCTCTCTGGCTCCGCGCTCGTCCGAACAAGAGCTACGCGCTCGCCAAATCCCTCTTCGCGTGCGAACGCACCGATCGCGCCCCCGACGCGCTGCACTTCACCGGCACGCAGGATCTTTTCAAGACCGAGCAGTTCAAAACCGGTGAATTCGAAATCCAGGATCTCGCCTCGCAGCTCGTCGGCCACGCGTGCGCCCCCGTCCCGGGCGAAACGTGGTGGGACGCCTGCGCCGGCGAGGGCGGCAAGACCCTGCATCTCGCCGATCTGATGAACAACAAAGGCGTCGTGTGGGCGAGCGATCGGCATACCCGAAGACTCGATACGCTGAAACGCCGGGCCGCCCGCGCCCAGATCTTCAACTACCGCGCCGCGGTGTGGGACGGCGGCGCCAAACTACCAACCAAGACGAAGTTCGACGGCATCCTCGTCGACGCGCCGTGCAGTGGCGTCGGCACCTGGCAGCGCAACCCCCACGCGCGCTGGACGACGACCCCCGCCGACGTGCGGGAACTCGCCGCGACGCAGCTCGCGTTGCTGAACGTGGTTGCCGGCTCCCTCAAGCCGGGCGGGCGCCTCATCTACTCGGTGTGCACGCTCACCCGCAGCGAAACCACCGCCGTGGCCGACGCCTTCGGCCTCGCGCATCCGGAGCTGCAGCCGCTTCCGCTGTCCGGCGTTGTAGCCGGGGTCGCTGACCCCGGCCTGCCCGCCAAAGGCTTGGCGGCGGCGGGTCCGGGCTCAACGAACCCGGCTGCCGTCACCCTCTGGCCGCACGAGCTCAACGCCAACGGCATGTTCATCGCGGCGTGGCGGCGCGGTTGACGTTCCGCTGATTTCTCGCGAGATTTCCGCATGCTCTCGACCAAAGCACGTCCGATCACGCGCCACGATTATGCGCTGATTCCCGTGGGGGCGCCCAACCACCAGCTCATCGAAGGAGATCTCGTCATGGCCCCGTCCCCCGGTCCGTTTCACCAAGACATCCTGTTCAACCTCGCGCGAATTCTCGGCAACCACCTCGCCGTCCATCCCATCGGCAAAATCTACATCGCGCCGCTCGACGTCCATCTCTCGGATTTCAACGTCTACCAACCCGACCTGCTTTTCGTGGCCAAGGCCAACCTCGGAATCATCGCGGAACACGGCATCGAGGGCGCGCCCGATCTCGTCGTCGAGATTCTCTCGAAAACCAGCGAGAAATACGATCTCGGCCCCAAGCGCGCCGTGTATGCGCGCACCGGCGTCGAGGAGCTTTGGATCATCGATCCCGCGAAACGCACGCTCGCCCTTTACCGCCTGGCTGAAAACGCCGACACCCCCGTCGCCACCTACCGCGCGAAGCAGCGTGTCACGAGCACGCTGCTGCCCGGGCTGACCATCGAACTCGCCGCCGTTTTTGCCGCCTAGCCTCCGCCAGCCACCGTTGGAAAAAATAACCGCCGCCACCGTCCGGGCCGATTTCAACGATCTCCAGGCGGTCATCCACTACACGCGGGCCGCGCACGAGCTCGGCCTCTGGGCCTCGGAGCGGGCGTTGATCGAACGCTTCTTCCCCGATCACCGGGCGCGCCTGCTCGAGGCCGGCTGCGGCGCCGGCCGGGTGACGCTTGGCCTGTGGGCGCTTGGCTACCGCTGGCTCACCGCCTTCGATTTCGCCGCGGAACTCGTCGACCAGGCCCGCAGCCTCGCCCTTGAGCGCAAGGCCGCCGCCATCACCTTCCTCCACGCCGACGCCACCAACCTCACCTCTTGTCACGTAATAAGTGACAAGACGGATCTCGCGTCCGCCCCGGAGACCGCGACCAAACTGCCAACATGTCACGTATTACGTGACAAGATGGCTGGTGGCTCACCGCCCGAGGCAGTGGCCGCTGGCGGGGTGAGGTTGCGTGATCGGGCCTTCGGCGGGGCGCTGTTCATGTTCAACGGGCTGATGCAGATTCCCGGCCGGGATAACCGGCGAGCCGCCTTGGCAGAGTTGCACCGCGTGTGTGCGCCTCGCGCCCCGTTGCTGTTCACCACCCACGACCGCGATTCCTCGCCGACGGAACGGGCGCTCTGGCGCCTGGAAAAACTGCGCTGGAGCCAGGGTAAACAGGATCCGCGGCTCGTGGAGTACGGCGACCGCTACTTCACGGATGAGGCCGGACGGACTTTCATGCATCTGCCCGACCGCCGTGAAATTTTGGAGGATCTCGCGGCCACCGGCTGGCAACATGGCTTTGACGCGATGCGCGTGGAGATCGCCCGCGAACACCACGCGGTGCACGACTTTTCCGATGAGTGCCGCTTCTGGGCTGCGCATCGCGCACCGTAATCCACCTCCCCCTGCCGACAGTGCCAAAATTTGTGAATTCCCGTTTCCGATCCGGAGTCGCACCCAGCCTCGCGGCGACCCAGGCCTCGTCCGTGGCTTGGTTCTACTTTGTGACGTGTGTGAATTTTCCCGGTAAACGTTTTGGTATTTGCCGGCAGGGTGCCCTCACCCCGCGACACCGCTTCGGAATCGCTTTTCCGCGGGGTGAGGGCACCCCGCCCACCTTCATCCGGAATAAATTGGAATTGTGCGGACACCTCCGGCTACCTGTTTTTCCGGACCGATGACCGCTAGTGGCGCGACCAATAACTTTCGTGACGTGTAGCTGCGAGCGCCAGCGAGTGGACCACCGGCGCGCTCCACTCGCTGGCGCTCGCCGCTACTTGGCACGCTACTTTGCGGTCGGCACACTAGCCCGGACTTTTCACACTCTTCTCTCCTGCGCCGCCACAGCCTGGTCAGAGATCCTTGCCGTGCTCTCAACCGTCTGGAGCGTCCGGGCTATTGGCAAAACCGCTGCGGTTTTGCCTTTTAGCCCGCATGAACTCGAAGGCAGCGCCGAAGGGTGATCGCGGCGGAAGTGGGACATGATTGAAAGGCAGTTTGAGTGTGAAAAATGCGGGCTAGTCGGACGGTCGTTTCGCCCGGCACCGGATCGCCCGAATGACCCGATCGCCGGCCTTGCCGTCGCGGTGATCGTCGTGCTCAGATCCGGCGCCCCCTCCCATCTCATGCCCTCCCGCCCGTCAGTCTCCCCCGCTCTCACCCGTCGCCAGTTCGCCCAACGGACCGCAGCCGCCGCCTCCCTCCTCGCGATTCCGACGCTCCTCCGCGGCCAGAATCTCAACAGCAAACTCAACCTCGCCATCATCGGCTGCGGCGGCCGCGGCGGCGGGAATCTCAAGGGCGTCGCATCGGAAAACATTGTCGCCCTGTGCGACGTGAACGCGAAGAGCCTCGCCGCCGCGGCCGCCGCGCATCCCACGGCCCGGCAGGAGGTCGATTTCCGCAAAGTGTTCGACCACGCCGGCGAGTTCGACGCGGTCGTCGTCAGCACCTGCGAACATACGCACGCCATCGCCACCATGCTCGCGCTCAAGCACCGGAAGCATGTCTACTGCGAAAAACCGCTCACGCACAACGTCTACGAGGCGCGGAAAATCCGCGAGGCGGCGGCCAGCGCCGGGGTGGTGACGCAGATGGGTATCCAGATTCACGCGACGGAGAACTACCGCCGGGTCGTCGAGCTGATCCAGGGCGGCGCGATCGGGCCGGTGCACGAGGCCCATGTGTGGGTGTCGCGGGCCTGGGGCCTGCAGAGCCAGGCGGCCGCCGAGGCCAACAAGGATCGCGTGTACGTCACGGAGCGGCCCGCCGCCATGCCCGTGCCGGAGGGCCTCCACTGGGATCTCTGGCTCGGGCCGGCGCCGGAGCGGCCCTTCAACGACGTCTACTTTCCCGGACCGAAATGGTACCGCTGGTGGGATTTCGGCAACGGGACGATGAGCGACCTCGGCTCGCACTGGAACGATCTGCCGTTCTGGGCGCTGCAGTTGAAAGCCCCGCTCACGATCGAGGCCTTTGGGCCGACCCCGCATCCCGAAATCGCGCCGGCCACGATGCGGGCGGTCTATGAATTCGGCCAACGGGGGGACCTACCGCCGGTGAAATTCACCTGGTACCAGGGCGAGGACCGGCCCGAAATCTGGCAGCAACAGGGCATTCCCCAGTGGCCCAACGGCGCGCTTTTCATCGGGAAGAAAGGCATGCTGCTGTCGGACTATGGCAAGCATGTGCTCCTCCCGGAAAAAGATTTTGTCGGGTTCGCCCGCCCGCCGCAAAAATTTCCCAAGGTCGAGAGCCACCATCACGAGTGGATCGGTGCCTGCAAGGGCCGGAACCAGGTGCTCGCGGATTTCGAGTATTCCGGCTGGCTCACCGAGTCGAATCACCTCGGCAACGTCGCCTTTCGCGCCGGCAAGAAGCTCGAGTGGGATCCCGTGGCGCTGCGCGCAAAGAACGCCCCCGGGGCCGATCACTTTCTCAAGCGTGAGTACCGCAAGGGCTGGGTGCTGCCGACGTAAAGCCGGCGGCCCGCCGGCCGAGCCGGAAAAATATCCTCGTCAGTTCTCGTACCCCTTCACCGGCACCATCGGGGTCGGCGGCGGCGGCGTGAGGCCGTTTGCGATCATCACTTCATGGATGGCGGCAATCGTTTCGAACGAGGGTTTGAAATTTCCGAAGCGGTGGCCCTCGGCCACGAGGAGCGGGGTCCAGCCGCGTTTGTTCTTCTGGTTCCAGATCTCGATCTTCGCCCCTTTGGCCGTGAGAAATTTCACAACTTTTGGAAAATTGGCGAAGGCGGCGCCGTGCATGGCGGTGTCGCCGTTGTTCGAGACGGCGTTGATGTCGGCGCCGAGGGAGAGCAGGTAGCCCACCGACTCGATCGCCTCGTCTTCCGTGCCGGCTTCCTCCTCCGCGGCCCGCGTGCCGAGACCCGCGGCCGCCATCAGCGGCGTACAGCCGTCGACGTTGGGGATGGTCGGATCCGCGCCGAGCTCAACCAGCAGCCGCATGAAGGGTGTGTCGGCAGTGTCAGCCGCCAGCATGAACGGCGTGCAGCCATTTCGGGCGATGCGACCGCCGCCCGACGGACCACCAGTGAGCCGCGTATTCAGGGCGGCACCCTTGGCGACGAGCTTCCGGATCAACTGCTCGCTGGTCACACTCCCGGAGTCCTCGGGAATGGGATCGCCTTCGTCCTCGCCCCGGTCCGGCTTGCGGATCCACGAGAGGATGTGCAGGGGCGTGTAGCCGGAGCGCAGGTCGTTGGGATCGGCGCCGAGATCGAGGAGGAACGCGGCGAGTTCGAAGCGGCCGTTCTCCACCGCGAGAGTCAGGGCGCTCATGCCTTTTCCCAGGAGTTTTTTGCCGGTCTTGGTCGGCTGCGTGGCCGCGTTGAGGTCCACCCCGGCTTTGAGGAACAGACGCACGACGTCAGCGTGGCCGGCGCGCACCGCAAAAAGCATCGGATTCAAACCCGTCTCGAGTGGCGTCTGAAAATCCGCCCCCGCGGCGAGGAAAATCTCGACGACGGCGGTGTGGCCATCGGCGGCGGCCCACATCAGGGCGGTCTGGCCCTGCGGGAGCTTCGCGTCGATCTTGGCCCCGCGGGCGAGCAGGGCTTTCACGGGGCCGACCTGGCCGGTGCGCGCCGCGGTCATCAGCGGGGTCTCGCCACCGCGGAGCGCGGTGTTGGGGTCGGCGCCGGCGGCAAGGAGAAGCTCGACGATCGCGGTGTGCCCGTTGGTGCAGGCAAGGGAAAGCGGAGTGACCCCGTAACGGTTGGCGACCTCGGCCTTGGCGCCGGCCGCGACGAGCGACTTCGCGAGGTCGAGGTCGTCGTGATACACCGCCCAGTGGAGCGCGGTCATGCCGTCGATCTGGGCGGCGTTGACGTTGGAATCGGACAGCAGTGCGCGCACGGCGGCGCGGTCCTTTTTCTCAATCGCGTCGGCGAGGGGTGAGACCGCGGCACCAGCGACACCCGAGAAGAGGAAACCGCCGATGCACGCCAACACCGCAGCCTTGAAAAATACCCCCGGTCGGCGGGCGCCGTTTTGCCGGCGCCGCAGAATCCCCTCCGGAAAACGGCTGCGACAAAGCGCAGCCCTCCGGAGCGTTGGCGAAGCGGTCATGACACCGTGCATAACTTGCCTCACAACGTCACCGGGGCGAAGAGCTCGTCCATCTTGCCATTGCTGTCGGCGAAACGGTCGAGGTTGACGCCGACCTTGTTGAGGAGCGTGAGGTGGAGATTCGCGAGCGGGGTCGGCTGGTTGTAACGAATGTGACGGCCGCCCTTCATGCCACCGGCGGCGCCGCCCGCGACGAGGATGGGGAGGTTGGTATGATCGTGGACGTTGGGGTTGCCGATGCCGCTGCCGTAGAGGAGCAGCGAGTGATCGAGCAGCGTGCCGTTGCCCTCGGGCGTGGCCTTGAGGCGTCCGAGGAAGTAGGCGAAGAGCGAAACATGAAACGCGTTGATCTTCGCCATGCGCGCGATCTTGTCCGGATCGTTGCCGTGGTGCGAAAGCGGGTGGTGCGGATCGCTGACACCGATTTCCGGATACGTGCGGTTGCTGGTCTCGCGCGCGAGCTGAAAGGTGGTGACGCGCGTGATGTCGCCCTGCATCGCGAGCACCTGGAGATCGAACATCAGGCGCGCATGGTCGGCGTAGGCCGCGGGCACCCCGAGCGGGCGGTCGAGGTCGGGGAGCGGATTTCCCGCGACGTCGGCCTCGGCTTTCTGGATGCGACGTTCCACCTCGCGCACGGTTTCGAGGTATTCGCCGACCTTGGCGCGGTCGGCGGGGCCGAGTTTGCGCTGGAGGCTGGCGATGTCCTCGTTGACCCAGTCGAGGAGGCTGGCGCGCTTGCGGAGGGCGGCCCGCCGTTCGGCGGGATTGCCGCCATCGCCGAAGAGTCGTTCGAACACGATGCGCGGGTGCGCCTCGGACGGCAGCGGCGTGGTGGGCGAGGACCACGAGAGGTTGTTCTGGTAAACGCAGGCGTAGCCGTTGTCGCACTGGCCGGTGGTCTGGAGCATGTCCATCGACAGCTCGAGCGAGGGGAGCTGGGTCTCGCGGCCGATTTGTTGCGCGGCGATTTGATCAACCGTGGTGCCGAGGTAGTAATCGGAGCTCTCGGTGTGTTTCGCCTTGGCCGCGCTGAGGAAGGCGGCGTTCGACGTGGCGTGCGAGCCGGGATAGGCGTTGCGGAGCTCGAGGTTGGTGATCGCGGTGACGTGCTCTTTCACCGGGCCCAGCGAGCTGAGGATGGGCGAGAGCTCGCCGAGTTTTCCGTCGGTGCCGGGCGGCGTCCAGCGCGTGATGTCGCAGCCCATCGGCATGAAGACGAAACCGAGGCGGCGCACGGGGTTCGCCGGCGTCCCGGTCATCGCGGTGGCGGCGGGGACCATCGCGTCGAGGAGCGGAAGGGCGAGCGAAGCGCCCATGCCGCGCAAGAATGTCCGACGGGGCAGGGCCTTTTTGGTGATGATCATGGGGATTTCCTCATTTGAAACGGGGTGCTGTTGACGATGGCAAGAATCAGGGACGAGAAGCGAAAGTTGTCGGCTTGCGCGTGCCGGACGATCTGGCGGATGGCGGGAGCATCGTACGTCTCGACGCCGCGGCCAAGGGCAAAGATGAGGAGTTTTTCACTCACGGTGCCGGCGAAGAGTTCGGGCCGCTGAAGCAGGCCGCGCTCGAGGGCGGCGACCCCCGTAAACGTGCTGCCATCGGGGAGCCCGCCGGAGGCGTCGATTGGTTTGCGTTCCTCGGCGGTGCGCCAGCGGCCAATCGCATCGAAATTCTCGAGGGCGAAGCCGACGGGATCCATCACGTCGTGGCAGCTCGCACAGGCGGGATTGGCGCGATGGGCGGCGAGACGCTCGCGAATCGGGAGCGCCGCGGACACCGTGTTGTCGTCAAGCGCGGGGACGTTGGGTGGCGGCGGCGGGGGTGGCGCGCCGACGAGATTTGCCAGAATCCAATGACCGCGGATCACGGGCGAGGTGCGCGTGGCGTAGGACGTGACCGTAAGAATGCTGCCGTGGCGGAGCAGGCCGCCGCGTTGGAGGGCGGCCTCACCCGTGAGCGCGACGCGGCGGAAACGGCTGCCATAGATGTGCGGGACACCGTAGTGTTTCGCGAGGCGCTCGTTCAGAAAGGTGTAGTCGGCGTTCAGCAGGTCGGTGACGCGGCGGTCCTCGCGCAGCACGCTCTCGAAGAAGAGTTCCGTTTCCTGGCGAAACGCCTGGCGGAGGTTGTCGTCAAAATCGATGAAGAGCCGCAGGTCGGGCGTCACCGTCTCCAGGTTGCGCAAGTACAGCCACTGGCTCGCGAAGTTGGTGACCAGGCTGCGGGAGCGGGGGTCGGCGAGCAGGCGGCGAACCTGTTCCTCGAGCAGCTTTGGCTGGCGGAGATCACCGCGCACGGCGGCGTCGAGCAGCGTGTCGTCCGGCAGGCTGCTCCAGAGGAAGAACGAGAGACGCGAGGCGAGTTCGAGATCGCTGATGCGGTAGGCGGTGGCGGGCGCGAGGCCGGCGGGGTCTTCCTCGATCCGGATCAGAAAGCGCGGACTTACGAGCACGGCGCTGAGGGCATTCTCGATGCCGGCCTCGAAACCATCCTGGTCGCGGGCCTCGCGGAAAAATTGCAGCGGCTTGCGGAGATCGTCGTCCGTGATGGGGCGGCGGTAGGCGCGGCGGATCAGCGGGGAGAGGATTTGGCGCGCGCGGGTGTCCTCGTCGGCCATGGACCATGGCGGGGCCGAACGGAGCGGGGGAGATTTAGCCACCTCGCCGAAAATCTGGCGGCGGCTCGGCGTGTCGCCGGGACCCTGGGCGTCGAAGGGGCCGGTGATGGAGACCTGGTAAAGGGCCGGCGCGGTGCGCGGATGCCGGTGCATGTTGAAGCGCGCGATGAACGGCTGGCGCTCGGTCTCGAGGAGCGCGGAGGGATCTTTGACAAAAGTGACGCCGACCTCGTGCGGGCCGGCCTTGACCGCGAGGCGAAACTTCAGGTGGGCATCGACGACTTCGGCGTTCCGGTTGCCGGGCGGCTTGACGGTGAACAGGGCGACGCGCTGGCGATCGACCAAGACTTCGACCTCGTGGGGTTTCCTCAGACCCTCGACCTGCTCATTGCGGTCGCGGGCGAGGCGGAGCTGGATTTCGTATTCTCCGTCCTGCGGAAAGCCGTACGGGAAAAGCCCGCCGCCGCGCGTACCGAGCGGGAGACCCTCGACGTGTTCTTCCTGCGTGACATCGGGACGCAGGCGCATCGTGTCGCCTCCGGGAGTCTTGCGCGGGGCGCCGACGGCGAGACGGGCGATTTTTTGCGCCGCCGAGACATAGCGGTCGAGGAGTGTCGGGGAGAGGTTGCCAACGGTGACGTTGTCGAAGCCGTGGCTCGGCTCGTCGTTAGGGAGGAGCGTGGTGGCGTCGATATCGAGGGCGAGCAGATCGCGGATCGCGTTTTGATATTCGGTGCGATTGAGCCGGCGGAAGGTGTCGGTTCGGCCCGGATTCGGGGCCGCTGCCGCCGCGCGATCGATTGCGGACGTGAGCTGCGCGACCGCACCCTGATACGCGGCGTCATCGGGCCGCGCCTCGCCCAACGGCGGCATCTGCCGGTGGTGGAGTTTGCGGATGACGGCTTCCCAGATCTTGGGATCCTTTTCCGGATGACCCAGATCCAACTCTTCGAAATTGATCCCGCCCTTCTTGACCGCGGAGTCGTGGCATTCGAAGCAGTAGTTGCGGGCGAGCGCCGCGACAGAATTGGCTTCGCCATCCGGCGCGGACTTCGCCAAGGGAGTCGCGGCGAGACCTCCCGTTACGGGCGTCAATATCGCCAGAGCAAAGCACAGGCGGGAGAGGGCGGCGAACGAAAGTGGCATGGAAAATATCCGCGTGGGCGCGGCCAACGAAACGTGGGAGCCGGCGCAACCGGAAGTAGTGAAATGAAAAGGAATGCCAAGTCGTGCGGCGAGGCAAGTTTTAGTCGGACCGGCAGACGGCAAACGGGGCTGGAGGTGGCCGTCAGACCGTCGACGGAGCGCGGGTGCCCCCACCGGATAGCGGTTGATTTTTTCCCGGCGGCGGGAGCCGCACCGTGGCGGATTTCGCAGTCATCGTGGACTTTTGGCAAAGGAATCGGTGGCCGGGGAATGAATCCGCCGACGCTTTCGATCGCGGCCGCTTCCTTGGTTGCGGGGATTCCGCAGGCGGATTTATTGTCGTTCCCCTGGATCCGCTGCCCTGAGCCCGACCAATTCAGTTCAACCGCGAATGGAAACGAATCGACGCGAATAAAACTTCGCGCGCGACGACGCTCCCGGCCGACGCGCGGGCGCGCGGTGGAGGCGCCATGATTTCCCTCCATGCCGGCGAGGATCCGATGTCGTGAATGGGGAATGGGAAGATTTGATCGCAGGAAAATTTCCGGAGGCTCCGCCGGAGGGCGTTACAATCTTCCGGAAGATCGTGGCATGATCACTGGAAGGAGTGAGCGGTGATCCGGGGGAGATTTCCAACATGATCCCCCTGATGCGACGCGGATCTCACCCACCAAAATGAAGGACCTTTCCCAGATTCGGAAAGGCCAGATCGGTCACTCTTCCGCGTTTGATTTTCCCGGTGCCGCCGGCTTTTCCCCGGGCACGTAATATTCCACATACCCGAGCATCATCTCGTCAAACGTCTGCGGGCCCCAGCGCACGAGCTTGGCGGGGTCCGGGTTGGCGGGATTCCCCGCGCTGTTGTCGTACCACGCCGTGTAGACGATCCGGCTGCCGCGCGGAAACGTCGGGGGCTCCGCGAAGTGATACGGCAGCTGCCAGTTGAAATCGTAACGCGGCACGTCGAGCAACGTCCGCCGCGCGCCGCCGGGCAGAATCACCTCGTAGCGTGCGGCCTTCCCGCGCACGTGCATGTGCGGCATGAAGCCGAGCAGGGTCGTGGCAAACGGCAGCGTCAGGCCCGCGGTCTCCGCGTGATTGTCCGCGCCGGGCGGAATGCGCAGGCGGGCGTTGGCCACGCCCGCGACATGAATCACGTGGCGCGGCGGCTCCGCGGCAAAAATCAGGCCGAGCTTGGTCTGGTCGGTCGTCGCCTTGCCGTTCGGCGTGTAGTGCATCTGAAAGCTCACCGTGGATCCGGCGGGGATTTTTTTTGCAAAACCTGGCGGAAACACCGCGTGTCCGTTGCCCGGCACATACGCGGCGAAGTATCCCTCCCGCTCCGACGCCACGTCGCCCTCCGCCCCGGCGGCGGCCCTGGAACCCTTCGGATGCACCTTGATGATCACATGGTGCACGATTTCGCGCGCGGTCGGCTGCACCTCGTAAGCCTGCACCCACTTGTCCTCCGCAAAAGAGGTCTCTACCCGCAAGATTTGGTAAGGCATCACCCCTTCGGCCTTGATCGCCACGGCGCGGGGCAATTGCAGCACCAGATCGGGTTTCCCAATCACCCAACCGGCGGGAAACCCACGCGGCAGCGGAGCCTCGGCCGGGTTGCCCAACGGCCGGTCGCCCGCGATCCAGGCGAGCAGATCCGCCTTGTCGGCCGGCGCCAGCGAGCGATCGTTGCGCCAATGCGACGCTTCACCCGCCTCTGGCGGCGCGGCAAACCACGGCGGCATCGCCCCGCGCGCGACTTGCTTGCGGATCATCCCCGCGTGCGACCCGACCTCCTCAAAGGTCGCCAGGCTGAACGGCCCAACCCCGCCGCTGCGGTGGCACTCGAGGCAATTGTTCTGCACAATGCGCGAGATCCGATTGTGGTAGGTGACGGCCGGCGCGCCGGAAAGCGGCATCCCGGTGGTCGCGACCGGCACTCCTGCGGCCAGATCGAGCACACATCCGGGCGCCTCGGTGGCGGCGACAAACGGCGTCATCCCGCCCAACACCGCATCCAGCGCCTCGCGCAAATATTCCCGCCGGGGCGCGTCCAGCGCGTAACCCAGTCCATATTGGTCGTCGACCGCCCCGCGAAACACCAGGGTGCGCGCCGCATCGAGCACAAACACCTCCGCGGTGGTCTTCGCGCCGAGCGCAAGAGCCATGCGCCCCGCCTGGTCGTGAACATACCGACCGGCCAACCTGTGGTCCGCGATCACCGCCCGGATGTCGTCCGCGGCATCGGTCGCGACCGGGTTCAGCCACAGCAGAACCACACCGCGCGCCGCGAATTCCTTCTCCAGACGCGCGAGACTCGGCGCGTACTTTTTCGTAATCGGGCAACTCGTGCTCGTGAAGGCGATCACGAGCGCCTTGGCGGACTGATAATCGGAAAATCGTCCCTTTTTCCCGTTTACGTCGGTAAACGTGAGATCGGGTACCAACCGACCGACTCCGACCTCCGCGGGTTTCAGCACCCGCGGCCCGACGCGGGGTGATGCTTCGTCCGCCACAGCGGGGGCATCGCCGCCGGAAGGGGTCTGGTCGCGCGGCGGTGCGGAATTCGCCCGGCCAATCGCCCCGACCACAACCCGAAGTTCATCCCGCGTCACGATCCCGTCACCGTCGCGATCGAGGCGATCGAACCAGGCCGCGTCGCCCGCCTCCTCGCGGCTCAATTTACCATCGGCATCGCGGTCGAGCTGCTTGAAACGGGCTTCGAGCAACGCCGCCCCGCGCGAGGCATCAGCGGCCGCGCCGCGACTCGCCAGCACCGCAAACGTCAGGGCAACGATAAAGGCCGTGGGAACCTTGGGCATGGCGCGGAAGACGGCCGGAAACACCCCGACGTTACCGGAAAATCCCCTTCGCGGAGCCGAACGGGCCCTCGGCCCGACCGCACGTCATCAACCGAAATCCGATCCCCCAAACAACAACCGTCGAATCGCGGAGGCCAACGTCTCCCTCGCGCTTCGCGGCGCCAGTTCGGATGCGGCTCAACTTCCCAGCGGCGTAGTCCGCGGCAGCGGCCTTCCCGTGCGCCTGTTGTGCGGCGAGACGTTGGGCTTCGGCGATGACCATGCGCGCAGCGTTGCCGGTCGACGGGAACCTGTCAAAGTCCGGCTCGCTCCCCAATCACGTATGACTCCGCCCATCATCCCCCAACGCTCCACGCTCGTCAGCCAGACGATCACCCTGCTCGAGCGCGGCCTGCGGGAGGCGCGGTGGACCGGACAGTTGCCCGGCCAGCACGAACTGTGCGGGCAACTCATGATCAGTCGCACGACGTTGCGACCCGCCCTCCAGGAACTCGCGCGTCGCGGCCTGATCGATTTGCAGCAGGGCCGCCCGATGGCCATCCGCCGCCCGCCAGCCGCGAAACGGCGCGCTCGGATCGTGACCAAGGTTGTCCTCCTCCTGCCCGAGCCACTCTGGCGTCTGCGCCCGTCGGTCGCGCGCTGGGCGAGTGAACTGCGGGCGCTGCTGCAACGTTCCGATCTCGAGTTGGCGTTGGTCGAAGGCGGTCATCACTACCGCGCCAACCCGGCCGTTCATCTCGAGAAACTGGTCCATTCGCATCCCCACTCCGCCTGGGTCTTGTTCGCCAGCACGCTCGCCATGCAAACGTGGTTTTCCGCCCGTGCGCTGCCGGTGATTCTGGTTGGGCAGGTCTTTCCCGGCATCGACCTGCCGTCCATCGAATACGACCACGCCGCCATCGCCCACCATGCGGCCGCAACCCTGGCCGCCGCGGGCCACACGCGCACCGCCATCTTGCTGCAGCACACCGGCTCGGCCGCCGACGCGACCACGTGCGATGCTTTCACCGCCGCCCGCCAAGCCGGCACACCCGCCCCGCTGGTCCTCGAACACGACGGCAGCCTCGCGCAGATCGAATCGCGCCTCCGCCGCTTGGCGCGGCTCGACCCGCGGCCCACCGCCCTTTTCGTCACCAAGTCGCACGCCATCCCGGCGGTGTTCACGATCCTGCCCCGGCTCGGGATCGAGATCCCGCGCAATCTCTCGGTGATCTGCCGCGAGGACGATCCCTTCCTCGAGTATCTCGTCCCCGCCGTGGCCCGCTACAGCTCGAACTCCTCCGCCATCGCGCGTAAACTCGCCGTCGCGCTCGCCCGCCTTGCTCAAGGGCAGTCACTCAAGATCACGCACGACCGGCTGATGCCACGCTTCGTCGCCGGGCAGTCCCTGGCTTCGGTTTCGGGCGAGTCCCGGCCCTGAGGGCCCCGCGCAACGCGGGAGCGTTTCGAACAGATGATGGGCCGGAAGACAGGCACGTCTTCCCCACCTGCCGAGGGCCAGCCAGCGGTTCCGCTCACTTGTCACAGCTTAAGACAAGCACTTTTTCCTGTCCGGCGCGACTGCGGCCCCAATCCTGCGTTCGAACGCCGATCATCCCGATCGCGCGGATTAAAGCCTTTCCCCTGAAACCCTTCGTCCCTATGTCGACCACCGTCGTTCTTCCACTCGCGGCACGACGCCACTGTCCGGTAAGACCCGATGTCCCCGGTGGGCTTTTGACCACGCGCCCGCAAATCTGCTCGCCGGGGACTTCGGCCCCCACCAGTCATTGAATCTCCGCAGCCTCGCACGTTTCCTCGCCCCGGCACTTGCCCCGTCCCCCCATTCGTCCGATGAAAACTGAACGCCCAGACCTGCCGATTGGGTTGATCGGCCTCGGGCTGATGGGCGGCGCGTTCGCGGCGCGCCTGCGGCGGGCCGGATTCGTCGTGCTCGGGTGCGACATCGATCCGACGTGCCGCGCCGCCTGCGAGCAGCAGGGCGGAACGACGGCCGGAACCGCGGAGGAGGTGCTGCGGCGCTGCGATCGCGTGATTCTCAGCCTGCCGTCGCACCGCGAGGTGGCGCAAGTGATCGCGACCGGCGGGGGTGCGCTGCGCCACGGACAGATCATCATCGACACCACAACCGGCGATCCCGAGCCCACAGCCGCGCTGGCCCGCGAACTCGCGGATCGCGGCGTGATCTATCTCGACGCCACCATTTCGGGCAACAGCGCGCAGGTGCGTTCCGGCGACGCGGTCGTGATGGTCGGTGGCGACGGCGCGGCCTTCGTGGCCTGCGAGGCCCTGCTGGCGGCGCTGGGGCAGGAGGCGTTTCACACCGGGCCGTCGGGCACAGGGGCGAAGATGAAGCTCGTCACCAATCTGGTCCTCGGGCTCAACCGCGCGGCACTGGCCGAAGGCCTGGCGCTCGGCGAAGCGATCGGCCTCGATCCCGACCTCACGCTGCGGGTGATGCGACGCAGCCCGGCGTATTCGCGGGCCATGGACGTGAAGGGCGAAAAAATGCTCCGCTCGGAATTCTCGCCCGACGCGCGGCTGTCGCAGCATCTCAAGGACGTCCGGCTCATGCTCGAGCTCGGGAAACAGGCCGGCCTGCCCATGACGCTCAGCGCGGCGCACCGGGAGATTCTGGAACAGGCCGAGGCGGCCGGGCTCGGGGCGCTCGACAATAGCGCGTTGATCCAGGTGCTGCGCGGTCTCACCGCGAAGGCGCAACGGCCATGAGCGCCCCACTCTCCCGCGCCGGCCGTTTCGCCGTCCTGTCGGCGGCGTTTGGGGGATTGCTCTTTGACGGCTTTGAGCTGGGCCTGATGCCGCTCGCCTCGCTTTCCGTCTCGAAGGATCTCCTCGGCCAGGCCTACACGGCCACGCTGGGCGGCGATTGGTTTGCCCGCTTCACCGCCGCCCTGATGCTCGGCGCCGCCATCGGCGGCATCGTGCTGGGCAGCCTCGGGGATCGGATCGGTCGCGCCCGCGCGATGGGCGTGAGCATTTTGTTCTATTCCATCTTCGCCGGGCTCGGCGCCTGGGTGAAAAACCAGGAGCAGATGCTGGTGCTCCGGTTCCTCGTCGGCCTGGGCGTCGGGGGCGTCTGGCCCAATGCCGTCGCGCTCGTCGCGGAGTCCTGGCCCGACAAGTCGCGGCCGCTCGTCGCCGGCCTGATGGGCGCCGCGATCAACGCGGGAATTCTGCTGCTCTCGCAGATCGCCCAGGTCTGGTCGGTGACGGCGACTTCGTGGCGCTGGCTGTTCCAACTCGCCGCCGCTCCGGCGGTGCTCGGCCTGCTCGTTCTGTTCTTCCTGCCCGAGTCGCGGACCTGGCTCGCCTCCCGCGGGCAGCCGGGGGAAAAAAAGAAGACCGCCCCGTTGCGGGAGCTGTTTCAACCGGCCCTGCTGAAGATCACCCTCGTCGGCATCATGCTCGGCTCGGTGCCGCTCATCGGGGCGTGGGCGGCCAGCAAGTGGATGATCCCCTGGGCCGACAAGATCGGCGGAGTCGTGCAAACGGACTATAAGGCGATGACGCAGGGCTGGTGGGCCTTCGGCGCCATCTTGGGCAGCCTCACCGGCGCCCAAATCGCGAGCCTGCTCGGCCGCCGCTTTTCCTATTTCCTGATCAGTCTCGGTTCGCTCGTGCTGACGATCGCGATGTTCCAGCTCACCGCCCCGCTGCGTCCGTCGTTTTTCCCCATCGTCTTTTGCCAAGGGTTCGTCGCGACGCTCTTCTTCGGCTGGCTGCCGCTCTATCTGCCGGAACTTTTCCCCACGCACGTGCGCGCCACCGGCAGCGGGATTTCCTACAATGTCGGGCGCTTTGCCACCGCCGCCGGGGTGCTGGCCGCCGGCTTCTTCTTCACCGCGTTTGGGGGCAGCTATCCGGCCGTCGGCACCGTCGCCGCTCTCATCTACGGCCTCGGCATGTTCGCCATCTGGTTCGCGCCCGAGACGAGCAAGCGGTCCCTCGACCGTTGAGCCCCGCCCCCACCCCGCATTTTTTCCATGACACCTCCGCGTCACCTCCTTGCCGCCCGCCTCCTCGCCGGCCTCTCGCTCCTCGGGTCCGCCTCCTCCGCGTTTTCCGCCGCGTCGCTCCTGCCCACGGCGCCGCCCGGCGTCACCGTCGAGCTCTTCGCCCGCGACCCGCTGGTGCGCAATCCGTGCGCGATGGCCTTCGATGCGCGCGGCCGGCTGTTCGTGGGACAGGGCCCGCAGTACCGTAACCCCAAGCCCGATACGCCGGGCGACACCGTCGAAATTCTCCTCGACACCGACGGCGATGGCCTCGCCGACAAGGCCAGGACCTTCGCCCGCGGCCTCAACTGCATCCAGGGCCTCGCCTGGCACGGCCGCGACCTGTGGATCGCGAACTCCCCCGATCTCACCATCGTGCGCGACCTCGATGGCGACGATGAGGCGGACGAATACGTTCTTCTCTACACCGACCTCGGCAACATCGAGCACGCGCTCCACGGCCTGAATTTCGCGCCCGACGGCAAGGTCTACATGAGCAAGGGCAACTCCAAGGGTCTCAACCAGCCCGGCCGCATCGCGCCGCAACCCTTTCGCGAGCTTTTCGGCCAGCCCACGCTCCCGGGCTCGCCCGACCTGCCGCCGCCGCGCACGTTCACCAAACAGAGCTATCGCGCCACCTATCAGGACCCCAAAGACGACTGGGGCCGCCATGGCGGCATCCTCCGCTGCGACCCCGACGGCACCCAACTCGAAATCGTCGCCCGCGGCTTCCGCAACCCCTGGGACATCGCGTTCGATTCCGGCTTCAACTGGCTCGGCACCGACAACGACCAGAGCGACGGCGATCGCATTTTCATGCCGTTCTTCGGCGCGGATTTTGGCTGGGCGCACAAGTGGAGTCCCGACTGGACTGGGGCCGGGCATCCGCCGACCGTGCCGATCAGCGGGCCGGTCTTCACCGGGTCGGGCACGGGCATCGTGTTTGCGGATACGCCCGCTTTGCCGTCGTCGTTTCACGGCGTGTGGTTCATCAACGATTTTCTTTATCGCACGACCTTCGTCTACCGCCCGCGGTGGGACGGCGCGCTCCTCCAGCCCGGCGGGGGAAAATGGGAACCATTCCTCCGCGCCGGCGGCTCGCTCTTCAATCCGGTCGACCTCGAACTCGGACCCGACGGCGCCCTCTATGTCTCAGGTTGGGGCACGACGCTCGGCGCTGAATTTCGCGACGGGAAGCAGGTCAACGAGGGCCGGGTGTGGCGCGTGGCCGCCACCGGAGCGCCCCGTGCTTCCATCGCGGCGCACCGCCCACAGCCGCGCGCGCAATGGACCTTTGCCCAACTGGCCGCCGATCTCGGCTCGGCCGTCGCCAGCTGGCGCGCCGACGCCTCGGCCGAACTCGTCCGACGCGGCTCCGCCGCCCGCGCGGACTTGGTCGCGCTCGCGACGAAGCCAGGCCTCCCCACCGCGCAGGAAACCTGGGCGCTCTGGACGCTCGGCCGCCTCGCCCTTGACGACGCCGGCCTGGACACCTGGTTCGGCTCCACCGGTGCGAAACTCTCCCTGAATGCCCGCATCCAGTCGCTGCGCATCGTCGCGCACCGCCTGCGCGAATCGAAGCGCCCGACGGCGCTGCCGCCGTTTGTCGCCGCCGCGCTCACCGATTCGGAACCGCGCGTGCGTTTCGCCGCGCTGCAATCCATCGGCCAGGCGCGCCGCCCCGCGCTGCTCGACGCCGTCCTGGCCGCCGCCGCGACCGAAACCGAACGGCTCTCGTTCTATGCCGCCTGGCATGCGCTCCTCGAGATCGCGACGCCCGAAGTGCTCCGCGCGAAGCTGAGCGATCCGCGCGGTGGGGTCCGTCGCGCCGCGCTCCTCGCGCTCCTCGACCGCGGCAACCTCGACGAACCCGTCGTGCGCGGCCTCGTCAACGACCCCGATGCCGCCACCGCCGGCCTCGCCGGCCTCTGGCTCGCTCGTCGCGACGGCAACTCCCTCCTCGATATTTCGCCACCACCCGGCAATTTCGTCGGGAGGGTGTTGGTGAAGATTGTGCCCGGCCTCAAGCCCGCCGTCGTGCGGTACACCCTCGATGGCACCGAGCCGAAATTCGCCAGGGGCGACGAGACGGTCAAACTGACGATCACCGAGACCACCACGCTCAAGGCCGCGCTCTTCGTCAACGGTCAGAAAGTCGGCCCCACCTCGACCGGTGTCTACCGCAAGATTGTCCCGCCGCCGCCCCCACCGGCGATCACGCTCACGCCTCCGGCTGCTCCCGTAACGGCGGCGCAGCTCCTCGCCGCGCTTCCCCAGGCCGACGTCGCGCGCGGCCGGGCGGTGTTTTTCGCCGCCGGCTGCGTGGCGTGCCACCGGGTCGGCTCGGAGGGCGGCGCGTTTGCCCCGGATCTCACCGGCCTCGGCGCCCGGGGCAACGTTGAACGCGTCATTCGCGCCCTCCTCGAGCCCAGCGCCGAGATTACGGAAGGTTTCGCGCTGCACACCTACACCTTGCGCGACGGTAGATCTTTCGCCGGCCGCATCCTCGAAGAAGGCCAGAGCAACTTTGTCCTGATCCAACTCAACAACGAGACAACCACCATCACCCGCACCGACATCGTGAAGGATGAGACTCTCCCCGCCTCTGCCATGCCGCCCTTTGACTCCACCATGTCCGTCACCGATCTCGCCGCGCTCGTTGCGTGGCTCATGAAACCATGAATCGCCGATCCTTCATCACCACCGCCGCCGCCTCGACGCTTGCGTCAGCTTCGGTGCGGCGCCTCAGCGGCGCCGCGCCTGACGAAAGGGCGAAGCCGAGCCCGCCCGCCGTAGGCTCGGCGAAGGAGGGTCGCATCGACTGCCAGTCCCACCTGTTCGTCCCCGATCTCCTCACGCTGATGGAAAAACGCGCCACCGATCCGCGCGTGTTCACCAGGGACGGCACCCGATACCTCCAGATGGGCGACTGGCTCCGCAAGGTTCCGCCACTCTACACCGATGTCTCCGCGAAGCTCGCCACGATGGACGCCGCCGGCATCGCGCTCACCGCCCTCAGCATCAACGACCCCGGCCCCGAGTGGTTCGGCGCCGACGGCCCCGCCGTCGCCCAGCTCCTCAACGACTACATCGCCGGTCTCGCGGACAAGCATCCCACGCGCTTTTTTGGTCTCTGCGTTTTGCCCACGCAGGACGTGCGCGCCGCCCTCGCCGAGCTCGATCGCTGCGTGAAAAAACTTGGGATGAAAGGCTGGCTGCTCTACACGAATCTCGCGGGAAAATTTCCCGACGAGCCCGAATTTCGCCCGCTCTTTGCGCGGGCCGTTGAGCTCGACATTCCGGTGTTGTTGCATCCGGCCAAACCCATCACCACCGATCTCGTGAAGGCCTACGAAATGACCAGCACGCTCGGCAACATGTTCGAAAACACCATCGCGCTCACCCGCCTCCTGATGTCGGGCATCCTCGATGAATTCCCCAAACTCAAACTGGTCTGCCCGCACCTCGGCGGCACGCTGCCCTATATCGTCGGCCGGCTCGATCATCAGGTGACCGTCCTCAAGCGCGGTCCGCAGAATCTGCAGCGCAAACCCAGCGACTACGTGCGCTCGATCTACATGGACATCGTTTCGCCCCTGCCGGAGGCGATGCGCTTCGCCCTCGATTTCAGCGGACCCGACAAGCTGCTCTTCTCCAGCGATCATCCCTGGGTGCAGCCGAAGGAGATCCTCGACCCGTTCCTCAGCCTCAAACTCCCCGCCGCCACCGAGGCGAAAATTCTCTCGGGCAACGCGCGCACCCTCTTCCGCCTCTGAACCTCTCCTCACCATGAATCGCCGGCAATTTCTCTCCACCACCGCCGCCGCGTCGGCCGTGCTCACAACTCCACGCTCACTCCGCGCCGCCGCTTCCGGCGCCCGCATCCCGATCGGTTTCCTCGGCGCGAGCCATTCGCACGGCCCGGCCAAGGTCGAGCTGGCGATGAAGTCACCCGACTGGGACTTTGTGGGCGTGTGCGATTCGTCGGTCGCCGGCCGGCAGACCTGTGAGAAACTCGGCGCCAGGCTGATCTCGCAGGACGAACTCCTCGCGCGCGCCCGCGTCGTCGCGGTGGAATCCGATGTGCGCGATCATGCCGCCCACGCGCTGCTGGCGCTGAAGGCCGGCAAGCACGTCCATTTGGAGAAACCCTGCGCCGCCACGCTGGCCGACGTCCGCGCCGTGATCGCGTTGGCGCGCGAGCGGAAACTCCTCCTGCAAGGCGGCTTCATGTGGCGCTATCACCCGGGCTTCCGCGCCATCTTCGAGGCGGTGCGCCAGGGCTGGCTCGGTGACGTCTATCTCGTGCGCGGTTTCATCAGCAACAGCCTCGCTGCGGCCCGCCGGCCGGAGTGGGCCGAATTTTCCGGTGGCGCGATGTTCGAACTCGGCTCGCATCTGATCGATGCCGCGACGCGTCTGCTCGGGAAGCCGAAGGCGATCACGCCGTTCCTCGCCCGCCACGGCAAATTCGAGGATTCGCTGCGCGACAACAACGTCGCCGTGCTCGACTACGAGCGCGCCCGCGCCGTGATCTTCAATACCGCGCTCCAGGCCGGCGCCACCCCCCCGCGCTCCTTCGAGGTGCTCGGGACCAAGGGCAGCGCAACCCTCGCCCCCATCGAGCCCGGCAAACTCACCCTCGATCTTACCGTGGCGGCCGGACCCTACCGGAAAGGCGCGCAGGACGTGCCACTCCCAGCGTATAAACGCTACGAAGACGATTTCATCGAGCTCGCCGCCGTTATCCGCGGTGAGAAAAAACTGAGCGTCTCGCTCGACGAGGAACTCCTCGTCGCCGAAACCGTCCTCCGCGCCAGCGGCATGGGCTGACGCCAACCTTTGATTTCTGTCCCCCATGCGCCACTCAACGCTCCTCCTGCTCCTCTCCACCCTCGGTTTCCCGCCCCTCGCGGCCGCCGCGGATCGCGTCACGTTCACCCGTCACGACGACCGCGTCCGGATCGAAATCAGCGGCAAACATTTCTCCGACTACATTCATCGCGGCTGGCCCAAACCCAGCCTCTACCCGATCCTTGATGCCGACGGCACGTCCTACACTCGCGATTTTCCGTTCAAGCAGAATCCCGCCGAAGTCCCGGATCACGACTGGCACCGCGGCGTGTGGTTCGCCCATGGCGCGGTCAACGGCCACGATCTCTGGCGCGAGCTGCCCGCCAAAAAAACCGGCCGCATCGTGCTCGATGCCATTCTCGAGACCAGCGACGGCCCCGTCGGTCTCCTCCGCCTCCGCCAACGTTGGGAGACCTCCGAGGGCAGGATCCTCCTCACCGACGAGACGACGCTCCGCATCGCCCGCACCGCGGCGGGCACCATCCTTGACTACGAGGTGAAACTTCTCGCCACCCACGGTGCCGTCACGCTCGGCGACACGGAGGAGGGCACCATGGCCGTCCGCATCAATGAGGCCATCCGCGTCACCCACGGCAAGAACAAGGACACGCGCGCGGGCACCGGCCACCTGGTGAATTCCGAAGGCGTGCGGGAAAAACCGGTCTGGGGCAAACGGGCCGCGTGGTGCGACGCCCATGGCCCGCTCCCCGATGGCCGCGTGATCGGCATCGCGCTCTTCGATCACCCGCAAAACGCCTCCCACCCCACGTGGTGGCACGCGCGCGACTACGGGCTGCTCTCGGCGAATCCCTTCGGCCGGCATGATTTCGAGAAACTGAAGGATCAGCCCAAGGCGGGGGACCGCATCATCCCCGCCGGGGGCGAACTCGTTCTCCGCTACCGTCTCCTCTTCCACCGTGGCGACGAAAAAGCCGCCCGCATCGCCGACCACTATCGCGACTACGCCGCTTCTCGATGAGCCCTCGCGAACGCCTGCTCGCCTTTCTGAATCATCAACCCGTCGACGTTCGTCCCGCACTGCCGATCACCATGATGTGGGCCGCCGAACTCGGCGGCGTGCGCTATCTCGACTACGCCACCAACGCGGAGGTCATGGCCGCCGCGCAGATCGAGGTGGCCCGCCGTTTCGGCGCCGATCAGGTGAGTGTGATTTCCGATCCCGCCACCGAGGCCGCCGATTGCGGTGCCGAAATTTTTTATCCGCCGGACGCCCCGCCCGCGATCGACGAAACCCAGGCTTTGCTCGCCAATCCCGCCCGCCTCGCCACCCTTCGACGGCCCGACCCGCATCGCCCCGGCAGCCGCATGGCCAATCGCGTCGCCGCCGTGCGCCTGCTGAAACGCGACGCCGGCGCGACCCACGCCGTCGAGGGCTGGGTCGAGGGCCCATGCGCCGAGGCCGCCGACCTGCGCGGCATCAATGCGCTGATGATGGATTTTTACGACGACCCCGCGTTCGTCCGTCAGCTCGTCGATTTCGTGGTCGAGATGGAACTTCCGTTCGCCGCCGCGCAGATCGAGGCCGGGGCCGACTACATCGGAGTTGGTGACGCCGCCGCCTCGCTGATCAGCCGTGAACTCTACGACGAGTTCATCTGGCCCGCGGAGAAACGCCTGATCGACGGCATCCACGCGCTGGGCGCCCGCGTGCGCCTGCACATCTGCGGCCACACGACCCACCTGCTCGACGGCCTGGGCCGGCTCGGGGCCGATCTCATCGACATCGACTATCCGGTCGACCTCGCCGTCGCGCGCGCCAAATGCGGCCCGCACCAGGTGCTGGCCGGGAATCTGCACCCGGTCCAGACGATGAAGCTCGGCACCCCTGCGGCGATCACCAGCGCACTGGAAAACTGCGAGCGCGCCAGCGGCACGTGGTGGGCGATTGGTGCGGGCTGCGAAATCCCGCGCGGCACCCCGCCCGAAAACTTTCGCGCCCTCACCGGCTATGGCGGCCGCGCGGCGCTTGATCGCGCTTAAGCCAAAGCGATTCAGTCCGAGGTGGAGCCCGTTGTCCCCACCGGGCTGATTTGAAAGCGTACGGATCAAGACCCGATGAGGACATCGGGCTCCACCATTCAGTGGTTTCGTTTTCAGAAATAAAACGCACATCGGCTGAAGGGACCCGCCTAACCTGGATATTTCATGGGGCCGCGACGATTTTCGTGATGCGCGAATCGTTCTCGTTCCGCGTTCTCGTAATCGTTCTCTCCATCCGGCTAGAACGAGGAACGAGTACGAGAACGATGGGATCCGCAGCTCGATTTGGTTGCGGCCTTGAGCCGCGTTGCGAAATATCCCGCCTAAGCCGCCGCCACCGGCCCCGGCGCGGCGTCAGCCGACAAACGAATAATCGTACGGCGCCCGCAGCTCGCGCGCGACGTAGGCGTTGGCCTCGCGCGCGAATTCGCCCACGAACTGTTCCTGCGTCGCATCCCAGGTGAGCGCGTGCCCGGTGCGCATCGAAATCGCGCCGAGGTGACACATCGTCGCGGAGCGATGGCCGGTCGCGACATCGCAAATCGGCGCCTTCCGCGAGCGGACGCAGTCGAAGAAATTCTCCATGTGGTTCTTGCTTTCGTAGAGCCGCACGGCGTTTTCCGGCAGCGGCGTCTTCAACAGCTCCGGGTCGCTCGCCTTGATCTGATCGCGATTGACCCAGATCCAGCCCTCCGTGCCCTCAAAGCGGATACCGTTGCGCTGGCCGTCGGCGTTCACCTTCACACCATAGATGCTGTCGTCCCTGGTCGTGTAGATGTTCAGCTTGATCCCGTTCTCATAGGTATAATTCACCTCGTAATCGCCAAAGGTATTGTAGCCGCCGGGAATCGGCTGCGTCAGCACGTGCGACGCCACCTCGCGCGGCGCCAGCAGTCCAATGGCCCAATAGGCGATGTCGTTGTGGTGCGCGCCCCAGTCGGTCATCGTGCCGCCGGAATAGTCGTACCAAAACCGAAACGTGCGGTGGCAGCGCTCGGGCACGTAGTCGACGCTGGGCGCCGGTCCCTGCCAGTAATCCCAGTTCAAGTTCGCCGGCACCGCCGCCGTCTTGAACGGCCCCGCCCGCAAACCGGCCGGCAACCACACCTTCGCCTCCAGGAGCCGGCCGATGCGCTGGTTGCGCACCAGCTCGCACGCCAGCCGGAACCGCGGCGAACTGCGTTGCTGCGTGCCGGTCTGCAACACGATGCCGCTCCGCCCGACGGCCTGCACCAGCCGGCGCCCCTCATCGATCGTGAGCGTGAGCGGCTTTTCCGCATAAACATCCTTCTTCGCCCGGGCCGCCCCGAGATTCACCAGCGTATGCCAGTGATCCGGCGTGCCGTTGACCAGCACGTGCACATCGTCCCGCGCGAGCACCTGGCGAAAATCGCCGTAGATCGCCGGGGCTTTGCCGTCGACGGTGAGCTTCGCGGCCGCCGCCGCCGCCTGTTTTTGGTCGACGTCGCACACCGCGATCACCTCGCCCCAACTGGCCGCGTTCCGGGCGCCTCCCGTGCCCTGGCCCCCGCAGCCGATCAGCGCTACGCCGGGACGGTCATTGGGCGACGGCCGTCTTTTTTTCGTCTCCTCGGCGGCCGCGAGCTGGCGCTCGACAAACCACCCGGGCAATCCCGTCAGCGCGGCGACGACGCTGCAGCGTTTGAGAAATGATCGACGGGAGACGTGAAACGATTTCATGCGGAGAAGAGCAAACTGGGACAGCCGCGTTCGGCGGCCACTCGGAGCCTAGGCTGCCCCGCCCACGCGGCAAGCTCGGCGTGGGCACCCGCCGTCAATAGCCGCGACTCAAATCAACGGCCGCCGGCAATACCTCGCCACGGGAAAAACGCGCGAAGTTCTCCAGAAAACGCGTGATCTTGGCGTCGGTCTCTCCGGGAAAACGCCCGCCGGTGTGCTGGGTCAGCAGCACCCGGGGATGCCGCCACAGCGCACTCGACACCGGCAGCGGTTCCACGGCCGTCACATCGAGCACCGCACCCGCCAGCCGGCCGGCCTCGAGCGCCCGCACGAGCGCGACTTCATCCAGCGTCGAGCCGCGGCCCACATTCACGAGGAGCGCGGTGGGCTTCAGTCGCGCCAGCCGGGCACCGTCGAGCAAGCCGACCGTTTCCGGGGAGTGCGGCAGCGTGCTGATCACAAGGTCGGCGGCGGGCAGCGCCGCGTCGAGGTCGGCCAGGGTGTGCCACGTCGCGACCGGCGAGTGCCGGGCGAAAAACCGCACGTCGCACCCGAACGCGCGCAGGAGCGGAGCGATTGCCCCGCCGATCGCACCGGCGCCGAGGATGATCACGCTCGCCCCATGCAAGCGCCCAATATCCGGCTCCACTTCGGTCTTGATCCAGCGCGACTCACTCTGGGCGGCCAGCAACCGCGGCAGCTGCCGGTACCACGCGAGGATCCCCGCCAACGCCGCCTCCGCCACGGCCTCGCCGTAAAAATTTCGCAGATTCGTCAACACCACGGGGGCGCCCGGACGGTTCGTGTTCAAGCCGAGGTACGCATCGACTCCCGCCGAGTCGAGCTGCACCCAACGCAGCCCCGGCGCGGCGGCGAGCCAGGCGGGCGGCACGTTGGCAAAAACCACCTCCGCCGCGGCCACCGCCGCGGGTCGCCGCTCCAGACCCGCCAGTTCATCGCCATGGATCACCTCATGCCCGACGAGAGTCGAATTGAGCCGCGCGCGGTGCGACGGCCCGAGTCCTGCGATGCCCACGTAAATCTTCACGGCCGCCGACAATCGCGGGGTCGCCGCGGGATTCAACGCGAATCACGCGGGCCCTGCGCCACTGGCCGCCTCTCCGCCAAAATTTTTCACATTTGGACGTTTGCACGCGGTGAGTTGGACGGTAACGCTCCTGACACGTTTCCTTTTCACGCGCGCCCAGCCGCCGCGGGATTTTCACCCTCCGTTCCGCCATGAAATCCGACCCAACCGCCTCCGTCACGCCCCCCCTCGATCCAAAAAGCCTGCGCCGGCAAATTGTCGCCGCCAGGTCTGAAGCCAGTCGCACCGCGGAATTGGCGGCTGAAGCCAAGGCCGGCATGAAGAAAGCGAAAAAGGTTTTCCGGCGCGCCAAGAAGGCGGCCAAGCAGGCGCGCAAAGCGCTGAAAGCCCTCGTCGCGCTGCAGACGACGACGGCTCCCCGCAAGCCAAAGACCCCCCGCTCCGCCAAGGTGCGCGCGCTCGTACTGCGCAAGAGCCGCCCCTTCCCCGCAGCCATCGCCGACACTCCGCCCGCGGTCGCGCCGGCCCCGCTTGACCCCGGGGAGTCCAAGCGACTCGCTCCGTCTCCGGCGGCGGAAAACAATCCCCGCTGAGCCAACAAGCCGCTGTTTTGCGCATGCTCGCGACGATTTTTGTCGTAGCGCGGGACGACAGCCCGCGTTGGAAATTTTCTCGTCGACCCGAGCGCGGAGTGAAGCCCCGCGCTACCCAAACACGTTTGCGCGATCTTTGGTTGCGACCCTGAGCCACGTCTGGCAATCTCTTCATCAACCACCTTCGCCATGATCCGCCCCCTCCTCCCCTCCTCTCTCCCTCGTGCCCTCGCCCGTCGACGATTCGTCGCAGCCTTGGCCTTCGCGGCGTCGCTCCCGGCCGCATCACTCCTCGCGGCCGACGCCGTTGCGCCCACCAAAGCCGCCACCGAGGCCGAGATCGGGAAGAGCCTCTTCAACGGGACCACCCTGGCCGGTTGGAAACCCTCGGCCTTCGATTCCCAGACGAAGGTCACAGTGGAGAATCCCTTTCGCGACGGCCCCGGGGCGATCGTGCTGCCGAAAAGCAGCTACATGACCGGCATCACCTGGGCCAACGCCGCCGAACTTCCCCGCATGAACTACGAGATCTCGCTCGAGGCGATGAGGCTCGAGGGCAACGATTTCTTCTGCGGCCTGACCTTTCCCGTGGGCGACTCCGCCGTCACGTTCGTCGTCGGCGGCTGGGGCGGCATGGTCACCGGCATTTCCTGTATCGATAATTCCGATGCCTCGGACAACGAGACCACCACCGGCAAGGAATATAAAGCCAACCAGTGGTATCGCATCCGGGTCCGGGTGACTCCGGGCAAGCTCGATGCCTGGATCGACGCGCAGCACGTCGTCGAGTTTGAGACGACGGGCCGCAAGCTCGACCTGCGGTTCGGCGACATCAAACACTCGCTGCCCCTCGGTCTCGCCACCTACGAAACCGGCGCCGCGTTCCGCGACATCCGGCTCCGCCGGCTGTAGGCCGGGCGGCGGCGCCCCCGGGGCAAGCCCCGAGGCCTTTCTGAAATCCCGACCGCCAGCTTCATCCCGCGACTGCGCCCGAGCGAGTTCACCCGGCACGCGCTTTCCGGTCCGGCACCTGAAAAAATCCGGTCACGGTTCCAACCGGACGCGGTGCCAGGCCGCGCGGGTGTGAAAGGGCTGGCCACGAAAGTCCGTGCTCGCCGAGAGGATCGGCGTCTCCCGACCGCCATAGTCGTAGCGGCCGACGGCGGCCAGCAACGCCGTCTCCGGATCGAATTCCCGCCCACCAGCCAGAATCGCGGCGGCTGGCACCACAACGCGGGCCGACCAAAACGTCGGCGCAACCGTGGTGACGGACTGGACCCAATCCGGATCCGAAATCGTGAAATCCTCCAGTGTGGCCTGGCCCTTTCGCACTGCCGCGATTCTTTCGCCGCTCCAGCCAAGCTGGAGGCGCTGGTTTTCGGGCGTCACTTGAATCTCGATGTAGCGATCAGCTCCGGCCCACTGCAAAAAGATCTCTCCAACGTCACCGAGGAGGTGGGCGCGCTCGTTCAGGCCCCGGGCCCGGTTGCCGGCGCCGTTGCCGGCGAACGCAAACTCCGCCACGAGCACGGAAACGTTCCAGCCCAGTCGCGCCCAGCCGGGATGGAAATCGCCCCGGAGCGGCTCGCCTTTACGTTGATGCCGGAGGAGCGGTTTCCACCCGACCGCGGCCCCCACCGGCAGCGCCGATGGTGCCTCCATCGCGGTTCGCGGGGTCCACCTCTTCGCCGCCCAGCCAGTCGGCTCGGAGGCAACGGCGCGGTGTGAATCAGCCTGGGACATTGGCCGCCAGCAAGAGAGGCCGGCGGTCGGGGAGCAAGGGCGGCGTGCCAACTCGGCCTGATTGGGGCTTGGGGCCAATCCACCAATCCTTATGGCAAAAAAATGGTTGGCAAAAAAAGCCGAACATTGGGCCTTCTTTCCCGAGCATCGCTTTTGGGCCGGGCGCTCTCAAATCAGCGCGTTGGGGACAACGGGCTCCCGCATCGCCGAGGGCCCATCCTGAAGGCGCTCTGCGGAACAGCAGTGCGCGAGGCATGCGCCGGGAAACCGAACACTGCGGGGTGAGGGCACCCCGCCTCCATCTAACCCAATATAGCAATGCCTAGCAATTCGAGCGTAGAGACCAACATGTTGGTTCTAGTGCTTAACGGCATAACCAGATCATTTTACCACAGAGGACACTGAGAACACAGAGGAGAAGACCTAGAAATTGAAGGGAAAGTGCATCACCCCGTCGGTGAGTCGCCGTGGCCGGGCTTTTCGGCAGGCGGTATTCTCTGTGTCCTCTGCGTCTCTGTGGTGCAAATCCGGCTGCGTGCGAAGCACGTCACTTTTTTCGAGCGCAGTCTCGAAAAAAGGCCGCACTGCTATTCACACTAATCGTGCATCCGCGCGAAGATTTCGGAAAACTTGAAATCGGTCATCGGTCATCCTGAAATTTGCGCTGCCCGATTACGGGGACTAAACCGGTTTTGGTCTACCGTTCGGGGAGGCGTCAGTTTGAAATTCCGAGATTTCAGACGCCCGATGCCCGATTTCAAGATTCCGAAGAACCTTCGGCTTGCCCGCCGGAGAAGGGTTGGGGTATCTGCGATAGGCTACGATTGATCCATTTCGATCCTGGTTGAGACGATTTTTTGCCACCGAGATCACGGAGGGAAAAGAGAGGCCACAGAGCGGAGGAGCGGGCGTTCTTTTCCGGTGGTATTCTCTGTGACCTCCTGCCGGGCCTCAGTGACCTCTGTGACCAGCG
>SXGU01157464.1_pt1 | contig 38870 bp, 37 predicted proteins | sample 3174531 | NCBI WGS metagenome assembly SXGU01 (sample SAMN11356863, study PRJNA531348) | freshwater metagenome | isolation source: freshwater sample F1-140 | place: China: Fuxian Lake, Yuxi | collected 2017-12-25 | reverse complement strand
GACATAATCGATATAGGCTTTACCCGCATTGTCGTAGATATAAGCGCCCAGGGCATGATCGATAAAAACCGGTGTGCCGCCTACGCCGCTAAAGGATCGTACCGGTGAATTGACGCCGCCGGGGATGACGCGTTTTGCATCGGAAAATAACTCGCTAGCTTCAGTCATAATGTCTTGTTAAGGAAGTTTTAGATGTTTATAAGGTTAGAGGTCTATAAGAATAAGATAACTTTGTCATGATTGAAAGCGCTCAATGAGTTAAAATAACCTACATTGCCTATGGTTAAGCGTTACATAAGTAATTAAGGGTGTTGCCATCAATACAAGTGTGCCGGCTATGTTTCGGTGTATATGATCAGCTGACGGAAAGGTTCATGAAATCCAGAGACAGACGACGAGGGTTAGTGCTGGTTAATACCGGCGAAGGCAAGGGCAAATCATCCAGTGCCTTGGGAATGGTTTTCCGCGCCGCAGGTTGGGGTATGAAGGTCTGTGTTATCCAATACATCAAAGGCCAATGGCAAACCGGTGAGCAAAAAGCCGCGACACGCTTTGATAATATTGAATGGCATGCCTTGGGTGACGGTTTTACCTGGGATACCAAAAATCCCGAGCAGGATATTAAAACCAGCCGGGAGATATGGGAGCTCAGTAAGCAAAAAATTCTTTCCGGAGAATTTGATGTGGTTTTATTGGATGAAATAAATTACTGTTGCGGGTATAACTGGATTTCCGGTCAGGAAATAGCCGATTTTATCCGTAATGAAAAACCGTCCTGGGTGCATTTAATTTTAACGGGCCGCAATGCCGCGCCGGAAGTGATAGCGATTGCCGACACGGTAACGGAAATGAGCAAAATAAAACACGCCTATGAACAGGGAATCAAGGCCGAGCAGGGTATCGAGTTTTAAATTGAATACGGCATAGCCGGTTTATTCAAAGGCTTATGCTACTACGGGCAGTCGTTAATGCGGCTGAATTTATTACAACTAAGCGTCACACTAAGCAGAGAAAAATAATGTCTGAAACACAAAAAATAATGATGGCAGTACTTGGAGCCTTTGTAGCGGGCTTCATATTGGTTGGTGTCAGTAAACAGGAACCATCGGTTGAAGAAAAAGAAGCTGCATCAACGATTAGAAATTATGTCGCCATGCAGACGATGGCCGGGCAAAAATGTCCTGCTGCAATTTTGAAAGAGACCGGGGAACAGGTATTTTTCGCTACAGAAACGACCAGCGATAAAGAAACTTATATCACCATGAAATGGGATGGCGAAAAGGCGGCAAGCGGCGGATTTAAAAAAGCATCATGTACATTGCGTGCGTCTTTGGGAGGCATCTCCGAGTTAGTTATTGATGACAAGGTCATCATCAAGAAATAAATGTAGTACCATTACCTTCCGATAGGGTCATGCGGCTTGTCTGACATGACTCCATCGGAATTTCCCCGTTCCGGTCTTTGCCGACCGCACGAAGTATAGACACAGCCTGTATGGTCTTTGTTATCAGACCTTGAGACCTTTACTACAGGTAACAGGCAACCTTCACCAGCATCTTTCTGATTTTTGATTCGGTTCACAGTTATAATGTTTACGGCCTCCAGCAAGGCGTATTAGAAGTGCATGATGAATCTGGATAGCCGACAATAAGACTCCGATTGCCAAGTTTTTTCAAACGGCTACAATCACTTCATGCAAAAAAACACACAGTCAGACAAATCATCGCTTTTTAGCGGATTTTCTCCGCAAGACAGCCTGCAAATAGACAGGGCGATGGCGATTATCGCGCAAATTCCCGACGACCCCCACTATCACCGACCCAAAGGCTATGAAGTGGCGGCGATTTTAATGGATTTTAATGTCGACCTGAAAACCATACTCGCGGCTATTTTAAGCGATCCGCGACTGTCCCAGTTAAATCCCCAGCCCAATATCAAGGAGCAATTCGGCGAAACGGTTGCGGCGCTGGTGAAGGATGTTAACTGGTTGAACAAGTTAAGTGTTTATTCACTGGAAATGACGGACCAGCCGAACCAGACGGAGATATTGCGCCGCATGCTGCTGTCGATGATCCAGGATGTGCGCGCTGTATTGATCAAGCTCGCCTACCGGCTTAAACGCCTGCGCAGTTTGCCCAAAGAATCTTATGAGGTAAGGCGTTTTATCGCCCAGGAAACGCTGGATATTTATGCGCCGATAGCCAACCGTATGGGTATCAACCAGTTAAAGTGGGAACTGGAGGATATGGCTTTTCGTTACCTGAAGCCCCAATCTTATCGGCATATAGCCAAGTCGCTGACGGATAATCGCGTACAGCGGGAAAACTGCATTAATAGCTTCATTACGCTGTTAAAGGAGACGCTCGCCGAAGAAGGCATCAGTGCTGAAATTTACGGACGTCCCAAGCATATTTACAGCATCTGGAAGAAAATGCAGCGCAAGCAACTGGACATAGATGAACTTTATGACCTGCTGGCGGTGCGCGTTATTGTCGATAACCTGACCAGTTGTTATACCGTTTTGGGGATTGTTCACAGTCTTTGGCAGACCATCCCGAAAGAATTTGACGATTACATCGCCAACCCGAAGGAAAACGGCTATCAATCATTGCACACGGTGATTCTGGACCCCGAAGGCAATCGTATCGAGGTGCAAATCCGCACCCGCGAAATGCACGATTTCGCCGAACTCGGCGTCGCGGCGCACTGGTCGTATAAAGAAGGCGGCAAACATAATGCTGCGATAGAAAAAAGCATCGCATCGCTCCGAAAATTGCTGGAAGAAAAAAATTATGATGAAGCGTTGGGTGAAAACTTCCGCAATGAGCTGTTTTCCGACCGAGTCTATGTGTTAACGCCGGCGGGTAAATTGATCGATCTGGTGAAAGGCTCGACACCACTGGATTTTGCCTATGCGATACACAGCGAAATCGGCCACCGTTGCCGCGGCGCAAAAATCAACGGGCGTATTGTACCTTTGACTTACAACCTGAAATCCGGCGAGCAGGTGGAGATTTTAACGGCCAAGGAAGGCGGTCCGAATCATAACTGGATAGATCCCAATCTCGGCTATTTAAAATCGTCGAACGCCATCAGCAAGGTGAAAAGCTGGTTTAAAAATCAGCAACAAACACAGAATATCGCCGCAGGTAAAGCCATTCTGGACAAGGAAATCCAGCGACTGGGCATTAAGTCGCCGAATTTGCCTGAGTTGGCTAAATATTTCAAGCAACAGGACACCGATAAACTGTTCGAAGCATTGGGCCGCAGCGATATTAATCCCCGTCAACTGGCCGGTTTTTTCAAGATACCGGAACTGGAGCAGGAGCCGGAGACGCGGATAATTACCTCACCGCGTAAAAAAACTGCGGCCAAATCACTGGTTTCCGTAGACGGCATTGATAACGTATTGACGTCATTCGCCAGTTGTTGCACTCCGGTGCAGGGTGATGACATTATCGGCTATATTTCCCATAAGAAGGGCATTACCGTTCATCGCAAGAATTGTGAAAATATCCTGAGCCTTGGCCCGGAAAAACAGGCCCGCCTGATTACCGTCAGTTGGGGGAGCGAAAAGGTCAGTCATGCGGTGCCTATCGTTATTCAGGCGTTTAACGCCTCGAATGTACTGGGAGACATTACCCAGATTCTGGCTCAGGCAAAAATCCATATCTCCAATATGATGATGAACACGCATCCTGATTTTTCCACGGTTATCAATTTGACGATACAAGTTGAAAATACCGATCAATTAAGCCAGGTGTTAAGTAAATTAAGCTGTGTGTCCAATGTCGTCGAAGTCAAGCGCAAGACCTGACACGCCGTCGGTTTTGTTTTGACAAGTACGGGCAAGCAATTAACTGTCTTTGGAATACTTGTGCCGAAGGTATTCAATTATTGCCGGCAATATCGAGATAACAACAATTGCTAAAATGACCATTGTAAAATGCTGTTTTACCAGCGGTATATTGCCGAACAGGTAGCCGCCGAACAGGCAAATGGAAATCCACGAAACGCCGCCTATGACGTTGTAATGCAGGAATTTTTTGTAACCCATATCGCCGATACCGGCCACAAAAGGGGCAAAGGTGCGAATAATAGGGATAAAGCGGGCAATTATGATCGTTTTGGCGCCGTATTTTTCATAAAATTGATGGGTGCGTTCAATATGTGCCTTGTTCAAAAACCGGGTCTTTTCCTGTTTGGCTATTTTCGGGCCGATATAACTGCCGATTTCATAATTGACCGAATCACCGGCTATCGCGGCAATACATAAAATCGCAAACAGTATTCCAAGATTCATATCCCCTTTTGCGGCAAAAGCACCGGCTGCAAACAGCAGGGAATCTCCCGGTAAAAACGGCAGTACCACCAAACCGGTTTCGCAAAAAATAATAGCAAACAAGATGAAGTAGGTGATGTAGCCATAGCTTTGAATAATCGTGCTGAGATATTTATCCAGGTGTAAGAAAATATCAATAAATTGGGTAATGTGTTCCATGTTAATTCCGAGTAGGGTTTTTGGCAGATTGGCTTTGTCGGGCCGGGTTAATGGCAGCCGCTAAACGGTGCAGAACCGCGACTTAAAAGCCCTGCCCCGGTTCCTGTCGCCAGGATTACTGCTCCAGCGTTACAAACGATAATTTTGCAATGCCCGCATGCTGCACGCTTGCCATCACTTCGGCGACTTTGGCGTAAATAACATTTTGGTCTGCATATAAATGCAGGCCGATTTCAGGATTTTTCGCCAGCTCGACCTTCAATGCCGCTTCCAGTGCGGCAAGATCGGCGATAGGTTGTTTATTCAGCGTTAGTTGTCCTTTGGCGTCGATATCGACTTGCAATGGCTGGTCAGTCCTGTCGGCGGATGTTTCGACGGTTTTCGGTAATTTCACATGCACCGATTGCGTCACCAGCGGCGCAGTGACCAATAAAATAATCACCAGCACCAGCATGACATCCACTAACGGGGTAACGTTAATTTCGCTGAGCGCGCTTTCTTCTTCGGATTGAGGTTTAAATGCCATACATTATGCCTGCGGGTGAGTGGTATCTAAAGCAACGGATAAGAAACTCGCGACAAAATTTTCCAGGCGGGCGCGTTGCAGTTTTACGCGACGGAGAAAAAAGTTATACGCCAAAACAGCCGGTACTGCGACGGCGATACCGATTGCGGTCGCCACCAATGCATCGCCGATCGGGCCGGCGACCACTTCCAGGCTGGTTGAGCCGCTTTCGGTAATGTCGTGCATGGCGTTCATGATGCCCAATACCGTGCCGAACAAGCCGACAAACGGCGCCGTGCTGCCGATGCTGGCCAATAACGTCAAGCCGCCTTCCATCGTGTGTTGTTCGTGCTGCAATTGCACGCGCAAGGCCTGTTCCAGCAATTCTGTCGGATCCCCGCAGTGTTTCAGCATTTTTCCCGCCGAACGTTGATGTTCATCCAGCCAGGTGACCCCTTCATAAGCCAATCGTGCCTCCGAGCCTTTAGCCAATTCCGGCGATAGTGCTTTGACTTGCTGTAAATCAGGCAAATTCCAGAAAGTATTTTCAAAGCGATCATTGCAGCGGCTGTTGTTAAAAAACTGCCAGATTTTGAAAAAAATTAACGTCCACGTCGTTACTGAAAAAACCAGTAAGGTGTAAAGCGTTGCATCAATAATAAATTCGGGCGAGATCTGCGTGAGCATTCGGTTATGATCCTTGTATTAGTTTTAAAGGTTATTGATTGAGTTTGAATTGTAATTTTTGCACTGCGCGCTGCGTTACCGCTACACCGTTGACAATTTTTTCCTTGAATTTCCATTTGCTGATTGCAGTCAGTGCGGCGTCATCAAAAATATTTTCAGGTTCCGATGCCACGACTACTGCATTATCAACCGAACCATCCGTCTGCACGGTAAATTCGATTTTCACCCAGCCTTCGATATGCCGACTGGCGGCGCGGGCGGGATATTTCGGCGGTACACGAACCAATGGCACGACACCGGAAACGACGGTTTTACTGTTATCGCGTCCCTGTCCGGCTGTCGCAGCGGGTTTTGCGGCGGCTTTCGAACTGGCTGAAACTGAAGGCGCGGCAGCCGGGGAGGGTGCTGTAACCGGAGGCGCCGGTATAAATGCCGGTACCGGTTCAAATTTCGGCACGGGTATCGCTTCCTTCGTTTCTACCGGCATGGCTTTTGGTTTGGGTGTCGGCGCAGGTTTTTTTAGCTTGACGGGTTTTTTAACCGGTACCGGCGGCTTTACCACAGGTTTGGGTTTTACCGGTGTTTTTTTGGCAGGCGGCGGTGCGGGTGGCGGTTCTTTGGCCGCTTGCTTTACGACCGGTTCGGGGGGTGGCAACAACGCAACTTGCATAATGACCGGCGGTTTTTTATGTTCCGTCTTCGGTGCATTCAATAAAAGCAGAGCCACTGTCGCATGCAGCACCACCGCCACGGCCAACAGAAAAACGGCTACAAAGCGTGATTTTTTTTGATGATCCAATGGATTAAACGTCGACCGGTTAAAATCAAGTGTGTTTGATGAAGGCATGAAAACGATAACGGTTTATAGGGCGGTGGGTGGGTATAAAAGCAACTGATTATAACGAATTGTGAAATAAATAGCCTGTTGGAGCCTAAGGGATTTAGTCATCTATCAATTTCTTTGCCCGCCATTGCAGGCTAATCAATCGTCTTATTTCCTCAACAACAATGTAGCCAAACGTTCTCTGCTTGTTTTGAGATGCGACTATGATGAGTACCGGCACTTCAAAGTCGCGTAACGGAAGTAAATGCGGATCTTTGCAATACGTGGCCAGCGCCAGACACAGCAACAAAAATAAAGCATGTAAAAAGTTGGTGAATCGATACATCGTGAATGGTAACTAGGGCCATGAATTTAGATGGATATAATGTTACACAACCCGTAAGGAGCCTGATACGATTCTTTACATTTCAGATTGTCTGAATTTGGGCAAGGTAGATTGGTGAGTAACGAGTAAAACGATTCAGCCATCTTTATCGTATAGTCTGTAATAAAATATGAAAAGATATGGGTTTAGCCAGACCTGAAAAATAACTTGATAAAAACAACCAAGAGGACAGAATCAATGATCACCGGCGGCTGCTTTTGCAATAACATCCGATACTCCATTGACGAGGGGGCATACCAGTCTGTCGATTGCCATTGCACGATGTGCCGGCATGTCCACTCCGCACCCTACGTCACCTGGCTCGTTGTCCCGTCGGAGAAATTCAGGTATACGGCGGGAACACCGGCTATTCTGAAATCATCGGCGAACGGGACACGGTACTTCTGTAATTCGTGCGGCTGTCATGTGGCCTGCATCAATACCGAACATCCGGAGGTGATCGACATACCCGTAGGAAGTCTTGACGAGCCCGAGCGGTTTCCGCCGAGCGGCGAAATATTCTCCGATACTAAGTTGTCCTGGTTTCACCGGGATAACTCATAAGGAAAGAAATGTCATCCGGCCGATTTATAGCTATTCAAATAAGTAGTCTATCCATGTCAAAGAAACAAAGCGAAAGAGATCTCTACAAGGAAACCCTGAGAGAATTACAAATTGAGCTGGTCAAGCTCCAGAAGCACATTATCAAAAATAACGAGAAGATACTGATTATCTTTGAAGGCCGCGATGCCGGCGGCAAAGACGGTACGATAAAGCGCATCAGCCAATATCTCAGTCCGCGCGAAACACGCATCGTTGCCCTCGGTAAACCGTCGGACCGGGATTTGAGTTGCTGGTATTTTCAACGTTATACCCCGCATCTTCCGGCTGCCGATGAACTGGTCTTATTCAACCGCAGTTGGTACAACCGGGCGGGCGTGGAATATGTCATGGGTTTTTGTTCCAAGGAACAATACCACGAGTTTCTTGAGACTGTACCCAACTACGAACAAATGCTGGTTCGTTCCGGCATCAAGCTGTTGAAATATTACCTGGATATCAGCCGGGACGAGCAGAAGAAACGCCTGAAGGAACGGGAACTGAACCCACTTAAACAATGGAAAATAAGTCCTATCGACAATGCTGCGCAAAAACATTGGGAAGAATACAGTCTGGCGCGCAACACGATGTTTGCCCGCACTCATCACATGAGTGCGCCATGGGTAGTGGTTAGGGCGGACGACAAACAAAAGGCCCGTATCAACGTCATTAAGGACATCTTGTTTCGTCTTCATTACAAGGACAAGGATGAGGCGCTGGTGCTGCCTGATGCCGATATAGTGTTTGCCTATGCAGAAAGTTATTTGAAAAACGGCATGATTGCGCCTTAACAAAGCCGGTCGTTGTCAAATAAACACGCTGAACGGTTCAATGACGACCTTGTCTCCGGCCTGGATTCCCGCACAATCGGACGGCAGAATGATATAGCAGTTGCTCCGGCTCAGGGAACTCAAGATATGCGACCCCTGACTGCCCGATGACGCGACATAAAACTCGCCGTTCTCGTTTTGTGTGACAATACCGCGTTGAAATTCCTGTCTGCCCGGGGCTTTTTTCAGCGCGCTTGTGCAGGTTGCGGTAAAACGTAAGGGTTTGGCTTCGGGAGCGCCGGACAGTCGTTTCAATGCAAAATCGACGAGTTGCTGGAAAGTCGTGACGACAGCGACGGGATTGCCGGGCAGCCCGAAAAAATAGCTACGGCCTATTTTGCCGAATGCCAGCGGCTTACCCGGTTTCATGGCGATTTTCCAGAAATTTACCTCGCCGCAGCGTTCCAGTATTTCCTTGACATAATCCGCTTCACCGACCGATGCGCCGCCTGTCGTGATAATCACGTCAAAATTGTTGGCGGCTTGAACCAGCGCTTCTTCGAGTACTTCCCTGTCATCGGCAATCACGCCGCCATCGACAACCTGGTAAGCGTCATCAAGCAATAAGCCGTTTAACAGATAGCGATTGCTGTCGTATATTTTTCCGGAATCCAGTGCTTGACCGAGCGGTGTCAGCTCGTCGCCGGTGGAAAAAAACACAATTTTTAACCGCCGCTTAACGGTGACTTTATCAACACCGGCAGAAGCGAACAGACCGATGTCACTCAGCGTCAGTTTTTTAGGCTGGTCGCATAATAAAGCGCCTGATTTGACGTCTTCGCCGATTTCCCTGATGTTTTTTCGGATCGCTGTGTTGGCGGGAAAACGTACCGTTTGCCCGTCAACTTGTACCTGCTCCTGCATAATCACTGAATCCGCCTGTTCAGGCACAACGGCGCCGGTAAAAATCCTGACACATTGGCCCGATTGCAGTTGCCCGGCAAAAGGCCGACCCGCCCACGAGACGCCCGCCAACTCAAGCGTAAACTCATGCCCGGCGATACACTCATGGCTGGAAAAAGCATAGCCGTCCATTGCCGCGTTTCGGTCGTGCGGAATATTGATCGGTGAATAGATCGATTCCGACAGGACGCGGCCTACGGCATTTTTTAAATCGACCGGTTCGGAGTCTTCGATAGGCTGTATCGCGGCGTTAATCCTTTGCAGTGCTTCGTTAACAGTCAGTAGCGGTTTTGATTCCAGGCTGCAAGCGTCAATCATGATGTTCTATAAAATTGTTGAGGATGAATGCGGCAATGGTTTCAGGCCGGTTTATATCCAATTGGGTCAAATAGGTCGGCGTAGACAGCGTACAATCCGAGGCGATGGCGATGATGTCCGGGTCGTTCGGGTACAGTAGGGGATTATTCAGCCCGGACCGGTGCAGTTCAATCTTGGGAAAGGATTCTGCTTTAAAGCCTTCAACCAGGATCAGGTCAAGTGCAGACTGATCGAACAGTTTTAATTGATCGTCCAGTTTCGGTTCTTGTTCCGGGTTAATTTCGGTAATCATCGCACGTCGGTGTCGGGATACGATCATGACCGGCGATGCGCCGGCTTCGCGCAAGCGAAAACTGTCTTTTCCGGGAATGTCTATATCAAAATTATGATGACCGTGCTTGATTAAACCGATGCGCAGGCCCTTTTGTTTTAAAATCGGAATCAGGCGAGTCAGTAACGTGGTTTTGCCGGTTCCGCTAAAGGCGGCAAATCCGATCAGGGGAATATGGGCATGCTGCATAATTATCCATTCATCAGGCTGTTATCGTGAGTTGTCCTATTCTAAGGTATTATTTGCTGAGGATCATTAATCCCGGAGAAAACCTTGATTCGAATTTACCTGTTTTTGTTAGTTATCATTATGGCTTTTTTTGCCTTACGCAAGCTGTTAAAAGCCTCCCCCGTCATATTGGCAAAATATGCCAGACTTTTAGTCCTGGGTTTGATCGGTATCGCGTTACTGTATTTAACCGCGACCGGACGCTTGAATTGGCTGTTCGCCCTGCTGGGCATCGCCGTCGCTTTTATGCTCAGGTTGATGCCGGTATTGTTAAATTACGCGCCTCATCTGCACCGCTTATGGTCTGAATACATTGCCGCTAAATACGGCTCGTCTCAACGGCAGGGCGGCGGCAACGATTTCAAAGGGAAAATGACCGTTGAAGAAGCTTACGAGGTGTTAGGACTGAAGCCTGGCGCATCAGAACAGGAAATCATTGTCGCTCACCGTAAATTGATGCAAAAAAACCATCCTGATCGTGGCGGGTCTGATTATTTGGCGGCGAAAATTAACCTGGCCAAAAAGACTTTACTGAAAAAATAATGCTGATGCTCGGGTGATTCGGCATTGATGCTTTTCAATCCTTGGTAACAAAAATGTTGATTTTGAAAGTGAATATTTCACTAAATAAGGAAAATTGACGAAGAAAAAGTCAAAAGTCTGAAACAGTCATCAAAAATAACATATTTCTGTAACCTGTCGAACTATCTCAAAAAATAGAAAATAACTTAAAAACAGTGGTTTAAACTGGTAATCCAAAAAAATACTGCCTGAATAAAAAAATCAGTTATTTCAATTGCTAACAGAATCATGTTAGAGTTAAACCTTAACTAGTACATGAAATGCGCTGTGTCAATGTTTTTCTCATTTTTATTGCATAAGCCGTAAAGATAGAAAAACAAGCCAGTGACTGCCAGTGACGCTGGGAGGGAGATTATCTGCAAAAAACAAGGATCGATTGGTTTCGTAGACAAACTCTATCAAGCATAACGCTATCGTTATGCGTAGCAGAAAGCCAATCCCGAGGTAAAAATAAGAAAAACGGGAGCCGGTAAAGCCATTTGCTTTTGGTCTGAAAAATTAATTCAACCGTGCCCCGCCTCAGACAATTAGCCAGGTAGTTACTATGAAAGAAGAATTAATTGAACCATTGGATGATGATATTGCTGTCGCTGTAGCTTTTGAAGATGAGCTGTCTTTTGACGATGATATTGAAATAGAACCTGCACTATTCGGAACACTGGATATAAATGAGGTTATTTCCGTCAAGTCCAAAAATCATGATTTCGATGCAACCCGGGTTTACCTGAATGGCTTGGGCAGATCAAAATTGTTGACCGCAGACCAGGAAAAAACCTACGGCACACAAGCCTTGCAAGGCGACCGGTTCGCCCGCAACATGATGATTGAAAGCAATTTGCGGTTGGTGGTGAAAATTTCCCGCCGCTACCTGAATCGGGGCTTGCCCTTACTGGACATGATTAATGAAGGGAATCTCGGCCTGATCCGTGCCGTTGAAAAATTTGATCCTGAAAAAGGCTTCAGGTTTTCAACTTACGCAACTTGGTGGATCCGGCAATCCATTGAAAGGGCGATAATGAATCAGACACGCACGATTCGTTTACCGATTCACATCGTTAAAGAAATGAATACCTATCTCAAGGCCCAGCGACATCTGGCGCAATTGCTGGATCATGATCCCAGTCCTGAAGATATTGCCGATCATCTCGGCAAGCCGGTCGTCAAGGTAAAAAAAATGCTCAAACTCAATGAGCGGGTAACTTCGGTCGATGTGCCTATCGGTAAAGAGATTGATAAACCCTGGCTGGAGTTAATCGCCAATGAGCGCTTGTCGCACGACGAAAAAATCCAGGAAGACAAAATCAAGCAGAATATCAGCTGCTGGGTTTTTGAACTTCCTGAAAAACAACGTGAAGTTATCTGTCGTCGTTACGGTTTATGCGGTTATGAGGAAGGGACGCTTGAGCAGGTTGCGATGGAACTCGGGGTAACCAGAGAGCGCATCCGGCAAATTCAAATGGATGCGCTAAAAAGATTAAAAGAAATTCTCTGCGTTCATGGCTATTCCTTTGAAGAGATTTTCCAGTAAGTCCTTCAGGTGGTTAAATCAAGCGTTAATAAACGTGGCATTAAGCAAAACGGGTGTGTAAGGGCCAGTCCCGATAATTAAAAACCTGTCCTTGTTCGCGCACGGTCGCACAAGCATCGGGTGAAACGTCTGCAAAAACCCATTGTACGGCGTTGAACTCGCCGATAGCCAGTATGCCGTTATCGGGAAAACCGCGATCAACCGGTGTATAAACAGCCGCCGCACCGACATTGACATCGACGGCTTCCGACCACGGCGCATCGCCAACGATGGAGGATTGAACCACATAGCACTGGTTTTCCAAAGCACGAGCTTGGCAGCCTATTTTTACCCGGTGGTAGCCGGCCACCGTATCGGTACAACTGGGTACTAAAATTATATTCGCCCCGGCTTCGATTTGTTTTCTCGCCAGCAGCGGAAATTCGCTGTCATAGCAAATATTAATGGCGATTTTGCCGTAATCGGTATCGAAACACTTTAATTCGTTACCGCTTTGAATCAGCCATTGCTCGTTTTCAAAACGGGTCATCATCAACTTATCCTGATAATCATAGCGTCCGTCGGGCATAAACAAATAAGCGCGATTACGATAAGCTCCTGATTCGATTTTTACCGGAAATGTACCGGCCTGAATATAACACCGGTGCTTTTCAGCCAGACTTTGAAACAGCTTGAGATAATCATCATGCAATGATTGCATGGACAGCAATTGCTTGCTTAAGGACGAATAAATTTCCTGGCCGAACAGCGAAGCCAGTTCCATGCTGGCATATTCGGGAAACAACAGGATTTGCGCATTGTTTACGGTGGCTTCAGCCACCCAGTGTTCTATTTTCTCCTGATAGTTTTGCCAGGATTCCAGAAAACTGATGTCGTATTGGGCGCTTGCAATCTTAACGGTCATGTTTAAGCCAAAAAGTCATGGGTTTAGGGGTTTCTTCGGTATCGTCCAAATCTTTCCACAGGTACGTTGTTTTCAGTTCGGGATGTTTGAAATAGCCGCGTTTGTTCCAGAATTGATCCAGCGGGACATAATTGGCGGGCCTGCGGGGATGATCTACCGGCCTTTCCACGCAACAGAAGGTAATATGCTTGAAACCGCCCAGATCCTCGGCATGCGCTTCCCGCTGTTCAAAAAAGCGGACACCCAGACCCAAGCCGCGATAATCCTTATTCAAGACAGATTCACTGCAATAAAACACATCGTCAAGATTGTAGCCGTGCTCAATAAACGGTCTTCTCAGCTCCTCCGTTTCATATTTCATCGGGATGGCTGTGGATGCGCCGACCACTTTATCCGCGCCCGGCTTATCGTCATCAAACGCCAGCACAATCACGCTTTCAGGATTATCGATATAGGTTTGCAGGTATTTTTTTTCATACTCGATGGTTCCGTCGTATAAATAAGGGAAGTCGCGGAACACTTCAATTCTAAGCCGGGCGAGTTCGGGAATGTATTGCACCAGAGCTTCACCGCTCCATCGTTCAATGCGAATGTTTTTAGACATGGCGTAAATATCAAGGCAGTAAAAAAAACGGCATTTTAGCCGAACTTGTTATTGATTGCAGGGTTTATGATGTAAAACCGGATATTCAAACTGCCCGGGCAAGCCGCAAACTATCCTGGCAATTCTCAAAAACAGACCGTCGGATGGTATTATTAAGTAATTGCAAAGACGAGCGTTATCGATGAATTGTGTCAAATCCCGGCATGTTATAGAAGACATTATAAAAAAATCCCGCTTTATCGGTGTTGTCATTCCTTGCGTTGATGAAAACGACGTCTTGTTTAACTTGAAGCAACTGCATAGTGAGCACCCCAATGCCAGCCATATTGCTTATGCTTACCGGCTCAAGACAGAGAACGGGATCATCTACCGGTTTCATGACGCCGGCGAGCCGACAGGTACCGCCGGCAAACCGATTTTTCAACATCTGGAAGGTAAAGAGTTAATAAATCTGCTGGTGGCGGTTATTCGCTATTTTGGCGGTATCAAGCTCGGCGCTGGCGGTTTGACCCGCGCTTACGGCAATACAGCCAGACAAGCCATCGAAACCGCCGAGACTGGTCCGTATGTAGAATTGACTGAGGTTCGCTTAACCCTGGATTACCGGCAGATACAAGGTCTGGAATATGCGTTGGCGAAGCTGGGCGGACAGATTGTCAAACAGGATTTTAGCGAACAGGTACACCTGGTCGTTCAACTGCCCGCCGGGCATGTGGATACCTTATTACAGTCTTATCCAACGCATTATTGATTAGCGTGCAGTTTCAAAAATACTCTTATAAGACACATACATCAAGGTTGAAACCAGCATATATAATACCGGTGTTAACAACGGCGTTATTGTCATGCAAAGAAACGCTTCAAAAAAGATAAAGCCCAGCATTTTATAAAGGGCATTCTGGTTTCTGGAAACAGCCCTGTCGTTTTTTTCCTTTGCCTGACTCCAGGTAAAGTCTTCAAACAGCATCAGGGGGTGCGTGAACCAACCGACAAAGGTAGTCAGCATCAACAGGACAAAAATCAGCGAAATATTGGCGTACGCATAAATCCAGCCGGCTATTTCACGCATGGTGTTGCGGTTCAGGTTTTCCGGCGTCAGTTCCCAGTGAAAAAAGAACTGGCCGATTTTGTAAAACTCACCGGAAACGATATTGGCAATCGCCATAAACACAAACCAGCTGACCACGATACAGAGGGCTGCTATAACAGCCAAAGGCAGACTTTTATTAACCGCCCAATAAAAACCCACCGGATTTTCTGAGCAGGCCTTAAGATCGATATACTTGGCAATGCCTACACCGACAAACAAACACGTCACACAGGAAAAAATACCCAGCGCAGGAGAAATCTTGCCGACGATCAGCAGGATGCCGACAAACAGGCAGTAGCCTATCCAAACCGAAGGGCCAAGTTTGACAAATAACAGGGCTTCCCTGAGCCAGTCACTGAATTTGGGGTTTTTCACAATGAAATCCTGGAAATGCCGACCGCTTTGCGTAATTCCTTAATAAAGGGAATGCTGATGGCGCGGGCTTTTAACGCGCCTTCCTGAAGTTGTTCTTCGATATGTGCGGGCGACTGCATTAAAGCCTCGTAGCGCTCCCTGGCAGGGGTAATATGGTCGTTAATATGCTCGAACAGCATTTGTTTCATCTCGCCCCACCCTATGCCGTTGGCATAACGCTGCCGTACCTCAGCGACTTCATGAGGGCTGGCAAAGGCCTGGTAAATGCTGAACAAGGTGCAACCCTCCGGATCTTTAGGCTCGCCCGGTTCCAGTGAATTGGTCTTGATTTTATTGATCAGCTTGCGAAGTTTTTTCTCAGGCTCGAATAAGGGAATGGTGTTGTTGTAGCTTTTGCTCATTTTGCGACCATCGAGCCCCGACAATGTCGCCCCATACTCATCAATAACCGCTTCAGGCAATGTGAAATGCTCACCATAGATATGGTTAAAGCGTCCGGCTATGTCCCTTGCCATTTCAATGTGCTGTATCTGGTCTTTACCGACCGGCACCTTGTTGGCGTTAAACATCAGGATGTCGGCGGCCATCAGAATCGGGTAACTGAACAGGCCCATGGTGATGCCCTTATCGGGATCGTTTTCTCCGCTTTGTTCGTTTTCGGCTACCGACGCTTTATAAGCATGGGCTCTGTTCATCAGGCCTTTTGCCGTCACGCAGGTCAGCATCCAGGTCAACTCCATGATTTCCGGGACATCCGACTGCCGATAAAACACCGCATTTGATGTATCCAGTCCCAGAGCCAGCCAGGTGGCTGCAATTTCCAGGCTGGATTGCCTGACTCTTTCCGGCTCCTGGCATTTAATCAGCGCATGGTAATCGGCCAGAAAATAAAAAGGTTGAACATTTGCATCTTTGCTCGCCGTAATGGCCGGACGGATAGCGCCGACATAATTGCCCAAATGGGGTGTGCCTGTGGTGGTGATACCGGTTAATACAATCGCTTTAGTCATTAGTCAATACTCAGAAGGTCCGTTTTTGTAGGCTAAATTATTACATAAATTGAACTGAACATTAATTGAACTGAACATTACAGCACAAGCCGATCAATTGACCTGCCGCTGATCAGATAAATTATTATGGTACTTTGTATACTGGATTTTTCAGATAAAGCAATGCCGGGTTTGTTACGCGTCAATAAATTTAACGGTAAATGCTGGAGAAATAATCAGGGCGGATGTGGATAATGCGGCTTGCCGGATGTCAATTTGAGTATTCGTCATAACCGACATTCCATTCCCACGTCGCTTGGCAATCTATATATACTCTGTGCGGTCGCATTTCAGGCTTTCTAACCGGCTTTTGTCCTAAATCTGTGTTACGGAAACAATTGCATAGAGCAGCTATAGGCCAATTTCCGAGCCTTGCTCTCGAACAAAATAGTTTGGGTATATTTTGGTCGTCGCCCTATATTAGCAATACCGGTTATGCTTGGTACGTCGATTTCTACGACGGTTATACAAGCTATGGTTTACGCTCGGGCGCTTTTGCCATACGTTTGGTTCGGGATCAATGATGTTTTTTTGACTGCCGGGAAATGAGGAATAGTCAGCCAGCCTTTGTTATCATGGCTGGCGGATATTCACATATGGCGGTATTGATTTTGCGGACTTTCAGCGGTATCGACGACTAATGCGCTATCGGTTTATCCTGTAGCTCTTCCATCTTCCGCTGACATAGCCCAGCGCTTCCTGAATATTCAGGTCGCGCGTTGCGCCTCCGGTCCGCAAAAAAAATTTCGGCGCATTGCCTTGATCCAAAAATACCGGTCTTGTTGATGGAGAAACAATAATCCGGCAAACGTCCTTGTTGTCAATTACATAAAACAGCACATGGACAAAAGGACAGATGTCGGCGCCCAGCGTTGTTGAAATCAAGGTCATCAAAGTTTGTTCAAAGCCGTCCTGGTTGGGTTTTTTCAGCGTTTGATAGTCCTTTTCAAGACCTAAAATTTCGCCATTGTCGGCAACACCAATCAACAACGTGCCGCCGATTGTGCTGTTCAAAAAACCCGCCAGCGTTTTCAAGACGACACCCTCAAGAGCACGATTGATCCGCGATTCCGTCATATCCCAACGCAACGAGGATTTGAATTCCAGATGAGGGCCTTCTCCTTGCCGGATAATCGATGGCAAGTCCTTGTTCAGTTCCGCTTTCAGGTAATCGATATGCACCAAGCGCTTATGTATGACTTTATAGAGAACAAGAGACAACAGTCCGATCATCGCGCCGATTTCCGCATAAAACATAATCAATACAAAGTTATCATGGGAAATTTTTCCCATCAGCATATCTCTGACTTGACTAAATACATATTCGATTGACGACAAGGGGTCGGCATTTTGTTCGCGTGCATTGATATAGTCGTAACTGGGCGCCAGTACAAAGATGCCGATAATGGCTCCAATCAGCGCTACGGTGCTGTAAAGTTTTAATTGTTGACGCCAAATCAACATCATCAGTAAAAAAAATCTTTTCATTGTTTCAACAAAGTCTCCGGTTTTGTTTCCATAAAGACTCAAAAGTGATTTACGGCTTTATTGGTTATTTTTAAATCAAAGCGGTAATTTATTTCCGCTATCTCTTGGCTGTCATGAATCAATAATAAACAGATTTGATCAGTTATGAGCCAATAACTCTTCAATGCTACGAAAAACATCAGCAAACATATCTTTTGTCAGTCGTTTAGTCTGTACGTTATAGCGACTGCAATGATAAGAATCAACCAATCTGCGTCCATCCGGCAGGATATGCCGGGCATTATGGGCAAATGCAGCAGTGCTTAATTTCAATCCGTATGCCTTTAATACCGATTGATGGGCAATACTGCCCAATGCCAGAATAACCGCCTGTTCGGGCAGGGTTTTTAACTCGGCGGCCAGGAAATTATTACAGCAATTGATTTCACCGCCTGTCGGCTTGTTTTGCGGAGGTAGGCATTTGACCGCATTGGTTATTCGGCATCGTTTAAGTACCAATCCATCTGTCAGTGCTTCAGATTTTGCCTGATTACTGTAACCGAACTCATAGAGGGCGTCATATAGCAATAATCCGGCGTAATCTCCGGTAAACGGCCTGCCGCTTGCGTTGGCGCCATGCATGCCGGGCGCCAGTCCGACAATCAGCAATTCGGCATTGCTGTCGCCGAAAGGGGCAACCGGACGGGCGTGATAGTCGGGATGCTTTTGCTTCACTGCAAGCAGAAAATCATCCAGACGCTTGCAACGTCTGCAATCCTGATCGAATATTTCTTTTGAATACATAGATTTCTGTCCGGTATGAGCAATGCCTAATGCTTTGGATTCAGGGAGCGGAGGACAAAAAAAACCCGCTATGAAAGCGGGTTTTTTTTGTGTAAAGCGGTCGAAATTGACCGGTTATCGAGGCTTATTGGTTGCCTGTCCAGATTAACTCAACACGACGGTTTTGCGATCTGCCTTCTTCGGTGCTGTTATCGGCAATAGGTTGGCTTTCACCGTAGCCTCTGGCGTACAGTCTGTTGGTAACGTCTTTCGAAGTCAGGTAATCAACAACCGATTGTGAGCGACGTTGTGACAGCTTCATGTTATAGGAGTCTGTTCCTTCGCTGCTGGTATGGCCGCGGACTTCAATATCATCTTTCTGTGGATAATTGATCAGGTTTGTTGCAACAGCATCCAGGATACCCATTGCCTCAAATGTTAACTCGGCGGAATTATATTTGAAATTGACGCCTTTCAGCTCAAGGCTGATTGGGCAACCTTGATTATCAACCTTACTACCGCTCATGGTTCCAGGGCATCTGTCTTCGCAATCGTTGACGCCGTCGGCATCTGAGTCAAGCGTTGAGCAATCGGGTACCGGAGTAGGGGCAGGCGCAACCGGAACTTCGAACTTTGCCGCAGTTGGCTTCGCGCCAAGCGGAATAACAAAGCCCAGGTTAACCGTCATGTCATGAAATTCCTTTGATGAAGGATCATTAGAACCGAAGTTATTGTTGTAGCGATAGCGTACATCACTACGAATCAGGAAGTTATCGTGAAGCTCATAGGTAAAGCCCGCCCCTGCTTCGCCGATAATGCCCGCATCGTCTCCATAACCACGGTTAGAGCTCATACCGCCTATACCGAGTACCGTATAGGGCGATAATTTTTCGCGGAAAAAGTAATACTGGACATCGGCAGTACCGCCACTCATATTCCATTTTTTTGAGCCATTATCACCGCCGGCATATTGATAAAAGCCCTTCAGCTCGACATTGAAATGTTCATCAATCATCTTGCCAAAGCCCATACCGCCACCCCAGCCGTCATTAGAACTGCGCTCGCCTCCAGCATGGAGAAAGGTGCCGAAAGGTGCAACATACCATCTATTATCTACGGCATCATCAGCTTGAGCCATGGGCAGAAAGCCGGCACTTGTCAAAGCGGCAAGTGCAAGTAAGTGTTTTTTTAGCATAAATATTCTCCTTGGAAAAATATAAGAAAACGGGCGATTATAAGAAATACAACGGTAGAATGTTACTTCTTGCACCCTTGATCAAAGCCTTGGGGCTAAAGGCATAACCTCGATTTTACGTACTACAACGGTTCTGGATTCTGTTTAATCCTTATCGATATTCTAAAAGCCAATCTTGAAATCAAAGATCATCCAAATGTTAGAAAGGCTTGGGTACTACGCATAAATAGTATGGGCGTTACAGAATCCAGGGAACCATGATGTTTTGTTTCATCAAAACAACAAATGTTGCTTAATAGAGATTATACAGCTTATTGCAAATGAATCTAGCTGATTTCAATATTTAGTAAAAGGATATACGTTCGCTAGCTATCTTTTGCTTCCGGATTAAACCCGTATCAATAGTAAAAGCCTGATATTGCATTTTATGAATACGCTGCTCACATGCCTCTAAATCATGCAAATCATTGATTTAAAGTATAGTTCATTCTTTCATTAAAGCTAGCAGCACCGTCTTATGCCATTCCATTTTTCATCTTGCCATTGTTTGAAAAAATCCGCCTTGCTCAATGGCGGTGCGCACACATGTCCGGCATCAGTGCGCTGAAGTTCTGCGTAATGTTTTAAATAGCGCTCATAAGCATCGTCACCGGAAAGAGTTCGCACACCCTGCCAAAACCTAATAATTTTGTCTAACATTAATCCCTCACCCATTCTTCAATCAGCCCGCTGGATATATGTGGCGCTTCTGTCAGCGGTAATACGGGCTTTCCTGTCAGGTAGCGAATACAAACACGCAACATATCAAAGACGATCAACCATAACAAAGCGACTAAAAATAAGGTCAGACATGCGTCCAGATTCATATTAAAAATCAACTGAGGAGCAATCTCCGCCTTTGCCGGCGGCAGCGTGCCGGTCGCCAGTTTTTCGGCCAGATCGTCAGCGGCTGCATAAAAACCGATGCGCGTGTCGGTGCTGGTTATTTTCTGCCACGCCGCAGTGCTGGTAATTATTATCAGCCACAACAGCGGCAGGCCGGTTACCCACGCATATTTGAATTTGTTCGATTTAACCAGAATACCGGTCGCCACACACAGTGCAATCGCCGCCAGCATTTGATTGGCGATACCGACCAGCGGCCACAGGATATTAACGCCGCCGTTCGGATCTATTACGCCGATATAAAGAAAATAGCCCCATCCCGATACGACGATGGCGCTGGTGATAATAACCGAAGGCGTCCAGGAGGTTTCGCCCATTTTCGGCCAGATATTGCCGAGCATGTCCTGCAACATAAATCGGCCTACACGGGTGCCGGCATCCAGTGTCGTGAGTATGAAAATCGCCTCGAACATAATGGCTAAGTGATACCACAAGGCGAGCATGCCGTCGCCGAAAGCGCTGCCGAAAATACTTGCCATGCCAACTGCCAGCGATGGTGCGCCGCCGGTACGGGCAAACAAAGAGGCTTCCCCCATTTGATGAGCCAGCGATTGCATGTGTTCTACAGTAACCGGAAAGCCCCACGCGGATATTTTCGCCACCGCGTCGACGGCTTCGCTGCCGACCATGCCCGCCGGGCTGTTGATGGCGAAATAGACACCCGGCTCAAGCACTGTAGCGGCAATCATCGCCATGACGGCGACGAAGGATTCCAGAACCATGCCGCCATAGCCGATCATACGTATGTCGCGTTCATTGGACAGCATTTTTGGCGTCGTGCCGGAGGCGACCAGTGAGTGAAAGCCTGAAATCGCGCCGCAGGCGATAGTAATAAATACAAACGGGAATAACTTGCCGCCGAAAATAGGGCCTGTGCCGTCAATAAACTGTGTTATTGCAGGCATTTTCACTTCCGGTTGCAGCATGATAATCGCTACGGCCAACAAACTGATCGTTCCCAGCTTCATATAGGTTGATAAATAATCACGCGGCGCCAACAGCAACCAAACCGGCAGGATGGCTGCCGCAAAGCCGTATGCCATTACCCACCAGGCCAGTATCAGGCCTTCGTGGTCGAAGATGCCGCGCAACGATTCGCTGTGATCGATCCAGCCGCCGGCCGCTACCGACAATAATAACAAAGCCACACCCAATGCGGATGCTTCCAGCACTTGACCGGGACGCAAATGGCGCATGTGAACGCCGATAATCATGGCGATCGGGATCGTTGCGGAGACGGTAAATGTCGCCCACGGACTGTGTTTCATGGCATTGACGACCACCAAACCCAACACGGCGATCAGGATAATCATGATGGTAAATGTGCCGATTAATGCCGCTGTGCCGCCTAACGCACCGAGCTCATCACGCGCCATCTGCCCCAGGCTTTTGCCGTCGCGCCGGGTGGATAGGAACAGCGTCACCATATCCTGAACGCAGCCGCCCAGCACCGCCCCGAACAATAGCCACAAGGTGCCCGGCAAATAACCGAACTGCGCGGCCAGCGTCGGTCCCACCAAGGGCCCCGGTCCGGCAATAGCGGCAAAATGATGACCAAAAACGATCCATTTGTTGGTAGGGACAAAGTCGCGGCCATTATCCAGTCGTTCAGCCGGTGTTGCGCGTGTTTGATCGACCACCAATACCGTTGCAGCAATCCAGGCGGCATAAAAACGATAGGCGATGGCGTAAACACACAACGCGGCGGCAATAAACCACAGCGCGTTGATATGTTCGCCACGATTAAGTGCGATGCCTCCAATGGCGGCAGCGCCGATAAGTGCGATCACTGTCCAAAGAACAGTGGATAGTAGTTTATTCATGGTTCATTTTCTCTTGTTTTTTAACATTATAGATTGATAATGGAAGATTATCGGGATCTGTATTTAAACAATCCCGTTGATGATTTCATTATTCCGCTTTATAAGCAAGATAGTACTATGAACATACGCATATAGCAGGAAACGCCCCATGACCACTATTACCTTGGACACATTACAACTTGTTGACAAGCTTAAAGCAGCGGGTTTTCAGCAAGAACAAGCAGAAGCCGTAGTTCGAGCCATTGCAGAAGCACAAGACACACGGGTAACCAAAGACCATTTCGACCATAAACTAGAAAAGGAATTAATGCCCATAACAACAGATCAGGCTATTCAGAAATGGATGATAGGTATGCTGCTCGCCGGTGTTATATCACTCGTGCTTAAAGCTTTCTTTTAACAGGCTACATTGAGTTAGCGAGCGGTCTCGATGACGCGTAAGTGGATCACGCTATCAATATACTGCCTAACAACTCCAAGTGCTCGCATCTTTGCTCTTTAAATATTGGACATGTTTCTAGGCAGGTCGAACTATTTCAATAATGTATTGTTCACTGTATCATGCTATGGAACACACAAAAGTTGGAATTTAATAAACTATGTCTAGCCCATCCTCTGTGCTTTCCTGGAAAAACTATTTGACGCTGTGCAAACCGAATGTGGTTGCGGAAATGCTGTTTACCGCCATCGTGGGTATGTTATTGGCGGTTCCCGGAATGCCGCCTATCGCTTTGGTTATCTATAGTACCCTGGGTATTGCCTTGGCCGCCTCCTCCGCTGCGGCGCTCAATCATTTTATAGATCGCAAAGCCGATGCGGAAATGTCACGCACTGAAAATCGCCCTTTGCCCAAGGGTAATTTAAATACCACCAATGTGATTAGCTTTGCCGTCGTATTGGGTGTCGGCTCGATGTTGCTGTTGATTTTCAAGGTCAATGTGTTAACCGCCGTGCTGACCTTCTTGTCATTATTTGGTTACGCGATTGTTTATACCGTTTATCTTAAAAGAGCCTCCCCGCAGAATATCGTCATTGGCGGCGCATTCGGCGCAACGCCTCCGTTGTTGGGCTGGTGCGCCATGACCGGAGAAATACATCCTTACGCTTTGCTGTTGATGTTGATTATTTTTGTCTGGACGCCGCCGCATTTCTGGGCATTGGCGATAGCGAGGCGCGAAGAGTACGCCAAGGTCAACATACCGATGCTGCCCGTCACTCACGGCGCCGAATTTACACGCTTGCAGATCCTGCTTTATACCGTGCTATTGCTGATTGTAACGTTGTTGCCTTATTTGACCGGCATGAGCGGCTGGATTTATCTGGCTTCAGCAGTCCCGTTAGGACTGGGCTTTATTTATTTCGCAGTATTGATGATGCGTAATAAGGATAATAAAACAGCGATGAAGACTTTCGGCTATTCAATCGTTTATATAACGGTCTTGTTTGCAGGCTTGTTAATCGACCACTATGTCATGCTCAATTTATGAAGCCCTAAATTTATGAAATTAACCCATCACGAACAAACGCCGCATCCCGAACACCCGTTCGCGGAAATAATACGCATCCTCGGTAAAGGTAAAAAAGGCTCAAGACCGCTGACCCAGGATGAAGCCTATCATGCGATGAAAATGATTATGGCGGATGAAGTATTGCCCGTTCAATTGGGTGCCTTTTTAATGTTGATGCGTGTTAAGGAGGAAACGCCTGAGGAATTGGCCGGTTTTGTTCTGGCTGCCAGGGAATCCTGTCATCTTGCCGGTCAAGCAGCAGTTGATCTGGACTGGTCCTCCTATGCCGGCAAACGCCGTCATTTACCGTGGTTTTTACTGTCCGCCTTGTTATTGGCGGAAAACGGCATCAGTGTTTTTATGCACGGCGCCAGCGGCCATTCTGCAGAAAGGCTTTATACACAAGATATGCTGAGCTATCTGGGGCTGGACTATGCCAAATCGGTTGAGCAGGTAAAACAGCAACTGCAGCAACAGCACTTCAGTTATCTGTCGCTGGAGCATTTCTGTCCAAAACTGCATGAGATTATCGAACTGCGTCCTGTACTGGGTTTGCGTTCTCCGGTGCATACACTGGTGCGCCTGTTAAACCCGTTTAATGCTCCCTACAGTATTCAGGGCATCTTTCATCCCGGTTACCGTCCGGTGCATCAGCAAGCAGCCGAATTGTTGCAACAACCGCATGCGGCGGTCCTGAAAGGCGAGGGCGGTGAAACCGAACGCAATCCGGACATGGATTGCTTGGTGCAAAGCGTTCATAACGGTGAATTATCCGACGAAAACTGGCCGGCTTTATTTCCCCGTCGCCACATGAAACCCGAACAGCTGGAGCCGCAGCGATTGTCTTTAATCTGGCAGGGCGAAACAGAAGACGAATTCGCACAAGCCTCTATCATAGGCACGGCTGCTGTCGCGCTTAAATTATTGGGTAAGGTCGATAGCCAAGAACAGGCTCAGCAATTGGCGACGGATTATTGGTTAAGCAGAAACCGGCAAAAATTCAAACCGGCATAGCTCTGTCCGGGATAAGCAATGGAGAAGATTGCAATAGCCGGCGAACGCTGATTTATAATGCAAAACAGACCATTCGAGTGAAATTCAAGACCGGAACGTGCCATGAAAGACTATGAAGAAGTTAAGAAAATGATGTGTGCAATGCTGGAAGAACTGGATGAAGGACTTGCCGCAATTACAAATGAGCAGCTGGCTGAGCAAGCTGGAGCAAAAGATAAGGCCGAGCAGCCTGATGAGTACAAGGAATGAGAATGACGGTCGGCGCGCTGTTAAAAGGCTGGTAGCCGGAGTGTTATTGATAGTTTCTCAGTCTGTATTTCATTACATTCTGAGTCAGGACGTTTGCAGTAAAAACAATTTTCGTCACTTTTTGACAATTGCTGTCAGGGCTGCATAAAGGCATTACCATCAGTATTTAAAAAACGCATAACAACTTCTTTTTTAAGCGGTCTTTTGGCTAAAATAACAGAGTTTTTATAATTGGCATATTGCATGCTTTCCAATTTATAGTCGGTTATAGCTGCTATTTTTATCTGACTAATAACTAATGAGAAAAAGGTCTGGTTTTTCAGCGAAAATTAATAGCAAGTCCGAATTGTTATCACATATTAAGCATTATAAAATCAATTTCACAAACATTATTTCAAGTCTATACTACACTATCCAACTAATCCTGACGGCGCAAAGAGACACGCCTATTTCCATCAGGCGATAGCGACTCTAACAGAAATTAACCAGGTTATGTGCATCAAACAAGCAAGAAATCCGGGTTTTACCCTCCCAGAACTCATGATTACCCTGGCCATCGCCGGCATTCTCATGGCTGTTGCCATACCGAGCTTTAATATAAGCATTAGAAACAGCAGATTATCGGCTTATTCGAATGATTTGATTTCATCGATGAATCTGGCACGTACTGAAGCTGTCAAGCGGGGGCAACAAGTGGTGGTAAGACAAAATGGTGGGGGGTGGCAAAATGGTTGGCAGATATTTGTGGATGTTGATCGCACTCCAGGCAATGACAATATATTTAACGACGATGGAAATGCTACGCTTTGTGAAGTTACCGAAGATTGTTTACTTCGAAGCTACCCGGCAATTTCAGCTTCATATACTGTAACAGGAAATGGATTTGCAAACTTCATCCGGTATCGCCCGGATGGCAGCAGTAGCACTTTTGGTAATTTTGTAATCTGCGATATTCGGAATGGTAACTATGTACAGGCAAACACCTCCAGATTGATTATTGTTAACAGTATGGGAAGAGTGCGAATGGGAGCTGATGCGGATAATGACGGATTCCCTGAAAGGGATGATGGCTCAGAAATATTGTCTTGTCTATGAGAGACCTTCAGCAATGAATAAAAGCACCGGATTCACCTTGATAGAAGTGTTAATCGCACTGGTTATTCTGACCGGCGGCCTGTTGGGGTTGGCGGCATTTCAAGCGAGCAGTATAAAAAACAACCAAAGTGCCTATAATCGCAGTCAGGTTACCCAGTTGGCCTATGACATAGCCGACAGGATGCGTGCAAATACAGCGGATGCGAGTCTCATAGCAGCCAGTACATACATTACTTTTGCTCCTTCCGCGGCTGTTTCCCAGCCGAGCTGCAAAACAGCTCCGGGCTGTATCGCAACACTTATGGCGCAAAATGACTTGTTTGAGTGGAATACGGCATTAAGTAATATACTTCCGGGTTGTAATATTGTCGAATGCGGCTCTATAGCCGTTAACGGTTCGTTGTTTACGGTGACCATTAACTGGGATGACAATCGTGACGGAATCATTGACAACAATGACCCCAGTTTTACAACGAGTTTTAGCATATGAAATATTCTTGCCCAGGACGCATTCAAAAAGGCTTGACGCTAATAGAACTTATGATCGCCATGCTATTGGGAATATTTTTGATAGGTGGTGTAATACAGATCTTTTTGAGCAGCAAGCAGACTTATAGAATGCAGGAAAATCTGTCGAGAATACAGGAAAGTGGTCGGTTTGCTATGCATTTTATTGAGCAGGATGTCCGCATGTCCGGATCTATAGGCTGCAATAGCCAATCATCCATTATTAATACGCTGACCACACCAGTGCCTTTTTTATATGATTTCAGCACTGCTATCCAGGGCTTTGATGCAACTTCGCCAACGATTTGGACGCCCGTGATAAACGCAGACATCATAAGTCCTCTCGGTGGCTCTGATGTTATCACCATTCGCCGGTCGGATGATCAAGGTTTTACAGTCATCGCTCATGCGACGCCTAGTGCAGGTCTTACGCTGGACGCTACGGCTACTACGGCAAATTTAAAAGCGGCGGGGTATTTAAATAACTTGGGTGCAAACAATTGCATGACTGTTGTGGTTTCAAATTGTGCAACTGCTGCAGTGTTTCAAGTCAGCGCGATAGCGGGAACAGTGCTGTCTCATAACATAGGCGGTGGTTGTGAACCCAAGAATGTGACTGCTGAATTGGGTACAACAACATTCAAGGGTGGACAAGTCTTCCCAATCAACACTATCAGCTATTATGTCAGAAAAAGAAATCCTCTTGACCCCGGAAATCAACCTTCGCTTTATCGTCGAGTCGGCGCAAATGACCCACAAGAATTGGTGGAAGGTATTGAAAATATGCAGATTTTATATGGGGTCGATACCAACAATGATAACACGCCTGACTTTTACGAGAAAGCTGATTCGGTTTTACTAAATTGGCCTAACGTTGTTAGCATCCGTATCAGTTTATTAGTGGTGAGCCTAGATGATAATGTCGCCGCCCAGCCGATCCCTTATGTCTTTAACAATGCTCCGCCATTCACTCCACCGGATAGAAGAATCCGGCGCGTGTTTACCTCCATCATCGCTTTACGTAATCGGCTTAGTTGAGGGTAACGATAATGAGGAACACACGCTATTATCTATTTGCTCATTGCCAATCTCAATATCGACATAGCTTTAAAGGCGCGCAAAAACATCAATCTGGCGCCGTCCTGCCTATCAGCTTGGTTATGTTGCTATTGCTTACATTGATCGGTGTTACCGGTAGCCAGATGACGGGACTGGAAGAAAAGATGGCTGGCAATATGCGTGATAGAAATATTGCCTTCCAGGCAGCCGAGTCGGCTCTACGCGATGCAGAACAAGATATTAAAGGCGCCGGAACCGCTCCCCCAAAAAGAGAGCCTGAAATTTCAGGCATCACGGACTTTTTTGCTAATTGTAACGCTGATAACATTGAAAACACCGCTGACGATGGTCTTTGCAACCGGGGTTGGGGTACCACCGCTTATCTTCCACCTTCTTATGTAGGTACTGCCATTTCCTGGCCCGCATTCACATCAAGGCTCGGAGTTGCCTATGCAGCTATTAATCTGGACATGACAACGGCGCCATCTGTGCAATATGGAACGTTTACCGGCGCCGCGCCGATTCCAGGGCTTTCCGCACAACCCCGATACATTATTGAAGGTCAGAGAGGTCCACCCCAGCCCGGACAGACCGGCCCCGTTTTCTACTATCGCATCACTGCGCGCGCGCAAGGTGTGAATCCTAACACGGTGGTATGGCTGCAAGAAATTTTTACACCATTATAACAATGTTGTTACACCTCTACTGGAGACGACTATGAACGCAAAACGCATCCTACCCATTTTCCTGTTGGGATATTTGCCGGTTTCGGTGCTGGCGCTGAACCTCGCCCAGGGTCCACTTTATCTCAACCAGAATGGAACACCGCTGATCATGTTGACTATGGAGCGTGATCATAAATTGTATTATGAAGCCTATAATGACGCTTCCGATATCAATGGAGACGGCGCACTCGATATTCACTACAACCCTGCTATCAAATATTTCGGTTATTTTGATTCGGATAAGTGCTATAGCTATGGTTCCAGCAAGTTCAGCTTCGCTGCCAACGCCACTAACAAGCAATGCGGCGGCTCCGCATGGAGCGGCGATTTTCTGAATTATTTGACAATGTCGCGGATGGATGCGCTCCGGCGAGTGCTGTATGGTGGCAAGCGTAGTACCGATGACGCCTCGTCAACGGTGCTCGAGCGGTCTTATATTCCCCAGGATGCCCATAGTTGGGGTAAAGAATATACCAGCACAGCGCAAGATGGCTACGACATTAACGCGTATACGCCTCTTTCCCAACCTGTAACGGGAACTCGTCATGTCTTTGCCAACACTACTTTATTATGTCCTTCGGGCAATTCCGATCCGGGTTGCAATGCTAATTCCGGATTGCCTCTGCTCAGAGTTCTGAATGATACTAGTTTTCGGGTTTGGGAATGGCTTTCTATCGAACGACCGGTTGCGGGCGTTCAATGTGCGACAGGAACTAATATACGCAGTAACTGCGCTAAAGCTGGAGGCACTAGCTGGGTCATCGTACCCAGCAGTTATTTTTCCGGTTTAACGCAAACCACTTACAACACAACCGGCTACAATACTTTTCCTAATGACCATGGCGATTTTGATACGCTGGTCAGCAATTATGGAACCAACTCGAAAAAGTATGGCAGCACGACCGCTACGAATATTAATGGCAGCGGCAATCCCAACTCAAATGCAAGTGGCTCACAAGATAATTACCTGACGATATTTGCAGGCACCTTGGTGATTCCAAGCGGCCAAAATGGGACTTATAAATTTGCCGTTGATGGCGATGATGCCGTTGAGGTTATCATAGATGGGAGCGTTGTCGTCGGCTGGTATGGCGGGCACGGAAGTTGTAATACTTGTCAATCCAGTCATTCCGGCAGTAAGTCCTTGTCCGTTGGAAACCATCCGATCATATTCCGTCACCAGGAAAAAAGCGGCGGCGACAATTACTATCTGTACTGGGAAAAAACTACACCCACATCTTCAATAACCGATTATGTCGTTCGGGTTGATGCCTGTGTTTCCGGTCACCTGGAAAGCGAATGCCGGGGATATCCCACCAACAATCCAACTGCTTATAAGCCTAGCGGTATATTGCAGCAGTACGGAGAACCCGATCGGATGGCGTTTGGTTTGATAACCGGTACTAACACGAAAAACGTATCGGGCGGCGTGTTGCGAAAAAATATCTCTTCATTGACTGATGAAATAAATTCGGCGACTGGTCAATTCACCAACACCAACGGCATTATCAAGACACTTGACGCATTAAAAGTCATCGGTTTTGGCAGCGGCTATTCCTACGACCAAAGCTGTCAGGTGCCCGAAGTTTCAGGTGCACTGGCTGAAGGGCGTTGCCGGATGTGGGGCAATCCTACGGCGGAAATCATGTATGAAGGGCTGCGTTATTTCGCGGGGAAAGGTGCTCCGACTGCCAATTACTCCATTGCCAATAGCGGCAACGATGATGCCACGCTGGGCTTACCGCAGCCGGCATGGCTAGACCCCTACCGCTCCACGCCCGGTGGCTTTCCGGTATGTTCAAAACCCTCGCTATTCGTGATTAGCGACATTAATCCTAATTTCGACACGGATCAGTTACCCGGCCGACATGGTTATGCTTCGCCATCAGCGACACCGGCATTTACTGGCGATATTATTGGTTTAGATGTTGAAGACCTTGCAGATTCGATCTGGGCTAGCGAATATGGCGCTTCCAAATCTCTGTTTATCGGGCAGTCCGACGCGAATAGCCCGAGTTATGACGGTGCGCCGACGCCTAAAACCGTTACCAGTTTCGGCGCTATGCGCGGGCTTTCACCGGAAGAGCCTAGCCAGCAAGGTGGCTATTATGCAGCCAGTATTAGTTTATTCGGCAAGACTAACGATTTAAATCCCGCCCTCGGCGCTCAAAAAACCGACACCTTTAGCGTGGCGCTGGCTTCGCCTTTGCCTCGGATCATATTTCCATTGAATGGACACCCCGTCACATTAGTACCGTTCGCCAAAACCGTAGGGGGATGCGGTAGCGTCTCGGCTGTGCAAGGTAGCTTTCAGCCCACCAATACTATTGTGGATTTCTATGTGGATACCATCAAAAACACCGATTCAAGTAATATGGACGCAACGGTCAATGACGGTAGAGCTTATGCGAAGTTCAGAATCAATTACGAAGATTCTGAATACGGCTCGGATCATGACATGGATGCCATCGTGGAGTACGAGTTGACGGCTAAAACAGACAACACAGTGGATATCCGCTCGTCTTCAAATTATTCTGCAGGTAGCTGTATACAGCACATGGGCTACGTCATCTCCGGCGCTATCTCCACCACCGCTCCGATGAGAGATGGTATTTTTCTGGAGGTTCGGGATCCTGATACGTCAGCCGCAAATGATGTGGACTATTACCTGGATACGCCGAATACGGCAGGTGTAGCACTGCCTACGGACACTACGCGTAATTTCTCGGTTGGAGTTAATTCCTCGGCTGCATTCGTTGCGCATGATCCCTTGTGGTACGCGGCTAAGTGGGGTGGATTTATAGACAGTAACAATAACGACCAACTGGATGGTACTGAATGGGATACGCGCAATCCTCCTGACGGAGTACCTGACACTTATTTCCTGGTGACCAATGCCAGTAAGCTTAAAGAACAATTAGATAGGGCGTTTACCGAAATCCTCGCCCGCGACAGTTCAGCTTCGGCGGTTGCCACCAACTCTACGAGTTTGAAGACTCAGGGCCGAGTGTTTCAAGCGAAATTCAACCCTTTAACCTGGAGCGGGCAACTGCTTTCTTTCAAAATCAATAGCAAAGGGGAACTGGATCCCAGCGGCTTGCCCGAATGGGATGCCGGCGAGAAAATTAACGATCAAAATCCAGCCACAGGACGAGTAATTATCACCAAAGGTGCGGCAGGAGGCGAGGCATTCGCATATTCCAACTTAAGTTCAGCTCAACAGGGTTTTCTGGATAAGGATGCTGCCGCTACCGTCGATGGTTGTGGCCCGGAGCGGGTCGCTTATCTACGCGGCGATGCCAGCCATGAAGCGTCCAATGGTACGTTTAACTGTGCATCGACAGTTACAACCAGTAATTTTCGCCAGCGCTTGACGAGTAAATTGGGCGATATTATTAATTCCAATCCTTGGTACGTAGGGGCTCCTTCTGCGGGGTTGTCGGATGTGGACTATCCTGGTTACAGCGCATTTCGTCGTAGCAAAAGAAACCGTACGCCTGTTGTTTATACCGGTAGTAATGACGGTATGCTGCATGGTTTCGATGCGTCTCTAACATTCCCTCCCGCAGACGGTTTGGCAACAAGCAGTTCCGGCAAGGAGATATTAGCTTACATTCCTAATGGGGTATTTCCTAACCTCAGCAAACTAACCGCCCAGACTTACAACCAGAACCATCTTTATTTCGTTGACGGTTCGCCCATGGTGGCTGATGCATTTCTTGGTAGTTGGCGAACGGTATTGGTAGGCGCGATGGCTGCAGGAGGCAAAGGCTATTACGCACTGGATGTTAGTGATCCTTCCGGTTTCAGCGAAAACAACGCTGCCAGTATTTTGCTCTGGGAATTCGATCAAACAAATGACGCCGATATGGGCTATGCTTACAATCTGCCGCCAACTAGTGTAGCAACCGCTCAAGCAAAGCAAATTATAAAAATGGCAAACGGAAAATGGGCAGTTATCGTCAGTAACGGCTATAACAGCAGCTTGGGTAATGCTGTATTGTATATACTTTTTATCCAGGACGGTATGGATGGATGGGTCTCGGGCGAATACGTGAAAATAGTAGCCGATGCTCCCGCAGGAAAGGACAACGGCCTCTCAACACCGGTACCCTTTGATACGGACAATGACGGCTTCGCCGATACTGTTTACGCGGGTGATTTAAAAGGCAATATGTGGAAGTTTCTGGTGGGACCAAATGACGCTGACTCTACCGTAACGTCCAACCCATCCACCTGGAAACTGGCGTTTTCCAGTGCGGGTTGTGCGGGCACGAGTACTTGTAATCCCTTGTTTAAAGCAAAGAATAGCGCTACACAAGTTCAACCAATTATTTGGCCACCCGATGTAACGCTACACCCTGATGGCGGGCAGATAATCTTATTTGGCACTGGTAAGTATCTTGAAATAGCCGACAATACCAATACTGATGTCCAAACGTTTTATGGTATCTGGGATAAAAATGATGTCGCAGGGACAACTGTGGGCACACGGGATGTTGATTTGCTCCAGCAGACTGTGACAGTGTCGGGTAGTTTCCGTATTCCCAGTAACAATCCTATCAAGTGGCGTCCTGCCCCGCCCTCCGTTGGTGCTGCTGCGAATTGTTCAAGTCCTTGCACACCAACCCACATGGGTTGGTACCTGGATCTACCTACTACAGGAGAACGTACAACAGGCATACCGAAGCTTATCAACAAAGTAATTTTCTTCAATACTTTAATTCCTTCCGCCACTCTCTGTACTCCGAATGATGGCTGGCTAATGGCTTTAAACTTTGACAACGGAGGATTGGTTAATCAGCCCATATTTGACAGCAACGGTAACGGTTCAATCGGTGCTGGCGACACCAATGTAGGAGGATTTCAAGTCGGGGCTGCGCTTGGTGGTTCAACTGTTATTCAACCGACTTTAGGCGGGGTTGAAGGTGTGGCTGTTTCTTCTATAACTACAGGTGACTTGATCGCGACTCGACTACGTTTCCCAAGCGGCGCTACTGGGCGTCTCAATTGGCGCGAAGTTGTTCAGTAAGCTGGGAAAGGTAGCGCAGCATAAAGTAATTGTTTGCCCACGCTAAACCTGCATAACGATGCTCCACAGTGTGAATCAAACCGGTGTTGGATATTAAAACCCTGCGCCGGTCGTGGTATTTTACCCATACGCGCCAGCTTAAAGAAAACTGTACCAGATGATGAGTGCAGATACGCAGTATCCTCATCCTCCTGATCTTTAGGAAAGAAAGTAATGAAACAAACAAAGAACAATGGCTTTACATTGGTAGAACTGATGATAGTGGTCGGAATTGTTGGCATTCTGTCTGCAATCGCTTATCCCAGCTATCAAAACAGCGTTATGAAATCACGCAGAGCGGATGCAAAGAGCGGCTTGTTGCAATTAACCAATTTTATGGAACGTTTGTATACCGAAACAGGCTGTTATAATCCCGGCGCTGACCGGCAATGCAATGTAGGGGGTGATGACGGCGATCCACCGGTTTTGCCCTTTACCGTTTCACCGCCGACAGGTGCTATTATTTATTATGATTTTAGTATTGTCGCTGTTGATGCCGTCTCATTTACGCTTAGCGCTGTTCCGAGAGCGGGAAGTGCGCAGGAGGCCGATACTCAGTGCGGCACTTTAATGGTTGATAACCTTGGTAACAAGACAGCCGCATCCCCCGATTGTTGGTAAATCGCTCATAAGGTAAAGGACAAGCGATCAAACTGAATCGCTTGTCGGACAGTCGCTTTGATGTGTGCTTTATCGCTATCGAAAAACCTCGCCTACCTGATTACACTCCCGATTCATGAATAACGGCAAACTTTACATTATTTCCGCACCCTCCGGAGCCGGTAAAACCAGTTTGGTTAAACAATTGCTTGGCTGTTTAAGCGGGTTGACGGTGTCCATTTCACATACTACCCGCCAGAGTCGTCCCGGCGAGATGGACGGACAGGATTATTTTTTTGTTTCCATTGCAGATTTTCAAGCGATGCTGGCAAGAGAAGAGTTTCTTGAATATGCGCAGGTTTTTGATAATTTTTATGGCACCGCTCAGCAAACTGTTGAGGACAACCTGAATAAAGGCCTTGATGTGATCCTTGAAATCGACTGGCAAGGAGCCCGGCAAATAAAAAAACTGCTACCTGATAGCCTATCGATTTTTATTTTGCCGCCATCAACAGAACAGCTTCAACTGCGTCTGCAAAGTCGCGGCCAAGACGAGCCACAGGTCATTGAGCGCCGTATGCGCGATGCTGTTAACGAAATGCGTCACTATGATGAATTTGACTATCTGGTCGTCAACGATGACTTCGATCAGGCCTTGACGGAATTAAAAAGCATCTTTATCGCCAACCGTTTAACCCAAGAAAGGCAACAGGTTAATTTACAGCCGTTATTGGCGTCGTTACTTTCATGAGTTGGCATTCAATGGCGCTGTTGTAGCTGCATCATGAGGCGCTTCGACGCCGTATATTTCCCATAACGGCATCACAATATCCGGCATACTTTGCAGCGGCAACGCGTCGCCTGGGCCGAAAATATCGCCGGCAATACTCTGATGCTTGATGGTAGGTGCGGGACTCATGTTATAGGTCGCACCCGCTATCAATTCCCAGCGCTCGTCATCGGGCCAGCATAGATAATCAGTAACGGTATAACGAGGCTGATTCTGCTTAATGACACTACTCACCGGCGATCGCCAAGAGTTTTTTGAATAACTTGGCCGCTATTCGTTTATGCCGCCTTGTGTTAAATGCGCCGGCTCCAGTAGTTTCTCCAACTCGGTCAAGCTCAACTCCGTCATTTCCGCAGCCACTTCAATAATGGGGCGGCCCTGTTTATAGGCGGCTTTAGCCACTTCCGCCGCTTTGGCATAACCGATAATCGGATTAAGCGCCGTCACCAGGATCGGGTTTTTAGCCAAAGCCTGCTGCAGGTTATCCTGCCTGACGTTAAAGCCGGCGATAGCCTGATCGGCAAGCACCCTACTGACATTGGCCAGAATCTCAATGCTTTGCAGGATGTTATAGGCAATTACGGGCAGCATCACGTTCAACTGGAAAGAACCGGATTGTCCGGCAATGGTGATGGTTGCATCGTTGCCGATGACTTGCGCGGCAACCATGGCGGTCGCTTCCGGGATAACCGGATTGACTTTACCCGGCATGATGCTGCTGCCGGGTTGCAAAGCAGTCAGTTCTATTTCGCCCAGACCCGCAAGTGGACCGCTGTTCATCCAGCGCAGGTCATTGGCGATTTTCATTAAACTGACGGCGATGACTTTCAACTGGCCGGATAATTCGACCATGGCGTCCTGGCTGCTCAAACTTTCAAAAAAGGAATCATTGGGCTTAAAGGGGAGGCCGGTTTCAGCGCTCAAGGTTTGGGCGAATTTTCCTGCAAATTCGGGATGCGCATTAATCCCGGTCCCGACCGCCGTACCGCCTTGCGCTAATTTATGGACTCTAGGCAAGGCCGCATTGATCCGGTCTATGCCGTTGCGTATCTGCAAGGCCCAGCCGCCCAGTTCCTGGCTCAACCGTACCGGCATCGCATCCATCAAATGCGTGCGTCCGGTCTTGGTAATGTGATCCAACGATGCGGCTTTTTTTTCTATGCTTTCGGCAAGATGTTTCAAGCCCGGCAATAGCGCTTGTTGACATTCAAGCGCGGCACTGACGTGAATTGCCGTTGGAATGACATCATTGCTGCTTTGACCCATATTGACGTCATCGTTGGCGCTGACCGCTTTACCGGCGATTTGCGTAGCGAGATTGGCCAGCACTTCGTTGACGTTCATATTGGTGCTGGTGCCGGAACCGGTCTGGAAAACATCAATCGGGAACTGTTCGGGGTGTTGCCCGTCGATAATGCGCTGCGCCGCTTCGATAATGGCGTTGCCGACGGCAGGTTCCAGTTCGCCCAGTTCAATATTGACTTTTGCCGCTGTTTTTTTAATCAGCGCCACTGTTTTGATGAACGCCGGCGGCATTGCTAAACCGCTGATCGGGAAATTATTGATAGCGCGCTGGGTTTGCGCCGCGTATAACGCGGATTTAGGGACTTCCAGTTCGCCCATGCTGTCTTTTTCCAGTCGGTATTCAATCATGCCTTAATGCCTCTATAAATGCGTTAACGTCGGTCTGGTCAAAAGGCCAGCCCAGTTCTTGTGTGGTCTCGGGATGGTATAAAACGGGGATGCGTATCGCGTATCGCTGTTGCCACTGCTCTTCTATGGCAATGTCGATGTTGTCAATGATCAGTTCGCCGGTATCCGGCAAACACTCGTTTATGATGGCTTCGGCTTGTTCGCACAGATGACAGCCGGCGGTTCCGAAAAGTAATAAGCGCATCATTAATGTTTGGTGATTTTATCCAGGTAGCCCATTAGCAGCGCGGAAATCACTAGGGTCAGATGGATCAGGACATACCAAAGCAATTTTTCATTGGCCGTAGCTTCGATATTCATGAAGATTTTCAGCAAATGTATCGAGGAGATGGCGACAATGGATGACGCCACTTTCATCTTCAGCGCGCCGTAATCGTGGGTGCCCAGCCAATCCAGTTTTTCCGTCGCTTCATCAATATCCAGTCGGGACACGAAATTTTCGTAGCCGCTGAACATCACCATGATAATGAGGCTGCCGACCAGGGTCAGGTCGATGAAGGTCAGCAAGGTTAAAACCAGGTTAGTTTCGCTGATTTCAAGGATATGCGGCAGGAAATGATAGAGTTCCTGAAAGAATTTCACGAACAGCGCCAGCAGCGTCAAGCTCATGCCGACATAAATCGGCGCCAAAATCCAGCGGCTGGCGTACATCAGCCGCTCCATCGTATGTTCCATTTTCTGTTGTAATGACATGGGCTTACCTTAATGATGTAAATGCGCGGCCAGCCAGCGTTCAGCCACTTCTTCGGCGATACCTTTACGGCGGGCGTAATCCTGCAACTGATCCTTGTCTATTTTACCGACGTTGAAATATTGCGATTGCGGATGTGAAAAATACCAGCCGCTCACCGCCGAAGCCGGATACATGGCGAAACTTTCGGTCAGTTCGATACTGGTATTCTCCGTGACATTCAACAGTTCAAACAACTTGGCTTTCTCAGTATGGTCGGGACAGGCCGGATAACCCGGTGCCGGACGTATGCCTTGATAAGCTTCGTTGATTAACTGTTCCGCATCATGGTCTTCATCTTCGGCATAACCCCAGAAATCTTTCCTGACCGCTTCATGCATATATTCGGCAAAGGCTTCGGCCAATCGGTCCGCCAGCGCTTTGAGCATGATCGAGCTGTAATCGTCATGATCCTGTTCGAACTGCTGCAACTTCTCTTCTATGCCGATGCCGGTAGTGACCGCAAAACCGCCGATATAATCGGCTTTGTCGCTGTCAATCGGGGCGATAAAGTCGGACAGGCAATAATTGGGACGGCCCGGCGCTTTCACATTTTGCTGGCGCAAATGATGCAGGGTTTCACGTTTTTGTGAGCGCGATTCGTCGCTATAGACCACCACATCATCGCCGTCACTGTTAGCAGGGAAGAAGCCGATAACGGCGCTGGCGCTGAGCCATTGTTCGTCAATGATAAGTTTCAGCATGGCCTGGGCATCGTTAAACAGTTTCCTGGCTTCAACGCCGACCACCTGATCGTTGAGTATTTTCGGGTAACTGCCGGCCATTTCCCAGGTTTGGAAAAACGGTGTCCAGTCAATATACTTGGCCAAGGTTGCCAATGGAACATCGTTGATCACTTTCAAGCCCAAAAACGACGGCTTGACGGGATCATAACTGCCCCAGTTGAACTTATTTTGCCGGGCTTCTTGCAGTGAATGTTGTTTGGTTTTCGCTTCACGGCCTTTGTGTCGCTCCCTGACTTCTTCATATTCTTCACGAATGCCGAGGATAAAATCATCTTTCAGATCGGCGCTTAACAGGTTGCTGGCTACCCCGACACCGCGCGAGGCATCGGTGACATAAACCGTTGGGCCTTGATAATGAGGCTCTATTTTTACCGCCGTATGGGCGCGTGAAGTGGTTGCCCCGCCGATCATTAACGGAATCGTAAAACCCTGGCGCTGCATTTCCTTGGCGACAAAAACCATTTCATCGAGTGACGGCGTAATCAGGCCGCTTAAACCGATAATGTCGACATTCTCCAGACGCGCGGTTTGCAGTATCTTTTCGCAAGGCACCATAACGCCCAGATCAATTACATCGTAGTTATTACATTGCAATACGACGCCGACG
>SXGU01168277.1_pt1 | contig 38959 bp, 62 predicted proteins | sample 3174531 | NCBI WGS metagenome assembly SXGU01 (sample SAMN11356863, study PRJNA531348) | freshwater metagenome | isolation source: freshwater sample F1-140 | place: China: Fuxian Lake, Yuxi | collected 2017-12-25 | reverse complement strand
TTGCGGCCACGCTTGCACTCCTGATAGGCATTCGCAAGGGTGGTGTGCATCATGGTTGATTCACAGCTACCGCTTCTGGTGTGGTTGACGCCCCTTCTTTCTCTTCTTTTTCCACAGGCAGCACAACGACCTTTCCGGGGTGCCTCATGCTTAAATCAACAAGGGTCTGTATCCCTATAGGCAAGGCCCGATACCAGCGTGTCCAAACGGCGGCATAGCCAGTTGCCATTGTGTAGTGTAGATCGTGCCGAACACTGGGTAGAAAGAATAGATCCGGTTTGACCCAATAGTGCTCAAAGCTCTTTCCATCATTCATACTGGTTGCCAGCTGATACCACGGCACCCCATCACCAATTGCCCGCTCCCAAAGCGTCTTGTAGAGAAGCAGACTCAGAATTGGATCATAGCCAGCAGGGATGTTGACTGCCTTTTGTCCCTCTGGATACCGCTGATGTCGTAAGAAGTACATCTCATTTTCCGGCCACTGGCCACGTTGCATCTCGGCATATGCTTCGTTATTTCGCATACGATATGGAACATTCGTATCTGCTAAAAAAGCCTGCCATGCCTTCTTCACCTCCGCCACATTCCAACGAGGCAGCAATATCTGCTGCAAGGCCCAATTCCGAAGGGGTGTCACCTGCGCCAACCGCAATTCAGCCCATCCTTCATCTACTTGAGGCATTTTGGGGATCGTGGCACCACCAAGCGTAAAACAAGGGGTGCAGACATTGGGATCTGCCGAGGCGTGCAGCGCTGGTAACCAATTGCTTGTCTCTCCCATATAATCAAGGAGTGCTTTCGCCTGATCCGTCAATTGTGCGTAGGCAGCCTGCATCACTTTCTTTGGAGGTCGATGGCAATCAGCCGCTTGCTGATAAAAACACAGGGCCTGAAGAGGGTGCCGTGTATAGATATGACTGGGAGACTGTAATAGAGCCCGATAGACAGAACGAGCATAGGTCAGCCAGCGTGACCCATTGGTGAGGTTGGCCATCGTGCGGGGCAAACCCCCATGCTGATACACGATAGGCACCAGCAAGGCGCGTAGGGTCTTCCAGCTTTCGCTGCTTCTACTAAGCGCACGATACTCACTTCCTCCCCAGAACAATTCACTGCTTTCTCGCATCTGTTTTGCCTTCCACACACAATCCATTGTTGTAAGTGCATCCGCCATGTTGTAGGATTCCATGTCATCCTGTAGCCGTTTTGTGGGGAAGGACAATGACGCAGAACGAACAATCACGGAAGCAGACGCCGCTTCAATTCATCAATCAGGACAGTGCTTACCTGCTGGCCCACTTGATCGACGATTCCCCCCACCAGAGGCGCATTGGCCTGTAACAGCCCTTGAATTCCTTCCTGGCTGGCATATTGCTTAAGCAGATCCCATTTTGCCTGTGCTTCTGGATCTTGACTGGCCCAGGCCGCGAGTAGGGCTTGAGCATACCGGCTTTTGAGATCCGGGTAGAGCTTTCCTGCTTGTCGGTGCTTCTCAAATGCGGCCAGCAGCTTCTGTGTGTTGAACCCGGTTGGCTGTGCCTCTGGGATCACAACGGAACCATTCTGCTCAATCACCACCACAAAACCAGGAGTGATAAACAGCTCGCTGTCCTTGTCCCGCATGGGTGGCATCCAAGAGACAAAAACCTTTCCAGCGAAGTCCTTCCGCTGTGCCATTGTCCACCCAGCGGGCGTAGGCATTCCAACAATCGGGGCATAGCCCAGTGGAAACAATGAATCCAGAATCACGTAGACCTCACACGACAGACTGTATAGCAATCTTCAAGTGATCTACCCACGATTCCTCGTCTGAATCATTCGGTATCCGAGGCCAGACGGTCGCTTCCTGCTTAGGTGGTGTTTTCCCTGCTTCATCTATGCGATACACGGTCAAGCGCGGCGGTATGATTCCCACCGCAGGCTGAATCAAAATCCGCACCCATTGTGCGGGCGTGCTGTAATTCTCAAACAGGGCCACGTCCACAGCAGGCACACCCCGCGCTTTTCCCTTCAATCCAGGCTGTGCTTGGGGTGTCAGACCCTGCTTAACAGCAGCATAGCGAAGCGCTTCTAACACATCAGCCTGCGTCAAATTCCAGTAGACATTGCGCCACGCTGGGTGACGAACAGCCCAGCCTTCTGTTTCTGCGGCTGTGTTCCCCCAGCCCCATTTGGTAATTGCACCTTCATAGCTACCTAAGAAGCTAAGGTTCTTAATCAACAATTCAGGCATATTCTGCATCCGACCAGGGAACCGAGGCCCATAGCCACTGACATCCTCAACAGGTGTGGTGTCCACAAGTTTCGTCTGAATTGTCTCAGTCGTCGCGCTGCCAAACAAGCTGTCGTCAGTCTCAACGGTATCGCGCTCTGATCCGAAACGTGCATCTTCTTGTAGGGACAAACTCATCAGGCCAGCATCCCCAATGAAGCTGGAAGGCCCACCCTTACCCTTCCCTGCTGCCTGCTTATAGCAGACATGCAGCGTATCGGCTGCGCGGGTCAACGCGACATAAAACAGCCGCCGCTCCTCCTCCAACCCAGCTGGACGTTCAGCACTACGCTTGCTGGGAAACTCCCCCGCCGTAGCAGGCACATAGACAATCTTCCACTGCAACCCTTTGGCTTTGTGGCACGAAGTCAGTACAACAGCATTCAGCTCTACATTCACAGCCTCACGCTGCTTCTTGTAGCCACGTCCACCTTGCCCGATGGCATCTTCTCCCTCTGAATCCTGCGACTTCTCTACCAGATCCAGGAAGGCTTTTGCCCCCACTGTCTTTACCGCCGTCAACACAGCATCAATCTCTGGTTGCGCCTCTATGTCTTCTGCGGCTACTACCTTGTTCTTTTTTACAAGGAGTGCATCCCGCTTTGCCCGGATCTTATTCTCACGTTCAAATGCAGCGCTGAACACCCGTGTCAGCACCTCCACCAGCTTCTCTGTACTGTGCCCTAAACCATATACCTGTGTCAGCGGGCTGCTTTCTTCCCGCTTAAAGAATTTCTCAATCGCATCACTTTCCTTATTTAACACGGGCCAGTTCATTGCCGTCTTGATCAGTCCAATGAACGCCAGCATATGTTGACTGCTGAAGATTGCCGTTTCAGCACCAACCAGCTGTGTCGGGATATTCGCACTGATCAGGGCCAATTGCATTGCGACCAGTGCGGCATTCGTGCGGCTGAGCATGGCAATATCGCTGTACTTAGCCCCGTTCTGGACTGCTTTCTGGATCTCTTCTGTCAGGGAAATTGCCATTGTGGTATCATCTTTGAACCCACGCACGGCAATATCACCTGAAAATTTCCCCCCATCCCGCTTGGCGATGGCATCGCCACCCACCGCCCAGGATCGAAATTGCCCATCGGCGTCCCTGCACAGGGTATTCGCCACGCGCACAATTTCATACCCGGATCGGTAGTTCCCCATGATTGGTGTCTGCACAGCCTTAAGCAAGGTCGGTGCATTGATAAAGATGTCGGGGAACCCGCCCCGCCAGCTGTAAATCGCCTGTCGAGAATCGCCCACCAGAACCAGCCGCCCCCCTTCCGCCATCATCCGAACCAGCTCCAATTGCACGAAGCTGTTGTCCTGCGCCTCATCCACAATCACCACTTGAGCACGGGTGCGAATCGTGCCCGTTTTCATCCCGTCATACCACACCTGCATGACATCCCCGAAGTCATAGGCGTTCTTCTTACGCTTTCCTTCCTGATACATCTGCCATACATCATAGAGCAACGGCAATCCAGGATACAGCTCCTCACACAGCTGCTTTGCCTCTTTGGGCGTGGCCAGTACATCAACCCCTCTGGATCGGCACACACCAATGGCGGTGGAATACTCACGCGGCGACAGCTCTTTCACAATGTCACGCCAGATTTTCGCGTCCTCATCGCTGTAGCCATATTTCTTGTAGCGTCCCAGGAGCTGCACCACCTGATCGGTCATGCCTCCATCCCACTGCTGCGCGGTGTACCAGAATGCCTCTTCCAGCACACCAAGTCCCAAGGGCCGATCCGGTAGCTGTTTGGCATTGCAGATAGCGCGGAACCACGCTGCCATCGGTAGCAGATCCTCTCCCTGCTTTTCTTGCCGCTGCCAGTCCTGCTTCCCAGAGGCTTTCAGTGTGCTGATATTGGTGCCTGTCGGCATCTTCCCTGCCTGATTGCAAGCTTTGGCCGCGAGGCTGTCAAAGGTGCTGATCCGCACATTGGGCATGACCTCTGGGGGCACTAATTCATTCACGTCCTTATTGAGCTGCTGTGCCGCTGCGGCGGTGAAGGTGGTGAGAATAATGCTTTGAGGTGGAAGCTTCCGCTCATAAATCAAACCCGCATAGGCAGTAACCGTGGTGGAGGTTTTACCAGAACCCGCCCCTGCGGGCACCTGCACATTCCCTGTACCAAATACGATTTGCTGGTAGGCTACTTGCTGCTGATCATCCAGCTTGGCTTTTTTCTTCTCCCAATTGGATCGGGTAGTGGCTGCATCTAATTGAGGCAGATCCGAAGATCGAATTGGGCTGCCGTCACGATCTGCGGGAAGGAAGCCACGACAGCCTGTGTAGCTCTTTGTCGCTGCATTGTATTGATTATTGGAGCAGGCATAGAAAAACTTGACCCGCGCCCCCGGCTTCTGCGATTCACGAAAGATCATAGGTGAACCGCATTGAGGACAGCTGACAGAAGTAGCCACACCTTTCTCCGTAAGTGGCTTGTCCACTAACAAGCTTAAGCAAGTTGAGCTATGAGCGTCGCTCGCCAAGCACAATAGCAGTAGAAGCATCCACAACCGCACCATTCGGATACAGCGCTTTCTGCTGCTCCTGATCAATCTGAGCCAGCACAGCTTGATACGTTTCTACTTGGCCCGCCAGATGTCCACTGGCGATCTCATGGTTTGCTGTCTCTAATTCCAATGCTTCCTGCTTTGTCTGCAATGTGACTAACTCGCGTGCAACAAAGCCACGCAACCGACCAAGTGCGCCAAGCAATTCAGTATTGGCTAAACATGGGTGAGGCATGAATGCTCCTGCATTGCCACCACGTAACGCCCTAACTCAGCGAGGGATAGCTTATTCAAGCACCATGCAATGAACGCACGAATCAATTCATCCAGCACCACACACGCCTGCGCCAGCCAGTCAAGCCGCGCACGCTGCACCTGTTCCCACCGTCCACCCAGCAGTGTAACAGGTGCTTCTACCAATTGCTGTGCATGAAAGGCATGAGCATCTTTCAACACACGCAGATGATCCTGCAAGTTTCCTTGATACCGTTCCAATTGCAATGGGTACTGGTGTGGATCATCCAGGTACACCTGAATCGCAGCCCAGCGTTTCTGCAACGCGGGATAGAGAAAATCGGGGTTAGGTATTACAGCGCGTGTCATTTGGCGGGAAGCTTGGCCAGCTCCAGAATGATAAAATCACGCTTCTCAGTCACAGCATGACCGACTGTATTCGGCTCCATATGCAGTGCCTCACAGATGGCTGCTGCGGTCTTGGTGCCAATCAAACCATCCAGTGCCCCAATTGCATAGCCTCCGCGCAAGAGGAGTGCCTGTACCAGCCGCTCATAGGTCTGGTAGCTGGCACCATTCCCGCAGATCAGGGAGCTTACCAGTGCAGCCGTTCCATAATCAGTACGCTTGTAGACTCCTTCCAGTTCGCCACGCATATCCAGATGCCAGGATTCACTCTTGCCCTCAATTGGTGCTTCAATCACGGGAGAGAAGCCAAGGGGCTTGGCAATCTCCCAGAGCTTATCCAATTGCTTATCAGGTGCAATGTTTGGAAACTTGAGGGTAGCAATGTTGTAATCCAGTGCCCGCCCGCCCATGTGGAAAGACTTGCCCACCTCAGCCACAAAGGCCGCTTTCATGGTCTTGCTATTGAAGGTGGCTGACCCAGCCGCAGGTTTCCCCGCATTCACCCAATTCAGATACTTCTGCCGCGCTGCCTGCTGTACAGCGGCATCCCGGAACAGATCCGTGATCCGCCAATCACCCCCCGCAGCTGCAACCGCTTCCGCCAGCTTCAGGAAGGCAGAGAGCACATCAGCAGCGATGCGATTCATTGACAGTCCCGCAAGTGGCTGCATGTCAGCGCGTGCGCCTTCTGTGCCGCCTTTCCGGTTGTAGGAGGACAGGATACCAGCTTCAGCAGGAACCGTCACAAGGGGGAATGGAATAGGCAGAGTGGTCATTGGCATACCTCACTCAGATAGGGTAATTGCTCTGAGAGGCTATGACCAGAAATGCTGCAATTACTCGGTGGTGCTCAACGCTTATCCTATCGTCGGCTGCTGGCCTTTCTTGTGGGCACAGCCCTATTGTGGTGGGCTAAGATCGATCAGAACGCCTGGGAGATGGTTACCATCGTGTTCATCGGAGCGGAGCTGACTGAGAAGTATCTGAATCGTCCGGTTGCGGGGAGTTCTGCTGTGGGGGCAAAGCAAGCAGACGTGAATCAGGCGCCATTGAATCCAACCACGCCGGTTTGATCAAAAGCGGAAACAGTCGCCGACGAAGATTGCGCGGCATGGTCTGCTCCCAGATTTTCTGTGTGCGCTGGTAAGGTACGGGCTTTCCCGTCTTGAGATCATACACGATCTTAGCTGCACACCACGGACGCCGCAGGTGCGAATAGCGTTGATCTTTCCACTTCTGTTCACGCCCTACAACAGCCAGCACTAAGCGACGGGGCGACCGTTTCAGCACCCACGCATGATATTCCATTATGAACGGTTTGCCCTCCAGATTCAGACAGACAGGCTGATACACAGGTACAGTCTGATCCAAATCGATCAGACCAATGTGTAATTGGCGAAAGCGTGTCAGCCATTGCCATAGATTGAAGGGTTCATCGGGCAAGTCTTCCCCCATCCAGAGAATCTGCCCTGCACGATCTACATCAAGGAGCGAAACGCTTTGCTGAAATTGGCACAACAACACCTTCTCCATTTCACGTAGCAAAGAGCGCACTTGAATTCGCATTCAATCCTCCTCTGGTATCGACAATTGCACACCCGCCTCGATCCATTCCTTCACAATGCGGTGCTGCAATTCATTCAAACGACCTTCTGTGCAGAGCTGATTCGTCGGGTTCCGAATCGCCGCTGACGTGTTAGCAATCTTCACCCAACCATGACGGCGTACCTGTTCTCCCATTGTTGTCATCCCATCCACACGTAGATCCAGGCCCCGACCAATTGCACAGGCCAGCGCTTCATGCTGCCAGGGCATACAGCCGTACAACACGCCTTCTGGTGACAAATAGCCGGTGTGGGGGCCTGTCACCACCCTGAAATTATAGCGACTACTTGTGATGTATTCATGCAGGCTGGACACGTTTCTTTCCTACAGCTTTTGCCCGCTCCCGGAAAATCGTCAAGGTTGCTTCCTCAAAATAGGGCAGTCCTGTTCGATTGCGCCCAGATAAACCTGATTTGACATTCAGCTCCAGTATAACTTCCCGCCATTGCCGTTCTTCTCCAATCCGCTGCTCCCAGCAATCCAATTCCTGCCAGCAACGCGGCCATTCCACAACCTGATTGCCCCGCCTGTAGGTATGCCCAATGACCAGACGGCCTAAGTAGACAAATGCAGGCTCTACACGGATCAGGCGCCAGCTCCGATTGTGCCGATCCACAAAGACCTCACAGTCTGCAAAGGATGCAAGATAGGCTTGTACGGCTTGGGCCTCCAACGCCGCAACGGCTTCGCGTCGGTGCTGATTCAGCTGGTCTTCAATTCCTTTCAGCTCGACTTGCAGCTGTTCCTGCCGAGCGTGAAGTGCTTCCCATGTTGCTAACAGGGTATTAGACATTGTACCTCCAAAAATGAATAAGAGTCGTGCTCATCGCGCACCCTCCAGTGGAAAAATGAAACAAACCTGTCTACCGTTTGTGAGGGGTAAGCAGTAGACAGGGGAAGCACCCATCTTTTTTACCCATGTGCCCCCACCCAGATAAGTAGTAACAAACTTGAATGTTGCATCCGGTTGCCATTTGATCATATGAATGGGTAACCCACCTGCATCATTCCAAGGTGTACCATGCAGCAAGAAGTCACTGTCCAGACAAAAACGCCACTCGCTGATAGGACAGAGATAGCGTAATTCATTCAGGAAGTCCAACGCTTGCTGTTGCGTCCACCAATATGTTCGATCTACGAGTGGAGGTGTGCGCTCACTCATGGGTTTCGCTCAGTGTGGTGCTATAGGTATCCAGAAAAGCGCAGCTCATTCCTACTCCGCTCATACCGACGACAAGCAGGATCATGCTGATCAAGAAACTCCAATTGTTCAGCGTTGCCCATTCGTCATTTTTCTTCCAGTACCAGCGTGCATGATCAAACTCGCCTGCATCACTTGCCTCTTGCGTTTTATCAAAATAGCGCCACATACGATTCTGAGCATACAGGCTGAAGAGAAACGTGCAAGCACCAAGCAGAAACAGCACAAGGCTCATAAGCAATAAAGCAAAAAGCGCGAGTAGGAGCAGAAAAGACAGCATCAGGGTAATGACCCTTCAGGTAGGGCTTGGATCTCGTCACCCGTCAGCATTCGCACTTGTGCCAGTTGTAAGAAAGCATCCACCAGTGCGCGTGCCGCTTCCACATGCTCACCTGGAAGAGAACCTGACAGGGTAATCTGTGTACGATTTAACATCACTTCCCAGTGGGTATGAAGTGCATCCCCAACCCTATACGTGTTTACCACACACTTAGAGGGATGCCGCTGCATAATCGCGTGGCGATACCAACATTCCAGCCCATCTCCTGCTGTAGAATTAATCCAAGGCCCAACCGCATAGCCCCCAAGCTGTGCTGCCTCATTCGACAACGCCAACCGAGCCGTTGCCAACAAAATTGCTGTGGGCAATTCGGAAGGGGGTGGGATGGTCATAGCTGCACCTTGCATGGTGGCCATCCAACCTTCCAAGATACGAAGACGCTCAGTGGCAGCATGTAGCGCTTCTTCTGCGGTGGTAAGCCGTTCTTGCACATGCTGTTCTACGTTAAGCGCCGTCGCAAGAGGTGACTCGTTCTTCTTGCCACGCCTTGCAGATTGTGTCTGTGTGGCCTGCTGCTCTTTCCATGCCAGATACTCTGTTGCCCAGGCACGGACATGCGCTTCATCCTTCCAGCGCCACCAGTTGTTTTTACCCAAACCTACATCAACAGGCGCATTGGGTAGTGATACTGGCGCCTCTTGTAAGCGCAGGCGTAGCACAGGGAGTGAAATATCAAGAATGTTACATGCACCCACAGGACTAATCATCTAAAACCTCCTTTACCACAAGTCAACAACTGTCCAACCCACTGGAATATCCAGGGGCATCTCACAGGCCGTCAAAATGATCTGGCAGCTTGTTACCATGCTCAGCCGCTTCAGCAGCCGGGCCCTGGTGTGGACATCATAGTCCCGGTCGGTCAGTGTCAGCACATATGGATGTTGTTCTTGCGGGTTCAACCCACACCAGATGATCGACAAACCAAGTAACAACCCATTGATTTCTTCTCCGCATAAGTCAAAGTGCGTTGTTCCGCCCCGAACAATCCCGACAGGCGGATCATGTTTCAGGTTGATCTGCACGGCAGGAACATCCATCAAGGTTGCCAGCTGCTTCCGTACAGCTTCACTCCCAGCCTGTGCAATCACCTGGATCTTACGCTGCACCCCTTCCAGCTCCCGTTTCAACCGCTGCACGTCCGCCTCCAATTGCACCCGATCCCCGCGTGCTTCCAATTGCTGTGCAGTCTGAAGCTGTTGGAGTAGCTTTGCTTTGTGCTTTCCCACCATATCCAACAGATCCGTAAGCTCTTCCTGCGTTTTATCCTGGTAAGGCAGCGGTTTGGCATAGAGCCCTTTTTCTTGCTTCTCCCGAATTTCTGCTTTCAGTGCCGTCTGGTGATCCTGCGCGGCTGTCAGCTCAGTCTGAAGAAAGATGCGATTTACACCTACTGTTGCCCAGGCAGCAACCACCTCGGCGGTTTCGTCCAACTTGGCCTGCTGGCGTGCCAGCCGGTCTGCATTCCAGGCTTCAACTTCCTGCTGACAAAGTAGACAGGTGGATCGATCTGTGTCAATCGCATCTTTCAGCAGGGTTACCAAGGCACGCCGAATGTACCGCTGTGGATCAGGATCAGGCTGTTCAGCATCTGCAAGCTGCTTTTCACAATCAGCAATCGCAGCTGCGGCTTCTTTCAGTGCAATTCGCGCCTCCAAATGCGCGATGGTCTGGTCTGTAATCACAATGTCCTGCTCCAATTCTGCGACCGGGCGGACATGGCCCAGGACAGTGAGCTGATCGTGCAGGCTCAGTCGCTCATTCACCTGACTCAGCTCAGCTTGAATCTGGCTCAAACGCTGTTCCAATTGTGCAATGGACTGATTCAACCGCACGTCAGGGGGTGCGGCTTTCTCCAAACACTGAGCTAGTAATCGTGCCCCTTTATCCTCCCCACTGGCCAGGAAGCGCCGAAACTCACGGAAGGGATAGGCAAGGGGCCAGCCTTCAAACTTCTTACCCGCTTGACGCGTGAGCGTTTCCCCATTCGACAACGTGAGCTGCACCAGCGCATTCTCACCCAGCATCGTATTGATGCGATTGACGGCCTTGACCTCATTCCGGCCCATCCAGTCGTCCAAGGTGCCTGTCAAGGCCCATTCCAGCGCCCGGCTGCGTGCGGTCTTACCGGAACGATTCGGCCCCACGATTAGGGTGTGTGGGCCGAGGCTGTGATGAAAGGTCTGTCCCTTGATACCTGTACCGCGTAATTCAGAAACGTAAATCATAGGCTGCACTTATGCAGGTGGTGTGGGCTGCGCTCCCAATTGGGATTGAGCGTGATCATGCAACCATGTCTGCACCACTGTTCTGAGCGTTGCGACTTCCAATCGCAGTGTCTGTCGCTGCTTAGGGCTCATCGGGCGTAGCCAACAGTCCAGAATAGCGGTCAAGGTGATCTCGCCCTGTGCAGCGAAAGCCGCCGCTTGGTCGATTAACGCACGCAAAGGCTGCATCGCAACAGGTTCCCCCTCTGCGGCCATGCTTTCAAGCAACCCTACCCATTGATCGTTGTATTGAAGCAACACTTCAATTTTCGCTTCCAATTGGGTCTTCAGCTCATTTAATACCGTCGTATTGACCCACACAGACGGGAACGCATCACACCATGCCGTCACGTCTTCACACCATAATTGCAGCTTCTGCATCACAACACCTCAATTCCAAATGACGTTGACATCCCAGACACGCAGATAAAAATACCGGTGGGTCTTCAGCTCTTTGACCAGAATCACCGGGTCGTCTACCTCGTCACAATTCGCATCGTGGCCAATGACCAGGAAGCGCCGACGCGGGAAGGCAGGTAGCTGAATCTCCACTCTGGCAGGGAGTGCCATTAAATCATCCAATTGTGCATTCAGCTCGGATCGAACCGCACGCACGCAGGGCACATCCAGGAAGGTTGCAGAGGGATAGAAGGCAGCAATCCAATTTGGCCAGGGTGGCGGGTCAAGTACCATACCAAGAGCATAGCCACACGGGACTGGGTTGGCGATGTGTGGTGTGAATCAAAGCAGCTGTGGGGAAGGCCCGTGTGGGTGGAGCACAGCCAGATCCCAGAGTTCCCTTGCCTGCTTAGGCTGTGTTTTATACCACGTATTCCATGTACCTGCGTAACGATATGCGGCTTCTACACCCCATTCCCATTGCATCACCATCGTATCCGACCCCAGTGCATCGCGTCGATAGGGAAGCCATTTAGCATATGCCAATACGAATTCCATTGCGACCCACGGTACGTGCTCTTGATCACTATATCTACTATGTCCTGGTGCCGCATTGTTGGATCGGCAATTCAGTTTTTTCTCAAAGATGGGCTGCATCCGTTGTGGTGCAGGTAATGCAGGATATTGACTCAGCAACCAGCAGAGTGATTGTTGCCATAGTTCAGGTATCCAACCTTCCACATCACGGCGCCATGTCTTTTCTGCCTGTCCCGTTAATTGTGCAAGATACCGCGCATTGGACATACGATAGTCCGCGTGTTTAATGCCTTTTAACCAATGATCCGTTACCCAGGCTAATCCATCCCGAATCAGGGAACCTGAATCATAGTCCGCAAATTTCAGATACAATTCCCGCCCCAAGTGCAGCCAGAGTGGTAGCAGGTAGGATTGAATCAGCCACGCCCGCGTAGGTACGCGCTCTTTTGTCTGTTTTGCATAAAATAGCATTCCACTGCTGAAATTACGCTCTTGCCACCAGAGCGCCCCGTCCTCCTCATATACAGTCTCTTCCCACGGTTTTCTATCCAGCATTGCTGTGTACCCACGTTCTGTCTCATGTGGATAGTAACGCTCACGCAGCGCATAATGAAGCAACGGCGGCCAATTTGCTGTATCTGTTTGATTCGTCAGGTAATCAATCAGCACGCGCTGAGCCTCTGTCAACGAGTTCATGGCTGCGTCTATTTTCTCCACCTTACGACTCTGCACCAGTGCTCGACAGAGATAAAATAGCAAACGCTGCCAGCCTAAGTCAGAAAAGAGAACACGCTGATCTGCCCAATCCAAAGGAGATACCGTATGTGGACAACATGATTGATAAAGCGTGTAGCGACGACGCCGTGTAAGTTCTCCCCACGCCCCTTGCTCCAGTTGAATAGAGCGTGCAAAGTCAGAAAGAGGTTCGACGGCATCACGCCCCCATTGGATTTCCCAACCCATGTCTTGCCAGAACTGAGCCGCTGATTTTGCATCCACAAACACGTTATTTACACGACATTTCCTCAGCGGCTGAAAATCATGCGTACTACATACAGGCACAAGTGACATAGACAAACCCTCACGGGGCTTGTTTAGCCGCTCTCAGCTTCTTTCGCAATTCACGCCCGGACAGGCCACGGGGCTTCTCCAACAGCGTTCGCACAGCTACCCCATGCCGATCCAGCTTGGGCGTTTCTGGATACCATAGCTCAACCGGCTGGCCCCCTTCAGCGGGTGCATCCCGGATCTGTCGGGCAAAGCGTTCCAGCACCTCGGCACGAATCAGGGGGAATTCCCAATTGGCGGTGTCCTCATCGATCTCCTGCACCGCCTCCAGAATGATCGACCGGGCCAGATCCGGCATCGGTGATCCACGTTCCAGCAGGTAGGCACCCAGACCAATCCAGAAATCGTGCTGCCAGCAGGGGTGTGCTTCCCATTCCTCTTCGCCATAGCCTCCCCACTCCTGATAGCGTTTGGCATACCGTGTGGCATCTTCAGGTTCCTGCAAGACCAAGGGGCCTTGATCCTTCCACCAGTCTGCACAGCCAATCACGTCTTCGTCTTGCAGAATTCCCATTCCAGAGCAGCCCATTATTCCTCCTCTTCATCTGAATCGGGATCATCCCATTCTTCATCCTCGTCGTCTTCCTCTTCATCTACCCCTTCTTCCCCCTCTGAATCAGCGTCCTCATCCTCCCCTTCTTCATCCTCTATGTCGTCCCAGAGATCATCCAGGTCGCCATCATCATCCTCATCCTCGTCATCTTCCTCGTCTTCTTCCTCATCCAGCTCTTCTTCATCGGCTTCATCAATCCACAGATCCGGCATAGGCACCTCCTACAGCAGTGATAATCGGTTTTCCACCACACGACAGCAAAAACAGAAACGGAGAAGGTGAATGCCCTCTCCGCTCTGTGTTCGATCTGGTTGCCCAGGAATCAGCTGTAGACGGCTATATCAGCCCCCTTCATCTTCTTCCTGCTCTTCATTGTCGGCCAGCTCATCCTCATCCAGCTCCTCATTTTCAGCATCGGAGTCTTCTTCCTCCTCCTGCTCCCCTTCAGCTTCATCCAGATCATCTGATTCATCGGCCCAGTCTTCACATAGCCAGAGTAACATTGCACCTCCAAGTAGTGTGCCCTCATGCAGTAGCCTGTCCTCTTGCTGCTGGCTTTGATTCAGGAATGACAAGTGCGGCAGACAGCAGCTCACGCAGATAGAGGATGCACAATCGCCAGATCCACAAGAGCCTTGATGTACTGAGGCTGGCGGTCGTACCATGTCTTCCATGTATCATAGTAGCGCATCATGGTTTCAGGAATGCGCTCGCAGGTAAGGGGCTGTGTAGCTAACTCTTCATAGTCGCGTGCCCCCTTACGCGAAATCAGATTGGTGCTGTAGCACAGCAATTCCAACCCGGCCCACGGGATGAGCGTATTGCAATCCGAATCAGGATCGATCAGGTTTACCTGTGTTGTCACATACGCAGGATTCCTGACCAGTCCCGCCCGCTCCAGAATCCAGCACGCCACGCCACCCCAGATTTTACAGGCAGTAATTGTCCCACATGACTTAGGATGGCCAGGGACAAGTATATCTTCTCCTACCACGTCGAGTGTCAAGTAGTCTAAGTTAAAGCGGTCTTCTGTCCACCAACCCGCACGCTCATTGAGCATGATGCGCTGTGTAAGTGCCTTGAGCACGCCTTGCATAATAGATAAAAGCAGCTCACGGGCCCTCTGTAACTGTGTTGATTTTGTCTTCTTGAGTTCACGCTGGAGTGCTGCAACCAAGCGCTCTCCAATGAAGTGGATCAACGGGATCATGTACGCATAGAAAACCCATTGCTGCATCTGTGCCATTTCCTGTGCTGTCTGTGCATCTTTAGGCACTTTGTAGAGTAACATCGAGCCTTCAGCTGTGCGTGTCAAATAAGGCGCCTCTTCATTTGGTTCATGTCGATGCCCCCAGACAAATTGGTTACTGACTGGATCATCAATCGTGGCACAGACAGCAAGGGGTATATCGGCTGTTTCTACTATAGCATCGATCAAGACTTTGATCGCTTCTGATGCTGTCTCTAACAACCTCTTTCGCTTTGCTGCATTACCCCCCCAGCGTGCGGCTGCCAGGACAAACCAGAGCTGCTGTAGTCCCCAATCCGTGAAGAACACACGATTCTGGTATTCAGGATAGGGCGTGAAGGTAGCTGGCAGCTTGTGCATGGCTACCCTTCGATTGATAAGAATAGACTGAATCGTGCTTTTCCCTATGCGATTTTTAACCTGCTCTGTCACCCAGGCAGCAGGGGCTGCACTATGCGTATCAATCCACGCCCGCGCTTCATCTGATAAGACAATCCAGTTACTTAGATTGTTGAATACATCATGGTGATGTGGAAGTAGCATTCAGATCCTCATGGCTATGCCTAACACGCGGATATAGCTGCTGCCTGACAAGTGTAGAACAAGTCTAAGACACAAGGATCGGATAAGAGATAGATCCAATAAGAGGACAGACATGATTAAGTACACAATAGGTGGGATAACAATCGTTGTGGAGATCGAGCAGGGGTGGCAAAGTGACGAAGATACCTTTCATATCCGCCTGGATGTGAATGGTGAAAAACGGCAGCACACCCTGACGGTTGCTGCACCTGTACGTGTGATCCAAGCAGGTGCTGATATGAATTGCTACCCACAGAAGGTACATATGGCTGTGTATCGCTATATCAAACGCCTGTTGCGTTTCCAGATTAAGACACTCTGTCTTACTGGCTGTGCCCCCGGCTTGAACGCTGAAGAACACACACGTTTTTTCAAGAGAAATTTCCCATTCAGACTTGCAGATTGCAGACGCATCACAGCTGATGTTCTCGCTGGTAAGGAACGAAACATTGCAACGAGAGGAATTAAAGCAGAAGGCCAAGCAACGGCGCTACGTGATCTCGGTGTCAATGTGACTATCATCTCCAATTTCTATCCAGCAGATACAGCGGAATAGCCCTACTCAATCAGCTTCCCTGGATGAAGAAACGCATCATCCAGGAGGAAGCGGAAGTCACGGGGCTGCTTCAGATACCACTGCTTCCAGACTTCTTCTAATCTGACTGATCCCCCAAGATAACGGCATAGGGGCAGCGACCGCAGATTGGGACGTGACAGACTCGCATCAATCTGTGCTGGTGGATACCCACAGTGCAGATCTAGCCCTAAACCGCGTGCTGCAAGTGTGAACATCCCTGCAATTTCCATCCAATTAACCGTTACAGCAATGGGCCGCTGCATTCCCTGTGTAAACAAGATACCATGCAGTCGTGATGTAAATTCAATTCCGTCGTGTAAGTAGCCAACGGCCTTTTCAGCTGGGAGCTGCGATGTGGTAAGTGCCACGCCTAAGCGAAACAAATCACTGACGTTATTCCAATTCAGATCCGATTTCAACTGGCGCTCAGGTCGCAAGTTCTGTTCATCTACATTCAAAACCCGTCGCTTCAGCTGAATTAAGCGTGCTCTTAGTTCTTGCCTGTAATGTGGTAATGTATCAATTGCAACTTTTACAAGTGGTGTTACCAATGCGGGCAGCAACTGCTGTTCTGTCCACCCTGCTGTCTCATGCCAATCGGTCGGATAGGGCTGCGCTCGTTGACTCCATAGCGTATCCAGCAGATTCGGGGGCCAGTGATCGGGACGCTGTAACAGCCAGTCAAGCACAACCTGTGCCGACCCTGGAAGTACATGAAGCACACGCTTCAAGCGCTCCTGTCGAAGTGCTTCTTGCTTCGGACGGCTTGCTGTCGCTTGCTGAAGCAGGAACAGCGCTGTGTTCCAGACGGGATCAGCAAACAGAATCTGATTTTTACCCAGCAATTGCGTAGACTGTACAGCTAATTGATTAACCAACGTCAGCCCATTGAACCAAAAGCTTGTCAGACTAACCACACCTTTCTGCGGCTTCCACCTTAGTCTATCCACATGGAAGTCAGAACCGTATAGTGCGGCACTATAATGCAACCGTCCGTAGTCTGTGATCTTCGCCTTTGTTGTCAAATCGGCTGGAATCTTCCTCATTGCATATTGCAGCGCTGTCCACCCTTCCTGTGCAGATTTAAGACTATCCCGTGTCTGTCCATCAGGAAATTGACCTTCCCAACTTGGCCCTGCAATGGGGTTTGTACGCAATTGCTGTAGCAGCATTGAATCAACAGGTGGTAGTGTCTCGGCCATCACAAACCCTCTCGGCTGCTTAGCGCATGACCGCTGATTATACAAGACCAATGGCACACACACGCATGTCAGCGCAACTGAAATCTCAACTACAACGAATGAACAGGCAGGTGGAAACCTTCAAGGAACATGCACACTTACGCGAGCTTGCAGCGAAGCAGGCAGCAAAATACACCCTTGTCACCCAGCCCATCTTTCCCTGGTGTGCTCCCTGGATTTCAGGAAAAACAGGCCCATTTTACGCCGTCATTGACTGGCAGGGCCATACAGCCTCGATCATCCATGAAATTCAGCGTTGGGCACAAAAACGCAGCCACGTTGAAATTGCCGTGTCTGGCCTCACCTGCATCTTTCCTGTTCACTTCATCGGGACGCAAGCAGAAGCCGCGCAGTATGTGGCTAAGCTCCCACCTTGCACCTGTAAGGCTTGCATCGAAGAGCTAGCGCAATTCCCGCCACCCGGTTAGTCGCTGCTGCGCGGTGGCTACCATCACCGGGTCAGCATCGATCCCCCAGATAGGAATGCCCAGATCATCCCCCGCCAGTAGTGTCGATCCACTGCCGAGGAAGGGATCAAGCACCACGCCCGTACCCAAGGGCACCACCAATTGCAGTAACCACTTCATCAAGGCAACAGGTTTCACCGCTAGGCCTGGATTGCGATCCGCCAATCCGCAATTGCGCTCCTGATTGCCCACCGGATCAGCATAGAAAGCAGCGGGTTCTTCTTGAAACTGGGCAAAGAAAGATGCCGCTTCCCCTAAGTACAAGGCGGGGCACCCGGCTGTACAGCGACTTTCCACCACCTGCCCCCCGTCCTGCACGGTAGCACAGTCCCAGTTATGACTGATCACCACGTTTGCAGGAAAGCGCCCCTGTTCCTGTCTACTATTCTGGCGCGTTGCCCCACTCTTGCCTGAACCATAGATCCCTTTGCTGAGCACTGCCTCGGCGGAATTGCTATGGGTCTTGACAGCTTCTCCCCGAATCACCGTATCCAGAACATTCAGCATTCCCGTCTGGTACTGCTGCAAGGTGGCCACGGCCTGCTGCCCAGATGGCTTCTGCGCCAGCACAATCGGCTCTACCAGTCCTTTGAGGGTGGTGCAGTAGCGCCCGTCCAGATGCTTCCCCTTGGGCCAGCTTCGGCCTCGCAACCAGACCAGCTGATCCAGAATCGTGAAGCCAGACAGACGCAAGGCCAGGGCCAGTAGATCCACCGTGCGCGTGGAGGAGAAGGCCAGTGTGTAGCCGCCCGGTGTGAGGGTGGTGCTCACAGGTGCCCAGACTTCCGGGCCAGGAATCCAATTATCCCACCGCCGCCCCATAAAGCCTTTACCTGTAGGACAATAAGGCTTACCTGCCAGCCACGCCTGAAGACAGGCCCGAACCTGATCCAGTCGATACTGAGTCAGCCCGTAGGGTGGATCAGTTACGCAGGCAAGCACTGATCCAGGTACAATCTGGTGTAGGATCTGTTCAGCACGTCCAGTATACAGCAGGTGATCAAATGACATTCGGTTCGACATGGAAGAGATTGATTGTGCAGGGGCCACGATGCTGTGCAGGTTGCCGACAATAGCAAGACATTACCCACCTATCTTCTGCTTGCACAAACACGTAGGCGTCACACTGGCGCATTCGTGGAAAATGATAGGCAGCTTGACACTTCTTACACTGGAGAGGCAATCCAGGTGGACGGGCATGGAACAGCACAATTTCGTGCGCGGTTAAGGTCGCTAACTTCCCCTGTACAGCAATATGGACAGGTAGAGGGGAGAGCAACGAACGCCCAGGCCGCCCTGTGTAACTGTCTTTATATAGATCCTCATTCATGCTTCTTTTCCTCTGCCAGTGCGGCCATGCCTGTTTTCCAGTCGAATACGCAATTCGGATACAGCGTGGCAAGCTTTTGCAGCTGCTTGTGACTTCGTTCTCTGCGCTGACGTGTCCAATCCACGGAAAGAAGCAACGACATTAGATCCACTGTGATTTCAATCACTTGATCCAGACGCCGTACCCACCAGCGCGATCCCACAAGATGCCCTCGGCGCCAGCGATACCATTGCAGACGAACACGCTGCTTATGCTCCTGTTGATACTGCCGATCTGCTTCACCAAAGCGTGTTTGATAGGCCCCGCGCACAGAAGCAGGTACAGCTTTATTCGCAATGGGGCTCATCATCTTCCTCCACCAAAGCGGCCAACCAGTCTGCTAAGACAGGAAGCGGCGGGGCGTCTACTGCTGCTTTCTGCCCTGCTTGTTTACGCTCATTCATCAGCTGCTTTAAGCGCGTCTGTAGCGTGCTGCCTTCTGTAATCGTATGGACAACAGAATACTGCCCATCTACTATCATAACATAGGGAATTTCATGCAATTCATCATTCCTACGAACGAACCAATCTGTTCGTGCGGGCCGCGCTGAGCGCACATACCATTGAAGCTGGGTCTTACGCCCCTCTGTCTGAAGATGCTGTATATCTGCTAATGCAAAACGCTGTGCATACGAATACAGATAGGCAATGGGCACATCCCGGCTGTTTCGGGGGCTCATTCTTGCTTCTCATTCGCAGCGAAGGCGCAGAGCATTGCAATGATCATTGCTCCAACATAGCAGATCCAATCCATCATGCGGCACGCAAGAAGCGGCATTCTACCCAGCCTGATCCATGTTCCATGTAGATCCAGGCATGATCCCCGTCAATACGCTGCACGATCCCCTGAAGCCCATTGGGTAATTCAACCCGGTCATTGACATGCACTGTCATTGTGACACCTGTGTCAGCGCACTGCATTCAATCCAGAACGCATAGCCTGTCTCGGTTTTAATGAACGCCCAGTTCGCTTCGCCCTGCTCGTAACTGAGACTGCTGATCCAGGCTCGCTGCCCAGTCGCTGTGATCTGCACTTCCATATCGACACGAAACATGATGCCTCCTACCGAAGCCTTAACCGTTACACTGTACCCCATGTATACCCATTTTTGGCTTCTGCACTGAACAGCACGTTCAATCCGTCCACCCGGCGTGTGAGGGACTGTTGCAATTCAGCTTTCACGCGCTCCACGACTTCGATTCGACATTCCCCCATCAAGGAATCATGTGTCTGATTGTTGATCCAGGCGGGATCATCCATGCCTTCCTTGCGTTGAATTTCATCTACCAATACGGCCAGTCGATCCATGAATTCACGGGTGCCCCGATTTACGACACTGGCGCCCCCGGCTTGAATCGGGAAGTTCACCAGCTCATTGAATTCCTCTCCATTCAGGAAGTCCCGCCGCCGCTGATCCACGGGCTCCACCAGATAGCCTTGCTTCCGATAGAGCTGTACAGTCTTCTCCCACCCGCGCTCAATCTCTGGATTGGCGGAGAGCCATCGCCGCTTGCGTTGCCGGGTCTGGGTGGGTGTCAGGGACTCGGCATAAATCAGCTCGCCTTTCTTGTTCTCAACCGCAAGCAATACCCCATGTACCGTTTCATCGGTCGCGCCATAGAGCACGGCATAGCTGAACCGCTTGGCAAAGTCACGCAGGCCCTTGATCTCATTGGCGACCTTCTCCAACTCTGCAACATAGCCTTCAACCCCTACCCCTTTTGCCTTGATCTGCTTCGTCAACCATTCCCGCTTCTCTAAGAGCTGAGGGAATTCATTGGGGAAGATCATGCAGGCAGTGAGCGAGTGCGGATCGGCTAATTCGTTGAAGACCTTCAGATACGCAACCGCACCCCAGTACGCAGCTGCAAAACGCAGCTCCAGCTGATCCATATCTGCGGCAAAGAACGTGTAGCCCGGAGTGGGCACAATCATATCACGAAGGAAACGAACAAAGTTCTGTGCGTTCGGGCCCGACGAGCTAAAACGCCCCGTTTTTGCCGCATGAACATTGTAATTGGGATGAATGCGCCCATCAGCCAGCACAGCCCCGCGACGGTGATTTACCTTGCGCCGGAAGGCATCTTCACGCTCCTCATCATCGGCGTCTTCATCCCATAAAATGAATTCCCCGTCATATTCAATCGTGGTAGGCGCCAGCTTCAGAATGTAGGTGCCCAGGTATTTCATGGCCCGGCGATACCGACGCAAAGCACCCAGCGCAGTGCGGATCGTCTTATCCACACTTTTATCAAACATGAACGTGCGGATCACATCGTCGTCGGTCTTAGGCTTCCCCGTAATCTCAGTGTGCGCCAGGGGAGGCAGCTTCCACTTTTCATAGAGCAGATCATTGATGTCATTGGTGCTGGCTGGATTGAATTCAAAACCTGCTGCGTCAAAGAGGATCTTCCCCCATTCCTTTGCTTCTTTCTTATATTTGTCCTCAAATTCCTGCCGCTTCTTCTGATCGACCAGTAAGCCCCGCTTGTGCATCCCCCGCGCAAGGTCTTGCAGCTTCATATCCCCCTGTACCAGATGCGCTTGCCCTGTGGCTTTCACGCGCTCAGTCAAAGGTGGGACAATGCGCCAGTTTACCGCACAGTCCACCCCGTTATAGCGCCAGAGCCGTTTATCCGAGCGGGCGGAGGTAGCAGCGTGCTCCGTCTTCCAGGCACCTGTATCGGTGAACCGCCGTCCTGCAAACCCTAAGCTGTGCGGGTATTCCGATTCAGCCAGCCGGTGCAGAATGATGGTGTCAATCACCCGCTTACAGTGACAATTCCACTGGGTTTCCAGTACGGTCATGTCGTAGTAACGGAAGTTGTGCCCAACCTTCGTGATCTTCGGATTCTCTAAAAAATCAACCAGAAGCTGCTTGACCCGCGCCTGTGCGGATTCTGTGTAGTAGGTGGATTCCCCATCCATTGAGAGGAACGAGACAATCATCGCCTCGTTCTCGGTGGCCACCCCGATACAGCGAATCTTAGCCAGCAGCGATTCGATATGATCAGTTTCTAAATCAACGGCATAAAACGCGGCACCACTGGCCAGAAAATCACGCAGCTGACGCGGCGTTGGATTATAGGTGAGCTTTGGCGGCTGCCAGCGCAATTCACCGGTCACAAACCAGCGGAAGGCTTTGGCTACATCAGCTTGAAATACCTGCCGCCACTTGCGCTCATAGCAGACAGCGGCGGGGTTGAAGGTAGGGAGCAATTTGAGCGGCTGACCTAAACCGGGGGCCTCTTGATCCTCCCCATTGTCGTCCTGCTGCTCCCAGGTGAGCACCTGCCCATCCTCCAACAGCTCAACAGGTAAAGGAGCGCCTGCCATCGCCGTCTGTGACACTTTCTGCTGCAACAGACTGGAGAGCGCATAGCCCCCCGCCACCAGCACATTGCCATGTTTCGCTACTTCCTTGACCAGTCGAGGCCGACAGGCTTCCATCGGCGTTGGCCATAGTGCTTTCTGCTTGTCTTTGGGGAGCTTCTTGTTCTCAGCTTTGATGCGCCGGTTGGCTTCCCGTACACGCGCTAAGACCCGCTCCAGCTTATCGGTTGGGTGCTTACATAGCATCGCATTCGTATAAGACAGATCCGGCCTGCGATACCCACTGGCCTGCACCGCTCGATCCATTTCCTGCCCAGCACGCCCGATCAACGGGCGCCCAATGCTGACCTCTGTATCTCCCGGATAATCCGCCACCACCAGCCCGCAGGCTTTCGGGTTGATCTCAGGTGGAACTGGCGTCCATTTATCCCCGCTCAGATGTTTCAGCGGGCAACGATCACACTCTGCCCCATGCTGTCTGGGATCGTACTTAAGCGCCAATGTAGATGTCCTGTTCCGTAGAAGGCCCCCACGCGGCAAAGCCTTGATCCACAATCTTTAATTCTGACCGCTTCCGCCAATGAGCACTAGTCTCAGTGTTGAGCCGAAGCCACTCTAAGTTGAGAAAGCTACGGGCGTGGTAATAACTGTTCTGTGCTTTCGGGTGCATCAACACATGCACATTCTTTGTGCTGAACCAACCGTGCTCATACGCAGCCCATAGTGCAGCAAGATGTCCCAATAGTGGCTTGTCATAGGTAACCCCCCGATCCAGTGGATACCCCCGTTCACGCAAGAGTGTCCTAAGTCGCTCATTCGCAACCATATTAGGGTACACCCCTTTCACAGCTGCTAGTGGCACTTCTTTTATCTGCCGCGTGACGGTCATACCTACAATGGTTTCAAACGACGCGCCTGTTACCAACGTCAGCGTTACACCCTCGGTTGTATCCACCATCAAGCCTGCAACGGTTTCAACCGATTTGAGAAATGAACGATCAATCCAGGTCATAGCTGGTCATCTGCATAGATAAAATCAGTTGTAGGGATAAGGGCATAGAGTAAGCAGGAACGCTCTATCGGTGTCAACCGCTTCAGAATCCGCACAAGCTCAGCATTCGCTACGCCATGCTGATGATCAAACATGCGCGTCACGGCGGCTTCTAATTTCTCGTCAGACAAACGCGAGATTGGATAGAAACGACCGTCCTTATGCCTCTCTGTTTCATAACAAACAGCGGCGGCTTCCCGGCGACGTGCGCCACACCAGACACAGCTTTCCTGTCCATCATCACCACACTGAAATGAATGCGGGCCATGTTCCATCGTGAACCTCCTAACGGATGAATCCGTCTGGCTGTAACCATATCGTTGTCTCTGGATATTGCCGATGGTGCTGCTCTATCAATTGCAGTACATCTTTCCAATTCAGTCCTCCCAAGCCACAGCCCAATGCAGGAATCACCAGCGGCTTTTTCTGTGTGTGGGCAACGGCTACCAGACTGATCCCAATCAATTGCTCAATCCAGGCTAATTGACTGGGCTGCTTCCAGTGATCTTTTGTTGCAGCCAGAATTACAGGAATGCCCTTCATCTTCACTGCTTCTCCTGGACGCAGCGCTTTGTCACGACAGAGCTGCTGATAAGGTGCATTCAGCGCGGGCCAGTGTTCCCGCGCATCTTTCGCTAATCCCTTCCCCATCACACCGATGCAATTCACAGGGATCACGCGCACATGATCATCAAACATGGGGTCGAACAGATTTGCACGAATCGGATCAATCATACAGCCACTCCAATGCAGTAAAGTTGTGTTCCGTCAACCACTGATTCAGCCGCATCTCCCAGCCTGCATGTTTCATGTTGACGACAGGAATGGAATACCGCGCTGCCAGTCGAATGGCCGTGCCTGTACCACCCGTATCGGCACTGACTTGCACGCGCTCATTGTCCGCCCCGTCTGGCGTCCAGCAGATAATTAAGCTGGTGAGCGTTTGAATTCGCAGTTCAGGCCCCAATACCTGCTGTGCATTTCGGGCATGAAGGTGCTTCGCCCCTGTTGTCAACCCAGTCCATTTAGGATGCACGGTGGCCATCAGCCCATAGGCATTTGCAGGCGGTGTATCATAGGGGCTGGTGTGCCCATTGAAATTGCGCCAGGGGAGGAAAATCTGCACCTGAGCCCCCGCTTGCAAGGCCCCGCGCTCAAACGCGGTATCCGCCCCATTTGCACCGCCTGATCGCAGAATCAACCCCTGTCGGCCCAGTGCTTCCCCAATCTGCTCCATCAGTGCCCGCACCTCCATCGGCGTCGTGCGGCTGCCAATTCCAGTGTAGTACATCGAATTAGCCTTTCGTGTTGATTACAAGGTGAATGGTGTAGGGTACGTGTGCGTCACCCTGCGCTGCTGCTTTCTTCACAGCATTCAGCCTGTTAATACCTGCTTGCAGCTCATCCAACCTTCGTAGCATACGGGGCTGACCTGCGTAGCGTTCCCAGGCAGATCGATCATCACGTTGCATTCTGCACCTCCTCCTGGAATGTTACCTGTGCGATGAATCCTTGCCCTGATTGGATGGCTTTCTGGTAGCAATCAGGTGACTCCATCTCCACCAACCACCCGGTTTTGCGAACGTGAAAGCTGGCGCGGGGCTTTTCGACATCCACCCACGTCCACAAGCCAACATCATTCGTTGCTTTTGCTGGGGTGAGGGTCACGTGCAGACGCCGAATCACACCTGTCTTTTCCAGATTGAGTGCAATTTGAAATGGCCTAAAGTGCTTCTCTTCCCATGCCAGCATGATCAACTGATTCTTAGTGTCAAACAGCCCCAAAAGGCTGTGTTCCCGTGCTTGATACACCACTACCATCTTGACCTCTTTTCTTCTGGGATCACATGCACTGCATCTCGTTGTTGGTAATAGGCTTGCTCCATCTCGTAGGTTGCCAGCTGATCCTGTTGCAGTGCTGTCACTTGATCCGCCAGCCGCGCCACTTCAGCCTTCAATTGCTTGTACTCTTCTTCCGAATTGAGAAATGCAGATCGCGTGAATTGGCCGAACACCATGTTCCAATTCGGTTCGGGTTGCGCCAGAAATAATCGCAGCTGGTGCATTGTTGCAGTAATGCAGGCTTGCAGTTTCATACACTGCTGCCACTGCTCCCGACTGTAGGGCAGATCCAATTGACTTCCAGGAAACTGATCAGGGTAATGATCCTCCCGCCCACTCCACCAGTTTTCTTTGACCTGCTGTAGATCGGGCTCTGGATTGTCTTGATCTTGGGGATTCGCGCCATGTACCCAATCCAGGTATTTCCCTGTGGTGGTGCGCCAGAAACGATGAAACTGCACACCAAGCGCCGAGCCTGCATGATCCGGGCGTGAAGGACGCCAGTACGGACGAGAGCCCCATGTAATCCCGTACAAACCCCCATGATGTCCTGGATGTTCTACAATCATCACGATTCGCAAGACAGGTGTTACTGTGTAGTCACGCATCCGATCAAATTCAGCATTCAGCGCCCGAATCAGCATGTCCTTTGTGTCGGCATGATAAAGCTTTCCGCTCTCTACCTCTGGCACCAGTGCATACCACTTGCCATTGGTCGGATCGACATACAGCCCGATCTTCTGCTCATTCGGATCAGACACTTCGGCTTGCCGCCGTTTCTTAATCAAATAGCGTGACATCGAACCTCCAGAAAGGAAAAGCCCCCAATCCTCAGCTGCAAGGATCAGGGGCTTGAGCTTTACATGCACCAACCAGGGCTAGTCAAATTCCGCCATCGGATCACCCTTGGCCGAACCCTTGGCGCCAGCTGCCGCTGTGGCAGTGGCTTTGCCCTCAGCCGGGCCATCATCCAGATCATCTTCCACCGGAGGCGCAGCAGCTTTATCTTTCTTGCCAGCGGCCTTCCCATCTTTCCCCTCAGACTTGCCTTTGTGGGCCTGGGAGTCATCAAACTCCAATTTACCCTCGGCATATTCGACCCATTTGGCCGGATCAGCCGGGTCGCGGACAGAGAAGGCACCTTCCACCGCAGCCGGGGCATAGAACAGGTAGAGCACGGCATCCTCAGCAAACTTCAGTGCAAGGGGCTGGCCCGCCTTGATCTTCTCGATCTGCTTAACCACCGTTTCCATCGGCTTGCCCATCGCCAGCAGAAGGCCCATGAATTTCCGAAGCTTAAACTCCACCGCCGAATCTTTATCTTCACTGCCCGGCATAAAGATGCTGGTGCCAATCTGCTTACCAACATGCTCCAGCTTGGTGCGAGCACCTTCCAGGATAGTGCCTTCTACACTGATCTTGAGGCCGTGGGTAGGCTTGTCGCCAGGGCTGACCTCGATCTTGGTTACTTTGAGCTTATACAGATCCTTTGCGGGGGGCTGTACCCCGGCCATAAAGGGGGTGAGATCCGAGCCGACTTTTACGCCAGCGGGAAGCGTGCAAGTGAATGCAAGCTGTAATGCCTGTGCCATGCGAACTCCATTGGGAGTGGTTGAGAGTGTGTGAGGTAAAGGGCCATGCCCTACAGTGAAATCAATCCCAGCCGTCCGCAGACGATTGGGAAGTCGCGGCGTTTACCGGTTTTGTACCGGGCTTCGCCACTGCTGCTAGATCCTCTTTCGGAGGATCTTTCAGGAAACGATCCAGCTCATTTTGCTGGCAACGCCGGATCTCTATCCGGTCTGTTAAATCTTGCAGCAACCAGAGTTGATGGCTGCGTGACAAGCCAGAAGGACATTTTGAGAGCAATTCACGGTTGGCTGCAATTGCTGTCAGCTGCTCATCCAGCACGGCGGTTGCAAGCTGATCCAAATGCTGTGCAGCCACTTCAGCGATAGGAGCAGGCCAGGGAATTGCTTTTCCTACTGAACGCAGTAATTCAGCCGTATTTACAGGGCTGCGTTTGGGGATGTTCAAGCGTGATCCCATAATGTATTGCTCGTCTGCTGGGTCACAGAAACACGATACCTGAAACGCATTATCAGGCCGGGTTTTGTCTGGGGCAAGGCGATAGACCTCGGTACTGATACTGGGTATCCAATCCCGAATGGTACGGAGCGCCATCGCAGGCCCACCCATATAAAACACTTCCTGCTTGGTCTTCTCCGATACAGTGTTCTCTGGCCGGGCCTCATGGGCATTCAGATGCACCGGAATCCGTGCCAGCTGAATCTGATCCATGAATTCATGGATGCAGGCCCGAAACTCATCAATTTTCTTAAACTTGTTCTTGTTCCCTTCATTGTCGGCTTCTACTTTAGCCATTGTGGCATCGCACAAGAGGCTCCAATCATCGATCAGAAGGGGGATCACCCGTCCCTTCTCCCGGTAGCCACGCAAGGTTGCAATGGTTCCCCGCTCCAGCAGAGCTTGCAAGTGCGGGATGTCTTCGGGCACACGACGGAACCGCTTGGTATTGTAGGGCAGACCCAGACTGGCAAAGTGTGGAATTACCGAATCAGGATCACCCACAATGAAGGGTGCTTCTGTACCTGATGCCCAGGTACGCACCATGTCACGGGTCTTGCCTTTCTTGGGCACACCGTACACCAGGATCTTGATCGCCAGCTGTGATAACAATGCTTCGTTCATGGTCTACTGCTTATGCCAGTCTGGTGGGAGTGGCATTGTATCGGTTTTGACAATCAGGACATGCTTAGCAATATCCACAACATGCCTGCAATAGTGATCGTATTCCAGCTGTGTTCCTGCGGACAATACACCATCCAGTCGAGGGAGAACGACAATTCCGCCTCCCCGCTCAATCACCAGATCCAGCAGGGCCAGACTGGCTTGCTGGCCTCGGAGCCGTTCTGCTACAATGCCATCATCCCCAAACCCACCGGCTGCAATGGTTGCATGAGGACAGACAACCGTATGCCCAGCCTGAATCAACCGCCGATGCCAGAGCATTGCGCGTTGCACATTCGCTGCTTCCGTTTGTCGTCCACCCTGCCAGTCATAGGCAGCATAGGGGCCAGCCAGATAGACACAGCGCATTAATAGACTCCTGTGGCAGTCCCAAAGACCAGTGCTACGCCCAAAGCTGACCACCGCTTTGTCTCTTCCAACAACACCAGATCATTGGGTGTGATCCCATCAATGACAAGGAGAAGACGTGGCGGCGGTTTTTTCTTATCGGGATGATGCAGAAAGGCGATCAAGCTCTCAGTGGTAGGTCGGGCCTGCCAGGGTGACGAAAGCGGGTAGCAGACATCGGCATAGAGATCCATCAGCTGCCGCGCCGTCACCCCTGCTGTACCAAAGAACGGACGCAAGCGATCCAGTGGGATGTAGTGCCCCATGTACAGTGCAACATCATCTTCACGCGTATGCACGCCACGATTGAATCGCCCTACCAATTCCTGCAATGCCGTGGCCCGCAAGGCTACCGCAGGCTGATTGAACGACAGCTCAATTGGTTTCTCCCTTGGATACAATACGCGCTCCACCAGCATACGCTCAATCACTTCCATGTCATGCACATGCCCAATCCAGGTCTGCACATCCGTCAAGAGATCATAGTCCAGGGAAGCAGCACACCATAATTCCATTAAGTGTTGCTGAAGCAGTGCCAGATCAAAGCAGGTGAATGGATCAAAGACTGCCTGTTTAGGCGCAGGATTCGACTTGGGCGCCGAATCTGGCACTTCGTTGACAGGTTCACTCACTACAGGCGCGTGTGCTTTCTCCTCCGGCATTCTGACTCCATTGAATGCCCCTGCTATAGCGATCTGCTATGATCCTGTCACCTATTCCATGAGGATCAGATGGTACGTGATGGCGACCTCTACCACATCTGCTACAAAGACAATGAGGGGCGCATCTATCGCAGTGTTGATCCCTATGAAGCACGCTACGCCGCATTCTGGGCGAAGCACTACCAGCAGCTCTATGGGCCTGATCGCGGCTGGACAGAAGACGTAGCAGGACGTGCAGTAGCCATCTCTAAGGCAGCATATAGGGATAAGCAAGCTTGAGCCTGCGCGATCTGTGGAGGTGTTGCATCCAGCAGTCTGATATTGCGATGTCGCAAATAGCGTGCAATCCAGTCCTGCACAATCTGGTGTTCTTCTCGCGTTAATGCAGCAATTCGCTCCAGGGTGAAGGAAGGCAACACGAATTGAATCATGGCCTCAATGTCTTTCAATATGGCCTGCTGCTCTGCTTCGCGTTGCGCTCGCTGAGCTTGCTCTTCCTTTGCCTGCTGCTCCAAACGCCACGCACGAAAGCGCTCCAGCTTTTCTTCACGTCGCCTGTCAATTGCATACCGATCCCAACTGCCCTGAAGTAGAAAGAAGTCCAGTGCAGCATAGACATCTGCGATTTCTTCCTCAATCGGCTGCTTCAGATTCTCCCCCGTGAAGTAGTCCAGAGAGCCACACACCTCCCACTTAGCCAGCACCGTAATCAGCTCAGCAGCTTCTTCTTTAATCTTAGCGGCACCCGGCCCGATGTCCGAGGCAAATTGAAAGGGCTTGCTCATCTTGTTTGTCTCTGTTGTTGTTCCTGTTGACGCTGCCCACGATCACGATCCAGCTGAAGACCCACTTGATTCAGACCCGCAAGTACCTCATGCAACGTGTCCGTAATCATAGGTGTGGTCTGCATCACCTGCCTTGCTACTGCTTGTATCCGCATTGCATCTGTTGTCTCTCTAAGTTCAGGCATATCCGTTGTAAAGGGGAGCGTAACACCCACCCACTGTTGTCGAATGGGTAACGCCCATTGCATACAGGAGGGACGCTGCCGCACCACAAACACGGACACGCCCCAGGCAAACGTGGATTCTGGATTCAGTGCCTCAATCTGTTTTTTAGCCTCACGCCAATCTGCACACACCTCCATACGAGGAGCAGGAAACAGTACCCAGTACACAGAGGGATTCTGAATCGGCACCAAGTAGTGCTGACCATCGGGTGTCAGGTACGCATGGCCAAACAATTCAATCCGCCAGGACGATCCGCGTGCAACATGATCCCCCGGACGGCGTAACTCTTTCTGTTTTTTCACCAGCTCCCGCCGCAGCTCAGCGCTGATTGTTTTCTCAATCTTACTGGTTTTCTCCCCGATAAACACTTGACGGGTCTGCAACAGCCACCTCCAGCTGGCTAAGAGATCATTTGCAATGCCTACATCGGCCCGTGTCAGGGATTGAATATCTTTGGTGCGAATGATCATGGTGTTCCTTTCAGGGGCTCGCTGAGTGAATCCACCAACCCTCTTGCAATGTCCCGCCGATGCCGAAGCTTCTCGATCAAGTCCTGCTTCCACATACGCACACGGTAGGTGTTTTCTTCTGTCAGCGTCAAGCTGGCTGGGACAGGATGGTTGACTACACATTCCAGAAGCTGCTGGCAGTCATCAGCGGTCAGATCCTGATAGTTCTGTGTACTAAGGTCAAAGACTGTGCAGACTGCCTGGAATGCAGAGGTGATCACAGCATAATACTGCTGCTTCACTTCCTGCATGATCTGTGTCTCACGCGCCTGCTGTAATCTCATGCGTTCTGCATACAAACGGTGGTATTCTTCACTGCGCCATGCGTCTATCGTATGAAAGTCAATGGCATTCCAAGAGCAGACTTGCTGTATGGTTGCCGTTAACAGCGCAATGTCACGCTGAAGTTCTTCAGGTACAGCGTGCAGCGTCGGATCACTCATGATCCGTAGCAGTGAGGCTTGCATCTGCTGTGTACGCTCAAACAGTGTGTATAGTCCAGGTAACCCAGTTGCATCGGCATCAAGTGCATAGCGTTTTGCTGGCTCTATCATTTTTTCTCCTTTAAGTCTTCCATCCCAGCATGAGCTTGGTGAATGAACCACAAACTCTGCTCCCGAATGTCGGGCAAGGCTTCTAAGCGCCAGCGCATTTCAAGCCGTCTACCCCCTGTCTCTCCTGTGTATGCGGGAAAACATTCCAGCCCAATTCGATAGTGGGGGTCGCGTTTATCCCCGTAGCGAAGTGTGTTGCACAATGCCTTTCCACACAGACGCTTAGGCATATGGCGTACCTGCCAACCAATCACTTCCTTTGCATGTACCTTCCAGACAACCAGGATGCTGCTCGATCCTGTGATCCAGAAGCCATAGAAACTATGCGCGGGGTCTTTGTCCAGCCAGAAGCCATCACGATTCACAGGCGCGACAAAGTAGCGCAGCCTGAATCCGTGCAGCACTTCAGGAATTGCATTCTGCTTCTGTTTGCAGAGCCACTGCCATAATTCAGACGCTGCATGTTCCGCTTCAATTGCAACCTTCAACACCTCGGCGCGGAGCGCACTGTGCAAATCATCATTTCCCACTAACCACTGCATTCTGCCCTCCAGTCCTGCTTTACTGCTTCCTGCTCCACCCCGACTAAGCCCCCTTCCAGATCCGAATAGGCACCTGTTGCCCCTGTTGCTTCCAGACTGAGCACCCGCCCTTCCCAGTGTCCACCTGCAAGGGGCCCCCACACAATCCCCCGACCTTCTTGCCAGTACCGCTTCCAGATGATGCGCGGCTCCACCTTTAAGGCTTCTGGCACCTTGTCAAGCAGCCATGTAATTGATTCTGCTGCACTTTTTCCGTTAAAGTGTGTCCCATCCAGCATCCCGTTAAAGGGCGCTGTGATGGCGATAAAGCCCCGGTTACCAGGAAGCTGCAAGTAGACATGCAGACTCCAGTGAAAGAGCGGTGTTGCATTCTGAATCTGAAATTTATCCAGACTCGGATATAAGGCGTGAAGTCGCCACTGTGCCGCTGATTCCAATGCACGCAAGAACGTGGTGTCTTCTTTCTTAAACTCCCGCCGCTCTACCCGACACCAGTGGCTATAGGAAAACGCATAGAGATGCTGAAGCTGCAAGAGGACATCGGAATGCTCTATGCTGAGCCCATTGATCTGTTCAATTGGAAAATTACGCATTCAGCCCCCTTTCTGCTCAACACAGGCTGTGTCAGGCAGCAACCGTTTAAAGATGGCGGTGTAGAAGGGTTGTATCTCCGCACGCTGGCCCGGTTCACGATACACCCCATTTGGATCAATGCAGACCGTCACCAATTCCCACTCCTCTTCACCTAGCTTACAATACGCATCTACATCCATCACTTTGAAGGATTCAACGGTCGTATAGTCCCATTTTGGCATTCAGTCCTCCTGTGTCCACTGCCGCGTCGTGGCTTGCAGACAGATATGGGTAATGGCAGCCTGAAGATCCCTCAATGGTGCGAAGTGCGTTTCCTCTCCTGCTGTATCCCGCAGAACCGTGCGCCACCCAGCGGCTGTACCAAGGATGCTGACTGAGCCCTGCTTATACTTACTGATAAATGCAAGGGTTGTCTCAGCTCTGAGCGCAATATGTTGCTCCAGCAAGTAAGCACGCATTCCTACTACTGAATCTTCATGCCGAAATTGCTTATCACAGATCACGTCGCATTTTTCTAAGTCCACATTGACAAGTCCTGTGTGGGGTGGCACCAGAGCGGCACACATCCAGGTGATCCAGTGACTTGGCGCTTTCCACTTCGCGCCAGTCTCCCCAATACGTGCTTTTGCCGTCAGCTTAATCAATGAGATGTGCTGTCGATCTTGCTCAGAGACAGGAAGCCCTTGCACAGCCCGCATATGCGTCAGTAGGGTTTCATAGCCTGCATAGAGCTGCCAGAGAATGAGGGGATGTGTCAGGTCGTTGACATCATGGAGCTTGAGCATTACCAGCTCTCCGGGGCCGAGGCTGCGGCTCTGGTAGCTACTGAAGCACACCACTGCTGAGCTTGCCGTTTCAGCTCAGCATAGGGTGTTGCTACCTGCACGCAAGCAGAAGGGGCATCTGACCTGCTTTGCGTCCACAATTCGGCACCGTACAGAGGGTCTTCATACTCCCCGATCACAGTCCTTGCCCACCGCCGCACGTTCGATAGCCGTTCAGGCAATTCCTCCGCAGACAATACATGCGTTTCCCCACTGGAAAAGCAATCAGAATACACACCATTCTGTCTGGAGAGACTGTCATAGCGTCCGTCTTCCGTCGTATCCAGCCATGCCAGAAAGCCAACGGCCTTTTTATACCGACTTTCCAGCTTGTTCAGTGGTAGCTTTACTGTAACAGCCCACATCGGAATGATCGCTTCGGTTCCGTCAGGATAGGTGACAAAGTACATTTATGCCTTCCTTTTTGCTGTCTTTGGGTTGTATCGACGTAGCCCGATGATCACATCGTTAGCTGTTCCCAGTGGTGAGGGAGCTTCATACGCAAGCAGAGTCTTTAAAACGTCTGTAAGTGGTGTTGTGTTATCATGTGCCAGGGCATGAAACGTGGCATTATCAAGTGCAGCCGCAGGAATAGGCTCAGTGCTGATTCCCACCAGCACAACGGTATAGCGATAGATACCGTCTTTCCGCTGGGCTGCGCCTGTGTGATCCCAGATCACACCCTTAAAGGCTTCCACTATGCACCTCCAGCGGGACGATTGCGGGCTTCTTCCGACTGGTACAATTCAAACACCTCCAGGAAATACGCAGCATGGTTGATTTCATGCAACCATTGTGGGAGTGCGCGTTCAGATAGGAATTTCAAATAGTAGCGAAGGACAAAGCCTTGCAGCACCCGCAATACCTGTCGAGCCCGCCGTTGCTCGTCTGTATCTGCATAGCAATTACGTGTCAGCTTTAACAGAAGAACACGCACGGCTTCTGACGCTGTGTTCCCCTGACTGAGTAAGAGAACAAATTCGTCAGCGGCCTTCCGCACCCCAATGCAGGCTAAGGGCCCCTCCATCATGTTTAGCAGCTGCATAAAGCTGGAATTCGGATCGAGACTCCACTGAAGCGATACCGTATTCAGATCCGCTGGTGCCAGGGCCTGCACTTCCTCTCCCCAAGCAAAGTAGGCAGCACAGAAGGGATAGTTAAGAAAGGCAATCTGCTGCTTCTCCAACCAGACGGTGATCCAGCGTTGGAAGTCCTCAACTGAATGCGCGGCCAGAAAAGCAGGCCATGCAGCCGTCGCCCGCGCTTCTCTCTTTTTTGCTGTAAACACAAAGTTAATCAGCGCTCGTTGGTCAGCTAAGATAGAAGGGTACAATGTCCCCACGCACTGAGCAGCTAATTGTCCTTTCTCTTCCCAGAGGGCTTGCAATTCCTCTTCGGTTTTCAACCAGAGTGTAGCATCATTCATATCGGCATACATGCTAATCTCCGAATTCTGCTTTGATAAAAGGGACTTTATTCCCTGCGGTTACCGTAGGTTCGACAGCAGATGTCAACCGTCCATCTGAATAGCACACAGGACGACCATAGAACTTCTCTGCCTGCAATCGCAGCTCGTCAAAAGAAAGCGGCACGATGATACGTTCTTTGCGCTTGGGAAGCCAGACCCCGCAACTACCGCCTTCCCGTTGCTCAACAATTGCATGTTCAATCGGGATCATATACGCCACGCCATCTACATGATAGAAAAACATGAGTATCAGTCCTTCAACCACTGTTTCCAGCGTTGTAGCTCATCAGAAGTCATACGGGATTCCCATGCGTGCTCACGCTCAGCACGTCCACGCCAGTAGATTTCATCATTATCCCCCCTTGCTTTCCCCTGCGCTACTGCTGCTTCTTCTCGCGCTTCCAATTCCTCCCTATCCCGCGTAGGGGAATAGTCCTTTGCACTACGCCGATACCGCCCAATTTCAATGTGTGGGAGATGTATACACTGTTTACCCATTTCAGCCTCCAGATAGCAATCCTACCTGATTCCCCCATGCGTCCCAACCAACCGGTTTGTGCCGACAGAACAATTCGATTCGGGGAAGATCCCCATGCAGCTGCACGATTCGATCCCGAAACAGCGTTGGCTTCTCAGAATGAGCCCCGCGTGGGGCTTTCTCTGGAATACCCCCCTCGCCATCCCAGATCACCTGTCCCATTGCTTCATCCAGAATGGGGAGTGGTCGTCCTGTCAGTTGTGTGGAGCCCACCAACAGCAATTCAGTGGTCTGCTTAGTGAAGCTGGCTCGCACCCCTTGCCCGTGAATGATCTTCCCTGATTTCGTACACTTCACCCAGTTAAAGGCAATCGTGCGATAGTAGATGCCCCACTGCTGCATACACCAGATAGCCTCAGCCAGCTTGGGGCCGGTCGCCCAGCTGTAGACTGCATTCTGAGGAAGCAATAAGGAACGAATCGGAAGGGCTGCGATGTCCTTCAAGGGCATACAGGTGTAGTGTTTCCCTGCTGCTTGATCCTTCTGAGCATCCCCATAGTAGAGCCAGGGACAGTCCAGGTAGACAATGGAATACCGTTTAGTGGGAAACAGCAGCATTCTTGATCCGATAACGGACATAAACATCGTTGACAAAGAGTGCCTGCCAACAGGGAGAGAAAGCTCCCCGTGTCCTGTCTGCTTCGATACCTCTTAGCTCAGCGTCATGTACAAGGTGATCAAATTCAGCTTTTGTCACAGGCTTTTTCTTCATAGAGGTGTAGGCACGTCCGCAAGATAGCGTTTGTCAAAGAATCCATGTGTAAGATGATAAACCTGTCCTGTAGGGAGCTGTACGTGCAGCCCCTGACGATCCCAATCCACTACGCGCACAACTGTATGCTCAGGGATAATCGGGTAAGGAATCACAGGTGCAGGCGTCAAGCTTGTCCAGCCAGGAGGTGTCATTGTGTATTCACCGACTACATGCAATTGCGCGTCCACCCGTGACGCAGCCCACCCCTTCCAGCTTACTTCCGTGTCCTGGATTGTTTTCACTAGCGCGGTAACGTCTTGCTTAAGGTAGTACAAAGCATCTGCCTGAGTAATTCCTTCACCATGCAGTCCCTCTGGCAAGCGGAGTAATGCCTGGGGGCACGCAATCTTATCAGGTGCCCACCGATTGAGAAAGATGAGCTGCACCAACCAGTCTTGCGGAAAGAAGTTTAACCGTGCGGCGATTCGCACAGGTTGATTCAAAAAGGGTTGAAGGGGCAGTGCAATCGCGCGCAGACGCTTCTCCAATGCGTTTGCATCTAAATCAGAACGCGACATTGGCCCGCACCCGCCGAAGCTGTTCCTGCACCAGCTGTGCAATCAGCTCTTCCAGCTGAGCACGAATGAGCACGGCATCCGTTTCTGTCGCGGCCAGCTGGTTACGCTGCCGCTTCAGCTGATCAACGACCTCTTGATCGGTCAAGTGGTGCAGCTGACTCTTGATATGCAGGGGGGCCATTCACACCTCTAAGAAAGCGGTCGCCTCGTCAAGACAGTCTGAGCGAGGGTTCTTATGAATTCATAAAAGCACAAGACCAGACACGGCCCTGTGTGCTCTTCGGGTATCGGGAGGCGACCTGGATGCTGTATAGCCAGATGGTGTGCAGGTGGGTAGCAATCCGCTGTCAGCAGGTGTACAACGCCATCACACCTTCACCACCTGATTCGTGCCCAGTGTACAAGAACAGGTATAGACAAATTCCGATCCCTCCAGCTTTGTGAGCCGTGTTTCAGGTAACGTATCGCCAAGCACCATCACACCATGATAGGCACAACAATGCCACGCATGTTCCTTGGGACAAATGCGGAGTGCCCAGAAGGTAGCAAAATACACAGCTGTTTCCCCACACACCGGACAGCGCTCATACTCCTGATCAATAGGCATCAGACAGGCCCATGAATGGCAATCAATTCAGCTTCCTTCACCCGTGATGCAGCTGTACACCCGATGCTATGATTCAGCTCAACGGGCTGGATCTTCCAATTCGTCAAGTACGTGCGCGTAACAGGTGTATCGCGTTCAGACACGATCACCGTTGCCCCACGACTGCAACAGCGCCACAGCAATGATACCAAGGCTTGCAGTCGCTTCTCATTCCAGGGAATTGAGTAGCTGCTGAAGGATGCCGTTGGGGTACGGGGCAGATAAGGTGGATCACAGTAGATCAACGTGTTCGACAGATCCAATTCGGTTGCCATGAACAGCACGCGGAAGGCTTCACGGTGAATCCCTACCCCTTGCAGCTTCCTGCTGGCTTCACGGAGCCCCGCATAATCAATCACGATCCAATTCGGCTGGCCATCGGTCTTCAGTCCATAGGAGGAGTTGAATGCCCCAGCGGCATTGATCCGAATCAGGCCATTGAAACATGCCTGAGACAGCAGGTAGAAGAGCGCCGGGTGCTGCGTTTCATTCAACCAGGAACGCAATTGGTAGAATTCCGCTTCGCTGACACAATCCCGATCTCCCCACCAGGACTGAAAGCACGCGATCAGCTGCTCACACTGCTGTTGCACCGTGGCATAGAACCGGCGTGCGAAGGGATTGGCCTCAGCGATGTCACAGGCGACACCTGTTGTGTCCAGCCCGAAGAACACAGCCCCACCACCAAAGAAGGGTTCAATGTAGCGACGCTGCGGTTTCTTCTGCCATGCCTGCACGCAGGGAAGCTCCCAGAGAACTGGAAGCAGCTTTCGTTTTCCACCGGGCCACTTGAGGATGGGATTCATGTTGTTGCCTGGAATGGAATGTTCAAATTGCAGTAGCGCCATTCTAAGTAGACTTCAATGTGTAAACGCGCTGTCATTACACAGCCTTAGTCCGGGTGCGCTCCAGTGCCTTTGTTACACTGGTGACAATCATCGGTTGCGTCGCATCTACCAATTTGCGATCTGCCTCGGTGGTCAACCCTACCCACCGTGTCAGTAATTGTTGCGCCACCTGTTGCAGTTCCACCCGACGCTGCAATTGTTGAATGCTTTCATGCAACCATAACCCGACATCCAGCCACCGAAAAATCAAGGCTGTGGCACACCGTAGGGTCTGATTCTCTGGGGGTGTGAACCAGGAAGACAATTCCTTTACGACAGAAGGAGCGAGGGTGCCATCGACCGAACGAAGCACCGCCATGCTGGGATCAACACCTGTCTTTGCATGAACCACTGCCGTCCGAATGGCGTAGCGAATGGCTTTATCCCACTGCTGCCGTGCATCTTGATCCAGCTTGATCAGCTCAGTGAGGGGCACTTCACTATGCGGCACAAACACCTGCACGGTACTGTGTACCTCCAGTGCCCATAGCTCCTGAGCCTGCCCTAACAACACTGCGCGTGCATAGTGCTGTTCTACCTCCTCTTCCCACCGAGGCGCCGAGATGAAGATCGTGCGCTCGCCTGCGGGCTGACGTACCTTAAATCGCAGTGCATGATCCAATTCACTTCCTGCTGAATTTCGTGCGGGCATCACTCCCCCGTTGCAATACTGGGCTGTGGCCCACGACGTTCATAATGACTGGCGGCACTCTGCCCATGCACGCACAGATTCCACCCTGGGCACAGCTCCCCCGTGATGGTCTTGCAGTGCGATTCACTCATGGCCCGTGGCCAGTTCCACGGATCACTGAAATTATCCTCAGCCCACTTCACCATGAGCTTCTTCTGATACACCCAATCCCAGAACCGGGTATTGGCAAAGATGTCATTGGCCATGTTGTGCTGATCATGCTTGTAAGCACCGTCTTTCGTCGGCACCAGACACAACCGATTCAGCACCACTCCGCCGAAGTGCTTTCCATAGCGGGTACGCCCAAAGGTTTCCAGACCGAGAAATTGGAAATGGAACCGATACCGCGCCGGAGCCTGCTTCTCCATTCGATAGCAGCTCTTGTGATCCCACAGATAGTAATTCCCCCGATATTGCGTGATCAGATCCGCTCGCTGCGTGTAGGGCACGGAACCCCACGGCATTGTGACATGCCCTGTCAGCA
>SXGU01390864.1_pt1 | contig 38975 bp, 33 predicted proteins | sample 3174531 | NCBI WGS metagenome assembly SXGU01 (sample SAMN11356863, study PRJNA531348) | freshwater metagenome | isolation source: freshwater sample F1-140 | place: China: Fuxian Lake, Yuxi | collected 2017-12-25 | reverse complement strand
TGTGGACGGGCACCGTCATCACCGGCCTCGGCCTTCCTCACTGACGCCGCGCATGCCCCGGCCTGACGACTCCGAGAACGAACCCGACCCGCTCGCGCTGGGTCAGAGTGCTGCGTCGCAACTTGGCGGCGAGTGGCAGGTGGACGCCTTTGAAGAAACGGAGAGGGCAGAAGAGAGAGGAGAAAGAGAGGAAGAGAAAAGCAATCGAGCGGCTTCTTCGCCCGCACTTTCCCCTGATCGCAGCGAACTTCCACCCTCGCCGGAACAACTCGTGGAAGCGATGCTATTCGTGGGCGGGCACCCGCTCACGGCCACGGTCGCGTCCACCGCGGTCCGCGGGCTGACAGCGGAGCGCTTCCACGAAGCCATCACCAGCCTCAACAAACGATACTGCGATCAGCGCCGGCCCTACACGATAGAATCGCGCGACGATGGGTTCGTGCTGGCCGTGCGCCCAGCGTACCGGAACCTGCGCGAGCGTCTGTTCTCCGGCCCGCGAGAGACGCGGCTCAGCCAGCCGGCGCTCGACGTGCTGTCGGTGATCGCGTACCGGCAGCCGGTCGGCAAGGTGGAAGTGGACGCGGTCCGCGGAACCGACTCCGGCCCAACGCTCCGACAGTTGGTTCGGCTCGGCCTCGTCACGGTTCAGCACCGCGCCGAAGCCGCGGTTCGCGAAGTACGATACGGCACCACGCCGCGATTCCTTCAGGTGTTCGGCCTCATTTCGCTCGACGAGTTGCCACGCCTCGGCGACGCGCAGCAGGTCTGAAAGGGACAGCATGCGCGCGAAGGTGAAATTGCGGTCGTGGATCTGGCCGCCACCACCGGCCGCGCGCCGGCTATGGGTGACCATTCTCCTCGCGTCGGTGTACTCGCTCGCGGTGTACGCGTTCGGGCGCGGAGTGCTCGGGGAACTGCCGCCGTGGTCGTCCGAGTTCGGCCTGGTGAACGGTATCGTCCTCGGCGTCCTGGTCGGCATCCGTACGCGGGCCGCATTCGACCGCTGGTTCGACGGCCAGAAACTCTGGACGGAGGTGAGCGTTCACAGCCGCAACCTCGCGCTGAAGGTGGCGCACCTGATCCGTTGCGACGCGGCCGACCGACACCGCGCCGCGACTCTGATCGAAGGGTTCGCGGTCGCGCTGATGAACCGGCTTCGCGGCGACAACCCGCTTGCGGCCGTACCGGGGTTCGAGACCGACGCGGCGACACCGAAGCACGTCCCCGCCTTTCTCGTGGGCCAATTGCACTCGCTCGGCGCCCGGTGGTTCAGCGAGGGAAAACTCGATCTGCCGGGGCTGTGGGCGTGGGAGGCGAACGTCCGCGCGTTGATGGACGCGGCCGGGCATTGCGAGCGCGTGGCGCAGACACCGGTCCCGGCATCGTTTCACGCGCTGCTGCGTCATGGGTTGATGCTAAGTCTCGTGCTCGCGCCGTGGCACCTGATCCACGCGCTCGGGCTGTGGGCGCTACCGGTCCAGGCGATCATCATCTACTTCCTGTTCGGCATCGAGTTGACCGCGGAGGAGATCGAGAACCCGTTCGGGAACGACGCCGATGACCTGCCACTTCAAACCTACTGCGATACCGTCGGACGCGACGTGGCCGAGATCCTCGCGAGCGCGGACACGCCGCCCACACAGGGAGCGCCCGCGTCCAGCGCAGCGGTCGGCGGCGCGGTGCCAACGGTGACCGACACCGCGGACTGACCGCGTTCATTTCGCCTTCTCCGCGAACACGACCTTCTTCGCGTCGCGGTCGATGCCGACCAGCCCGCCGCCCTTCGGGTCAGTCGCGATCCCCTGCCCCGGAAACGGACACTCCAGAGCTTCCACGAGTTCCAGTTCTTTGCCATCCTTCGGTAGCTTCACGCGGTACAGCACCTTGTAGTGATGGTGGCTCACGAGCAGCGTGTTGCCGTCCCACACGCCGCCGGAAGCGCTCATCTTGTCCCAGTCATCCACCACCGCTTTCGGGAACGTCCAGCGCTGCACTTCCTTGAAGTCGTCCGCGAACTTGATGAGCATCGTCTTCGCGTTGTCGGCCCCGTAATGCGCGAAGCAGCACCACCAGTTCTTGCCATCGTGAACGTTCCACACGAGGCTCCCGGGCGGGTCTTTGAAGTCGTGGAACACGGTGAGCTTGTTCGTTTCCGGGTCGTAAACGCGAATCTCACTCGTCTCCGGTTTCTTCGGGTAGTTCGAGTGGGCGCAGTAGACCTTGCCCTTCCACACGAACGCGCTGTTGAGGTGTTCCGCCTTCTCCGCACTTGTCGCGACGAGCTTCCCGGTCGCGCGGTCGTACATCGCGACCTTCGTACTCGACACCGCGAACACGTGCTTCTCCGTCGCGGCGGCGGCCTGCGTCGCGTGTTCGGACTTCTGCCCGTCGCCCACCGACTTGAAGCCCGGTTTGAGAGTCAGTTTCGATTCGCCGGCCGCGACAAAGCCCGTCAAGAGCAGCAGCGCGAACATGGATTGGCTCCGGTAAGTTGGGCTTTTTGTTGAAGGCGGGTGACGGTATCACTCGCGACCCCGGCAGGAACGGATTCCTGCCGTTCGCACGGAAGCGAATTGTATGCGCAAGGCAGCGATTTGGGCCGGAGTGCCCGCAGTGGTCGGGGTTCTGGGCGTGGGCCTGTGGTTCACGCTCGTCCCTGGCCGCAGCGGGGCCGGGTGAACCCCCGTGGGCTGTCCGGCCCCGTTCGGCGGTTCGCCGAACTTCGACCCTTACGGCTTCGGCGCACCCGCGCCGCAACCATACTACGCTCCGCAACCGCAGCGCCAGCAACCAGTGAAGCCAACCCCCGCTAAGCCGCAAGCGGCAGCGCCGGTCGTCGTACCGACACCGGAGCAACTTGGCATTCACCTGCCCGACGCGCCGGTCATTGTGCCTTCGCCCAAAGAGTTGGGCATTGATTTGGATTGATGCGACGTCGAAGAAGAACGGTAAGCCGCTGGCGCGCTCGCCTGCGGCTTGCGGCTAACAGTCTGGTTTGCTTTTCGCTCACTTCACCAACTCAAGCACGCCCCACAACGACGGATCCTCACCAAAGGGAAAGTCCCACCCCACGCTCAGGAACTGGTCGCCGACCTCCTGGTCGCGAACACAGTAGTACACCCCGAGGCGCGGGTGTTCGGCCGGGTCGAAGCCGTTGAGCGCCGCGGCCGGCAGAAACGCTTCGAGCCGGTAACCGCCCTTGATGCGATGTGCGCGGAATAGCACGTCCGCGAGGCTCGCCATCGGCGCGTCTTGCAACGCGCGGTTGATCTTCGCTTGCGTGAGAAAAGGTTCGTCCTTGTCGGTTCCGCCGCCTGTTGGGAAGAACGCGAACTGGTGACAATACCGGCTTCCGCGGTGACTCGCTCGGGCGTCGCGCGTGTCGATCCACAACCGCAAACCGTCGGACGCGCTCGGCTTGTCGGAATCGCCCACCGCGAGCTGCGACTTGCCTTTCACTTCGACTTGCACGGCCAATCCGAAGTCGTTCCACGCGAGCCGCACGTCCGCGAAGTTCTCCTTCTCGTCAAGCGCCGCGAAGTTGTCGAGCCTCGCGCTTTCGGGAAGCTCGACGAGGTGTTCGTCCTCGTCGGTATCGCGCGGCGCGTCCTTCACGAACGGGCACGGGTGACTGACACGAACGAGGAACCGGTTCGGCACGATCGGCGGCATGGAGTGATTCCTTCCCTCACGAACAGGCAAGACGGTCGCCCTGAACGCTTCTCCTTCAATCCCCGTGCGGATGGACAGGCACCGTGACCGGCGGGTTCAGCAGGCTTCGCGCCAGAACCTCTTTCGCCTTGTCGAACTCCGGCTGCCACACGATCTCCGGCGAAGCGGTCTTCATGCAGTCGCGAACCTTCTCCAGCGTGTTCCGCGCCATGTGCGGGCACTTGTTGCACGAACACGTGATTCCGGGCACGCCGAGATACGTGTGCCTCGGATGCCGGCGCTCCAACTCCCACATCATGTTCGCTTCGGTCGCGACCAGGAACTCCGTCGGTTCCGTAAACGTGCCGACGTGCTTAATCATCGCTTCCGTGCCGCCCGCGTAGTCCGCGAGGTCGAGAATGTTCTTCGGGCACTCCGGGTGCGCGATCGTGATTGCCTTCGGGTGTTCACGCTTCTGCTTCAACAGGTCGTGGACGCTGAAGATCTCGTGAACCATGCACGAGCCATCCCAGAGGATCATGTCGCGACCGGTCACTTCGGCCATGTAGCGGCCCAGGTGCTTGTCCGGCACGAAGAGGATTTCGTACCCTTGCGGCACCTTGTTCCGCACCACGTCCTCCGCGTTGCCGCTCGTCACCACCCAGTCGCTAAGCGCCTTCACTTTCGCGCTGCTGTTGATGTAACACACCGTCTGGAACTTGCGGCCATTTTCGCGGAGCCGCTCTTGATAGCGTTCGAGTTTGTCCGCGGGGCACGCGTCCACGAGGCTGCACCCGGCTTGCAGGTCCGGCAGCAGCACGCGCTTCGACGGGTTCAGCATCTTCGCGGTCTCAGCCATGAACAGCACGCCGCAGAACACGATGACGGGTGAGTCCACCTTCGTGGCTTCACGCGCGAGTTTGAGGCTGTCGCCGGTCACGTCGGCGAGCGCCTGGATTTCGCCCTCCTGGTAGTAGTGGGCCAGGATCGTGGCGCCGAGTTGCTTCTTGAGGTCGAGGATTTCAGCAGAGATGTCATCCAAAACAGCCGGCATCTGAGGCTCCTTGTTTTTACTGTGGCGGAGGGCCAACCCACGTAACGCAACTGCATATACCTCCATGATACGCCCGCCTCACTCAAAAACGGCGGGAAAACGACGGCCATGCCGGGTAAGATGCGCAACACACCCGCGACCCGACCCGGAGCTTGCGCCAATGCCCGCCGCAACCAAATACGACCTGATTGTGATCGGCGCTGGACCAGGCGGGGTCGCCGCCGCCGCCACCGCGGCGCTGCTCGGCAAACGCGTCGCCATCGTCGAACGACAGACCGTCGTCGGCGGCGCGGCCGTCAACACCGGCACCATCCCCAGCAAAACGCTGCGAGAGGTCGCGCTCGCCATCGCCGGTGTGAAGGCCCGCGCGCTTATCGGCGTGGACGTGTCCGTTCGGCGCGAGGCCAAGATCGAAGACCTCGTGCGCCACGAACGTGTGGTCACCGCATCCGAGGCAAACCAGATGCGCACGCTCCTCGACCGGTATGGCGTGGCGGTCCACCAGGGCACCGGCCAATTCCTCGACCCACACACGGTCCGCGTTACACGCCCGAACCCGCCCGGAGGGTTCTTCGACTTGTGCGCCGAGAAGATCGTCATCGCCATCGGCTCGCGTCCGGTCCGCCCGTCCGTGTTCCCGTTCGAGCACTCTCGCGTCCACGACTCCGACGAACTGCTCTATATCACGACCATCCCGCGGTCGCTCGCGGTGATCGGGGCCGGGGTCATCGGCAGCGAGTACGCGTGCATGTTCGCGGTACTGGGCGTGCGAGTTCACCTGATCGACGGGCGCAACGTTCTGCTTCCGTTCCTCGACGTGGACCTGTCGGATACACTCACGCACGCGATGGAACGCCAGGGGATCGTGTTCCACTGGAACGAACAAGTAACCGCGTGCCGGGCGCCGCGCTCGGGCGAAATCGAACTAACACTCACCTCCGGCGAGGAACTCGCGGTCGGGCACTTGCTGGTGTGTGCCGGGCGCACCAGTCACGCGGACCAACTCGAGCCAGAAGTCGCGGGCTTCGGCCTCACGTCGCGCGGCCTCATTCCCGTGGATGAACACTTCCGCACCACCGTCCCGCACATCTACGCGGTCGGCGACGTGATCGGGTTCCCGGCGCTGGCGAGTACCAGTTCCGAACAAGGCCGGGTCGCGGCGTGCCACGCGTTCGGATCGCACGCGAAGGAGTCGCTCGCGCAGTTCCTCCCCGCGGGCATCTACACGATCCCCGAAGTCAGTTCGGTCGGGTTAACGGAACAACAGGCGCGCGAGAAGGGGATCCCGGTCGTGGTCGGCCGCGCCGACTACAATCAGAACCCGCGCGGCAAGATCATCGGGGACAAGACCGGGTTCCTGAAACTCGTCTTCGAGCGCGACGAGTTGAAGTTGCTCGGCGTCCACGTGATCGGAGAACAGGCCACGGAGTTGATTCACGTGGGCCTGACTGTGATGATGACCGGAGGAGGCGCAAACCTCTTCCTGTCCACGTGCTTCAACTATCCGACACTCGGCGATCTGTATAAGTTGGCTACGCACGACGCGATCCTGAAGCGGTCCGAACTGCTCGACAACGCGAAGACCACGCTGAGCCGGTGGTGACGGCGCACGAAAGGATACCCACACGTGACCGACGACGCCCGCGAAGAAGCAGAACGGTTCCGTTGGATCCAGAGCGAGAAGGCGGGCCACGACCTGGGCGAGGAGGCCATCCGGCAATGGGTGAGTCGTCACTGGCCCGCGTTCGTCAGCGGGCGCGCGATCGAACACCTGAGCGGTCAGCGGTTCTGGCTCGAGATGCCGCGTGCGGAATTCGGCGTGCTTGTGCGTGAGTTCCCGAACCAGCAGGAACTCGTGCGCGAGATCGTGACCCGGTTGACGGCTGGGGCCGATAATCTGACCATTCTCCAGTGGGCAACGGACAACATCGTGCCCATGAACGAGGTGCGCAACATCCTCCAGCGAATCGACATCAATGGACTTCGAGACCGCTTCCCACCGCCGGACGACGCCGACCCGGCACACGTCGTCCACGGCTAACGCTCCGTGTTGTACGGCAACGTACTCCGGCACCTGACGATCACGCTCGACGGCACCCCGCTGCCGCACGCGGAGTATGGTTCCGTGCGGATCGCGATCGTCGATCCCCCACGTTCGCTCTCACCTTCGCCTTGACTCAATCCCCGAAGCCGCCTATGTCCGCCGAACGCGTCCCGGTTCACGTAAGCGTGTTGCCGGGGGAAACACTCGCCTTGCTCGACCCGAAAGTGGGCGAGACGTGGGTCGATTGCACCGTCGGCGGCGGCGGGCACACGCGAATGCTCGCGGAGCGCGTCGGCCCGACCGGGCGCGTGATCGGGCTAGATCAGGACCCGACCATGCTTGCGCTGGCGCGCCAGCGCGTTGAAGGTCTCCCGGTCGAACTGGTTCACGCGAACTTCGACCAACTGAGTGAAGTGCTGACAATCCGCGGCATCGACCGCGTTGACGGCGTGTTCGCGGACCTGGGATTCAGTTCGGACCAGATGAGCGAGAAGGCCCGCGGGCTGAGCTTCCGCGACGACGGCCCGCTCGACATGAGACTGGACCCAACCACGGGCGCGACGGCCGCGGACCTGGTGAACACGATGAGCGAGGCCGGACTCGCGGACGTGTTCTGGGAGTTCGGTGAGGAGCGTCACAGCCGAAAGGTGGCGCAGCGGATTGTGAAACGCCGTTCGGAGAAACCGTTTGCGACCACTGCGGATTTCGCGAGCGTCGTACGGAGTTGCGTGCCGCGATCGGGCAACATCGACCCCGCGACGCGCGTGTTTCAGGCGCTGCGAATCGCAGTGAACGACGAACTTGGTGCCCTCGACCGCCTGCTCGCGACGCTGCCGCGAGCACTGAAACCGGGTGGCCGGGCGGGGATCATCAGTTTCCACTCACTGGAAGACCGGCGAGTGAAGCAGGCGTTTCGCGCCGCGGGACTGTGGCAACCGGTGACAAAGAAGCCCGTAGAAGCGGGCGACGAAGAAACGGCCCGCAACCCGCGCGCACGGAGCGCCAAGTTGCGAGTCGCGACCCGACAGATTTAAGGCAGCGGTAACGGGGGCGTAAGCCCTCCGCTCGCCACACACGAGAGGTCACGAATGACCGAACCCATCGCCGTTGACGTGCCGGCCAAGCCGTCGTTTTCCCGTTCCGGGCCAGGTCTCGTCCCGGGGCTTCTACCGGTGCCGGTACTCGCACCAACACCCGCGCCGAAAGTCGAGGCCGCGCCCAAGCCGGCGCCCGCCGTTGCCGCAGTCGCGCCCACAGCAGCGGGAGTGCCGCCGATCGCGCCCGCAACCGGCCGATTGCTCTCGCGCTTCACCAAGAAACAACTCACCGCAGGCCTGGCCACGCTCAGCTTGTTCGCAGGCATCGGCACGGTCCGTATGATGTTCCCCGCGAAGGACGATCCGAAGACCTCTGCGCCCGTCACGGCCGCAGTTGATGACAAGGTGAAGCTCAACCCACCGCTCGCGGCGCCGATCAACCCACCCGCGCTGCAAGTGGAACCGCCGACATTCGCGCCGATTTCCACGCTGCCGCCTGTACCGACGGTTCCGGTCACGCCCGTTGGTGCCCCGCCCGCGGCGAAGATCACCGGTTTCGCGCCGGTTTTGCCCCCGGCGATTCCCGATTTCAGTGTTCCGCCTCCAACCGGCATCGTGCCCATCGGCGGCAATGAGTTCCCCAAAGTGCCGGCCGCGCCGGTGCCGGGAGGCGGAATCTCGCCGCTGCCCGCGGTTCCCGCCACGCCGCTCCCACCGCTGCCCGGCGCGCCAACGCCACCGTTCGGCGGTGGCTTGCCCGGCGTTCCGCCGCCATCGGCCGACCTCATCCCGAAACCGCCCCTGGGTGGGGCGACGCCCGTCTTACCCGCGAACCCGTTCCCACCACTCCCCGGCGGAAGCGGTGTGCCGCCTGTAGCGCCCGATCTCACACCGAAGTTGCCAGCGCTGCCGGACGCGAAGCCGCCGGCCACTGTCGCACCGGACCCGTTCCCGATTGGTGCTGGACCAAAGACGGATGTGAAGCTCCCGCCACCACCAGACTTCACCCCGCCCGCGCTCGGAACGCCGACCGGGTTCACGAAGCCCGCGGGAACGTCGGAAGTGAAACCGGTCGTGCCTGAGTTCGCCCCACGGACAACGTTCGACGTGGATGTGTACGACCCGCGAGCAAACGACACCTACGAATCGATCAGCCTGGATTTCTACAACGACCGCCGGTTCGCCGTAGCACTGAAAGCGTTCAATCAGAATGCCGCGATCCAGGGTGGGCGTTACGTGAACGTGCCGCCGATTCACGTGTTGAAGCGGCAGTTCCCGGCGCAAACCGGTGGCGCCGTGGTGCCGGTCGGCGGGTTCGGTGTGGCTGCGCCGTCGGCGGACCCAGTGTGGGGCGCCGCGTCGAAGCCGGTCGTACGCGATACCTTCACCGTGCCGCCAGGCGCCGGGATGACGCTGCCCCAAGTCGCGAGGCAGGTGCTCGGCACCGAGCAGCGGTGGCGCGACATCTACGACCTGAACCCGCAGGTAACGAAGCCCTCCGAGTTACTGCCCGCGGGCACCCAGTTGAAGCTCCCGTAACAGCCCGGGGTTTTCCGGGCCACAAGGATGGCGGGGTGAATGCGTTCCGGTATAGTTCCGGTGAGAGTGTGGTCTGGAGATTGTCCAGACCATCTCACACCTCCCCGGAGATCACGGAATGAAACGGTTCGTTGCCCTCGGAATCGTCGGCGTGTTGATGTTCGCCACCACCGGCTGCGGTGGCCCCGACTCGCTGTTCAAAGAGTACATCGCGAACGTCAACGCTCTCGCTGACTCGATCGAGAAAAAGGAGTCAAAGGAGAAGATTCAGGCCGTTGCGGATCGCATGAAAGCGACCCAAGACAAGATCGACAAACTCAAGTTGAGCGACAGCGAGAAAGAATCGCTGAAGAAGAAGTACGAGAAAGATCTCGAAGCCGCGATGAAGCGTCTGCTCAGCGCGATCCTCAAGGTCGGGATGGAAGGCGGCGGCGATAACCTGCCGAAGCTCGACAACCTCATGAAGAAGTAACGTGCGTGCCATAGCGTAGGCCCCGGAGGGGCCGCGCCTTTCCTCTCGTTGGGAAAGGCGCGGCCCCTCCGGGGCCTACGCTAAACTGGTTGAACCACTTCTGACTGCGCAACTTTGGTATGCCGCTTACGCACCGTAATCGATGTCCTCGACGCTCTTGAGCGTGTTGTTGAAGATGAACGCGCGGCGGTCCTGCACTTCCTTCCCCATCAGCGTGCGGAACATCTCCTCCGCCTTGAACGCGTCGTTCAGCGTCACGCGCAGCAGTGTGCGGTGTTCCGGGTTGAGCGTCGTCTCCCAGAGTTCTTCTGGGTCCATCTCGCCCAGCCCCTTGAACCGCGTCATGGCCATGCCCTTTTCCCCGAGCCGGCGGATCTCGGTCACCAACTCGCGCAGGCTGACGAGGTTCTTGGTGTGGGTATCGTGTTCGAGCGTGTAGCGCACCGGCGGCTCGCGCCCGGCGATGCGCTGCAGCGGAATCATGTCGCTCGTGTCGAAGCCGGTGCTCTTCATCTTCGCGAGCGCGCGGTTGAGCGCCTTCAGATCGTGCCATTCGTCGAGCGTATAGTCTTCGCCGATCACCGGTTCGCGCTTCAGTTGCTCAGTAAACTCGGCCTTGAACGCGGCCACGTCCTCGGCCGTGCGGAACCAGTGTTCCTTGTTCTTCGCGCGCTCGTAGACGTGGTACGCGGGGAACGCGCCGTCCACCGCTCGCGGCAATAGTTCTTCGAGCGTGCGCCCGCGGCGCTCCAAACCCACTGCGGCGGTTTCCGCTTCCGCGAGCGCGGGAAGGAGCTTTGTGAGGTCGTCACCGGTCACGGTGCGCGCCGGCTGACCCGGCTTGTTGACGTGTAACGTGGTCGCCTTCAGGCCGCGACTCGTTAGCTCAACGACCATCTCTTCGCGGGTCTGGACGAACCGCGTTTCCTTCTTCTGCGTGACCTTGAATAGCGGTGGGCGAGCGACAAACACGTGCCCGGATTCGATCAGTTTGCGCATCTGGCGGAAGAAGAACGTGAGCAGCAGCGTGCGGATGTGCTGACCGTCCACGTCGGCGTCGGTGAGGATGATGACCTTCCCGTACCGCACCTTGCTCACGTCTTCGACATTGTCAATATCCACGCCAACGGCTCCGATGAGCGCTGCAATTTCGTTGTTCTCCAGCAGCTTCTCGAACTTCGCCTTCTCGACGTTGAGTACCTTCCCCTTGAGCGGGAGAATGGCCTGGTAGTGCCGGTCGCGGCCACTCTCCGCACTGCCGCCGGCGGAATCACCTTCGACCAGGAACAGTTCGTTGTGCTGGTGATCGCGTGAGGTGCAGTCGTAAAGCTTGCCCGGTAGCCCGCCGCTGAGCGCGTTCTTGCGGTTCTTGAGTGCGTCGCGTGCCTTCTTCGCGGCAAGCCGCAGTTCGGCGGTGAGCGCTACCTTCTGGCAGATCTTCTTCGCCTCTTTCGGGTTCTTCTCCAGATAGTCCGACAGCATCTCGTACATCACGCCGGACACCATGCCCTCGACTTCGGGGCTGGTGAGCTTCACCTTCGTCTGCGACTCGAACCGCGGTTGCGGGTGGCTGATGTTAATAACCGCGGTCAGGCCTTCACGAAAGTCGTCGCCTCGCAGTTCCATGTCCTGGAAGAAGTTCTCCTTCTTGCCATACGCGGTGATAGAGCGTGTCAGGCCGGCGCGGAACCCGCTCAGGTGCGTGCCGCCGTCCTTGTTGTAAGCGTTGTTGGTGAAGCACATCTCCAGCTTCGTTTCGCCAGTGATGTACTGCAGACACACCTCGACCGTGACGCCTTCCACTTGTTTGCTGATGTAGATCGACGGGTGTTCGACCGGCTCGTTGCGGTTCAGGAACTCGACGTACTCCGCGATGCCACGCTCGGAGTGAAACACTTCACTCTTGCCAATGCGCTCGTCCGAGATGGTGAGCCGCAGCCCCTTGTTGAGGAACGAGATCTGTTGGAATCGGGTCGCGAGTCGGTCGTAGTCGAACGCGAGATCCGCGAACTTCTCCGGGTCCGGCTTGAACGTGATGGTGGTGCCGGTCTGCCCCTTCGGCGCTTGACCGAGGTTTTGCAGCGGGCTGGTCGCGTACCCTCGCACGAACTCCATTTTGTACACGTGACCTTCGCGGCGCACCTCCGCCTCGCACCATTCGGACAGCGCGTTCATGGCCTTCGCGCCCATGCCGTGCAGCCCGGCGGAGGTCTTGTACGCGTCGTTGTTGAACTTGCCCGACGAACCTGCGATGGTGAGCGCTTCTTCGAGCGTAGACTTGCCGGTATCGGCCTTCACGCCGACCGGGATGCCGCGCCCGTCATCGGCGATAGAGATGGAGCCGTCGATGTGAACCGCGACGTTGATGTTCTTGCAGTACCCCGCGAGCGCCTCATCGACGGAGTTGTACACCACTTCCCAGACGAGGTGATGCATGCCTTCGATGTCGGTGTTACCGATGTACATGCCCGGGCGGTGACGGATGTGCGCAGCGTCGCGCAGCGTCTGCACGTTGTCTTCGCCGTACTCAACCATTCCCAGCGTTTCGGTGCTCATCAGTGAAATGTCCTCTCGTTACGAGTGTTCGTCAATGTTTACCACGCGGCGGCGCGGAACTTCAGGTCGGTGAGCGTGACGCCGGGCATCGCGGCGCGGAGTTTGGCGAGCAGTCCGCGCTTGTGGAACTGCGTCAGCTCCGACATCAGCACCGCGTTCCGCACTGCGACTTCCATCACGCCGCGCCGCATTCCTAGCACTTGCGTGTCCTTCAGTAGCTCCGCGCCCGCGACGCTGGCCCACGCCGATTCGAGCCGCAACCGGTCGTTTTTGCGTCCCCAACCGCGAGACGTGAACAACTTGCCGAGGATGTCGGCAATGTTCTCCGGGCCTCGGTTCTCATTGGCCATTGTTCGGTACCTCACCCGGTCAGCGGCATCACGAGGTACGAATAGTTGTCGCCACAGTGGAACAGCGCCGCACGCAGGCCGGTGGACATTTCGAGCGTTACCGTCGGCTCGTTCTCGATCGCTCGCAGGAACTCCACGAGGTACGACGGGTCAAACGCGATTTCCGTCTTCGGGCCGTTGTACTCCGGCAGTTCGAGCGTCACCTCGCTCGCGCCGGTCTTCGCGCCGCGGGCTTTCATCATCACCCGGCCCGCGCTGAAGGTCATGTCCACGCGCATGCTCTCGTCGTCAGTCATGATGGCGGCCTGACGCACGCGCGAGAGGAACCCGGCAACCGGCAGCGGCACCTTCTGCGTCGCCTCCTTGCGCGTCTTCGCAATGATCTCGCGGTACGGCGGGAACTTCCCCTGCACCAGCGACGTGTAAATCATCGCACGCTCCGTCTGGAACAGCGCGTCGTTGGCTCGCAGCCCGACCCGCACGAGTTCCTGATCGTCGGTCAGGTTCCGTTCCAGCAGCGAGACGGCCTTCAGCGGGACGAGGTGAATCGCCTTCACATTGTCCGCGACGCCGTACACGCTCGCCGGCCCCTTACACACTGCGAGTCGCTTCGTGTCGGTCGCGACCAGGTGGGCACCGTTCGCATCCGCTTCCCACAGCACACCCGTCAGCGAGAACTTCGCGGTGGTGTCCTTCTTGTCCGCGGAGAACGACGTACGACGGATCATCGTTCGCAGCGTGCCAGCGGTGATCTCGTGATAGCGGCCGCCGTCGTCAAACGAGGGGATGTCCGGGAACTCGTTCACGTCGAGGCTCAGCATCTCGAACCGCCCGCCGCTCGTCTTCGCGACGATCGCTTCATTGCCCGCGTCCAGGCTAATGTCGGGGTCGTTGCTCTCGCGGAGGATCTTCACCAGTTCCGTGATGGGCAGAATGCACGACCCCGCCCGCGCCACGGTGATACCACGCAGTTCGTAACGAATGCCAACTTCCATGTCATACGCTACGAGCGTGAGGGCATCGTCCTGGGCTACCGCCTTGATGTTGCTTAACACGGGCTTGGTGGTTCTCGCTGCAACTGCTGCGGATACCAACTGGCACGCGGTTAGTAGGCTGTCTCTCGGGCAGGTTACTTTCATGGTTGCTCCTCCTTGCCTTTCGTGGGTATTGGGGCTTTGCGTCTTGCGTCCCCTATTACTTGTTATCCTTCATTTTAAATAACCAGTAGCAGTAGTAAGGTGACGGGCTTTGTTGGCGCGCACTCTGTATCACTGTTCCGAAGTTCGTTCGCCGTAAGTGGTTCGCGCTTACGGTTGCCTGTGGAAAACTTGGCGCGCATGTGGCGCGCCCGTGATAGTCCGCGACGCACGGATCTTGGGCCCCGTCAACCGTTCGTAACTCGACCCACTGCGTGCCAGTTGGGGGAACTCGCGCGCCAATCGCGCGCCAAGTTTTCCACAGGCTTTTCATCTTGCCTTCTCCCCTTGCGGGAGAGGGCAAGATGAAAAGCCTGGCATCACACCAACCCCGTTCGCAAATCACTCACTCTCTTCGCCAGCGCCGCATCGCTTTTGACCTCTTCCGCCACCTTGCGGCAGGAGTGCAACACGGTGGTGTGATCGCGCCCGAAGGCCGCGCCGAGTCGTGGGAGTGATAGCCCGGTTAACTCTCGCGCGAGGTACATCGCGACCTGTCGCGGACGCATGACACCGCGAAGTCGGCTCACGCCGAGTAGTTCCTTTTCACTCACGTTGAAGGCCGCTGCTACACGCTCCACAATCCTCGAAACGCCGCTTGTAGCGGATGTCGGTTGACCGCTTTCCGCCAGTGTTTTCTGAACATCAGTGCGCGTCAGCGGACCGGGAAACGCACTCGCGACCTGGGCCAAATTTTGAAGCAACCCAAGCGTGGCGCGGACCCCGCCACCCGTTGCTTGTTGCGCCAGCCAGTCGAGCGCATCGGGGGTGAGGCGCACGCCTTTCGTGGTCGCGACTTCGGCCAGGATCGCGCGCCGGCTTGGAACCGCAAGCGGTTCCAGTTGAATCACCAAGCCAGCGGACAGGCGCGAGGTTAACCGTTGCGGTAGGTGGGCGAGTTGCGATGGCCCCGTGCTCGCGGTCACGACAGTCGCACGCCGCCGCACGGTGCGCCCGTCGATCAGGTCGCACGCGGCGTTGGCCACGCGACCTGACAAGTGCTGAACGTCTTCGAGGGCAAGTAGATCGCACTCAAACAGTTCGCGGTCGGAGAGGCTTTCGTCTGGTGAACGTGTCAGGTCGCCTGCGGACACGACTTGTGCCGTGACACCCTCGGGCGAGGTGGCGAGTTGCTGGACAAGCGCCGCACCAAGGCGTGACTTGCCGGTTCCGGGTGGGCCGTGCAGCACGAGTGGGTTTGCATTCGGGCGCTTCCCGGCGAGAACGGTCCGACACACCGACCGCACCGCGCGGACCGCGACGCGGTTCTCCGGCAGCACCAGGAATCCGTTCCAGCGCGTCGCCGGGGTGCTCAAACGGGCCTCTTTTGTGGGTCTTTCACGCGTTCGCGAAGCGGTGTTCATTCAACCCGTATTTTACCGATTTTCGCTCCGCCGGTAAAGCCCAATGCCGGAACGCTAAGGCTTGAAATCGCAATATGTTGCGGCCCGCGGGCTGGGCAATTCCAGGCAGGAGACGGAAGTGCTTTGTGTGGTGCCTGTTTCGCCCACTCGGGACCGAGCAAGTATCATTTCAGGACGATGAAACGTGTCGAAAAACAGCTTCTTCTCGACCTCCACAAGCCGGGATGGGCGGGGTATCGGCTTTCGCAGGTGTACGCGGGCGTGTTTTTCGCGCTCCTGGGCGGAATCGCCTGGGCACTCGCGGAGGAGCAGTACGCGCTGCTCGTTCCGTTTGTACTCGCGCAGGCGTTCGTGATGCACGCGTACCTGATCGCGTTCCACGAAGCGGCACACGGTGCGCTTTGCCCTGTCGGCGCGATCAATGGCTACCTGGGTCGCGTGACCGGGCTGTTTAGCTTCATGAGCCTCACGCTCTACCGGGCGTCGCACCACTGGCACCATGCGTACATCGGGGACCGGCGCGACGAGGAGTTCTGGCCGCTCAACGACCCCACCGCGACGAAGTGGAAACGCAGGCTCGCCGCCTTTCTCGAACTGTTTTTTGGGTTGTTGTGGACGCCGTTCTTGTTCCTGCGCTCGTTCCTTCGCCGCGACACCGCTATCCGCGAGCGGGCCATTCGGCGAATGATCTGGGCCGAGTTGATCGCGATGGTGTTGTTCTGGGTCGCGGTGATGTTCGCGGTGGTGTGGTTCGATGTGGTGCCCGCGTTTCTGGTCGGATACTTGATACCGGCGTACATCGCGGGGAACGTGCAGAGCTGGCGGAAGTACATCGAACACGTCGGCTTAACCGGCAAGCGTGCGGTGTTCCTGACGCGAAGCGTGCGGAACGCGTCACCTCTGGGCCGGTTGCTCTCGTGGTTGCTCTTTCAAGAGCCGTATCACGACGTTCACCACCTGTACCCGAAGGTGCCGCAGGAAGCACTGCCTGCGGTCGCGGACGCGGAGAACCCGGTTCCGCCCGAACTGCGGGTGTTCCCCAATTACACGGCCGCGTTTCGCGACCTGCTCCGCAATCTTGCCGACCCGAAGTTCGGCAAAGCGTGGACGGAGTAGAACGCTTTAGGGAATGGTGGAGTACCGAAACGCGACCGCGACGGAGCGGCTGACGTTGGCCACTCCCTTGCGGTCGCGGCTCGTTATACTCCGCGCCACATTTCCTGAACGCGCTCGAGAGGATAGAGGGAAACGAAAAGAGCCGTGCGACCGCAGTCGCACGGCTTGGTTGTTGCTGTCCTCGGTCTTCTGATCTCTGACTACTCGATGATCTGGACCGCCTTGCCGTCGGCGCCACGCTTGTAGAGCGGCAGGTGGCGGTAATACACTTCGAGCGTCAGCAGGCAGATTGCCGTGGTGCCCAGACGCCCGCAACTGCTACCGAATGAGCCGCTCTCGGGGTCCCAACTGCCGGAGTTGAGATCTTTGCGGTTTTGCGATTTGATGAGCCAGTCTCGCATGCCGCCCTTGCGGGTGCCGTCGGCGGCCTTTGGTCCTTCGTTCCAGGTCTTCCAGTCTTCGCCTTCGAAGAAGTGAACGACCTGCGTCGCGTAGTAGTAGTAATACATGTTCGACGGTCCGCCAGTGGCGAGCGGCTGCTTCTTCATCAGCCCGCCGACGCCGTCGATCATGCCGGGGTGAACCGGACCCCACTCGGAGATGTAGTACCGGCACAACAGCCCGACCGCGGTGAGCGCGGTACCGGGGGCAGCACCCGCGTTGTCGTTGTAGCCGTACATGGACTTGCGTGAGCCAGCGGCGGCGAGGTCGAGGAACTGGTTGGCCTTCTTGAGGACGCGGTCATCCACGACGAGATCCTTGGTCAGCTTCGCGGCCTTGAGCACCTGAATCTGCCAGCCAACGATGGAGGTGTCCCCGTTGCCGTTGTTGCCGTAACCCCAGCTTCCGTTCGGGCCTTGCGTGCGTGCGATGAAGTTGACGGCGGACTGGGCGTACGGTCGGAGGACGGGATCCTTGGTCATGCCGTAGGCTTCGCACAGCGGCATCGCGGCGATCGCATTGGCGTACACGTCGGTGCTCAAACGACCGGCGTTGGCCCCGCTTGGCGGACACATTTTCATCAGGAACCCAAGACCTCGCATCACGACTTGATCGTAGCCCTTGAAGTCCTTGTCTTCCCGCTTCTTGTGCGTCACGCCCGCCGCGAGGAACGGCAACAGCGCGAGGCCAGTGGCGCAGGCACGGTCTTCCGAACGACCCGCGTCAAACTTCCAGCCGCCGTCTTGCTGTTGTTGTTTGGCGAGCCACGCGAGACCGCGGGCAACCGCCGCTTCGCTCTCGGCGTTGCCGCCACCCTCGCGAATCAGGCGGCTCTTGGTCGCGCCCGAACGGCCAGCAGTCCCGGAACTCATGACGCCCTTGTTGCCGCCGTCGCCGCTCATGGAGGCGCCGGTGTCGCCTGCGGTGCCGGGGGTGGTGAAGTCGGCGCTGAGACCGGGAGGCGCGGTGGCGTTGGAGTTTTCTTCGGTCGTGTTGGGCTGACCGACGTTGTCCTGCGTAACCTTCTCATCGACGGTTTTCGCGTCGATGCGTTCGATTTCGGGGAGCGCGGCTTCGAGGTTGGAATCGACGCCGATGTCGTCGTTGGTGAGGTTCTTGTCTTCGGGTTCGTCGGCCTTCTCGGCGGTGGTGGCGAGGATCTTGTCGGTTTGCTTGGTGCTGGCGGGGCGAGATCCGAACAGGAGGATCGCGACTGCGATGACGGCGACGTGGATCGCGCCACTCACCACCCACGCGGGAACGTGCTTCTTGACGAGCCGTTCCTGCGAACTCTCCTCCGCCGCCTCCATCCGGCGAATCACCGCTGCACCGGCTGCTTTCTCGCTCACGGTCGTTCTCCTCGGGTTGGTCACAGGTGGCATGAAACCACGCCACGAAAATCACAAGGTCCGGTCCTTGAATCGTAAACTTCGGTCGTTGCTCGGTCACGCGGCGGGCGGGTCGAACGGGTTGCGGTGTCGCACCGCGTCCATTTCCGCTTTCGCCTTGCGGTCGCCACCACGGTAGTACAACGCGAACGCGCCACCACAAAGGATCAGCAGCGCGCCGCCGAGCATCGCGGCGTTGATGAAGACACCCCACGTCACGGATGTCGGGGTGTCCGGGTCGTGCCGAGCGATCGGCTTGCGGCCGATCAGCAGCGGGGCGTACTTATCGAGGTTCTTCGACGGGTTTTTGGGATCTTTTTCTTGCGACTCGTACCGCATCTTCTTGAACGAGTAGCCCGCGAACGACACCCACTTGTTCACGCGCCCGGTCGGTTCCACGTCCGCGAGCGGTTCGGTGAACTGGATGACGATCGGGTTCCCGCGAGGCTCGTCTTTCGGGATCAGCCAGCCCTCGAACACCTGCGTCACCCCCGCGGCCGAAAGCCAGTCGTTGTCCTTGACCTCGACACGCTTCAACGAGATGAGCCGACCCTCGAACCGTACGCACGAGAGTTTGTGAGCGGTGCGCCCGTCCTCGAACAGATCCGCGAACTTCAGTTCGGTGTTGGAGTGCTCTTCCAGTTGTTCGGCCGTGAATCGCGATGCGTGGAGGATGATCCGGTTGTACGCTGCAACCTCTGGCCACGACACTTCGTTCGGGTTGTTGCGGATCATCTTCGCTTCGTCTTTGATGAACTTGTAGACCCGGATGTTCTTGTCGAGCGCCGTTGGGTTCGGGCTGGGAACCGGTGGCCCGGGGAGCGGCGTCAGTCCTTTGCCGATCAGCAACGGGATCGACACGACCGCGTTCGCCCGTTCGCCCGGCACGCTCATCGTCTTGAAGTAATACCCGCTCGCGGTCACCCATCCGTCCGCGTCGAGCCACTCTTCGGGCTTGATGTTCTTCACAGATGCCAGCGATTCCGGCAGGTCGATGAAGACGATCGAGACGGGCGTGACCGGCGACTCGTCGAGCGGAACGAACCGGGCTTCGTACAGTTCCGAAATGCCGTTCTCGCGCAACTGACGCGGCGATACCAGCCGACGGACGCAACTCAGTTTGCCGTCGAACCGGATCAGTTCGGTACGGTACTTCGCGCGCGCCATGTTCGTGAAGTCGAGCGGAACCAGATCGCGGATTGCGTACTCGTCGAGGTCGCGGGCGTTCTGGTTCTTCGTGTGGAGGACGAACTCGATCCAGGCGTCGTATTCGCGCGGGTTCACGTCCTGCCGTGCGACCGGCTTGAAGTCCTCAACCTCGGCGAAGATCGCCCGTTGGCGCCCTGGAATCTGGAGGCGTTCGCGGGCCTTGTGTCGCGGGCCGTCGGCCGGAAGCGGGTCACGCTTGTCGATCTCGTCGATGGCGTCGCCCGGTTCTTTTTCTTTGGGGGCCGGAACCGGAACCGGAACCGGTTGTGCGTGAACGGGAGCGACGGCAACGGCGAGCAGCCCGCACGCGAAACCGCCCAGAACGGCGAACGCGATGAGCGTTGCGGCCCGGTGTTTCAAACGCGTTGTGCTGACGAGTCGCCCGGACATGAACTTTCCTCCAACACCCCATTCGACGGCCGGTTGCGACGGAAGTTCCGGTTTCCGGGCAGGTTTCTTTCGCCCCGCCATTGTCGCGCGCCGCCGACACTTGGTCAACAGCGCGAATTCCGAAGCAACCAAAGGACTTCGGGCGAAGCAGACCGGGAGCGAAACCCAACTGCCGGTTGGAATTGAAACCCCTGGCACGCCGGATCGCGTTAGCGGTTTTTCTTGTCGAGCGGCACGGGTGAGATGTCGTTGAAGCCAGCGCGGATGGCGTGATCGACCAGTCCCATCACGTGAGCCTGGAGCAACTTGGGGTGGATTTCAAGCGTCAGTTTGCCAACCTTCTTCTGCGCCGTCAGCGCAGCGCCGAGCGCCCGCACTTCGTCCCGATACACCTTGATGTCGCCGGTCAAGTCCTTGCCCACGGCGGCGGCGCTGCCCTCTTCGCTGAGCGTCATCTTCTCGATGGTGCCCGTGTCGGTGGCGACAACGCGCACGATGTAATGGATTGGTTTCTCGGGGGCAGCGGGGTTGGGGATGCTCGCCCCACCACCAGGTTCTTCCTTGGGGAGCGTGAGCATGATCTGGCCCTCGGTGGGGGCCGGTTTGAAGGTCATGATGAAGAATGCGAGGAGCTGAAAACTCATGTCGAGCATGGGCGTGATGGGCAGATCCGGCTCGACGAAGTCCGTCCCTTGGCGCTTGCGATTGTGGCTCAACATGGCGTCGCTCGTCCTTCGGTCATGTTCGTGTTCGTCGTCGCGGCTGCCGTCTTAACTCACCCTTCGAGGCCGGTAGCGAGGATTGCCCGGAGTTGAACCCGGAGGTAACCCGCCCGGCGACACGCCTTCATGATGTCGTAGGTTTTGTCGAACGAACACATCTCGTGAACCCGCAGGATGATGAGCGTTCGCAGCGGCTTGTCCTCGTTCCCGGGTCCGGCGGCGCGTTTGTCCTCGTTGGCCCGGTTACGCAGGACGATGAACAACTGCTCTGGATTGTCGGAAGTCTCGATTTCCTTGCCCGTGGAGTCAACCGGACGGGCGTTGGGTGGGAAGATCACCTTTCCCTGCTCGTTCACGTTCAGGAAGTAGACGTACTGCTCGGTCTGGTCGATCGCCTTCGCCGCGACCGCTTCGGGGAGCTTGATTTCCACATTCGTCTGGTCCATGACGAAGTTGGCGCAGAGCATGAAGAACATCACCAGTTGCAACACGAGGTCGAGCAACGGAGTGAAGTTCGGTTCGCACTTGTCGTTGCTGCCGTGGCTCATTGGGGAAGCTCTTGGCCGTTGTCTGTTGGCGGTTAGCCAGAACTCAACGCGGAACGCGCCGAATCGCGGAGGTCGCTTATCGGTCTAGCTAACAGCGAACAGCTATCAGCCAACGGCTTGGAACACTAGCGCGGCGCGGGCGGGGCGCCGCCTGCGGGGGGCGCGGCAGCCGGTGCGCCACCGGCTGCCTTCTTCGAGTTATGGTACATCTGCGTGAGCAGGTCGTCGGCGATGTGGCCCGTGTCCATGCACACGCGGGTGATGCGGTTCTTGTAGAAGGCGTTGAAGAAGATCGCGGGGACCGAGATCGCGACCCCGAAGAGCGTCACGACGAGCGCGTGCGAGATACCGTCGGCGAGTTTGGCCGGGTTCACCTGCGTCGCGGTCGCGAGCACCGAGAACGACTGGATCATACCCCACACCGTACCGACCAGCCCGAGCATCGGGCCAACCGTCGCGATCACCGCGTTGTAGTTGTTCTTCTGTTCCTTGTCGCTCTTGATGCTTTCGAGAGTGTTCATCGCGGCTTCGCGGGCGTCTTCGAGACCGTACTGCAAGCGGCTCATGCCGGCGGTGAGCACCTGCCCGAGGAACGACGGGTCGTTCCGTGCCATGTCGAAGGCTTCCTTGAACTTGCGCTTGTTCACGGTGTCGGTGAACTCGTCCACGAACCCCGCCGGGATCGCGGAACTCATGCGCAGATCGAGGAACAGCAGCACCACGAGCGCGAGCATCGCGACGGAAATCGCAAGCAGCAACGGCCCGAACACCCAGCCGAGTGACTTGATCATGAACATCACAAGGTTGCCGCCGGTTTGCTGCTCGCCACCCTTGTCGGCGGCGGGTGCGGGTGCGGGTGCGGGATCTTGCGCCTGGACGATGTTGGCGAGCATCGTGGCGAGGACGATCGCCAAGATCGCCATGCACAGGAACCGGCTGGCGGACTGTAACCGGGAGGACAAGCGAGTCATTGCTGCGAATCCTGGGAAAGTCTTGGTGTTCGCTGACGCAGTTACCGTCCGCACAACACGGATGACGACGTGTGTCCGTTGGACGCACCTTTCAGCGGAAGAGTTCCGCCAAAATCCGCCCAGACGTCGGAACCGGGACGCACGTCGCGTGTTCGGGGGAAACGTTCTGCTTATTAGGAAGGGAGATGGCCGCTGTCGTCAAGCAGTATCGGACAAAATCTTTAAAGAGAAGGGGAGAAAAGGAGAAAGGGAGATAGGAACAGGTGTTTCCTCGTCTCGCTTCTCCCGCCCTTCCCTTCTCCTTGTCTTTTCAACGGCGGCACCGGGCGAGGGCGAGGATCGCGTTGCTCGTTGCCACGATGGGGTCGTTCTCGCGGACCAGTTCGATGGGGTTCGTCCAGCTTCCGTCTTTCGCTTGCCGAATCGCCAGTTCGTGACTCAGTTCGGCGGCCCAGTCGCGGCCATTCGGCAGTGCGAGTTTGTGTTCGCGGAACGCCCGCGCGACGGACGCCGCGTAGTAGAAGTACACCGCGTCACGGTTCCGCTCGTGCGTCGGGATGTAAGTGCCTGGGTGGTGGTCGGCGCGGAAATTGGCAGTGAGCCAGTTCTGTGCCTCGGCGCGCCGCTCGCTGTCTGCTGGGTCGTTGCACAGCGCGAGCGCGCGAAAGCCGTCGGCGGTGGTGCTGCCGTAAGAGTGGAACAGCAGCGGGTCGTCGTGCGCTTTGCCGGCCTTGTTGCGCGTCGGGTCGTCGTAAATGAAGTGGAACCCGCCGTCGAGGAGTTCGATCCACGACTTCGGACTGCTGAGCGTGCCGTGAACGGCTTGGCACCGGCGCACGAACACCGCTGCCGCCGCTCGCAGTTCCTTGTCGGCTTCGCCCGCGGCTGTGAGCGCGTCGAGCGCGAACACGGTTGCGGACAGGTTCGATTCAATCAGCGAAGGCGCGAGCGCGCCCGGTTCCGGCTTCTTCGGGATGACGCGACAGTAACCCCACCCACCGTACTGCTTGTCTTCTTCCTTCCAGCCGAGCGCCGTCGTGAGTTGTCGTTCCTTGAGGTACTTCACCCACGCGGCGCGGTGCTTCGCGAAGTCTTTCGCAGTTGGATGCGAGAACGCCTTGACCGCGAGCGCCGCGGTGTAGACGGGGTAGTCGAAGCCGTCCGTGGGTGGCCTAATGGTGCCGTCCTTCACGAACGTCGCGAGGAACTCGCAACCCTTCTTGATCGACGCCTCGACGGCTGGGTTGCGAACGTGGGCGTCGTGCGCTTCTTGCATCGCAACGAGCGCGAGTGGCGTGAGCGCGATGCCGTCCTTGAACGTCGCGTACACGTCCGACCGCCACGCCCCGTCGGGCGACTGTTGTTTCTGGAGGTACTCGACACCGAGCGCGAGCGCCTGTTGTCGCGAGCGAACTTGCACCGGGCGCGGGGGCGGGATGCTGTCGTCGTCGGGCGGCGCGATGACCGGCGGTGGCGTGTCGATTGCAATGGGACCGGGGCCGACCTGAACCTCGACCTGCGCCTTGCGGTCGCAGCCGAGAGCGACGAGGAACACGAGCGAGAGGGGAACGAAGCGTGACATGGGAGAACCTGAATGGGGGCGAAGACCCCCCCCAACCCCTCCCTGCAGGGAGGGGTTGGGGGGGTCTTGTTACTTCTCCGGCTTCGGCGCGTCCGGCTTCGGCGTGTTGTCCTTCTTCTCTTTCGCCGCCTTCAGCACCTCGACCGGGAACGGGGTGCGGTCGGCCAGCAGGACGAGCAGCGCGCCGGCGGTGCAGAACGTCTTGCCGGTGATGCAGTGGTGACCCTGCCAGCTTCCGTCCTTGTCCTGGGCCTTCTCCATCCCCTTGAGCATCTTCGTGTCCCAGTCATCCCAGTCCTTGCCGCCCTTGAGGATGAGCGCTTCGCTGATGTTCATGAAGCTGAGGAATTCTTCGCCGCCGTTGTTGCCGAACCCGGCCACGAAGTTCTCGTTCTTCACCTGCTTCGCGAGTTGATCCTGAACCTTGTCGTTTGCTTCGTCGGCCTTCTTCACCTCGGTGAGCGTCTTCTCGGCCTTGGCCTTGTCGTCCTTGCTGGCCTTCGGGTCGGCGACTACCTTCTTCGCGTCCTCGGCGTCGCGGCGGAGGCTGTTGAGGAGATCTTGCCGGTTGCCGGCCCCCTGACTTTGGGCGTAGAGCGCGACGCCCGCGTCGCCTGCCCGTCCGGCCGATGGAGCCGGCATAGTCGGAATCAGCGCAGGTTTCGCGGGCACCCCCGCGACCTTCGCCCCGAACACCTCCAAGAAGCTGACATCAGCGGCGGGCCGGGCAGGAGATGTGGCCACCGCGACCGGGGCCGCGCCCGTTGTCGCCGAGTCGGACTGAGCCAGTGCTCGTTTCAGGACGATCTCATCGACCACCGCGCCGCGCTCCTTTGCGCGGGCGATGCCCTTGTTGCAGATGCCCATCGACAGTGTCGAGGCCCAGCCGCCGTTGTTCGCGAAGCCGCCGTCGGCCGTCTGGTGGCGCACGATCTTCGTCATGGTCTTTTCGAGTGCCGCGACCAGCTTCTTCTCCTGGTCGCCGGACTTGCCGCGGAACTCGGCCAGCACGAGGTTCACGAGGAACGTGTCGACGTACGGCCCGATCTTGCTCTGGAGTTGCGTGTTCTTCACGTCGGTGACGTAGAGCGAATCCTTGTCGGCCTTCTCGACGCGGGCGATGATGAACGCGAGACCCTTCTTCACGTTCTCCTTGTACTCGCCTTCGGTTGCGGTGTTGCCGGCGCGGAGCAGCGCGAGCAGCACGAAGCATGAGTTACCGATGTCCGACGGATCTTCGACCTTCGCGCCCTCGACGCGGCCCGCGCCGCCGGTGCGCCAACCGCCGCCCTGGTTCCAGCCGCCGTCTTCCTGCTGGCTCTTGACGAGGAACTCCAGCCCCTTCTTGACCGCGGCGCTGAGTTCCTTCGGCTTCACCGCGAAGTCGGTCTTTACGACCGTGTCGCCGATTTTCACCGGAGCGACGTCTTTATCGGGCTTTGACTCAGCCATCGGGTTGCCGCCGGGAACCTTGTCGCGACCGAGGCCGGGTAGACCGGGCGCGACCGGGTCGAGGCGTCCGCCACGATCTGGGAGTACCTTGACCGGCGGCTCCGCGGGGAGCAGTGGCTTGACTGGCTTCTCGTCGGCAAGCAGGAAGTTGGTGCCCAGGATGCCACCCACGCCGAGTGCGGCGGAGAGGGCCAGCGGTCGGATCAGCTTCTTCATTGTGACTCCTCCACGAGAACTTGGAGAACCGGCGAACCGGTGAAAGGTAGTGTGCGGGTTTCCGCACCCGCGCACGCAGTCTACACACTCAGACGATTGAAGGGGGTAACGGGTTGGTAACTGCGCGGTCGTGACCTGGAGTGTGGTTCGCGAACGGTTGTCTTCTCTGGTGTCGTGGTCGGTCGGTCTGCGGCACCGGAAGCCGATTCCAATCAGCGCAAACGATCCCGCTGCCAGCCTTTCAGTTTCCCCACGAGCGGAAGGTTTTGCCTTCGGTGCTGTCCTCGGCCGAAATAATGAAGAGGCCGGGAAGGACGTGATACCAGGGAGGTAGTGCCGTGGTCACAACCGATTCCGACCCGTCCGCAGTGCCGAAGTTGCGCACGGAAAACTGGGCCGTCGTCACTCCGCCCGCACCGTGAGCAACTCCCAAGCTTGCGACCGCTCACATTTCACGGCACAATCCCGGTGTTGATCCACACTCCAACCACACCCTACAGGGAACACCCGTGGCCAAAACCGCCATTTCACCCGTAAATCGTGCTGCCGAGCTCCGCAAGCAAATCGACCACCACAACCACCTCTACTACGTCGAAGCACGCACGGAGATTTCCGACCGCGACTTCGACAAGTTGCTCCAGGAACTCACGGATCTGGAAGCGAAGCACCCGGAACTGCTCACCCCTGAAAGCCCGACGCAGCGAGTCGGCGGCGCGCCCATTCCGGGCTTCGCGAAGGTCACGCACAAGGTGCCGATGCTCAGCATCGAGAACAGCTACGACGAAGCCGATATGCGGAAGTTCGACGCGGACGTGCGGAAGGCACTCGGCGCGAGCGCGAAGGTTGAATACGTCGTGGAACTCAAGATCGACGGCGTGTCGATGTCCGTCACCTACGAGAACGGGAAACTCGCGTTCAGCGCGACCCGCGGCAGCGGCGGCGTGGGCGACGACGTGATCAACAACCTGAAGACCATCGCCGCCATCCCGCTGAAGCTCAGTGGCGACAAGCCGCCGAAGGTGTTTGAGGCTCGCGGCGAAGTCTACATGACGAAGACCGAGTTCGCGCGCATCAACAAGGAAGAGACGCGGAAGAAAGCCGAGCCGCACAAGAACCCGCGTAACCTCACCGCCGGCACGCTCAAGTTGCTCGACCCGAAGGAGTGCGCGAAGCGGAAGATGTCGTTCTTCGCCTACGGCACCGGTGCGATGGACGGCATCACCATCAAGTCGCAAACGGAGTTGGTCGAGTCGCTCAAGAAGTTCGGCTTCCCCACCAACCCGCACACGAAGGTGTGTTCGACCATCGACGAGGTCATCGCGTACTGCAACGAGTGGAACACCAAACGCAAGTCGCTCGACTACGAAACCGACGGCATGGTCATCAAGGTGAACGACTTCGCACAGCGCGAGAAGCTCGGGTTCACTGCGAAGGTGCCGCGCTGGGCGAAGGCCTACAAGTTCGAGGCGGAGCAAGGTGTCACGAAGCTCGGCGCGGTGGTGTTTCACATCGGGAAGTTCGGTGAACTCACGCCGGTCGCGACGTTCGACCCGCCCGTTGACCTGTCAGGCTCCACCATCACGCACGCGAGTATGCACAACGCGTCGTGGGTAGCCGAGATGGACTTACGCATCGGCGACACGGTCGTCATCGAGAAGAAGGGCGAGATCATCCCGCAAGTGGTGGACGTGATTAAGGCGGACCGCAAGGGCACCGAGAAAGTGATCGTGTGGCCGGACGCGTGCCCGAAGTGCGGCGGCCCGGTCGAGAAGGAAGAGACTGGCACGAGCTACAACTTCATCTGCGCGAACACCGGTGTGTGCCCAGCGCAACTCGCGAAGCGCATCGAGGGGTTCGCCCGCCGCACCCGCATGGACATCGAAGGGATGGGACGCGAAGTGTCCATCCAACTCGTCGATTCCGAACTGGTGAAGTCGGTCACCGACATCTATCGCTTGACCAAGAAGCAGTTGCTCACGCTGGAGAAGTTCGGCGACCTGAAGGCCCAGAACCTGCTCGACGGGATCGCCGCGAGCAAGGATCGCGGACTGGCGCGGCTGCTCCCGGCGCTCACGATTTACATGGTTGGCGAAGCGATGGCCGAGGTGTTGGTGGAGGAGTTCCCCACCATCAACGCTCTCGTGAATGCGAAGCCCGAAGAACTGGCGAAGGTGAAGGGGTTCGGCCCCAAACGGGCGCAGTTCATCCGCGAATACTTCGATAGTGACGCCGGCAAGAAGGTTGTCGGGGAACTGAAAGAACTCGGCATCAAGACCACGCACGACAAGAAAGCCGCCCCAGCCGGTGGGTTGCCGCTCGCCGGCAAGACGGTGGTGGTGACCGGCACACTGGTGAACTACGACCGCATCGGCATCGAGCAGGCGATCAAGGACGCAGGTGGCAAGGCGTCGGGGAGCGTGTCGAAGAAAACCGACTTCGTCTTGGTCGGCGACAAGCCCGGCAGCAAGCACGACAAGGCGAAGGAACTCGGCGTGAAGATCATCAACGAGGACGAATTTCGCACCCTGATCGGCGCGGGGTAGTTGGAGAAGACAAAGAATGGCCCGCGAAGTCTGCGTCCGCCACGGGCCATTCTTTGTTCACACCGCCCAAGAATACGGCTCGGGCAGCGAAGAGTATACTGTCGTGTAGTTAATGTCCCGTCGGAGCCGTGTCGTGTCTCAATCGCTGTCCCGCCTTCAAGCGATCGGGTTGGGGTTGGTCGTCGTCGCCTCTCTTGGTCTCGGCGGCTACGGCATCGCGCGCGTTGCCGAAAAGCAAGGAGTGTGGGCGGACACCGCCGAAGTCACGGCCGGCTTTTCCGAGGCGCACGACATCACCCCCGGTACGCCGGTGCGCATTCGCGGCGTGGACGCGGGGCAGGTGGTCGCGGTCGAATACCCGGACCACGACGGCCCCGGCGCGGAAGTCACGGTGCGGATGCGAGTCCAGGCAAAGTTCGCCACCCGCCTATATTCCGACGCGTCCGCGCAGATTCACGGGAACGGCGTGTTCGGCTCGAAGGTCATCAGCATTCAGCCGGGCGACCCGAAGAAGGGTGCGCTCGCTGACGGCCGGCTCCGCGGGATCAAGCCGTTCTCCATCGAGGAAGCGGTTACGGAGGTGCGCGATTTGGCGAAAGAGACGAAGGGCACTGCAGCCGAGGTGAAGTTGCTCGCGACGGAAACCCGGCAGACCGTGGCCGCCGCGAGGGGCTTCATCAAGGGCGTCGAGGAGAGCAACGGCACGCTGGCGAAACTCATCCGCGACGACGACCTGTATGAGGACGCACGCGGTACACTCACGGACTTGCGCAAGTTGGTTACGCGCGCAGACAAGGCCGTGGGTACGATGGAAAACGAGATGGGTAACCTACGCGGCTTCGTCTCCGACGGACGCGACATGTTGAAGTCGGTCAAGCAGGGGAGCGACGCGCTGGGCAAGATGCCGCTTGTGCGGAACTACGTCGAGGACTCGGTTGGGTTGCTCGTGCGCCCGACGATGACCCGCGAACGGTGGACGTTCGAGACCAAGCACCTGTTCGAGCCGAACACCGCCGTTCTGACTCCCGAAGGGCGGGACCACATGACCGCGATGGCTTCCATTCTGAAGGCGAACAAGCAGTCCGGATCCGACATCGTAGTGGCCGCGTTCTTCGATGCCCGCGACAAGAGCCAAACGAACCCGGCTTCCCTGGAACTAACCAAGAAGCAGGCCGAGGTTGTGGTGGAACACCTGAAAGCCGCCGGTGTTCATAAACTGGGCTACATCAGTCGGCGCAAGGTGACGCCGCTGGGAATGGGCACCGGCATCTGCCCGGCCGACCCGGAACCGGACGCACCGTCCCACCTGCGCGTGCTGCTGTACACACCGCGGTGACGAGATTCAGCCACAGCGTGAAACCGCTCCGCCGGTGGCGCCGAATAGCGTTTCGTGCCTGACTCAACCGGATCGGCCAAGTGACATCACTCGCAGAACTGCCGGCGCTCGCCCCCGCGGACAAGGGCCGCGTCACGCTGCTCTACCACTTCGCGCGGCTCCAAATGCCGGCGGTGAAGCTCTCCGAAGCGGCGTTCTTCAGCCATCTCCAGCGCACGTTCCGCATTTTCGTTCCAAAGGTTCCGCCACCGGTGTTGTGGTCGGGTTACCTCGAAGGGTTGTACGCGGTTGACTGGCTTGTGTGTGTAGGGTGCCTGGACGGGCAGAACACCGCGTGGGAGGTGCTGTTCAACGCCCGCACCGGGCGCAGCGACTGCCTGCTGGTCGACGCCTTGCGCGCCCGTACCGTTCGCCTGTACCCGCGGAACGAGGAACGCCAGGACACGGCCGTCACGGAGTTCTGGAGCAACCTGATCGCTCCGGAAAGCGAGGGCACGCTGCCGGTGCTGGCACGCTACGACGGCCATCGCCCGCTGGCCCCGTGGCTGATTCGCGTGTTCCAGAACTGGCACCTCTCGAAGCTCCGCCAGAACACCGGCGTGACAGTGCTCCCCGACGACGAAATCGCGCTGCCCATGGACGCACCGAAGGCGAGCGGCTCCGACCGGTGGCACGAGACGTTCGTGACGGCGGCGCGCGAGTGGCTCGGCACGCTCGACAACGACGAGCGGTTGCTGCTTGGCCTCCGCTGGCGTTACCGACTGAGTCAGCGCGAGGCCGCGAAGCTGTTCGGGCTGAACGAGGGCACACTCACGCGCCGCACGGACAAGCTCCGCGACCGCGCTCTTGAACACCTCGGCGAGAAGCTGGTCGCGGACGGCTGGTCCGGCGACGACCTGGAAGGGTTTGTCCTCACCGAACTTGGCTCACTGTTGACCGACGACCCGCGCCTGAGCGCCGACGCCCTCGGTCGCCTCCTCGCCGCGAAGGGCAAGACGCTCCCGGTGGGGTGAGGCGGGTCAGGCCGAATGCTTCTCTTTCACGTCATCAAACAGACCCGGCCGGAGTGGTGTGATGGTCGGCGCCTGCCCACTATCAACCGCTGCGAGAAGAGAGCCAACGGCGTCATTGCTGCGGTCGCCTACGAATCGGAACAATGAGCCACGAACGTACTCGCGTTCCAAGTCCATCGTGAGCCATTGCCTCCCCACCCGTTCGGCCGCTTCTCCCGTCGTTCCCGAACCGCCAAAGATGTCGAGAACGGTGTCACCTTCGTCGGTCAGAAACTTGATGAAGAACTCTGGAACACCGACGGGGAACCGTGCGGGGTGGGGTTCGACGTTGAAGCGTTTGCAGAGTCGCAGATATGAGCCGTTGCTCTCAGTGTTCGGCAGTTGGAGCAGGTTCGACGGGATCGCGCCACCGTTATCCCGCGCAAACCCTTTACTGATCTGATGACCCGAAGGCCGCTCCTTCGGGGTGTAGAACTTCTCCGGGTCGCGGAGAAGCGTCTTCATTCGCTCCGAGTACGGGGCTAGTACCCGGCTCACATTCGCCTTCGGATGTGGCGTCTTGCTCAACCACCAGAGCGTGTTCACCGTGTCTTTTGCTCGCACCTTCCGCTTGTTGACCCATTCGATCGGCGACGGCAGTTTGCTCGGATTGTGCCAGTAGAACTCTTCCGCCAGGAAGAAGCCACATTCATCGACGTGGCGAATCAGGGCACGAAATTGGTAGAGGGACCGGACCGGGCGCCCGCGTTCGTACGCCCCGCCCAAGTCAATAACGTAGCTCCCGGTTGGCTTCAGAACCCGGCGAACGTGGGGGGCGAAGCCGCAGAGCCAATCGACGTACTGCCCCTGTTCGGTGTTACCGTAGCTCTTTTGCCTGAGTAGGGCGAACGGGGGACTGGTGACGACCAGATCGACGGACTCGTCCGCGAGCAGCGGCAGGAGTTTGCCGGAATCGCCCACAATGGCTTGGCCAAGTGGTGTCTGAAAGAGGGCGGGAAGGGTCGGATTTGTCATGTATCCACTCATGCCGGTGTTGCGCTTTGTCTGTTGCCGAATTGTACACCGTTACGATGTTGTGTACAACTCATGGCCACCGACACCCTTGCTATTCGATTCGGTCAGCGCGTTCGCCACCTCCGCGAAGCCAAAGGCTGGTCGCAAGAGGAACTCGCGTCACGCGCGAAGTTGCACCGCACCCACATCAGTCTGATTGAGACTGCCAAACGAACTGTTCAACTCGACACCGTCGAGCGCCTCACGACGGCACTCGGCGTCTCGCCCGGTGATCTCTTTTTGCCGAGCGGACCAACATCGGTTCCGACCACAAGTCTCAACGACCGGGACGTACTCGACCGCTTACTTCCCTTCTTGCGCGAGTACCAATCGTTAGCCGTGAAACACGGTATCGACGACGTATTTCAAGACAATGGAGGGAAGTTGCTCCAAACCCTGATACTACTCGACCTCCAGAAGTTGCCTCGGCGGGAGGGGAACGACGCCACCGATGCCACTGGTAACGAGTACGAATTGAAAACCCTCAACGTGCGACTCACGAAGAGTTTCTCCACGCACCACCACCTCAACCCGACGATCATCAAGAAATACCGCGGGGTCGCGGCTTGGTTCTTCTCGGTGTACGAACACATCGAACTGTCCAAAATCTATCGCCTCACCCCCGCGCAGTTGGAGCAGTTCTTCAAGGCCTGGGAAATCAAGTGGAACAAAGACAAGAAAGACATCAACAACCCGAAGATACCACTTGCATTCGTCGCGCAGCACGGGCAACTCGTGTACCCCGTCGCAGCAACAAAGTAACGCGAGCCATCAGCTCAGGTTTCGGCGTATTTCGACTCGCATCGCTTCCATCACCTTCGCAACACCTTCTGTCCTCAGACGCGCGAGCCATTCCCAGTCCGCGAACGAGTCCAACAGTTCGCGGCGGCGGGATTCGTCCGGCACAGTAGCGAGCACTTCAAGCCGCACTTCCGCCAGCAATTGCACCCACTCGGCGAACGTCTGATCGTACTCCGCTTCGAGTTTCTCCCGGATGCGCCGCGCCAGTGCCGGTGATGCACCGCCGGTGCTGACTGCGAGCGTCAGTTCCCCGCGACGCACCACCGCCGGCAGCGTGAAGTCGCCTCCCTCTGCGGACGTAGCTGCGTTCACCCACACGTCGCGCGCCTGAGCATCAAGAACAACCTGGGCGTTCACTTCGGGCGTCGCGCACGCGAACACCAGCACCGCACCTTCGAGATGTTCGGGATGATACTGTTCGGTGATGTGCGTGACTTGAGGTGGGAACGCGAGCGGGGATCGTGGATCGATGACACGAACCACTGCGCCGGCCGCGAGCGCGGCGAGCGCTTTTCGCATGCCGACCGCGCCGCCGCCGATCACGACGACAGGCTTCCCGGTCAACTTCAGGACGACCGGAAAGCCGTTGGGCGTCAGTCCTTCACTTTGACCCGCTTCCACACCGCCACCTGCCCCGTCGGGTCTTTCGTCTTGAACTCGGTCGGTCGGTCTTTGCCCTTCTCCACGTCGCACGTCTTGTAACTGTCCCCGTCCAGTTCGTAGATCCCGGAGTACTCCTGCACGCCACCGTCCTCGTCCGTCGCGTACTCGACCTGCTTCGGCTTCTTGGTGGAGTCGATCCGCACGCGACCCGTGAGCTTCTGCTCACAGCCCGCGAACGTGTACCTGTCTCCTCGCACCTCCATCGTCCACTTGTGTTTCTCGGTGTCCACCTCACCGGCTGTTTCGTGGTAGACGATCTTCCACTTCCCTTGCAACTTCGTCAGGTCGGGGTCGCGCGGCTTGTCGTCCTTCTTGTCGTCCGCCGTGCCACCGGAAAGTGTCAACACCAACGCCGCCACTGCCAGAGCCAGTCCACTCCGCATGCCGTACCTCGGGTAAAAAGTTTCGGGAACCAGTTCAAGATAACAGGTCGGGTGTCCCGGACGCCAGTCGGCTTCCTCGCCGCAGTGTCGCACTACCCGTCCGCGGTGGGTGGTTCGGTCGCGGGGGTGTCGTTTGCGGACGAGTCGGTTCCGCCCGCGTCCGCCTTGCGATACTCCTCGCGTTTCTTGTGAAGCGTGTTGCGGTTGATCCCCAGACGCTCAGCCGCCTTCACTTGGTTGTCGCCACACTCGCGGAGAACTTCTTCGATCAGTTCGCGTTCGACGCCGTCCACGAGGAACTTGTGCAGTTTCAGTTGCGTCGGGCGCGGAGCGTGCATCCCGGCACGCACCAGCGAGTGAATCAACGACGGCACGTCGGTCGGAGTGCCACCGCCGCGGGTCGCGCGAATCACCGGACGCGGACGCCCGAACCGCAACAACTCCGGCGTGAGCGGTCCACCGTCAGCGAACACCGTCAGCCGCTCCAGCGTGTTCTCCAGTTCGCGGACGTTCCCCGGCCAGTCGTGCGACTTCAGCGCTTCGAGAGCGATCGCGGTCAGTTCCGGTACCGGGCACTTGTTGACGTCACCGTACCGCTTGAGGAAGAACTGCGCCAAAAGTGGGATGTCATCGCGGCGCTCGCGCAGCGGCGGCAACACAATGGGAATCACGTTGAGGCGATAGTAGAGGTCTTCGCGGAACTCGCGGTCTTCGACGGCCTGTTCCAGCGACGTGTTCGTTGCCGCGATGACACGCACATCGACCCTGATGGTTCGGCTCTCGCCAACGCGCTCGAACTCGCGCTCCTGCAGCACACGGAGCAACTTCACCTGGAGTTTGTGTGAGGTGCTGTTGATTTCGTCGAGGAAGATGGTGCCGCCGTGCGCGGCCTCGAACCTGCCGGTCTTGTTCTCGACAGCGCCTGTGAACGAGCCTTTGATGTGCCCGAACAGTTCGCTTTCCAACAAGTTCTCGTGCAGCGCGCCGCAGTTTACGCGAATGAACGGCCCGTCCGCGCGTTTGCTGAGTTTGTGAACCGCTTTCGCGATCACTTCCTTGCCGGTCCCGGTTTCGCCAATGAGGAGGATGTTCGCCGAACGTGGCGCGGCGAGGCGCACAAGGCGGTAAACGTCTTGCATCGCTGGCGCGGTGCCCACGATCTCGGGCAACGGCGGTGAAAAATGCTCACTTTTCGGCATCAATAGGATGCTTCCGGGAGAGGAAGCCGCGGGCGCCGTCGAAAAGTCGCTCCGCATGCGGGATAGGCTATCAGATGGTGCCCGCATTTTCCATAGCGCGAGCGTGAAAAGCGAGCAGGGGGTCGTGAGTGACGAGTGTTCCGTCGAACCGCCTGCGTCCGCAGGCGGGGACGCGACGGAGTGACAAACAACCCGGCCTGCTCACGCAGGCGGTTCGGCACATCACGTTCGCTACTCGTACTGCAGCGCGTCGGGGATGCGTGTCTGGATCGCACGCCACGCGGGGATGAGGCCCGCGAGTGTCGCCAGCGCGATCGATGCCGCCGCGATGCCGAGCGTCGCCTTCCATGGGATGAGCATGTCGAGGTTGAAGCCCGATTCGTCCACGAACATCACCTTGAGTACGTACCACTCCATCGGTAGCCCGATCAGGATACCCAGCATCGTGCCGAACACGCCCATCAGAAACGCTTCGGCCAACACCGAGCGCAACACCTGACCCGGCGTCGCACCCACCGCGAGCAGCAAGCCGAGTTCGCGCTTGCGCTGAAGCACCGAGATGAGCAGCGCGGTCACCACACCCAGCGCCGCGACCACGCCCACCAACAACTGCTGCATGTACGCAAGCACGTAGAGCCGGCTCAAAAGCCCGGAAACGAACTTGCGGAGCGAGTCGCGATCGGTAAGGTCTAGCCCCTTGTTCGCGGTGTATTTCTCCAGCGCCACCTCGGTGGCGCGTGCCCCTTCGGGCTTCACGAACACGTGACAGATGTCGATGAGGTCGTCGCCGAACAGTTTCGCGTAGCGGGCGCGGTCCAGGAAGATCGTGCCGCGGCTCCACGAATAGTCGCGTGCCGCGGCCACGATAACCAGGTCCACCGGCCCGTGCGGACCAGGCACGCTGATCGTGTCGCCGACCTTCACTTTGTGTCGCGCGAGGAAGTTCTCACTCACCAGAATCTTGTTCACGCCCACGTGGGTCGGGTGTGCGTCGGCCAGTTCGGGGAAGTCTTTCAGGGTGGCCGCGAGTTCGGGCACACGGGCGCTGGTCATCTCCGCGTAGGTCACCACGTCGAGTGCGACGAGGTACACGATGGTGCCGTTGTACTCGGGGCGGGAGTACCGGATGGTCATCACGTCCTGCACCCCCGGCAGCGCCTTCAGGTCGCGCGCCACCGTGGCCGACATCGGACTGTTCGAGCTGTTCGCGGAGGTCATGTTCCCGCTGAAGACGAAGTGATCCGCCTGAACCACTTGCGCGATCCACGAGACAACCGGTTCCTCGTTACTGCGGCCCACGCCCGCCGTCTGGAACATGAGCGCGACACCTGCGCCGAGCGCGCCGATAACGACACCCGTGCGCCCGGGCGCGCGCGACAGGTTATCGAACGCGAGCCGCAGCGTGAACGGGAACATCGCCCGCACCAAAGGACGCAACAGTGTGACCATCACAGCCACTAACATTGGCGACGCGAGCAACAAGCCCACGAGCACGAGCGTCATCCCGCCGACGGAACCAAAGCGCCGGGGTAACTCGAAGCGAAGCAGAACCAGTGCGATGCCGGCCAAAACCATGCCCACGCACGCGACGCGGTGAGCGAGCTTCCACAATCCCTTCACGCCACCCGCGGATCGGCGCACGACGTGCGCGGGGTCGTCGTTGGCGGCCTGAATCGCGGGGACGAGCGCCGCGAACACCGCGGTCGTTGTTCCAAGAAGCACCGCAGCGAGAGCGGTCGTCCAGGAGAGGTGCGTCAATCGCACTTCGGGGTTCAGGAACAGTGACTCCATTTCGCTGCGGAACTGGCCGAGGGTGACTTCCGCGAGGAGCATTCCGAGGGGTACGCCGAGAATCGCCCCGGCGAGGCCCAGGAACGCAGCGGCTGTGGCGAACAGCACAATAATCTGAGCGCGTGTCGCACCGATCGAGCGCAAGATACCAATGTCGGCGCGGCGTTCGGCCACGGTCACGGCCATCGCGTTGTAGACAAGGAACAGCCCGATAATCATCGCGCCGGCGGAACACATCAGCACGCCGATTTGCAGCCCGGTAATGATCTCCTGAGTGCTGCGGCGTTGCGCATCGGGTGTGCGCACTTCCGCCCGCCCCGCAACAACTTGCGCCGTCGCGGAGGTGACCTTTTCCTTGTCCGCGCCGGGTTCGAGGAACACATCGATGCGGTTCACTTTCGGCGGATTCACCGTCTCCGCGCCGGCTTCACCCAGACCGCCGCAGATGGCCGCGTATGGCGGGCTTGGCCGAACGATCTGGAGCGACTGTCCGACGCTCATTCCGATGAAATTCTTCCCCAGGGGCGCGAGCGGCGAGCCGTCCTCGAACTCGACCACGCCGATGGGAAGGCACTCGACGTCGCGCCCGGCATGCCGGACGACGAACGGCTTGGTCCCGCCCGTGCGGGCCATCCAGTCGTCATAGATCGGCTTCGACACCATTACCAGCAGCGAGGGGATGCGGTCCCACAGTTGCCCGGCCTTCGCGAACTCGCCCGCCGTGACCGCTTCAAATACCAGAGCGAGTTGCAACCCCAGGGCGAACCCGATCTCAAGTTTCTCGACCTTGACCTTCAGCGCGTTGTCTTTGGTGAGCAGTTGCGACGAGACTTCCGCACCGACGAGCACCGCGACGCGGCCGTCGAGATCGGGCAGCGTGACGCGGTCGAAGACGAGCGGTTGAACCGATTTCACGCCGGGAACGTTCGCGGCGCGAAGGTCGTCGGACACCGACCGCAGCACGCCGGCTTCGCCGTTGGTGACGTACAGTTCTGCGCTACCGGCGGGCGTGGTGGTGTCCTGAGCGGCAGCCTCGATGCACTGGTTCAGGATGCGCGCGGACACGAGCGTGGCGACGCCGAGCGAAATGCTGGCAACGATCAGCAGCGCACGGTCCCACCGTTGCAGCAGGTATCTCAGAGCCAGCAACCGGTACATCCGCCCTCCGGGCGGAGTATGGGTGTGGGTGTGCGTGTGCGTGAAAGTCAGTGAAAAGAAGAGCGAGGTTTTTGGCTCCTCTTCACTTCACTGTCTTTCACGCACACGCACACGCACACCCACACTCCTTAGCGATTCCTGCGAAGCCACGCCCACGCGCTGCCGCCCAGTCCGATGGCGGCCGCCCCGACAAAGATCAGCACGACGAAGATCCAGAACACTTTCGCATCGCTCATCTTCTCCCAGTTGCGCGCCAGCCAGATACCGAAGGGCAGTCCGCCTCCGGCGCCGACCGCGAAGATGAGCAACCAGACCTCCGGCCCCTCGTACCATGCCGGGCGCTTCGGCGGTCGCGATTCCGCTTCGCGCCGTCGTGCGGCCCGTGCCGCCGACTCGAACGCTTCCGATTTGTCGCGGTCTTCCGCCTTGGTGGACGTGCGCCCGACCTTGTACGTGTCCTCGTCCTTTTCCGGGTCGTATTTCTTTTCTCTCGTTTCTTTCTTCACCAGTTTCGGTGGGGTGAACACCTCGTCGCAGTCGGGGCACGTCACCGTGCTGCCGACTTCGGCGTCCTTTGGGTACTTCACTTCGCTCTTGCACGCGGGGCAGGCGGCTTTCGGCATCGTATTGTCCTTCGTCCAGCGTCATTAGTCATTCGTTCACGCTCCTCTTCGAGTCGCGGCTACGCGAATGACTAATGACGAACGACCTGTTCGTCGGACTCGATCAACCCGTCGCGGATCTTCACAAGACGGGTGCCGTAGGTCGCTCCGTTGGGGTCGTGCGTCACCATGATGACCGCACGCTTGCCCGGTTCGGGGAGCTTCGAGAGCAGCGTGAGAATCTCGCGGCTCGTGGCGGTGTCAAGGTTGCCGGTGGGTTCGTCGCACAGCACCGCTTCCGGGTCCGCGACCAGCGCCCGCGCGACGGCGACTCGCTGCATCTCGCCGCCGGACATCTCATCGGGAAAGTGGTCGGCGCGGTGTCCGAGGTTCACTCGCTCCAGACACTCCGCAGCGCGGGCCAGTGCGGTACTCCTCGCCATGCCCGCGAGCAGCAGCGGCAGCGCGACGTTCTCCGCGCCGGTGAGGGTGGGGAGCAAGTTGAATGCCTGAAACACGAACCCGATGCGGTCGCGTCGGAGCAGCGAACGCTGCCGGTCGGACATGCTCTGAAGGTCTTGGCCGTGAAAGACGGCGCGCCCGCCGCTTGGGGTGTCGAGTGCGCCCATGAGGTGCATGAGCGTGGACTTGCCCGACCCGCTTGGCCCCATGATGGTGACGAACTCGCCGGTGGCGACGCGGAGCGTGACCCCGCGAACCGCGTTCACGGTGCGCCGGCCTTGCGTGTAGGTCTTCACCGCGTCAAGGAGTTCGATCATGCCGTTCTCTGTAGTTGACGTTTCGCCGCGACCCGGAGTCCGCGCAGGGGAGCACGCAGACGTAGCGCGCTCCCTTGCGCGGACTCCGGGTCACGGCGAAACGAAGGCGAACGCTCATTGGCGATCCCCCCCGACTCACGTCGTGAGTTTCCGGTACTTGATCCGGGTTGGGATGTCGGCGGCGGCGCCCAGACGCGCGCGGCGCTGTTCTTCATACGTCTCGAAGTTTCCTTCGCACCAGACTACTTTGCTGTCGCCCTCGAACGCCAGGATGTGCGTCGCGATCCGGTCCAGAAACCACCGGTCGTGCGAGATCACCACCGCGCAGCCGCCGAAGTTGATCAGCGCCTCTTCCA
>SXGU01300528.1_pt1 | contig 39018 bp, 56 predicted proteins | sample 3174531 | NCBI WGS metagenome assembly SXGU01 (sample SAMN11356863, study PRJNA531348) | freshwater metagenome | isolation source: freshwater sample F1-140 | place: China: Fuxian Lake, Yuxi | collected 2017-12-25 | reverse complement strand
GCCATAACGCGACGGCGGTATTCATCAAGTCTATTGAATATATGAATTAGGTCTTCGACAGTGTAGGCCATGCACTTTAATGAGAAGTCATCGTCAATGGCGACTTGATTGGCCACTTCCAGTCCAAAAATGCTGCCAGAAGTACTAGCTACCAAGCGATTCGCATGAACAAAATGCTTGACAAAAAGGTCAGGTTACTGCCTCCAATGTATAAGAACCAAGCCAACCAGATAGACACCAATCCCACATAGCTAAGTAAAAGCCTTAAACAGAGAATAGCCCGGACTTGAGCCGTTTATATGCTGCAAGGCTAAGGAGCGGGCAGGAGAGCACAGCAAGGTAGAGAGCGTGAAAGAGTGGGCGTACCCGTCAAGCAGCCTCCTCAACTCTGGCGTGCGTTCGCCTTCTGTTCCTACACGCAGTAGTTGTGCTGACACAAGATATGGGGCTTGGCGACCCGAAATCCCTGTGTCATAATGCTGTATCGCACGAGTGACTCTCTAACCACTTGATATCAATAGCAATACAACAAGTGTTGCAATAATAGAACAGCCCTATAACATGCATTATGGGAAATGTTAGGGTGAGTGGCCGATTGGGCGCACCCCCGGGGCATGACTCAGTCTGGGGGGTCCCCCCCACCCGTACCACCCTTACGTTTCGCCCCCACCCCCCGGCACTTGATGATTAGAGACGTTACGCTTTTAGAAATCTTGAAAAGCAGCCCCCATTGGCCCAGTATAGATTCTGGTTACTAGTGAACTATTCTTGTGAATGACTATGGATGAAGGAAAAGAAGCCAAAGGGCAGGGTAAGCCCGCCGCAGGTCGTTGACTTAAGGCGCTATCAGGAATTGAGGGCTTTAGGCTGGGGTGGCAAGCGGCTTTGCGATGACCTTGGCATAGCGCATGGGACAGTGTACCGGATTCAGCACGGGGATCACTGGCAGCAGGACCCTGAGCGGGTGAAGCGGTTTAATGCCGAGTACGGGTTTAATGTTGATCCTGAAACCGGCTACCCGACGGATGAAGATTTAGCAAGGCAGATTATTGCGGGGCGGCATCGTCAGAACGACCTCCAGGCTCACCGGGATAAAAAGGCTTTAGTGGATGCGGCGGCGGCGGCGGGGTTTAAGACCGCAGGCGAAGCTATTGCAAACCGCATGGCGGCTAAGGACGGCTTTAGAACCAAGCTGAAAGGTCGTCCCCTCGAAACCAGAGAACTTATTGAATTGCTGAGCGGCAAAATCGAACTCAGCCTGCATTATTTGGATGACGAGACACTCGCTAAATCCACAGCAAGAGATTTAGCACATATAGCTACAAGTTTCACGGAAAAGATTCAGCTTCTTAAAGGAGAGCCCACTTCTATTGTTTCCCACGAGACTAGAGGTACGATAAATGAAGTGGCCAAGAAATTGATGCAGGAGATTAAGCGCCGTGGTATTACGGTGGATATGGTTCAACAATCTGACGGTGTTTTTGCTGAGCCTGCTTAATGGCGGACCTGGCATCTCTGGCTGAGACTGATTTTTCTAAAATGACCGACAAGGCTCTCACGGAAGCCATGTCGGAAATTATTAAAGTCCAGGAAGAAGACCGTAGAGAAAATCAGATTATTTATTACAAACCGAGCCAGCCGAAAGCGTATGAGTTTCACAAAAGCAATGCGCGCGTGGTCGCGATTGGCGGGGGCAACGGTTCCGGCAAAACCCAGAGTTCGCTTGTGGAAATAATTGCGCTTGCTACAGGCGTCTTTCCACACAGTATTGCTAAAGATTTACGCCCTAAGTTTCGCGGCCCTGTGCAATGCAGAATTGTCGTTGAAAGTATAACAAACACCCTCGAGACAGTCATTATTCCATTCCTGCAATGGTGGCGCTGGGCGGGCGTTGATGAAGCGGGAGGGGATCGGGGGCATTGGGGGTGGGTTCCGCGTAACTGCCTGAAAAGCGGAAACTGGGATAAATCATGGTCTGCAAAGAATAGACTATTGACAATTCTCTGCCGCGACCCCGACGACCCCAACAGAATCCTTGGCGAGTCCACTATAGTTTTTAACTCGCACGACCAGGACCCATCCGATTTTGCGTCAGGGGATTTCCACCATGTTATGATGGACGAGCCCCCGCGATTGGCAATCTGGAGAGAAAATGAAGCGCGTACTATGCGCGTTAAAGGCAGATTATATCTGGCAATGACATGGCCGGATGATCCGGCAATCCCGGTCGATTGGATATTTGACGAGGTCTATGAAAAAGGCGTTCCCGGCCCGAATAAGAAAGATGATGTGGACTGGTTTGAATTGTGGACGACCGAGAACATGAATCTCAACCAGGAAGCGGTCCATAAGCAGATGGAATCCTGGTCGGAAGAAATGAAACGCGTAAGAATCTATGGTCAGCCCATAAGATTTTCAAACCGCATTCATCCGATGTTTACGGATGTTCCGATGTATTGGTCAATAGATGCAAAACAAAGCATCAATCCTGTAGACGGCAAATGCCCGATAACAAATTCATTGAACATTATAAAATATTGCCATGTGGATGAGTTCGACCATTCCGGCGCATGGCCGGTTATTTTCGCACTCGACCCGCATCCCAGAAAGCCTCATATGTTTACCTGGGTGCAATGTGATCCGTCAGACGATTTATGGGTAATCCATGAAGGCGAAGTGGACGGCGACTGCACCGATGTCAGAAAATACGTCGAAGACATTGAAGAACAGATGGGCCTTTATGTTGTTGACAGAATAATGGACCCGAATATGGGCCGGTCCCCTTCGGGGCAAGTGAGGGGCATAACCTGGCAGGATGAGTTTGCGTCGGCAGGGCTTCATATGAGACTGGCGGATGACGGGGACGTAGGCCGGTCGCGCATTAATGAGTATCTAAAGCCGGACTCAAGAACACTAAAACCAAGAATAGTGTGGAATCCGAGATGCCACAAAAGTATATTTCAGATGAAAAGATACGTCTGGGACAACTTCAAAAGACAAGATGAAAGGGGCCTTAAACAAAAAGCAAGGGAATTGAACGACGATTTCCCGACCTTACTCAAGTATGTTCTAAACACAGACCCTAATTTCAGACTTTTACATGGCGGGGCTCCGACTATACATAGAAATGTCGGCTATAAGGCCAGAGTCCGCGTTGGGTGATCGTCGATCAGCAAACCCGCAGCCGGATGAAACCCCGCACGTCACCCCGGCAATAATGCTGTTTTGTAAAAGTCAAGGTGTGTGTTAGTAAAGACTGACATAAACCGCCCACTATACTACAAACCGGGCGCGTTTGTCTTCTCTGGAAGCAAAGGATGCCGGAAGCCGAACTCATAGACCTCAGTTCCCGCCAAAAACGCACTAGAAAGCGCAAAGACGCTTTTTCTGCCGAGCAAAGGCGCGAGATTGCTGAAAGGGTCTGCAAATTCTATGACGATGATCGGAATGAAAGATCGGAAGACATACAATTAAGGCTTCAGCGCTACGCCAAATACAGAATGTGGAGCCAAGGCACGGATTCACCGTGGCCGGATGCGTCCGATGTCGCAATCCCGGATATGATGCAGGATTCCCTGAGAATCCAGGACACATTGCACAACGCTGTGATGAGCCAAAGACCTCCGATTATCTCAAAAGCCTTCCACAAAACAGACGCTGAAAAACAATCTACAGTTGATGCGCTCATTGATTATCAATTTTTCGTTGAACAGGACGGCGAGACAATTATTGGCGAAATGGCGGAAGCGTTCGTTAATGACCCTGCCTGTATTGTATTTGTGCCGTGGATTACGGAAACGAGAGGCATCTGCGACATACGCCGCTTTGACCCCATTCCCGAAACAACCGAAGTTTCCGGCTATTTTTACGACTTAACCCGCCAGCAATTCAATTCCGCTGTTTCCTTTGCGCCAAAAGGAAAATCCGATTGGGATTGGCTGGTTGAATTAGAAGACGGTACAGAACAGACCGTTTCGTTCTACACGCTCGACAACGGCGATGTGGAAATGGTTATCGAAAAGGATGAAGTTGTATTCGACGGGCCGAAAATCATTGTAAAAGATTATGACGATGTCTTATTCCCGGCCAGAAGCGCGAATTTACAATTACCGGGGCCGTCAAATCCGAACGGCGCAACGCACGTAATATTACGCGACAGTCCGACGCTTTCTGAATTAAAGCGGCTCTCCAAAAGCAAATTTTATGACCTCTTGTCAAAACAGGAAACGGACGAACTTGGCCTAAGCACAAGCAATGATGACACGGATGCCGAATTACAGATTGATAATCTGCAAGGCGTCCATCCGATTACGAGAAATGATGAAAGCCCGGCGCACAACCATTTCACGCGTCTCGTCTGCTTTGACAGCTACGATATTGACAATGACGGTATTGACGAGGATGTGATTTTCTGGGTTATCAAGGAAACAAAGACTTTACTCAAAGCCAAGAGGCTGACTGATGCTTATCCTGCTAATCCTCCGAGAAGGCCGTTGGCCGGCGGGTCATTCCTGCCGGTAAGCGGGCGCTTCTCAGGGATTTCCCTGCTCGAACTGGAAGAAAATCTGCACGATGTTCAAAAAGTCCTTATGGATCAGAGCATCAATGCAAATGATCTGGCTATAGCCAGTCCCGGTTTTTATAGACCCTCGGGCGGCATGAACCCCGAAGTATTGAGAATAGAGCCTTACACGCTTTCTCCTTTGCAAAACCCCCAACAGGACGTGAACTTTCCCCAGTTTAACAACCAGCAATCGCTTGGTTTTGCATTGAATATGCTCGGCCTATTGAACGGCTGGCAGGACAGGCTCTCAATGGTTTCTGACATGCAATTTGGCAAAGTCCAGCCGGGGGGTTCGAGTGCTATGCGAACATCCTCTAATATGGCTTTACTTGCAGGCCAAGGCGAAGCAAGACCGGAGCGGATTTTAAGACGCTTCTTCAAGATCATTGCGGAAGTGTGGGCGCAGATACACGAACTAAATCAAAGATTTCTGCCAAAGGATAAACAAATCCGCATTTCCGGCATGAAAAATCTCAATGACGACCCCTATCAAACCATATCGGATGCCGGACAAATCAGGGGGCGCTACCAATTTGATTTCTCGGCCAACGTCTTGAACACGTCTAAAATTGCGATGCAGCAGGGCTTAAGGGAATTGATGGCGACGTATATTAATCCCCTAACTTTACAACTTGGATTATTGACGCCGGAAACGGCCTATCAGCTTTTGAGAGACTTCGGAAAAAGCGTGGGCCAGGAGCCGGATCGCTATTTGCAGGCCCCTTCGCCTGAATCAAGCCAGCCGAAGATTCTAGCAGAAGAAGCAATCACAGCAATAATGAATGAAACAATGCCAGTTGGTCTTCCTATGGAACAAGGGGGTGCGCAAGAGCATCTCCAAAAACTCGAAGCCTATATGCAGAGCGATGAATTTGGCCATTTAAGCGATAACGGCGTGATGATCTTCAAGGAATATTACCAGCAAACCCAACAACGAGTCCGAGCTGAAATGCAACAGCAAGCCATGATGCAAGCCGTCCAACAATTTGCACAGCAACAACAAGGCGGGCAGGGGGGGCAACCGGGCGCGCCCGTTCAAAATCCACCCCAACTCCCCGGACAACCGCAAATCAGCGGGCCTAATGAACTGATGAACGAGAGCCTTCCTGGGGCAGGCGGTGGAGCAAACAGCGCATGAATGTTGATAAATCCGATTATGATAAGGCAACCGACCACAAAAGAGCCGACAAGATTGCCGAGACAACGTCCAATCTCAGAATGGTGAGGCAGGCTGCGGTGAATGCCGAAAAACTCACCGCCGACCCCGCATGGGACCAATTTCTTTCTTATTTGCAGGCAATCCATAGTGATACAGAAAAATTAGCGCAGACATGCCTGAATACTCTGTCCGATCCCAACGTCGTCAATCCCGATCAGTTAATAGCGGCAAAAATAGCCAAAATCCGATGCGATGACAGGCTCGCCATGCTTGAACTCGTTATGAAGTTGCCCAAGGAAATCAAGGAGAAGGGCCATCTGGCTGATAACCACCTGCTGAATCTTCAGGACATTGCGGAATGAATGTTGTTTCCCGCCCCGTAGCAGCACGTCTTATCAAACCTTCCCCCCTTCCTGCCGAGCTGGATGAGGCACTTAGAAAGTTTTGTATTGACAATAGAACAGGAAATGTTCAAATAAACATCAAACGCGGCAAAGTATTAGGTTTTCGGGTTGAAGAATTGTTTCACCTGAGCGATAATTAGCCGAAAATATTAGACCATTCTACTAGGTCATCGGAATTACCGAGCCTTCGCCCCGAAAGGGGCGCGGGCTTTTTTGTTTTGCTTTCGGACGTAAATCATCAGGCCGTCGCTGATAGGAGAGACTGAGTGACAGACCAAACAGGCGTTAAACCCGGTGAAGCCGATATTGAGGCAGAAGCGGGAGAAGGTGCCGCCGACCAAGAGCGTAAGGTTCCGCTATCCGCGCTTATAGCAGAGCGCAAGGCCCGACAAGACCTCGCGACTGAGCTTGCGCAAGTCAAGGGTTTAGTCGAGGGGCTAAAGGCCGGACAGCAGAACCAACAGAAAGATACTCCGGTTTATTCCCGCGCTGAATTAAAGCGGGCGGTAGAGCAGGGGAAGATTTCTGACGACGAGATGGAATCTATCTGGGAACAGCAAGTCGAGAAACGAATTGCTGCCGAGGTCCAAAAGACGACTGAGAATACCTTTGGAAATGCAAGCCGCGAGGCGCAGGTATCAAATCAGATCGCAGCTTATGCCGAGAAACTCCCCGATCTTAGGGATAAAGACTCGGATGCTTTTAGGCGGGTAAGAGAAGAATACGATTTTCTGGTTAGCGCTGGCGACCCAAAAGATTCACTGCTCACCGAATTAAAAGCCATCAGAGCGGCATTTGGTCCCGTGGACCGCATCAAGCGCGCAAAGGCCAACAGGCCGGAAACGCACCAAGAAGGCAGTGACCGTGGTGGTGATTTCAGCAGATCACAGAATGACGAGGACGGAGCACCGGGAGATATTCCCGCAAGGTTCCGCACTTTCTACCGGACTCAGATAAACAAGGGCATCTATAACGGATGGGATGACGAAGGACTGAAAAAGGAAATCGCCCACATCCGCAAATCTAAGAAGGCCGCTTAGTGGTACTTGGTCTTCTTAAGAAAAGATCGCCCCGTGAAATGGCGGAGTTAAATGCCCACACGGGACGCAGGCAAGGAACACTTGCTGGCTCTTATATGTCCGATCTCGCCGAACAACGCAAAGTTATCACTCTGTGCGTCTCATGCTCTCCAAAGTTCTCCGGCGCGCAACACGGCTACATAACAGATTCAACAATGCCCATTTGCACAGCGCGGTGTGATGGGTGTGGAGAGACAGGGCATAATAGAAATCTCTTCCTCCACAGAGACAACATGCCTCGTCTTTAGGAGTACACGCATGAGATTCGCTTATAACCTGAATAGCAATTCAGCGCCGGTTGTGAAGAAATTCCAAGTCGGTGAAACTATGGCCAACGCGGGCGTTCCCGTTCTTGTTGGCGGCTCCGGCAATGAAGGCATTGCGCTTGCTTCCACAACCGCTGCCGTTGACCTTGTCGGCGTTACACTGGACACGGCAACGCTTGTCACTGCCCAGCAATCCGATAATTCGGACACAGAACGAACAGTTAGTGTCATCATCAACCCAGGCGCAGTTTACAAAGCTAAACTGTCTGGCGGGGCCACGGATGACACCGCATTAGCACTTCATACTGTAACCACAGCATCAACGACTGGCCTTGTAGTTACGACTGCAACTGCGTGGGATTCTCCTACCTTTGATGAAGGTCTTGTTTTCGGTTATGAAGGTGCAAATGCAGGCAAGGGCCGCAAGATTACATCTGTGTCTTCAACGGCCGGCACCATTCTTGTTGCCTTCCCGAATGATACAGCTGTTGGCGACACGTTCATGCGCCTCCCGTTTGTTTCCTCGCCTTACGGCATGGAAGATCAGTTCGTGCAGATCACAACTAATTTAACCCAAGTCGATGCCTCGGTGGCAGTCGATACCGACAACGCAAACTTCCGTGTTGTCGAGCTGAAAATTCGTGATGCGGCAAGTCAGGGCCGGACGAATAGTTTTGCCTTCTTGTTAGGCTATGGCTCGATCTATTCCGGTGGCCTCGTCTAAGGAGAGTAGAGTATGGCAACCCCAAGCATTTCAACTAATTTCGGTGATCTTCTGGATTCGCGTTTTCAGCGCATCTTTGAAGAACAAAAAGGCCGCGAACAACTTTCGGATATGATCCCTAGCTTGTTCTCAATGCCGACAGTGTCAAAAACAAACGACACCGTGAAATGGTCAAACATCGGCGCTTTCGGTGATTTTGGTTCATTCTCCGGTACGGTTGATTATGACGATGTTAACCAGGGCTACGATGTGACGCAAACGCACGTTGAGTTCGCATCCGGCTTCCAGGTCGAACGCAAGCTGTTTGATGACGACATGTATAACATCATGGACCAACGCCCGTCAGGTTTGGCCACTGCTGCTGTGCGTACCCGTCAAAAACATGCGGCCCGCGTGTTCAATAATGCTTTCTCGGTGGATACTTTCTTCTACACCCACACGGAAGGCGTCCCGCTTTGCTCGAACTCGCACACATCAACGGCGGCCGGCACTGATACGTCAACCGGCTTTGACAACTTGGCGACTTCGGCACTTTCCGCAACTGCCTTGGCGGCAAACCGCGTTCAAATGGTTGATTTCCGGGATGATCGCGGCAACAAGTTCGCCATTGTCCCCGATACCATCATCATCCCGCCCGCGCTTTACGATGTAGCATTTGAAATTGTTGCATCGACGGGGCGACCGGATACGGCGGAAAACAATCGCAATGTCCATGAAGGTGCCTACAAGGTTCTGGAATGGAATTATCTTACGGACAACAACAATTGGTTCCTGTGCGATTCAACCATGCAGAAGCAACATCTGCATTGGGTTGACCGCATGCCGCTTGAGTTTGCTTATGCGGAAGACCTCGACACCATCACAGCGAAGTGGAGAGCATACATGAGATACAGCTCGTCACACGATGACTGGCGGTGGCTCATGGGGAATCAGGTTTCGTAACTGAGGAAAAGCACATGGCTTACAGCCCTACCACAGTGAAGAAATCGAAACAGGTTTTGCCGAAAGGCGGAGCCAAGGGCGGAAGAAGTGCGGCGCTGGGCAAAACAATGCCGGCCCGCACTAAATCCGCAGCACTCAATAAGGTCTGCTAATGACGAATGCTTATTACGCAGAAGACAAAATGGGTTTGGGCGGCAATTCGACAAAGCCGCCCAGCCCAGCCCTTAAACGCGGCAATAGTGCTTCGTTCAAGGAAAAACCCGGATTTTCTTTCAAGGGAACAGCCGGAAAATCGCAACCTAAAAACAGGTCTGCCGGTGTGAACCGCGTAAAGACCTACGCAGATTCCGAAGGGCTTTAGGGCCTCTGGTCTGACGATCATTGACGGAGAATTTCTATGGGTATGCAAACCAGTTTCCCCAACAGCCCGTTTTCTTTCGGCTTCGGCGGCAGAGTCGTCACGGGACAATCCCTGTATGTGAGTTCAACCGCATCCAATGCCTCGAACGGCAATACCGGCAAATCGCCACGCAAGCCACTGGCTACGCTTGATTATGCAGTTGGTCTTTGCAATGCAAACGAAGGTGACGTTATTTATATGATGCCGGGGCATGTGGAAACTGTAACCGCCGCAGGTGGGCTTGATCTTGATGTGGCTGGAATTTCGATCATTGGTATAGGCAACGGCTCAAACCGCCCGACTGTAAATTTAACCACAGCCACAACCGCTGACGTGGATGTGGACGCAGCCAATATCACAATAGAAAACATCCTTTTCACCGGGGGCATTGATGCCCTGGCGGCACCATTGGATATCAACGCGGCAGACTGCACGATTCGTAATTGTGAATTCAGGGATGTTACCGGCCAAGCCACACTCGGTATTCTCACGGATGCAAACTGCAACCGCTTCCTGCTTGAAGGCTACCGCCACGATGGCGCAGCAGCAGCGGGGGCGAACGCCGCAGTCCGTATTGTTGGTGGTGACGGTATCGTAATACGTGATTTCTGGATCAACGGCAACTTTGCTGTTGCTGCTATCGAAAATGTCACAACTGCTGCAACCAATATCACAATCGGCGGCGGACGTGGTTCTAACTACATCTGGACACAAAACGCCGCAGACGTGGCGGTTACTCTTGTTTCCACCACAACAGGCTTTGTCGGCCCGCATATCAACGCCCAGCTTACGGACAACGCAGCCAACATCACGGAAGCGTTTGTGGGTGCGGCTGCTGTGTTCTTCCAGCCCATTAACATTGTCAACCTGGTCGGCGAATCCTCGATGCAAACCAATATCACCGCGTCCACAGACGCCTAATAGGAGACTTTATGTCTAAAGCGGTTAAACAAGTCGTACCGAACCTGATGCGTCCTCACGAAGTTGAAGACGCAAAGGGGGAAGTGCGCAACATCCGCGACGCTCTCGAAGCCCCGGCCTATATCCGTGGCAAAGTCACAGACTTGCCCAATATGGCCAAGCGTAGGTCACGTTTAGAAGCTCAGATCGACGCCTACGCCCCAAAACCCTTCAAGGAAGAAGAACTTGACAAGGCGATAGCTCTCTCAAACGAGTTGGAGAGCAAAATCCGCGAAGGTATGCCGACAAGCGCGGAAATGCGGCGCAATCCTCCGGGCGCGGTTTCAAAGCATATCGGCTGGCAGAAAACCAAAAGCAAAATGGTTCAAGCCTGGAAGACTGTACAGCTTCGCTTAAGAGAAAGCGGCGCGGTGGCCGATCATCTCGTTTATGGCCATGATATTGCGAATGTCGAACGCATCAGACCGACAGGACACGATACCCGCGAATTGAATATGGACTATGCTCAGATAACGGGCAAAGACATCAAGTACGGAAAAGAAGTCGGCAAGACGACTGTTTTTAATGAAGAACAGCTTGCCATGCTTCAGCAACTTGACCCGGATATGCGCGGCCAGCTTTTTTCCCTCAACCAAGCCCAGCGCGCAAGGGTTAAAGACTTTGTGCAGGCTGTGATTGATGGGGATATTGACGCGGACGGCAATGAACTTGCCTCCCGCCCTAAAACAGCAGCCGACAGCGTAAGCCTTGGCTTTACCAATGTATCAGCTGCTAGCTTAGACGATTTAACGATGGCCCAGCTTCGCTCACGCGCAAAGCAAAAAGGTATCAATACATTCAAGATGGGAAAGGAAGCCATTAAGTCCGCAATTATGGAACAACAGGTTATATCTAACGGAGCTTAAGGGTGAGTTTCCCATACATTTTTGAGAGCAATTTTGAACAAGGAACTACGACTGGAGATTGGGATTCGGAGACGGATAGCGCAAGCCAGCTGGACGTTGTCTCATATCGCCAGTTAGCTGCGCTTGGCTATCGCACCGCAGCCCCATTCCAAGGGGCATATTGCATGCGCGTTGCCTTAACCGGCGGCACAGCGGATGCGTTTGTTAAAGAAGGCGACATTGATATTGCGGCAAATACCGGACGTTACGTGCGATTTGCCATGTGGATTTCACCGGATTTCACGGGGACGGCCAACGATACAATCAATATCTTTGAAGCCCAAGATACATCCGATGTTGTAGAGGCAACATTTGGCCTTCGTATTGTTGCAGCTACCAATGTCATCAATTTCGGTATTGGCGAAACTGCCCCTACGTCATTCGGCAGCGCGGAAATTGAACGTGGTGTCTGGTATAACATCGAACTCTTTATTGATCTTGATAATGCCGGAGCTAACGACGGCACGGTTGATCTATATGTAACGCGGGACAGAGAATCTGCGTCTACAACTGTGCATGCTTCCCAAGTTGCAAGCCTTGACCAAGGCGCGGTTACGCATGGCGTTCTGGGCGTTCAGGATCAACTCGCAACTACAACGGGAACTATCCTATTTGATAACTTCGTCTTTGATGACACGCGCATTTACCCGGAAAAGCGGTATCGCGAAGAAATCACGCTGACAAAATCAGGCCATGTGTTCGTCGGCCCCGGCGATATTTCCGGCCTTGGGCTTTTGACAAATGGGAGCGGCGACACCGTCCGTGTCTTTGACACAGACCAGGCCGACACAAACTCAGCCCAGCAGTTCAAGGTCGAACTTGTTACCGGAATAAACACTTCGGTTGAAGGGCCTATTCACTTTGCTTCCGGTTGCTATGCGCAGTTGTCCGGCACGAATCCAAGAGTGCAGATTTATCTTGTAAGAAACACAAACGAACCCGGTTCGAGGGGTCCTCTTTATTATAGTGATGGAGCCGTCCGCCGCCTCGGTAGAGGTGTCTAATGGTCGCGTCTTACAGGCCAAATGTTGACAGTACCGGGGGTGATACCAGCGGGGCGGCGAGTTCGACCGATAACGCGGCCGCTCGTTTTGATGGTACTGGCGGCAAGACATTACAGAATAGTGTTGTCACTATAGGCGACACTGGCAATACGACCGGCATTGCTGACTTAACTGTGACTGGCACTACTACGCTGGCCACCGCCTTGAGTGGGCTCGCCAAGCTCACATCCGGAGTTATTTCCGCTGTTACCGCCATTACATCATCTGGATTAACCCAAGCTACCGGCAAACTACTTGGAAGAAACACAGCTGGCACCGGTGCAATCGAAGAAATAACGCTCGGCACTGGTCTGTCAATGACCGGCACGACATTGAATGTCTCAGCCGGAACGGGGGATTTTTCCGGTCCGGGGTCATCAACGGACAATGCCATCGTCCGCTTTGATGGTACTGGCGGCAAGACAGGACAAAACAGCGCCGTCACTGTAGCGGATACTACAGGCGCAATAGCTGGCTGTTCCTCAGTCACGGTGGGCAGCTTTATCGGTTTCCCCGCAACGCAAAGCGCATCTGCTGGTGCGAATGATTTAGACGATTATGAAGAAGGTACATGGACACCAGCCCTTAAGTTTGGTGGTGGGGATACTGGGTTAACTTACACATCGAGAAATGGCTACTACACCAAAATTGGAAATCGCTGTTTTTTGAATGGTACGATTATTGTCAATGCCCTTGGGTCATCCACCGGGAACATAACATTGGAAGGATTGCCATTCACGGCCTTGAACTCCACGAATCAGGATGCTTGTTTCAATCTGGTTATGCAGACTAACGCATTTACCACAGGGCCAATTTTCCCATACATTGGCGCGGCCCAAACTGTTGTCACGATTTACAGAATGAATAACGCAGCAGGTGGTGGGCTTGGAACCGTTGACAATACAGATGTAAGAGCAGCCGCTCAATTCACGTTCTCCGGTCAGTATGCAACTGCCTAATAAACAGGAATTTTGAAATGATAGAAAAGAAGACAAATTGGGAAGTTGTTGTTTCCAGCAATGGGGAAACACGCATAAAAGTCTTGAAGCAAATTGTGGAAGACGGCGCTGTTATATCATCAGTTCCCCACAGCCGAGCGATAGCAAAGGATACGAGTATAGCAGCGGAGATTGAGGGCGTTGAAATTGGAATTTCAGAATTGAATTACCCCGCATTAGGTAGAGAAGCTAAAGCTAAAATATCAGCCATTGTAGAACTCGCCCGCGATTGATGAGTAATGTCGAGCACAACACAACCGCAGACCTTTTCCGATCTTTATACGGCACTCCTGAATGCAATGCGGGAGGATACGAGCGGAACTGCGACTACCACTCAGGCTAAAAGATATATCAATACTGCACTGCAGGACATGCACATTGGTTTTGCAGAGTCTCTTCCTTGGGCGGAGCGGCAAGCGCGTCTGACAACGCAAGCCCCGTATTCAACCGGCACTGTTTCAATCTCCAAAGGCTCCACAACTCTGACGGGTTCCGGCACGGCATGGAATACGAACAATTCCTTCTCGGTTAAAAATACGAGAGCCTATGGAAAGATCGTCATAAACGGCGGGACAGATGTTTATGAGGTTTCCTCAGTAGGGGGTGACACTTCAATAACGCTCTCAAGCGCATGGGTTGATACAACTGTAAGTGCAGTCACTTATCAATATTTCGAAGATGAATATGACTTGCATGCGGATTTCCTCAGACCGCTTGACATGCAGTTCTTCGATTCATCGCGGGATATCGTTCTCATAGACCGGACGGAGTTTCGCCGCCGCTATCCGCGAAACAAGGTAGTTGGCAAACCCCAAGTTTCAACAATTATTGATCGGCCTTTCAGTGCAAACACAACGCCTGTCAGACGTGTCAGGATCTATAAGCCGTGCGACCAGGAATATACAATTCCGTATAGCTTTATTACTAACAAGCTGGCGATTAGCTCTGCGGGAGCAGCACAAGCACAACTTTCAGCGGATTCTGATGAGCCGATTGTTCCCCATCAATACCGCCACGCAATCGTTTTGCATGCTCTTTATAACTGGTACAGGGACAAAAAAGACGACGCCAGATCACAGGAAGTCAGAAGTGAATACACCGATCTTATTCTTCGTATTACAGGGGATACTGAAGTAGCCGCCCGCCGCCCCAAGATACAGCCGAAGATGGGTAACTATCGCCAAAGAGCGAGGGGGCCTTATTCCGCAGGCAGGAGCGGCAGATATACAACGGGATCGTCTTTCGATGAGATGCGGTAATGGCAAGCCGTGATGTATTTGTCAGACATTTTTTTGGTGGCGGCTGGGCAACTGATTTCGGCCCCACGGCTCAAGTTGATGTATCTCAGCAGCAAACAGTTACAATCCCATGGCTGAATGAAGCGGATAATGTTGTTTATGAACTGGACGGCGGGCCGCGAAAGGCCCCCGGCGCATCCAAACTTAATTCGGTTCAAATGCAAAGCGGGGCCGATGTTAAGGGTATTTATGATGCCTGGTTCTCCGGTACGGGGGGAACTCCTACACAGCGTCGTATTTGTCATGTCGGAACGACTATAAAAAAAGATGATGCCGACGGTACGTTTACGAATATTTTTACAGGTCTGGAATCAGGAAAAGTCCCAAGCTACACAATGCTTGAAGATTTGCTCATTATGACATCTGATTCGACCGCCGATGTACCTAAGTCATGGGATGGTTCGACCGCTCAGAATTTAGCCGGTTCACCGCCTAACTTTTCATTCTGTACGACACATAAGAATAGAGTGTGGGCATCTGGTAATGCCGCAAATCCCTCAAGGCTTTATTATACGGTTCTTCTAACACCCGCTGATTGGGCGGGCTCAGGCTCAGGTTCAATAGATATTGACCCTGACGACGGAGATATAATTACCGGCATTATCTCCCATAGAAACGAGTTGATCGTTTTTAAAGGCCCGAATAAGGGCTCAATTCATCGTGTCGCGGGTAGCGCTCCAACAGGAGATGATGCTTTTTCACGCGTCCCCCTTGTTAAAGGCATTGGTGCTGTATGGCATAACACGATCATACCAGTTGCAAATGATGTGATTTTTATGTGGTCGGACGGGACTATTCATAGTCTTCAGGCCACGAATGATTTTGGCGATTATAATCTAAGCAGTCTCTCCCGCCCGATAAATTCATGGATCAGGGATCATGTCAATAAAGCAAGGCTGAGACATGCCTGGGCAGCCGATTGGCCGGAAAAGAGCTTTGCGCTTTTTACCGTTCCAATAGATTCATCGCAGACAAACAACATCATTCTGATGATGGATTATTCCCAAGGGAATGCTGTGAAGTGGGCTTACTGGTCGTCATTTAACGACACGCAATGTTTAGCCCAAGGCGTTGATGCTTCGGATAACAACGCAAGAGTGGTTTTTGCCGGTGGTGGTGATGGTTATATCCGCAAGCTCGGAAGACCAACGCGAAGCATTGATGATGCGACGACAATTTCTTATCGGGTTCTAACGCCGTTTATGTCTTACGGCAGTCCCCACAACATGAAAAATATTCATGGTGGGTATCTGAGCATACAACCAAGAAACAGCGGCAATATTACATTTGGCTGGCAGCGGGACGCAAACGCTCAACAGACAGACACCGTAGCCCAAGGCGGCACGGCGGTTCTCGGTTCATTTGTGCTTGATTCAGACACTCTGGGCGGGAGCCGTTATGTAGATCGTTTCTTCCGCTTAGAGACTGGTGGGGAATTTCGCTCGGTCCAATTTCAATTATCAAACAACGTGCTCGCGGAGGATGTCGAAATTCACGGTTTTGGCGCTGATTTGAAATCAGGTGCCGGTTCTTATGAGAATTAGTTATGGCGGTTAGTAGATTAAAAACATGGGCATCAAACGAAGTTCTCACTTCTTCCGATCTGAATGCCGAATTCAATAACATATTGAACAACGACTCGTCGCTTGGCTGGCCCGCCACTGCAAACAAGGATTTGGATGGGTATCAGCTTATTCTTGACGGCGATGCGGATAGTTATTTAGTCGCTTCAACGGACGACCGCCTGGATATCCGCTTAGGCGGCTCCACTTTATTTCGCTTGGATGGGACTGTAGCAACACCTGTGAACGGGCTTGATTTTATTGCCTCTGCTGCGGGAAGCGCGGTTCGCATGACCGCCGTTGGTTCCGATACGGATATTTCAATAAATCTCGTTCCGAAAGGCGCAGGTGTTTTACAGGTCGGCGGCAGTTCAATCTTTACAAATCCGATGACAACCCGTGGCGACATTATATATAGAAACGCAACCGTTCCAGCCAGATTGGCTATTGGGACGAGTGGTTATTATCTCAAATCAGACGGCACAGACCCAGCATGGGCGGCTCCATTTACCGTTGCCACCATGACAACCCGTGGCGATTTAATCCGCCGTGGGGCTTCCGCGCCCGAAAGAGTAGCGCTCGGCACAGACGGGCAGTTCCTTCGTTCCGATGGGACAGACGTTGTTTATGAAAATGATTTCTACACTCTTCAGTTCCAGTTTGACGGCGGCGGTGCCGCCATTACGGCAAATTCCAAACTTGACTTTGAAATTCCAGTGGCGGGGGTAATTACACAAGCAACCTGCCTCGCAGATCAATCCGGGTCTATCGTTTTTGATGTGTGGGTTGATACTTACGCGAACTACCCACCAACTGTGGCAGATACAATAACAGCATCAGCCAAGCCGACTATTTCATCGGCAACGAAAGCTCAGGATTCTACTTTAACAGGATGGACCACAACACTAGCCGCCGGTAGCACTATGCGGGTTAATGTTGACAGCATCACAACAATTACTCGTTGCGTGCTTTCACTCAAGGTCAGGAAAACCTGATGGCAGTATTATTCAGATCAGTGGCAACGGCAACGGTAACGGCAAGCACGTCTCTGGTTATTACCAAGCCGTCTGGAACGGTAGAAAACGATGTGATGTTGGCGGTTATTACCAATAATCGAGATACGGCAGACGCCACGATAACAGCCCCGGCCGGATGGACCTCATTAGGTTCTCAGGGGATGATAAATGGTGAGGGATTTACCGGGCTTGGTCAGGCATTTCACCGCAGGGCGGGCGGTTCGGAAGGTGCAAACTATACATGGACTATAAACGGCACTGATAATGTCGCTGTGGGGGCCATCTCCTGTTATCAGAATGTAAGTTCATCTTCCGGGCCGGTTGATACTTCTGCTTTTGCAGCTTTCGATAATACATCTGCTCCGGTTGCTTCAAGCGTTACCACGACGATGCCGCGCGACATGCTTGTTGTCTTAACTGCTCTTATCGAGCAGGTAACATCAACGCCGCCCGTCAGCATGACAGAACGCGCTGATTTTTCCGGTACAACCGGGTTAGTAAAATCAGCAGCAAACGTTGCCGACGAGCTTTTAAGTGCAACAGGCGCGACCGGCACAAGAACATTTTCAACATCCGGCGTGACGGATTGCGGGGTTTGGACTGTTGCACTTTTGCAGGGTGCGGTAACAAGGGGATATGGAATGGTGTCTGGATGAAACTCTCAACCAGAATATCAACAGCGGAAGACGGTCGGCTTTTGATGTGTCTCATGCAAGAGAGCGAATTGTGGCATCAGGATATGGACTTCTCGACCGCAGCGGGTTTCTGGCTGATAGTCGAAGACCGGGAAGGCCCCGCCGGGTGCATCCAAACCCTGATTTCAAAGCCGGATGGGGCATTGAATAATCTCTGTCTTGCCAAGCGTCTTTCCGATCACGGGAGAGGCTTGGTGACAAGGAAGCTCTTGATAGACGGGATGGCGGTTTTACATGCGAATTTTGGTGTTAGCCATGTCGGGGGCTTTGTGAGCTTCAAGACGAAAGGGTACAAAAGGGTACTCAAGAAAAGGGGCGGCGTCCCCATAGATCAAGGAAACTACTTTATGAGACGGGTTTCCTAGGGTATTATAGGTTAAATTAGGGTCATCGAGATTAAGAGCCCGCTTCCGGTTTTCCGGCGGCGGGCTTTTTTGCGTTCTGGGCAACGAAAATGGGCGGAAAAAACGAATCCAAAACTACTCAAGCGTCTCTTTCTCCGCAGGAGATTGAGTTCAATAACAAGCAGCTTGATCTCGCAAGTCAGCAACTTGAAATAGTCAAGCAGCAGGCGGCGGGGCAGGCTGACTTCATGACAAGGATCAACCCCCTCCTTGACTTACAGACCAAGCTTTATACGCAAGAATTTGAGGATATGAACGACCCCGTCTCGAAAGAGGTCAAGGCATTATCGCAGAAATACGGCCTGGATGTTCTCAAGCAGAACATAACAAATCTTCCTCTTCAGCAGGAGCTTTTACAGTCCCAGATTGATGAAGTGCGTCGTGGCGGCGCAGCAACGCCCCAACAAGAAGAACTCATAAATGAATATGCGGATGAGGCCATTAACTCCGGCAACATTGATATTGAGAGATATAGAACGCAGGGCCTTGATGCTTTAAGGAATCAGCTTGCGCCCGCATTGGGTCTTCGCCCCGGAGATACACCTGTGCTTGACCGTGGCGCGCTACTGGCATCCGAAGCCTTGCGGCAAGGCGGGCAGTTATCGTCGGGTATCCGTGGCGCTGCAGCAAATGCCAAACTTAATTACCCGCTCGCAGCAAGTCAGCTTACATCCGCAATCGCCCAAGGCCAGCAAGGTCTTTTGCGGGCCGCAGGGGATTTCCAAGCACAACTCAGAGAACAAGCCGGATTAAACAGATTGCGTCTTGGTGAGCCTATTAGCGGTTTAGCTCAAATGGGTCTGTCGGGTGGTATTGGTTTAGCATCCGCCTCCGCGCCAAGCGGGTTACTAAGACAACAACTCCTGCAAAGCAGCGTCCAGAAGCAGGGCATTATGAGCAGCATATCCGGTGCTCTCGGTGGCTTAGGCGGATTAGGCATAGGACTTGACAAAGTGGGCTTGAGTTCACGCGTCATCAAGAATGACTTCGGTGCCATTGATCCTGAAACAGCATTAGCTGCTATTGCTAAAATGCCGGTTCATGTCTGGAAATATCACGGCGACACTGAAACTCACATTGGGCCTTTCGCAGAAGACTTTGCTGATGCAATCGGCATTGGTGACGGCATGACCATTTCCTTCATTGACGCAATCGGACTTCTTATTGCCGCAGTTCAAGCCCTAAGCGACAGGAGCAAAGCCCATGCCCATTAGTTCACTCGGCCTTGCAAAGCCTCCCGTTCTTGACCCGAACGTACAGGCGCAACAAGGCACGGCAGGCATCGATGACGCATTGGCACGTCTGGCAATGCCGCCATTACAGGACCCACAGATGCCTGACTTTCAGGTGGACGATCCCAATCAGCGTGTGAGTTTTAAGGATAATCCTCTCGGGGCAATCGGCCTTGTTTTGAGCAATACCGCCGCTGGTATGCGCGGCGATGAACTCCCAACTGACAAGCTGGAACAGCGCCAGCGGGAGGACGCACGTCTTGCCAAAGAAGATGAATTTCGTATGGAACAAATGAAGATGCAAAAGCTCAAATTTGCATCCACGGCAGTGGGCGAGTTTTCCAAGCAATTAGAAGACGCACTGCCTGAAAATGTTCCGGGTCTTGTGAAAGTTTATGCAGGTGTGATGGGGCAAGCGACAGGCGAGGATATGATGCCACTCCTGCAACATTTGGCAGATTCAAGCGTGTCTGAAAGACAGAATGCGCAAGAGGCATTGTCGATGTTAAGCCCGGAATATGCGGCTATTCTTTCCAAGAATCCCGACCTTATACCGGGCGTTACAAAAACGCTTATCGGAGCGCAGATTGAAGCTGCCTACCGCGCACCAACAGCGAACACTTATATAAACATGGCCCCCGGCGAGAAGGCTTATGATGTAGCGCGTGGCAAGCACCAAGCAGCATCCATGAATACAATTTTGGAGAATGGGCGGAAAGCCGCGTTACAAATAGATGGGACGCGCGAAATGATGGCGGCTCTTAAAGACCCAAACTTATATACGGGCGCTGGTGCCGATGCGATGCTTGACATCAAAAAGAAAGCGCAGTCACTGGGATTAGACGTTGAAGGTGTGGCATCCGGCGAGCTAGCGCGGTCACTCTCAAACCAGATGGCTATGCAAATGCGCAATCCTACTGGTGGGGAGGGCTTGACGGGCTCAACATCAGACGCCGACAGAGAATTTCTTGTCTCTAGTGTCAACGGCATTCCAAAGACACCAGCAGGCAACGCGCTTATGGCAGAAGGATTCATTCTGAAAAAGCAGCGGCAGGTAGCGATTGCTAACATGGCCGCTGACTATGAAGCTGAGCACGGCAGGCTAGACAATGGTTTCGACCAACAAGTAGCAGACTATTCTGCAAAGCATCCCATCTTTAACGAGGGCTATCGTGCTCGTGTAGATGCCGTGATTAAGCAAAACAAACCCCGCAGCGTGTTTGCTGGTTTCGGTAAAAGTGCAGCAGCACCAGCCAATAAGCCACGCGGAAGTGGGGAACCCAAACGGACGCCTGCTGAGAAGGCGGCTATGGACGCCTATAGTTTGAAATAATGGCAACCCGCGAAGAACTCATTGGTGCATTGACGAAAGCACATTCTGCTGGGGATAAGCAGAATGCTGACATCTTTGCCAATATGATCCGTGAAATGGATGCGGCTGGTGCTCCTGAAAACCAGTCTTCACCTGAATCGCCGGAAAGCTACGCCAACGCTGCCGCAGGCGGTTTAATTGATGGTGCATCTTTTGGTTATGCGGATGAAGGCTTTGGTGCAATAGCAGGCGGTTTGAATGTTCTTAAAGGCGGAGATTATCAATCTGCGTATGAATCAAAGCGCGATGAAACCCGCCGCAAGCTCGCAAGAGGCGGTGAAGAACATCCTGTATTAAAAACCGCAGCGGAAATCGCAGGTGCGCTACTGCCTGCTGTTTTGACGGTAGGTCAATCCGCCCCCGCCACAATCGGCGCCCTTGCTAGAACAGGCGCTAAATACGGTGCTGCTTATGGTGGTATTGCGGGGTTTGGATCGGGCGAAGGCGGGCTAGAAAACCGGGCTATCGGTAGCGGGATTGGTGCTGGCTTTGGTGCTGCCTTTGGTGCCGCATTGCCCGTCGGGTTTGCCGGATTGCGCAAAAGTGCAGGCGGGTTAGCTTCTTATATTGGTGGGAATGTCGCTGGCGAACGCGCTGGCGCAACAGCGCTTGGCAACGCATTAAGCCGCTCCGGTATGACGATGGATGATGTCGCATCCCGTTTGCAAGAGGCACATAATTTGAACGTGCCTTTATTGCCAGCTGATCTTTCTCCGACCATGCAGCGTCTTGGAAGAATGGCGCAATCCCTCCCCGGCAAAGGCAGCGAGACAATGGCGCGCACGCTAAGCGAGCGTCAAATGGATCAGGGTGCGCGTGTAACAGAGCGTTTGAGAAACACGTTCAAGACTAATGAAACGGCCTTTGAAATAGTTGACGCTCTAAAAACGCAGCGCGCCATTGAAGCTCAACCACTTTATGAGGCAGCTTTCCCCACGAAGGTTCCTGTTTCCCCAAAGTTAAAAGAACTTTTCCAGCGCCCGTCCATAAAGGCCGCAGCCAAAAAGGCGCAGCAAATTGCGACAGAACACGGGGATGACGAGTCCGCCAAAAGGCTGCTGTCGTTTGCGCGTGGCAAAGACCAATCATCAATCCTTACGGTAAAAGAAATTGATTATATCAAGCGCGGCGTTGATGACATGCTTGAACCAGCTAGAAATAAATTCACAGGAAAATTAGAGCCGGACCAATTCCAACAGGGGGCGATAAAAACAAGAGCAGAAATGCTCAAAGAGGTAGGAATACTGGTTCCAGAATACGGGAAAGCACGTTTCGCTTTCGCCGGGCCATCGGAAATGATTGATGCTGTGCATCTCGGACAAAGCTTTATCAAAAGCAATAATAAGAATGAGGATTTAGTAAGAAAAATATTTGCGAATATGACACCAACGGAACAAGACATGTTCCGCGCTGGCGGCGTAGATACTTTGGCAAAGCAAATCATAGACGCCGGGGACGGCGTCTATGCCCGCGAACTTGTATTTGGGTCCAAAGGAAAACGTGATCGTATGAAAATGCTCTTCAAAGACGAAGGCGAATACGAAAAATTTGCCAAAGCGATGGGCTTCGAGAAAATGACCAGTGACACAAGCCGTGCCGTCAGAAATGTGTCTCAAACGTCATCAATCCTAGCCGACCAAGAAGATAATTTCCTGAATGGCGTCATTGAAGTTGGGAAAGCGGCGGCTACAGGTGGCAAGTCTGCGCTGATGTCGCTCATAACGGAAGGACATGCAGCAAGACGCCTAAGCGGCATCAATGAAAAGTCTGCCGAGATAATTGCGGACTTTCTGACGAACCCTAATCCTACAGCAAATCTAAGTTCTAAAAGCTCCGCAGCTATTATGAAAAAGATAGAAAGAGACGCCAAATTCCGCCAGAGCGTCTTAAAGGCTTCTGCTGTTACTGGATCAACCTCTGGACGTGTCGCCGCTCAGAAAGAACAAGTCAAATGACAACCGAAGAACGTCTCGGGCGGGTTGAATATGAAATGTCGCTGGCGCGCTCAGACCGCGATGAAATGAAAAAAGACATCAAGTCCATTCTCGAATTTGTCAATCAGACAAAGGGTGGAAGAAGGGCTTTATGGGGGTTGTTAATTTCGGCGGGGGCTGCTGGTGGAATTATAGGAAGCATATTCAGGGGAATATTTAGTAACTAATGACATTTCAGTTTTCGCAAAAATCTCTAGATAAACTCAAGGGCATTAATAATGATCTTATCGCCATTGTTGAAAGAGCTTTAGAACTTTCCAAAGTTGATTTTGTTGTGGTCGAAGGCCGCAGAACCATTGAAAGACAAAAGAAGCTGGTTGCGTCTGGTGCGTCTAAAACGATGAATAGCCGCCACATTAGCGGACATGCTGTTGATCTTGCGCCCTATATAGACGGGGAAGTTAGGTGGGATTGGCCACCTTTCTACGATATTGCAAAGGCCATGAAGGCCGCTGCCAAGGAATTAAATATTCCGATTGAATGGGGCGGGGATTGGCGGCAATTCAAAGATGGCCCGCATTTTCAACTTACTTGGAATGACTACCCTATATGAGTCCAAATACTTCTATTCTTAACAATGATTACCCGTCATGAATGAGCAACCGTCATGGAAAAACAGACGCCGCGTTATCTTCGGCACTCTCGGCTTCTGCGCGCTTACGCTTTCCATTCCGATTTTCCGTGGTGACGCGGCGATGGTTGAAGCTCTTGCGCCGTCATACAGCCTGCTTGTTGCCGGCATTGTTGGCTCTTACGTTTTTGGCGCGGCATGGCAGGATATCAACCTATCGAAACCAAAGAAGCGCGAACCCGGAAGAATGATGAGGGGAGAATAATGGATTTCATCATACCGCCCTGGGTGAAATACGCGACCATAATTGGCGTGGCGTTTCTATTGGTCGGCGGCATCTATTGGGCCGGATATCACGAAGGAAAATCGGACATCATCGCTGAATATAACGAAAAAGCCGCAAAGATTCTTGAAAAGGATATCGCCCTGAATGGCGAGCGCGTGGAACTTTCAACCCGGCTTGCAAAGGAAAGCACAGCCCGCGAGGAGAATATTCGTGTCATTAAGGAAAAAATACCAGTGTATGTTGCTGACAATCGCTCTTGCGATTTGCCTATTGAGCTTATCAAGCTGCTCCGCAGTGCGCGCTCTGGTGAACTGCCCAAGCCCACCGAGTAGCCTTCTCGTCCCCGCCGAAAAACTCCCCCAAATCCCGGAGGCTGTTTTAACGCAGCGCGAAGCACTGGAAATCTGGCTTGATGATACCGCAAGATATTATGACCTACGAGCAAACAACAACGCTCTTATTGCTTGGCAGTTAGAACATTGCGGAGCGCCCAAGTGAGCGCCCAACAGAAGAAACTCGGCGATGAGCATTTCATTGATGAGTTCCAGAAACTTGGTGCTCAGAAGCTTGCTGATAAATACGGGTACAAGAATGTTAGAACCGTGCAGGCAAGGAGAGCAAGCCTAGAACAAAAACACAAGATACTGATTAAGTCAGCCCAAAGCAGGCGTGTATTTGATGAAGTCTTAGACGATCACCCGGAAAGAATAAGGTTAAATGTTACTGACGGGATTATTCTTATTGGTTCTGACGCTCATTATTGGCCTAGTAGAATAACCACAGCCCATAAAGCCTTTGTGCATTTCTGCCGGATGCTTAAGCCCCAAGCAGTAATTCTCAATGGCGATATGTTGGATGGCGCAACAATATCCCGCCATTCCCCAATCGGCTGGGAAAACCGTCCCTCCCTTGTTCAAGAAATAGATTCTGTTAAAGAACGTCTTGATGAAATTCTAAAAGCGTCTTCTTCCTCCAGGCACATCTGGACACTTGGCAACCACGATGCCCGCTACGAAACCCGCTTGGCTACCGTCGCCCCTGAATACGCCAAAATACACGGCGTACATCTCAAAGATCATTTCCCAGAATGGATGCCCGCTTGGTCTTGTTGGATCAATGGTAATGTTGTTGTGAAGCATCGCTATAAAGGCGGCATACACGCAACACACAACAATGCAATGGTGTCTGGCGTGTCTATGGTGACAGGCCATCTGCATAGCCAGAAAGTAACTCCTTATACCGATTACACCGGAACGCGCTGGGGTTTTGATACCGGCACAATGGCAGACACATTCGGTCCCCAATTTACCGACTATATGGAAGACAATCCTCGCTCGTGGATTAGTGGCTTTGGTGTTCTCACGTTTGTTAATGGTGAATTACTTACGCCTGAGCCAGTAAGGGTAATGCGTTCTGGCCTCATTGATTTTCGCGGGGAGATTATTTCACTGTGACCACAGTTGCATATTCCGATGGCATCATGGCGTCAGATTCAAAATGCACGAACGATGGTTATTTTACGACAAAGGCCCAAAAGATTTACCCGCTCGCCAATAATACTTTATTTGGCGCTGCTGGGGATGCCGATACAAGAGCCGTTCGTGACATTTTGGGTGCGGTACGATCAATAAACAAACTCCCATCAAGGCAGGAATTGGCTGATACACAATCAGATGTTGTTGCTCTTTGGGTTTGGCCGAATGGCAGAGTTTTCTATGTGGACATCTATCACATTGATATAGGCGCAAATGATAGTGCGTGGGCGGCGCAAGTTGTCGAGCTAAAAGAAAGATTTGGAGCCGTTGGTTCTGGTGAGCAATTTGCTCTGGGGGCGATGGCCGCTGGAAAATCGGCTTCTCAAGCTGTCGCTATAGCTTGCCGGTATGATTCTTTTTCTGGATTGCCAATTCACACCGTCAAACTTGAACAGCCAAAACGTAAAAAGCCACGAAAGAAAGCCGCATGAACGACGAAAACAATTCCCTCGATGATCCTATTGATGTATGCTTTCCGCCCGTTCCTTTTTATTTCGAGTTGTTTGAAGAGGAACGCGAAGAAGGCAGAAGGCATGAAGCCTTGCGTCTAGCCAGTGGAGCCGGAACACAAACCCCCAAAGACTTCCTTGATCTTGCAATCAAGATTGAACGCTGGCTTCGTGAAGGAAATTCTACGGAAAACAAATCACCTAAACTCTCAACCATAAATGGCGGTAAATCGTGAAGCGATCAGAAATCTTCTCCGAGGCGAATAGGGTTACGTGCAATGACCGTCAAGAAACATACGGGGATGCCGGAGTTCTTCACGAAGCGGTAGCAGAAATCTGGGCTGCACTTGATCGCATTTCGCCCAATCCAAATACTGCTTCACATGTTCTGCTTAAGATGTCCGCCCTTAAGATGGCCCGCGCCGCAATCAACCCAAAACACGAAGACAATTATACGGATGGGTGCGGATATTTTGGGTTGTCTGGGGAAACGGCGACCGAAGAAGAAAAGCCTTCAAACGTCACGCGTTTACAGAGTGCCTAGAAGGCTACTGCCTCTTCTGTAACTCCAGAATGGCGCACCCATAGACACAATTATAATTGTTCTTTGCTTCATCGCTTGTTGTGGACACATTCTCAAATAAACTTCCCATATCATCTACATAAGAAAATCTAAGAACCCTAAAATATTCCTCGCACATATTCACAAGATATGAGATTGAAAATACTCTGTGGGCGTTAAATTCAATTCGTCTCTTTCCCATTGGGACTGAAAGATAAAGTATTCCATCCTTTTCCAAGAGACTTGCTAGATTAGATAATCCATTTCTATGGCCATTATAGTCTATTGAGTCCCCGTATCTGCCGAGTCCGAAATGTTCAAGAACATGTAGGCAGGATACGGAGTCAAACTTACCAATAAACTCTCGATTAATTGGTTTCATAAAATCAGCTTGGCGGAAGATGATATTATTCTCATCTGTTTCTAAGGGTCGAATATCAAAGACCTCTATTTCCCTAAAAACAGCAACGTGAGAAACAAAGCCGTCTATTCGTGAGCCTATGTCGGCGTGTCTCTTTGGGTTTCGTTCTAATATTCTACGAGCTATGATAATATCCTGGTGGAAGTAATGACCCTTGGCCACGTTTTCATCATTCTCAAAATCATTAAGGCAAGGATATAATTTCCCCCAAGCCCACCCCCCCGCATGTTTTGAATAAGACTTACGGAATTGCTTTAATTGTTTAAGAAAAAGAGGGAGAGCCAAAAAGCTTTCCAGACTCATTCCAAGGTCAAGACCAAACAGCTTTGAAAGTGAGGACAGTCTTTTTTTGATGTTCATTTGAGGTTTCTCGGGGACTCGAAATTGACACGCTGACGGCTTCTAGGTGTTGTTATGTGGAAAGGGCTTAGCAAGATTAAGGGGTAGTGTAGGGGGTAGGTTTCGGGGTCTAGTATATAGCAGGTTCATATGAACTCAGCGACCCCCGCCGGTAGAAACTAATAAATGGCTGTCTATATGGTGGGCACGGTAGGTATTGAACCTACGACCCCCGCCGTGTGAAAGTCTTACCCCTCAGGTAAGCCATTGAGAGTAAAGGCGTTAAGCATCGGGGGTTATGGCCAAAAACCGTGAACGCCTCAGGAACATGGCCTTCGCGCCGGTTCAAATGAACAAACGACCCCCGCCGCAAATCATACCTCCAAGGCTTTTGAGGCTTTCTTCAGGTGTTGTGGCGAAAAACGTGCGTAGTGCTTCTCGGTTATCTTCGTGCTTGTATGGCCGAGATATTGGGCGATTTCGCTCATTGGATTTCTGGCTTCAGCCATCCAGACCGCAGATGTATGGCGGAATGTGTAAAGTGTAACGTCATCCATCCCGACCTTCTTTTTTAGCCTTTGGAAAGCCTTTTTAATTGAGGCTACAGGGCGATCCGCCCATTCGATAACGTGATCGGTGCGGGCTAATTCATTGGCCTCCAGAAGGGCTTTATGGGCTTCCTGAGTCATTGGTACTGTAGCTCTGCCTTTTTGGCGCTTTTCCCCCTTGCCGAGCCTTATGACTTTCCGCCTCAAATCAACCCTGTCCCACGTCAAGTCGAGAATGGCAGATGGTCTGGCGGCCGTAGCAAGCGCTAGGATGATAAACAGCTTCACATGCCCCTCGGCGGCGTCCCTTATTTTGTAGTATTCGGCTTTGCTTAAATAGCGGTCGCGGGGGTTACTTTCGGCGGCGGGGATTTCAAAATCGGCCTTGGTATTGGGGTCGCGCCAATTAACGGCGGCTCGCACCATTTCAAGTTCTTTGCGGATAGTCGCCCGCGAAACCCCCCCACGTTCCCTTGTTTTTACATAGGCCCGGCAGGTTTCTTTATTAATGTGTTGCGGCTTTAGATTCTGAAAAGTTGACTTGGATTGCCGCCAACATTCTTCTTGTCTTTTATGGGGTTTCCCCTGAATCTTTTTATCTTCAACCCAAGCGTTGTAAATCTCCCCCACAGTTTCTAGCGGGCCGGAAACTTCGGCAATAAAGTGGGTTAGATTGCGTTCGGCAACTGCACGATCTTTGGTGCGGAGGGCGCGTCTTTGGGTGAGTCCGTTTTCTGACCAGACGGCATAGAAGGCCCCGCGATATGGCTTGACGCGGGCTGACCGCTTTCCTTCTGTTTCACCGACCATGCGGGTATCCTAATGAGCCGCCCTACCCGGATGCAAGCCAACTCCTTTTTTGCCATGCTTCTTACTGTCTGAGGCGTACAGACCCACCTTTGAGCAAGCTCCTCCGGCGTGAAAGGCGGAGCACCTTCTTTCAACCGCTCAGGATCATCCGGGCGAACTCTCAGATTATCGTTCATTCTTCCCTCTCAAAATCCCCCAAACCTACCCCCCTTAAACATTTTCTATTTTGCTAAGCCTTCTTCTGCACTAACAGTTGCAATGATGCCCCTCGCTGCTTTCACAAAATCAAGTGGGTAAAGCCTGTTCTCTTCTTCGGATTCAGCAATCTCATCAAACCCCCTTGCCTTACGGATGAGAGAAAGAATGTAAACAGGATCATGGTCGATCATCGGGTGAGAAACTCCATCCACATAATCAGCCACACCGACGCGAACATTCCGCTCAGAGAACTGTGCTTCTCTGGCGATCTTTTCCATCTGTGTAATTTCCATTATCTTCTATCCTTCAACTGCAAGAGGCTTTGCAAAAATGATTGAGGGGGAGTTATTGGGGGCAGTTCATCATTTCACCTAAAGAGTAAGCCCCACCAGCCTAAGCCAGTGGGGCGTGTTGTTACCTTGCAAATGCAGTTGCGCGTGGGTCTATCTTCTTTGCTCCACACCGCACAGCCTGTTTGATCTTCCGTCTAACATAGGACTTTGCTCTGGCCCTTGATTTGTCGGGGATCGCAACGCCAGCCTCCCTCATTTTATCGAAAGCAAACTGTTCGGCTTCCATTTCTCTTACATGAACACGAACGTGTTTCTTACTCGGCCCATGTAGGTGCGCGTGACCACATTCATGTAAGAAGATATGCAGGGCGCGACGTGTTACTGGCTTGGGGGCGACGATCATTTGCTTTAAATAGTAGCATCTGCCGCTTAGGCTTTTGCGGTACTGGACTGTCCAGCCTTCAGGAAGCCAGTTCATCGCAATGGCCGCATATCTAGCGGCTGCGGCTTTGCGAGCCTGCTGCAACTCGTCGCCTGTCTTTGGGGCGAAGTTCATTTCATTTCTCCAATTTGTCAAAGAGCGAGCCGCCAAATTCGACGGCAACACCATTTTAGCAAATCGACTTTCCTGATTTTGCGCTCCCGGCAACATGACGTTCATCCGTTCCTTATTTGACAAGACTTATTTTGCTATTTCAAAAACTTGACATCGGTAAACATTGACTCCGATTGACGCGAAAGTGAGTGAATGAGATTGACGCACCGCACAAATCCCCCGAAACATTCCCCCTAAATATATTTTTGCAGAGCGCTCTTGCGCTGGGTTTGGCTATGCGTGAGGTGAGGGTCATGGTTTCACAGCCTTGGCAATAGCCTTGTCATAATTCTTCGATGTACCATTCGGGTTTTGTTGGCCGACATTCACACTCGGAACAGGACGCCATTCTATTTTATCGTCGCTCGACATCCATTGCTGGCACAGGACATCTTTGTCGCCATCAATAGTGCAGTGTTTCTCCCACCGCAGCCTGAAAGTTGGAGCCCATCTAATCATTTAATTTCTCTTTCCTCTCAAAATCCCCCGGAATCTCCCCCCTTACATCTTTCCTGCTAAGCACTTCCTCTCCAGAAGGAGTTAAGGGAGTGTATTTGGGGGAATTGGCGCGGCGGAATTTAACCTCATACGTTCCCGCATAACGGCTCTCTGTTGGGCCTAGAACACGCGCTGCGCCGCCCCTGAACTCATCGTGCAGCTTGCCGCCCGCCCGTAAAATACCCCCTAACCACTCACTAAATTCTTCGCTGGTAAGCTCTCCATACATGTCGTGGTTTACTTCGATGATTGTGCTGTTACCCATTATACTTCTTCTCCTGAGAACACATAGGCGGGCCACCATTAGTGGGTGGAGGAGTGTCATGCGGCCTCCGCCATCGGTGCTTGCTCAATAAGCTCTATTAACTTGTCAGCCATGAGTTTGTAAGCCGCGCTCCTCTCCGCGCTCCACGCCGCACTCCTCGCCGCGCTCTCCGCGCTCTCCGCGCTCCTCGCCGCACTCCTCGCCGCGCTCTCCGCGCTCCCCGCGCTCCACGCCGCACTCCTCGCCGCACTCTCCGCGCTCCCCGCGCTCCACGCCGCACTCTCCGCACTCCTCGCCGCACTCTCCGCGCTCCTCGCCGCGCTCGCGTCTACTTTCTCACCCTTAGTAAGCGGGTAGATCACGTCAGCGCATTGCTTAATAGCGTCGCGGACAAGCAGGTGATTTATACCAGGAGTTGCTTTCTCGTCCGTCAAAAGCCAGTGCAGAAATTTCCAGCCGACAAGAGATAAGTCCTGCCCCGGTTTAATCGCGCCCATAAATCTAAGAGGCCATTCCTTTGCACTGACGTTCGGCAAGCCTTCAAAGACTGTGTCTTCAAGACGAGCCAGCATGACGGGGATGCCGAAGCGATTTTCATATTCCATGTGATTGCCACTCTCAATTTGGCATCCGATGGCACATCCGCGTCCATTTTCCCAGTAAATACCTTTTACAATCTCGTCAGCTTCCGCGTGAGCCGTGATTTTTGAAACGGCAGCTTTCTTTATCTCATCGTTTCCATGATAAGCGAGCATAGCTTCTTCCTCAGATATTGATTTAGTGGGAGTGATGGGGGTCATTGGGCGGACCTCAGTAGGCGTTTCTCAATGTTCTCTCTGTTGCTTTTAGTGATCGCCAAATATCAATTATCTTTCCGAGATCATCGCGCTCATGTTTCATTTCATCGTCTTGTTCGATGGCAGTTCTAAGAGCTTGCAGGTGGGCTAGGTATTCGGGGCGGGCTCGTGCCTCAGCTTTTCTTCCTTCCGCGCTGCCAGACTTGCTCTCAAGGCTCCATTTCGCTTCTAGATGCTTTGTGAGTTCTTCCATATACAATCGGGCGGCTCTTTTATCTGCGGCTTCCTTGCGCGTTGTAGCGAGCCTATGAACCGCATCGTCCATATCTTGTTCACTTACCGGCATGAGCCAATTTCCATTCCTTCGCTTTTCTGTTTCTCTCGCTTAAACTTTCGCCAGCGGGGATTTTCTTGGTCGCCCGAGTCTCCCCCCTATTTATTTTGTCAAATCTTACGGCCTTAGCGATTGCGTGCTTGTCGGAGCCGTAAGACGTTGCTTTTGAGCCGTTGGTTTTTTTGTCACTACATGCAAAGTGCGCGTAGCCCATATTGGCTTCTTCATCTGGGCCGTTTAGTGCAACAGCGTGCATGTGCTCACGAATAACCTTGTCTTTTTCCAATAACCTTCTCCCACAAAGGCAGCATGGTATGACTCCTTGGCGGAAACAAATCCGCCTAGCCATAGCTGCTGTCTCTGTACGGCGGTTGGTCATGGGTTAGAATGGATCAGCGCCGTAGTCGTTTTCATTCGGTACTGGCCCATCATTCCAAGCGTTATTATTTTGCTGTACAGGGGGGTAATTGCGGGCGGGTTGCGGAGCGGGCTGATACTGGTTCTGAGGACGCGGCGCAGCCTCTTTGTTATCCGGCTCAACTGAAAGGGACAGAAACATTCCCTTGTCATTTGTTTTCTTCCAGCCCGACACTTTGAAGCGTCTTCCCTGAATAACAACAAAGCCCCAATAGTCTGATGCCTTCGGGTTTTTCTTTTGGCCGGACGGATAAAGCGCTCCGCCGTCATTTTGCTGTCTTTGGTTTTGGTTTCCGTAGCTCATATGCTTCCACTTTCCATTTTGGTGAGCGCGTTGTGCAGACTCAGGCAAGCTAAAAAAGCGTCCCTATCCGCGAAGTAGTTTTCAAATCTCTTTGCCTCGAACTTTCCGGTTTTCTTGTCAAAGCGGACGATGTAACGTGCCGCAAATTGTACATTTAGTTCTTCTTCGAGGGCGTTTTGGTAAGCGGCTGTCTGTAACCGCATTTCGGGATAAATCCCGCTTGATGTTTTTATGTCTCCTACACAGAGCTCTCCATTTATGACGGCTACAAAGTCACACGTTCCCGCGTAAAAATGCTGTTTTGAAAAGCAGATGCGTTCCGCCGCCTTAACTTCGGGTTTGGTTTCTTCCAGCCAAGTGTGAAAAGCCTCAGAACCCTTCTTGGCGGCATCGGTTTTTAATTCCGGCAGCGGCAAGCCCTTGAACCATGCTTCGGCGTAAGCATGAATGTTCGTCCCGGATTCCGCTGCGGTTTCTTTCTTCTTCCGGTGAGCGTATTTGGCGTCTTTAAGTAAAGCGTCCAAGTCACAGTCAGGCTTGTGATTTGCTTTCACATAATCGCAAGCCATGTTCGCCGCCCACTGAATGAGAGCGGGCTTGGAGATTCTGGAAAGGGTGGTAGTAACACCAGGGATCAACCGCCCATCAATCTCATAGGCGTGTCTAAAATCATCAAAGCTAGGCTTCGGATATGGGGCCGGGGCAACTGCTTGAATGTTCACTAGGCGGCCACTTTCTTTTCCAATAGCTGAACGATGCTCGCCGCCGCATCCCCGCACTCTTTCCAAGTCGCAAGTTCTTTCCAGTATGCGTAGGGGTGCGCTTGTGCGGCGCGCAGAATATGATTGAGGCTTTGCAGAAGATGAAAGGCGTCTTCTTCCGCTTGCTCGCTCGGCGTCATTTCATCCATTGTCATAGTGCTTTCCACCATTCGCGGTACTCTGTCGGACCGTTCGTTGCTTCAATAATGTTCGTCGCCACTACACGTTCAAATGCTGGTAGTTCATGGAGTTCTAGTTTTGGTCCGCCGAATAAGCCCCAAAACAATCCCCCCTTATTTTGCCTAGCTTCTTTCTTCAAACGCGCTCGAAGCGGCTTCATGTATGGGTCGTCTGATAAAAAACTCATGCAATCCTCCAAACACGGATACCATTATCAACAGCGCGGGTAATAAATTTCTTGCCTTTGCCAATCTCTGAATTGGCATGTTGAACAACCAATGTTCCTAGACGCTGCTGACGGTCACGCCGTGGCTGTCCTTGTGGTGTCCTCACAAGAAAGGATTGCCCAACATCAAGTTTTGCAATGGGCCATTTTCTGACACGGTCATAAGCAGCAGGAGCCGGAATACCGTTTTCGATAAAGAGTTTCATTGCTGACTCCCTGAAATTGGTGCGATGACATATTGTTCCGCCCACTTACCCGATTTGTTTTTGTGCTTTGTGCCGGAGCGAATGACTTTTTGACCGCGGCGAAGGTCAGCCATCCTTTTTCCAATCTCATGCGGGGAAAGTCTGCCGCCAAGCGCGATGGATATTTGTTCTGGGCTTAGGGGTTTGGGGGATTGCCGTAAAATCCCCAATATCAACTCATAGTGTCTATCCACTACTTCCTTGATTGAGTAAGCGGTGTTCTTCGAGGTTCCCGGCGAATCCCACCTGCTGTGCAATCTCGCATCGAAAAGATCAATTTGGCTTTGGGGGCTATGTGCGGGGGTCATTCACTCCACTCCTTCGGCTTTCCATTCTTCAGGAAATAGAATGTGTCGGGCTTGATTTTGTTTTGGCCGACAATGCCAGCCCACGCAGCGATGATTTTGTAATTGTCGTCTCGCTCTACGAGGAATAAGGCGTTGCCTAGTGAGCCAGAGACACGGCCCATATAGCCGGAAGCCATAGCAACGGCCTCTTTGCCTGTGTTGGTTGCGGCGCTTTGGTAGCCTGTGTTGGTTGCGGCGCTTTGGTCGCCTGTGTTGGTTGCGGCGCTTCGGTTGCCTGTGTTGGTTGCGGCGCTTTGGTCGCCTGTGTTGGTTGCGGCGCTTTGGTCGCCTGTGTTGGTTGCGGCGCTTTGGTAGCCTGTGTTGGTTGCGGCGCTTTGGTTGCCTGTGTTGGTTGCGGCGCTTCGGTTGCCTGTGTTGGTTGCGGCGCTTCGGTTGCCTGTGTTGGTTGCGGCGCTTTGGTCGCCTGTGTTGGTTGCGGCGCTTCGGTTGCCTGTGTTGGTTGCGGCGCTTTGGTAGCCTGTGTTGGTTGCGGCGCTTTGGTAGCCTGTGTTGGTTGCGGCGCTTCGGTTGCCTGTGTTCGATTCCTTCGCGTTCTTCCAATCTACCTGCGCCAGAATGAAACCAACGGCCTTCCCGATAAAATCAGGAAGTGATAATTCAGCTTTAATATGGATTTTCGCAGCCGCTATTTTGCTATCGCCGTCGCCCCGCGAAAATTCCCCCGACAACTCTACTTCTGCAAAGCGACTTTCGCCGGGGCCATAATAGCCAAATACGTCAATTGGATTTTCACAAGCATGGAAGCCAGCCGCGCACTGTTCTACTTTGCCAGCGTGTTCGTATTCTTTGCCAACTTCATATTGAAAGCCGCGACATTGGAGGTCTTTATCAAACCCTTTGTAGGCAATAATGTGTGCTGCTTGATCTTTGGGTTCCGCCACCAAAGTACCCCCCTCAGACTTTTTCTTTTTGCTAAGCAAAGCCATCTAACGGCCCCTTACTGCTTTAAGGTCATTGAGTGAGGCGAGTTCGGCTTGACGATCTTCAATACAGGCATCACAAAGCCTATCTTCTGGGTCGCGGTAAACATCGAAAGGCTGTCCGCAATGCTCACAATATGTGACGGGTTCGCGGCCCATTACGCTGCTCTTTCGTGTTTTGAAATAAGCAATGGAAGATTCCAGTCGTCATACTCGCCGTCTTTAACGAGTTGTTCCGCCCACTTATCTGCGAAGTATTTTGATACGTCTTTCCAAGTGCCGTCGGGTTTAATCTCGATGATCTTGTCAACATCCCAATCATGCTGAGCATCTAGGATGTCTTGAAGAAGAACATCATGCGTTGCGTCTTTGTCGGAGAGTTCGCGCCAATACCCCCCATAAGATTTTGATAAGCAATGAATGAAATAAACAGATTGCTCAGCAGGAATTTTGAGGGGGATGATTGCGGCAGGGGTGTTCATTGCGCGGCCCCTTCTGCTTTAGAGATTGCAGAGCGTGCCTTCTTGAAGGTGGTTTCGTCGTGCGCGTCGGCTTCTTCAGGATAAAGCGCCATCCACGCTTCAAACTGGTCTGTTATTTCTTTCAGCGCCGCCAGCATTTCGGGGGCTGCTGCTATAAGTGGCGATACGGCTTTCCGGCGAGCCGGGCGGCGGTTGTTGTTTTGCTCTTTGAAAGTCGCCCAACGACAGTTACCGGGTTCGTAGCGACCATCATTGTTAATGCGGTCTATGGAAGTGCCTTCTGGGCGGACTCCCATATCCGCCAGAAAGTTTTCAAACTTATTCCACCGCTCGCAGACCTTAATCCCACGCCCACCGTAATTGACATAACTTTTGTCGTTCGGGTTGTTGCATCTCTGACGCATAGAATCCCAAGACTTGAGAGTTCTTGTCTTGGTCATTCCGTGAGAGTGGGCGTTGGAACCGCACCCACAAGAAGATGTGTTGCCATTTTTAAGACTTATGCCGCGCACATTCTTTTTAACACCGCATGTACAACGGCAAGCCCATGTAGTAAAAATTCTGTTGGCTCCTTGAGCGTCAGGGCCACGCTCGATTACCGTCAGTCGTCCGAATGTTCTTCCTGTTAGGTCTTGTAGCGCTGGCACATGAGCCTCCTAAGTTGATAGAGGCATCCTCATATGAAATTCATATACTGTCAAATGAAAATCATATAACAACAGCAAATTTTTTTTTGGCTCAAAAGTGTACTTAATGTTGCTTGACGCTATATTTCACTTGGCCCACGACTTCAAATCCTGCGCTTGGGTAGATCGTCTCGTGGGAGGGATTCGTGGAGTAAGGCTCTAGGCGAGGGGGGTTGGCCCTGTACCTTTTAAGGGTCACTCCCGAGCCATTACGAAAGACGTAAAACTTGCGATCCACCAATTCTTTCTTGGCGTAGTTCACGACAATAACAGACCCCTCCGCAAATTCCCGGTTGCAGCTATCCCCGGCGACGATGAGAGCAAAGCAAGTTTCACAAGCTTCTGGGACTGGCACGAAATCCTCTGCGTTTTCAATAGGATAAACGGTCGTTACGTCGGCAAAGCTCCCCGCTTCGACCCACGAAATGACCGGCACCATAGTTAACGGGCGAGTAGGCTGCGACACACTGTCTCTACTCTCGGTTGGTTGCAAGCCAAATTCCAACCAAATCACGGAAACGTGAAGTGCCTTGGCTAAATGAGGTAACAGGCTACGACTTGGGGTGTATTTCCCCCTCTCCCAATCTGAGACATTCCCCTGACCCATACCTACTTTTAGGGCTAGGGCCTGCTGTGACATTCCGAGCTTTGCCCGCCTGTCCCGTATGCGATCACCTATGGATTCCATGAGCATTTAGGTAGGCCATTAGAAAATATGATGCCAAACTGAAAACCATATTGACGCAATATGATTTTCATATGTATAAAGTGAGGATGAACCCAGTAGAGCGTCTTATTGAGAAATTCGGCACCCAGGAGCGCCTCGCAAAAGCGGCGGAGCGCAAACAATCACAGGTGCCGCTTTGGAAAGACAAAGGGCATTTCCCGCCCATCCCCCAAAAGAACATTCTTAAAAACGCGAAAACATTTGGGGTCGAAGTTACACCGGATGATTTTTTTGATTTGCCCGCCGAAAAGAAAAAAGGCAGGGCGGCATGACCCCATTCAAGAATTGCGGCGCAGAGCAACCGAGCCCCCCCTCGATAAACCAAGCTCGCCCGCAAGAGTCGGCGGAAATCACACCCACAACTGATTTTGCCGACTCACCCCTTAACGACGCTGTTTTGCAAAGTCCTTGTTTTGTAAGACGCGCTTTTGTTCAAACCGTAAAACTTGTGCCTGTACGGGGAGGTGTCGAATGAGTTCACCTCGACCCGGAAAATTCTTGTGCTTGGTGATTGCAGTCACTTTCGCACGAGGGTGCACGGAAGAACGAGATACTTTGAGGGCTACGTTATGAAGAACGTCCTCAGTAATCTCTCCAATCAAAACCATTTAGAACTCCCTTCGTTGTGCCGTTTAGAAATTGCACATGAGGGAAGCCATGTCATTAGACCAGAATACGCAGATGCTGTCGGTCAGTTACGCAAAAGCTGAAAGTTGCGGGAGATTGAGAAATGCTTTGCAGGGGATTTTCGGGGAATGTGCCGCGAAAAAACTCGCAAGGCTTCTAAGTATCTCCGTAAGGACCGCAGAACGCTACATAGCGGGCGAAGGGATGCCGGACGAACGTATATGGCGGGAGATGGTAAGGCGGTTCGGTCCTCAATTTAGAGACTTTATTACAGAGCCGCTTCATCGTTTGGACCCGATGCACTTAGACGAAGAAACAAGAGCTTTGAGAATTAGATTTGAAGAACACAAAAGAAATCTGGATGCAGCGGTTAACCAAGATCGGAATAGTCATAAGCCTAGTCATGCAATGGTTTCACAACACGCTTGCTGGGATAAATCTTTGGTTGGCAGACAAGTGGTTAAGCCTGCGAATGAAAATGGAAAAGCTGGTGGGTTGAATGAACGAGCATCTCTTGGAGTTTTGAGTGGAAAGCGATGTAACGCGGCAGATTGAAATTATCTCTACACCTAAGACTTTTTATCCTGAATATGAGCTAGGCAAGGTTCAATGGATTGAAAGCAAAGAGTTACCTAGGAGGGCTTGGGACAAGAATATCAAACTGGCTCGGCAGAAATGCACTGATGCCAAAGATATGAAAGAGCTTTGTGGAGCTGCTTTGATGTTGAGTAGATCAATAGACGTGATGAAGGAACACATCTTCAGGCTCCATAGGGAAAGACATAAACGGGGGATGAAAGATGCCGCGTAAGACTGTTTCTAAAATGAAAGCGAGAACAAAGTTGAAAGCTCAGCTTAAATCTTCTCTTTCTCGTAAGGTTGAAAGACCTAAAGTTAAAGGGCTTAGCAAAAAGGGTGTAAGGGGGGAGATTGCGGCGGCTCCCGCGCGCAAACCACGGATTAGTGTCAAGTGGCACGAACCGAACCCCGATGAAGAAACCCCGCGCCCACTCACAAAGAAACAAATAGCTGAATGGGAAGACGCTGCGGAGTTAGCTGGTTTCTTTGACGTTGAAATCCCCGAACAATCCCCCTCTGCAAAGCAAATAGCTTCGAGACTTGCTCCGCGTAATGACGACGCTGAATACTTTGCAGATTTAGCACGTTCAGGAATCCAACCTTTCACATGGAAAGATTTAATTCCTGTCGGTTGTATTTTACTTGCAGGAATTATTCTTGGTGTTTGCGCTTATTTATTCGGATTGGGAGGGGAGAGATAATGGAAAACTATTCTTCCACTAACAGACTTAAAGGAAATTATCTTTTGCACAACAAAGGAAACTAACGCCATAGCGTTTTGCCACTTGATCTTTATTCATGCGCCGTGATCGGGCGGGTGTGCCTAATCGTAAGACTGGCAGGGCAGGTGGCAAAACGGTGCGGCGGTGTTGAAAGCAGAAACATACCGCAATTAGTAGAGGAGAATGAACCGAACATGGGTAAACCGGGTGATAAACGTCGCTCGGCGCGACGGCCAGGTAGGCAAGAACGGGCACG
>SXGU01296153.1_pt1 | contig 39018 bp, 42 predicted proteins | sample 3174531 | NCBI WGS metagenome assembly SXGU01 (sample SAMN11356863, study PRJNA531348) | freshwater metagenome | isolation source: freshwater sample F1-140 | place: China: Fuxian Lake, Yuxi | collected 2017-12-25 | reverse complement strand
GTCGGCATCCGAGATGCGACAGTTGTTCCGCGAAACCCCCGACGCGTGCGACAACACCTTGTGGATCGCCGAGCGCGCCAATACCACGATCGAGTTCGGTAAATACGTATTGCCGGACTTTCCGATTCCCACGGGATTCGCCGATGATCGCGCATACCTGGAGCACCTCACGCGTGAAGGTGCCGCACGACGTTGGGGTGCGGAGATCCCCAAGGCCGTCGTCGAGCGCATCGCCTACGAACTCAAGGTCATCTGCGACATGGGATTCGCCTCCTACTTCCTCATCGTGTGGGACCTCATTCGTCATGCCCGCGAACGGGGGATTCGAGTCGGTCCTGGTCGTGGCTCCGCGGCAGGCTGCGCCGTTGCCTACGCGTTGCGCATCACCGACCTCGACCCGGTGAAGTACGACCTGCTCTTCGAGCGATTCCTCAACCCCGATCGCGTATCGATGCCCGACATCGACATGGACTTCGACTCGCGGTACCGCGACGAGATGATTCGATACGCGGCGGAGAAGTACGGACGCGACCATGTCGCCCAGATCATCACCTTCGGCACCATCAAGGCGCGCAACGCCGTGCGGGACGCGGCCCGCGTACTCGGTCATCCGTATGCAGTCGGTGACAAGATCGCCAAGTTGATGCCACCGGTGGTGATGGGGCGCGACACACCATTGCGTTACTGCTTCGAACAGAACGAAAAGCACATGGATGGATTCCGAGCCGCCGCCGACCTGCGAGCCCTCTGTGAATCAGACAGTCAGGCCAAGACCGTCGTGGAGGTTGCGCAGGGACTGGAAGGGCTGAAACGTTCCGTCGGTATCCACGCGGCGGCGGTGGTTATTACCAAGGAACCGCTCACCGAGTACCTGCCGATCCAGCGCAAGCCGGAGGCCGGACGAAAACTCGAGGAGTCGCCCGTCGTCACCCAGTACGAAATGCACGGTGTGGAGTCGCTCGGACTCCTGAAGATGGACATCCTCGGATTGCGCAACCTCGACGTCATCACTGACGCCGAGGCGCTCATTCGGAGCCGCCAACCGAACTTCGACATCAACGACATACCGTTGGACGATTCCAAGACCTACCAACTCCTGGCGTCGGGCAACACCATCGGCGTGTTCCAACTCGAGTCCACACCGATGCGCGCGCTACTGCGATCGTTGGTTCCCAAACGATTCGAGGACGTCGCCGCCGTGTTGGCGCTCTACCGGCCAGGTCCGATGGCCGAGAACATGCACAACGATTACGCCGACTTCAAGAACAACCGCAAGCCCTCCCGTTTCTTCCATGCCGACGCGACCGAAGTGTTGGGAGACACCTACGGGCTCATGATCTATCAGGAGAGCATCATGCGCGTCGCGCAGAAGTTCGCCGGATACTCCCTGGCGCAAGCCGACTCCCTCCGCAAGGCCTGCGCGAAGAAGGACCCGGTGGCCATGGCCGAACAACGACCGAAGTTCGTCGGCGGTTGCGCGGAGAACGGATACGGCGAATCGCTCGGTCGGGACCTCTTCGGCATCATCGAGAAGTTCGCCGATTACGCCTTCACCAAGAGTCATGCGTTCGGTTATGGCCTCATCACGTATCAGACCGCGTGGTTGAAGACGCACCACCCCGTGCAGTACTTCGCCTGCCTGCTCACGTCGGTGAAGGGCAACAACGACCGGGCCGCGTTGTATCTCTCGGATGCCGGAGCCAACCAGGTGTCGGTTCGCACGCCGGACATCAACGAGTCCGGCGTCGACTTCGCCCCGATCGAGGGACAGTCGGCCGTGAGTTTCGGACTCTCGGGAATTCGCAACGTCGGCGAGGGCGCGGCTGCCCTCATCGTCGAACAGCGCGAGAAGTCGGGCAAGTTCGCATCATTCCACGATTTCGTCGAACGAGTTCCGGAACAAGCCCTGAACAAACGAACCATCGAGTCATTGATCAAGGCGGGAGCCTTCGACTCACTCGGCCATCCGCGGCGGGGATTGTCGTTGGTGTTCGAGCGACTCGTCGATCAGGCACTGGTGCGTCGCCGCGAGCGAGACCAGGGAGTGATGAGTCTCTTCGGTGAAGCGGAGGAGTCCGCGGACGGGTTCACGGAGCGCGAGGAGATTCCCGACCTGGCCTTCGACAAGTCCGAACAACTGCGCTTGGAGAAAGAGATGCTCGGTTTCTACGTGAGCGACCACCCGCTGCGCGGCCTAGAGAGCGTCATCGGCAGGCGAGTGACGTGTCCGATCGTCGAGGTGCCCGACCGAACCGAGGAGAATCTCGCACTCGGTGGGGTCATCTCCGGTGTCGATTCACGATTCACTCGCAAGGGTGAGCAGATGGCGACCTTCACGCTGGAGGACCTGGCGGGTGCAATCGAAGTGACGGTGTTTCCGAAGCTCTACAAGACGCACGGGCATCTCATCGTGGACGACCAGATCGTCATCATTCGAGGACGCCTGGATCGGCGCGACGAGGCACGAATGACGCTGATGGCTTCGGACGTCAGCGTGATCGAGGTACCCAAGAACGGTATCGAGTCGCTGCACATCGATCTGGCGCGACGCACCATTTCGCCCGAGGCGATCGCCGACGTCAAGGCGTTGTTGGAAACGCACGCCGGAGATTCACCGGTGTTCCTCGGTTTCGGTTCGAAGGTGGTGGCGCTGGGGCCCGAGTTCTCCGTGGATATCGGCAAGGTCATCGGATTGTTGCGAGCCAAGTTCGGTGATGCCGTCTCCATTCGTTGACGACGTCGTCGTTGGGTGACGCAGCCTCCACGTCGTTGCCCTTCCGCGCGAATGTTGCGTCGCGTCAGAATTCGACTTTTCGCTGGCAGACTAGAGGCGTGAAAATCGCTACTCGCGATGCGAGCGCATTGACCGACGCCGATCTCGACGAGTTCGCCGCAATGGGAGGCGCATTCGGCATCGGTGCGGTCTCCAAGGCGAAGGATTCCTGGGTGCTGGCGACGACCGCCTACGACGGCAAGACGCTCGCGGGCTTCATGTTCCTCACGCTGGAGCGACTGGGTGGTACTCCCTGCGTGGTGATGGGCCTCCTCAGCGTCAAGCGCACGGCAAAACGTGATGCCGCGATGAAGGGACTCATGACCGAGGCCTACCATCGCGCACTCATGGCGTTCCCCGACGAGGACGTCGTCGTCGGCGCGCGGTTCGTGACCCCGGCGGGGCTCGAAGCGTTTTCCGCGGTGACGAGCATCATTCCACGACCCAAATACAACGCCGTCGGCGAGGAGCGAGCGTGGGGTCGACGACTGGCCCGACGTTATGCAATCGAGCCGCAGTACGACCCGGCGTCGTTCATCGCCAAGTCCAATGCCCAATCGGGTTTCATCGACTACGAGCCCGTCAAGAAGCCGAAAATCGCCCCGGACATCGTCGCTTTCTTCAAGGGAGTCAACGTCGCCAAGGGTGGCGTCCTCATCGTGCACGGCTGGACGATGGCGGAGTCGCTCGCCAAACTCGGCAAGAAGCGCTAGTTCCCGTCGCCGTGAGCGACCCGACGGAGTTCGAGAGGCTCGTGGCGAGCCGTCGAATGGTGCGCGCATTCCGCACCGATCCGATCGAGCGCGACCTGCTCGAGCGCCTCGTCGACCTGGCATCGCGATCGCCGTCCGCGGGCAAGACCCAAGGGTGGCATGTCGTCGTGCTCGAGGGTGCTGTCACCGACACCTTCTGGTCGGCAACGATGCGCCCCGAAACGAGGGAAACCTTCCGTTGGAAGCACCTGCTCGATGCGCCGGTCATCCTGCTCTCGTTCGCCGACCCGCAGGCCTACCTGGAGCGATATTCGGAGTCGGACAAGTCCAAGGGCGAACTCGGATCGTCGCTCGATGCATGGCCAACCCCGTACTGGACCGTCGATGCATCGTTCGCCACCATGACGCTGCTCCTCGCCGCCCACGACGCCGGACTCGGTGCGTTGTTCTTCGGAGTCTTCCGTGGCGAGAGTGAATTGAGAACGGCCCTGGGTGTACCGAGTCACCTGCAGCTCATCGGCGCGATTGCACTGGGCCACGAACGTGTTCCCACGGACGACGAACGCGACTCGGTGGCGTTCGGAGCGGGTCTCAGTGCGTCACGACCGCGGGCGAGCGTCGCAGAGATCCTGCACTTCAGCCGCTGGTAGCCGAGAGCGCACTGCGCAACGCCGCGACCAATTCGTCTCGACTGGTGGCGGGGGATTGGCAGGCGTACTGTCGACAAACGTAGGCCACCCCGTCGCGCCGATTGGCGAACAACGGGGACTCGAATTCCTCACCCCATGCGAGAACGACCGTGGGTAGCCATCGCGAGTGGACGAGCTGCACCAATTCACCGCGCTTTCCGGTGATCGCCACCTCGGTGGGTCCGACGTGTCGTAGGTGGAGTGCGCACAGGAGGTGGGGGAACGCGGTCGGTGCACTGGTCACGATTCGCGCGAGGAGTTTCAGGATGGCGTCGGCATGCACCTGGTACGTCTCGGCTCCGGTCAATGCCGCGAGCCGTTGAAATGCGAGAGCGGCCACCGAGTTCGCAGAGGGTGTGGCGTTGTCGATGAGGTCCTTTTGCCTCACGATCAGTCGTTCGCCGTCGTCGGGCGTGGTGAAGAGACCCCCCTCGCCGGAGTCCCAGTGGTGGGCGATCAGTTGGTCGGCGGCCTCGCGGGCGAGCGTGATCCAGCGGGCCACACCGGACAATTCGTACAACCTGGTGAAGGCGTCGACGAGGTTCGCAAGGTCGGCGGCCATGGCGAGGTGCTTGGGTGTGGCCTCGCGGTGCCACGTGCGATGCCAGCGACCATCGGAACGACGCATCGTGGTCGCGAGAAAGTTGCCCGCCTGCTGTGCCGCGGCAGCCCATTCGTCGTTGGAGTACGCACCCGCCGCCTCGGCGAGCGACGACACCATGAGCGCGCTCCACTCCGTGATGACCTTGTCATCGAGCAATGGTCGGTGTCGTGTCTCGCGTGCGGCGAGGAGGAGTCGTCGTATCTCGTCGACGTCCTTCGTGCGCTCGAGTCGACCTCGTTGCGCGATGCGGTTCGGAATCGACTTGCCCTCGAAGTTGCCGGCATCGGTGATGTCGTACCAGGAGAGTGCGAGATCGACGAGATGCTCGGGCACGATTCGTCGCACCTGGTCGGGGGTGAAGACGTAGAAGTGACCCTCGTGTGGGTGTCCGGACTCGTCGAGTGAATCCGCGTCCTGTGCGCTGTAGAACGCACCCTGGGGCGACCGAAGGTCGCGGAGCACATAGGCGACCGTTTCCTCCACGACTTGGCGCCAGTGCGGCTCGTGCAGCACGAGCGACGCGTGCAGGTACGGGCGAATCAGCAGCGCCTGGTCGTAGAGCATCTTCTCGAAGTGGGGAACGAGCCATCGTTCATCGACGCTGTAGCGGGCGAATCCGCCACCGATATGGTCGTACATTCCGCCGGAGGCCATCGCGTCCAATGATGTGGTGATGATGTGTCGGACGCGCGGCGATTCGTCGTTGAGGTACGACCGCAGGAGCACCTCGAGGGACATGGTGGAGGGGAACTTCGGTGCACCTCCGAATCCACCCCAGGCTTCGTCGAACGTCTCATCGAGTTGAGTTACCGCCTGTACGAACACGTCGATGGATGCCGGACTCGGATTGGTGGCGATTCGCGAGGTTCGACCGATGTTGTCGACGAGTGCGGCCACGTTGTTGTCGATGTCCTCCCTGCGATTGCGCCATGCGTCATCGACCGCCGCCATCAATTGGAGGAATGTGGGCTTGGGGTAATAGGTGCCGCCGAAGAATGGGCGAGCGTCGGGGGTGAGGAAGACGGTCATCGGCCAGCCACCGCGACCCGTCATCGCTTGGACTGCGTCCATGTAGACGCCGTCCACGTCGGGGCGTTCCTCGCGGTCGACCTTCACGTTGACGAACAAGCGATTCATCACCTCGGCAACTTCCGTGTCCTCGAACGATTCGTGCGCCATCACGTGGCACCAGTGACACGCGGAATATCCCACCGACAACAACACCGGTACGTCCCGCCGTCGTGCCTCGGCGAAGGCGTCGTCGCACCATGGCCACCACGCAACGGGGTTGTCACGGTGCTGTCGTAGGTAGGGCGACGACTCGTTGGCGAGACGATTGATGTGATCCGATGACACGGAGTCAGGCGCCAACGGCGTGGTATCCACCGTCGACGTGCACGATCTCGCCCGTGGTAGCGGGGAACCAGTCGGAGAGCAGCGCGCAACAGGCGCGCGCAACCGCGGTGGAATCGTGGATGTCCCAGCCGAGCGGCGCGCGAGCGCTCCAGATGTCCTCGAATTGGGCGAACGACGGAATCGACTTGGCGGCCATCGTGCGAATGGGGCCGGCCGCCACGAGATTGCATCGAATGTTCCTCGGACCGAGTTCCTTGGCGAGGTACCTGCTGGTCGACTCGAGGGCCGACTTGGCCACCCCCATCCAGTTGTAGGCCGGCCAGGCGACGGTGTTGTCGAAGTCGAGTCCGACGATGCTCCCGCCGTTACCCATGAGGGGCACGAAGGCATCCGCGAGAGTTTTCAGGGAGAATGCAGAAACCTGCAAGGCGACGGATACGTCGTCCCACGTGGCCGCCATGAGATCGTCACCCAAACACGCAGCAGGAGCAAAACCGATGGAGTGCAACACCCCGTCCACGCCGCCGAGTCGTTCTGCGACGACGCCACGAACGCCCTCGACGTGCTCCGGATTCGTCACGTCGAACTCCGCGACGTGCGGAACGCTCGGGAGTTTCTTGGCGGTGCGCTCGGTGATGGAGAGACCGCGACCGGCACCCGTCAACAGCACGGTGGCGCCCTCTTCTTGGGCCAACTTTGCCACTCCGAACGCCAGCGACGCATCCGTGAGCACACCGGTGATGACGAGTCGCTTACCCGCAAGAATCGCCACGTCGCTACGGTAGTGGACGTGACTGCGCCACTTCCGAGCATCGGATACCTCGGGGGCACCGGACCAGCGGGGAGTGCACTCGCCGTCCGCCTTGCATCGGTCGGGTATCCAGGCGTCATCGGATCGCGAACCGCCGAACGTGGACGCGAGGTCGTCGCCGAACTCCTTCGCAAGTGGCCGACCAAGCAATTGCCGTTGAAGGGCGCCGACAACGCGGAGGCTGCGCGGTGCGACATCATCGTGCTGGCAACGCCGTGGGACTCGGCGGCAACCACGGTGACGGAACTGTCGGAATCGCTGCGCGGCAAGATCGTGATCACGATGGCCAATGCACTCGTTCGAGTGGGCAAGGAATTCCAGCCGCTCATTCCGCCGCGCGGCAGTATCGCCGCCCACGTGCAAGCCGCCATCCCGGGATCCAACGTCGTCGCGGCATTCCAGCACCTGCCAGCCACGGAACTCGGGGCACTGGACCACGACGTCGATAGTGACGTGCTGATCTGCTCCGACGACCCGGCGGCCACCAAGACCGTGAGCGACATCGTTGCGCGGATATCGGGCTGTCGCCCGCTCAACGCCGGCTTGCTCTCGAACGCGCTCGCCATCGAGGCACTCACCGCGGTGCTGTTGCAACTCAACGTTCGCTACAAGACGCGAGTTGCGCCGCGATTCACGGGGATCGATTAGCCGCCGGCGTGCGACTCTTCGATACCGCCCGACGCGACATCGTCGACTTCTCGCCCGGTAACGAGGTGAAGATGTACGTGTGCGGGGTCACGCCGTACGACGCGACGCACCTCGGTCACGCCTTCACGTTCATCGTCTACGACGTGCTCATTCGCCGACTGCTCGACACCGGGAGGTCCGTGCAATGCGTTCGCAACGTCACCGACGTGGACGACCCGCTGTTTGCCAAGGCCCGCGAACTGAACGTCCACTACCTCGATCTCGCGGCGCGCGAGGAGCAACGACTCGAGGACGACCTTCGGGCACTCAACTTCATTCCCATGCATGCAACACCGCGGGCATCGTCGGCAATCCCGGAGATTCGTGGCTTCATCGGCAAGGTGCTCGAGCGGGGATTCGCCTACGAGGCGGGTGGTTCGGTGTACTTCGACGTCAGTCGCTCACCTGAATTCGGATCGGTGTCGGGCTATGACGATGCCCGCATGTTGGACCTCGCCCGGGAGCGCGGCGGCAACGTGGACGACCCGAACAAGCGACACCCGCTCGACTTCGTCCTGTGGCAACCTTCGGCCCACGACGAGCCGGCGTGGGACACCATCTGGGGGCCGGGACGACCTGGCTGGCACATCGAATGCAGCGCACTGGCCCTGCGGGAACTCGGCACCACGATCGATCTCCATGGCGGCGGAACGGATCTCATCTACCCGCACCACGAATGCGAGCGCGCCCAATCTGAGGCCGCAACGGGGGTCGCCTTCGTCAAGCACTGGATGCACGTGGCGATGGTGTGGATGGACGGCCACAAGATGTCCAAGAGTCGGGGGAACCTCGTCTTCATCGACGACCTCCGCAAGCGCTACGACCCACGCGCGATTCGCCTCGGCTTGCTCATGAACCATTACCGCCACGAGTGGGAATGGGACAAAGGTCTCATCGACCGGGCAACGGCACGGCTTGGCAATTGGATGGCAACCACAGTTGACTCAAGGGGTCCGAGACAAGGCAACGACGAGAGGGGAGGTGACGCGGTGCTCGAAAGCGTTCGTCGTCATCTCGATGATGATCTCGACACTCCGGGTGCCGTCCAGGCCATCGATGCGGCAGTCGCGCAGGGAGCCGAGGTTCGTTCGGCTGCGGCACTGCTGGGAGTCGAATGGTGACCGACACCCGACAATTCCCGGAGTGGGTGTTCCACGGTGCGACACGGTTCCAGTCGCGGTTGCGCACCGTCGCGGCACCGCTGGCCAAACTCGCATGGCGGTTCGAACTCGACGGCTTCGATCGTCTGCCGAAGTCCGGTGCGGCAATCCTGTGCCCCAACCACATCAGTTTCCTCGATTCGGCACTGCTCATGGTGTTGTCCCCGCGAAACATCTCGTTCATCGGCAAGAGCGAGTACATGGATTCGTGGAAGACGCGCTGGTTCTTTCCGAAGGTGGGGATGATTCCCGTCGATCGCAGCGGTGGAGAGAAATCGCACGCCGCACTCGACGCAGCCGAAGGTGTCCTGCGTCGTGGCGAATTGTTCGGCATCTTCCCGGAAGGCACGCGCAGCAGGGACGGAATGCTGTACAAGGGCCACACGGGTGCGGCACGGCTCGCGCTCAAGGTGGGTTGCCCGATCTTTCCGGTCGGAATCGTCGGCACCCGAGACATCCAGCCACCGGATGCTCCACTGCCGCGCTTGGGTGGAACGGTGAAGATTTCGGTCGGTCGACCCATCGACATGGGTCACTACTCGGCTCATGCCGCGGACCCGATGCTGTTGCGCGAGGTCACCGACGAGTTGATGTTCGAGATCCGTGAACTCACCGGCCAGGAATACCGAAACACCTACGCCACGAAGAAGCGCACCGAGACGATCGTGGAGGCGACCGCGGAGATTCCCCGATTCGGCTCGGCGTCGTCCACCGATCCTGCAAAGTTGGCCCGCGTAGAATAAGGAGAGCATGTCCGAGGCAGCGCTGATCGACGTTCGGCTGCCAGACGGTTCAACCAAGAACATTCCCGCGGGCTCGACCGCGGCGCAACTCGCCGCCGCCATCGGTTCGCGTCTCGCCAAGGCCGCGGTGTCCTGCGTGGTGAACGGTCGGGAGGTCGACCTGTCCTCGCCGCTGGCTGATGGGGATCAGGTCTCGATCGTGACCGCGGAATCCGATGCGGGACGCCACGTGCTCCGACATTCGACCGCCCACGTGCTGGCGCAGGCGGTGCTCCAGTTGATACCGGGGACGAAATTCACCGTTGGTCCGGCGATCGAGGACGGTTTCTACTACGACTTCGACCTGCCGGGTGGTCGCACGTTCACCGAGGAAGATCTCGTTGCCATCGGCAAACGCATGTCGGAAATCGTCGAGGCGAACCAACCGTTCGTTCGGTCCGAGATGTCGCCCAAGGACGCGCTCTCGCTCTTTGCCGACCAACCGTACAAGTGCGAGATCATCCAACGGGTCACATCGGGTGATGCCGATGCCAACGACGCGGGAGAGGTCTCCGGCGGCGACTCGGTCAGCGTGTACCGCAACAGCGACACCTTCGTGGACCTGTGTCGCGGGCCCCACGTACCAACGACCGGCCGTCTCGGTCACTTCGCGCTCATGAAGGTGGCCGGAGCCCATTGGCGCAGCAACGAGAAGGGTCCCACGCTGCAACGCATCTACGGCACCGCCTGGGAATCGAAGGCCGCGCTGCAGGAGCATTTGGTGCGATTGGAGGAGGCCGAGAAGCGCGACCATCGACGCCTCGCGGTCGAGATGGACCTCCTGTCGTTCCCACCCGAACTCGGTGCAGGCCTCGCGGTGTGGCATCCCAAGGGTGCCATCGTGCGGAAGCTGATGGAGGACTACTCGCGCGAACGCCACCAGAACGGCGGATACCACTTCGTCTACACGCCGCACTTGGCCAATGCGCAATTGTTCGAAACGTCCGGCCATCTCGATTTCTACAAGGACGGCATGTATCCGCCCATGGAGATGGACAACGGCACGTACTACCCGAAGCCGATGAACTGTCCGATGCACTGTCTCATCTACCGCGATCGCCAACGCAGTTACCGCGAGCTTCCGCTGCGACTCTTCGAGTTGGGGACCGTGTACCGGTACGAACGTGCCGGAACCCTGCACGGACTCCTGCGAATCCGTGGCTTCACCCAGGACGACAGCCACATCTTCTGCACGCAGGAACAACTCGCGACGGAGATCGGGTCCCTGCTCGACTTCGTACTCTCCGTGCTGCGCCGCTTCGGGTTCGATGACTTCTCCTACAAACTCTCCACCCGCAACCCAGCAAAGTCGATCGGCTCCGACGAGATGTGGGAGCGAGCCACCACGGCGCTTCGCAGTGCGCTGGAGAAACTCGGCGCGCAGTACACCATCGGTGATGGTGATGCGGCGTTTTATGGACCGAAGATCGACATCGACGTGCGGGATGCGATCGGTCGCAAGTGGCAACTTTCCACGATCCAAGCCGACTTCCAGTTGCCCGAGCGTTTCGGCTTGGAGTACGTCGGTGCCGACAACCAGCGTCACCGACCGATCATGTTGCACCGCGCACTGTTGGGATCGGTCGAGCGGTTCTTTGGTGTGCTGCTCGAACATTACGGCGGTTCGTTCCCCACGTGGCTGGCGCCCGTGCAGGTTCGAATTCTTCCCGTGACCAGCGCCCACGAAGCGCATGTCGCGTCGCTCGTGACGCAACTCGTGGACGAGGGCTACCGGGCCGATACCGCGGTCGCCGACGAGCAACTCGGCAAGCGCATTCGTGCCGCGAAGCTGGAGAGAATTCCCTACGTGCTGGTCGTCGGTGATGACGACGTGCGTGCCAACACCGTGGGCGTCAATCCGCGGGGAGGCGAAGTCCAACGCGACACCGCGTTCGCAGATTTCCTCGAACGCCTTCGCGCCGACGTGCGCGAGGGATCCGGGCGATAGGTCGGCCGATGCTGGAACGTTTGTGGGCGGGCTGGCGTTCGGAGTACGTTTCGGGTTTCGGGCCGGAGGGCAACAACTCGCCGTCGAACGGTGAGTCCATCTTCACTCGAATCCTGCAGAGCGGATTGTCCGACGCCGACACCTACATCGTGCACCGCGGTTCGTTGACCTTCGTGATCCTCAACGCGTATCCGTACACGAACGGCCACTGTCTGGTGTTGCCGTACCGACAAGTCGCGAACCTCGAGGACCTCACCGACGCCGAACGCGAGGAATTGTGGTGTACGGTGCGCGATGCGACGGTGGCGTTGAAGCAGGCGTACGCACCGGCCGGACTCAACATCGGCATCAATCTCGGCGCGCCCGCAGGCGGCAGCGTGTCGCAGCATCTCCACGTGCATCTGTTGCCCCGCTGGGTCGGGGACACCAACTTCACGGTGGCGATCGCCAACACCAAGGTGCTCTCGGAAACCTTGGGCACCACGGCGACACGATTGCGGGACGCGTGGCCGCTGGCGGCGCCGCGATGACCGATCAACCGACGCCCGACTCCGACGAAATTCGCGACGAACTCCCGCACGACCTCGACGTGACGGGCTTCGTCGGGCCGTACCAATTCCCCGACAACAGCCGGAGGCGGATTCCGGCGATCATGTACCTCGTCGTCGCGGCGTCGTGCGCCGTGCTCTGGTACGTCGCACGCGACGGCAACGGTGCGCTGGTGAACGACGGTTTCCTCTACGCGGCGGTGCTCCTCGGAACGTTCGGCGTCTACGGCCTCACGTCGTCGTGGCGAATGAACGTCGACGAACGCGACGCGTTGGTGCGCGCCACGCAAGCCGTCGGTTTCGCGGTCGGACATGCGTCGGCCCAACAGGTGTGGCGCGGTCTGCGAAGTCGGCCAACGTGGCGAGTGTTTTGTTACAGCGGTGAAGAGCCACCGTTGCAACGCGGCCTCGTACTCGTGGATGCGATCGACGGACGAATCGTCGAGCGACTCGTCGAGGCCAATCCCGACCGCGACAAGTAGGATTGGTTCGTGTTCGACGGCAAATTTCGCGTCCATGTCGACAAGTACGTGCGTCCGGTGGGCGTAACGCTCACCCGTACCAAGATCACCCCGGATCATCTCACCGTGGTCGGACTGCTCATCTCCATCGCCGCCGCGGTGACGATCGGTGCGGGATTCCTGCGGGTCGGCTTGCTGCTCGTCATCGCCGCGGCTTTGCCCGACATGCTCGACGGTGCGCTCGCCAAGGCCTCGAACGTATCGAGCCAGCGTGGTGCCTTCTTCGATTCCACCATCGACCGCATCACCGACGGATTCATGTTGGGTGGCGTCGCGTGGTACCTGGGAAGCACGCGGGGCGGTACCGCGGCCGTGTTGCCGTTCGCCGTCATGGCGGTGTCGTCGCTCATCTCCTACCAGCGGGCAAAGGCAGAGTCGCTCGGCCTGCAGGCCAAGGGTGGTCTCATGGAGCGAGCAGAGCGCATCGTCATCCTGTGTGTCGGTCTGTTGTTCGACAACGGTTTGTACTGGGTGATGTGGGCCATGCTCGTCCTCGTGACCATCACGGCAGTGCAGCGCTTCGTCAAGATCTGGCGTCAAGCCGCGGTCGCCCCCGTGGTTGCCGAGCGCATGGAGACTCGTCGCTCGCGTCGGGCGTCACGCCGTGCAGCGTTCGCCGACCGTCGCTCGCGAATCGCCTCGCGTCGCCGTGATGCCTGACGACAAGAGTCCGGGCATCGCGTTTCGACTCGCCAACGTACTCGGCGCAGTTACCCCTGCAGTGGTATCGCACGTCGCCGCACTGTCGCTCGGTGGAGTCGGCGCGCTGACGATGCGCAACGAACGCAGGATGGTGGAACGCCATCAACGTCGTATCTCACCAGGGCTCGGTTCGTTGCAGATGCAACGGCGCGTCAACGACGCCTTCCAGAGTTACCTGCGTTACTACCTCGAGACCTTCCGGCTCCCGTCGCTCACGGCACGTGAAGTTGATGCGGGTTTCACCGTCGAGGGCTACGGACACCTGGAACGCGGCGTGGCGGCGGGGAAGGGAGTGATCGTGGCGATGCCGCACGTCGGCGGTTGGGACTGGGCGGGCCGCTGGCTCGCTCAACGTGGACACAAGGTCAGCGCGGTCGTCGAAGTGCTCGAGTCGAACGAGGCGTTCGAAGCCTTCCTCGACGTGCGCCGCTCGCAGGGAATCAACGTGATTCCACTCGACGACAATGCGGGTGTCGCCGTCGCCGAGGCGTTGCGCAACAACCACGTCGTCTGTCTCATGTCGGACCGCGACATCCAGCGCAACGGAGTGGAAGTCGAGTTCTTCGGAGAGAGGACCACCGCGCCGGCCGGACCGGCCTTCTTCGCGTTGCGTTCAGGTGCGGTACTGCTGCCGACGGCCGTGTACTTCACTCGACGAGTCGACGGTCATCACACCGTGGTGCGACCGCCGCTCACGTTGACCGAACGCGGACGGCTTCGGGAGGATGTGGCGGTGCTGACCCAATCGCTGATCACGGAATTGGAACTGCTCATTCGGCGCGCACCGGAGCAGTGGCACTTGTTCTCGCCGAACTGGCCGAGCGACCCCGGCTATCGCGCGTAGGCGGCGAACAAATTGGCCACGCCCTTGGCTTGACCACCGTCGACGGCCGACATCACCGCGACCGGCATGACTCCGGTCGCCGACCAGGCGGCGAATCGCTCGCGCACCAACTCGGGTGAACCCGAGATCGTGCAGTCGTCCAGCCACTCGTTGCGCATGGCGGCGACGAGTGCGTCACCGAGCGCCTCCCGTGGTGCGGACGCGAGGACCTTTTCGAACGCGTCGACCTGCTGGTCGTGGCCCGCCGCACGCCAGTAGTTGCGGTAATTCGGCAACGTCGCATACATCACGAGCGTCTTGCGATTGACCGCACGCGCCGCCTCGAGATCGTCGGAGATCACCGTGGGAATCATGTTGGCCATGAAGAACGTCGACCGCTTCTCGGCGGGAATTCGCCCCACTTGTTGCGGGATGCCTCGCAGCGAGGCGTTCGCCCACAGTGCGCCGTCGGCGATCTCGACGGCAAGGTCCAACATCTTGTCGCGCAGCGTGGCGAGATAGATCGGTGGCAACGTGCCGCCGAATTTCTCGTTGGCGCGCATTGCATCGACGTACGCGCGAATGTCACTGAGCGGCTTGCCGGTGGCGACGCCGAGTCGTTGCGTGACGGGACCGTGGCTCACGCCGATGCCGAACGCGAATCGTCCTCCGGTGATCTCGTGGATGTGCGCGGCGGAATTGCCGGCCTCCACCGGATGGGCGAGATAAATCGGTTGGATCGACGTGAAGTAATGCAGCGTCGTCGTCGCGTGGGCGAGCGAGGTGCACAACGGCATCGCCGCACCAAGGCTCGGACATGCAACGTGGGTGAATCCTCGGTCCTGTGCCTCGCGTGCCAGTTGCAGTACACCCGCCCGTCGCGTCGGCGAAGCCACGAGGGAGATCGCGGGGAACGAGTCGGTGGTCATGCAAGTGGCGTCGCTGTTCGCCGCCGAACCTACCGTACCGTTGAGTGGGTGGAGAAGGCTTCATCGCAACACGGCGAGATGCTGCGCATCGGAATGGTGAGTCCGTACAGCCTCACCATCCCCGGGGGAGTGCAGCACCAGGTGCTCGGTTTGGCACGCGAACTCCGGGCGATGGGCCATGAGGTTCGGGTCCTTGGTCCCTGTGACGGACCGCCTCCGGAGCCGTTCGTGACCCCGCTCGGCAACAGCCTCCCGACGGCGGCGAACGGTTCGACCGTTCCCTTGGCGCCCGATCCGTCCGCGGCGTTGCGGACGTTGCGCGCCCTCAACGACGAAGCCTTCGACATCCTGCACCTGCACGAACCGATGGCTCCGGGTCCCACGGTGACCGCCCTCATGCTGCGACTTGCGCCGATGGTGGGTACGTTCCATGCATCCGGAGACATCGCCTGGTACCGCCGTGTGCGCAAGGGTCTCGAATGGCTCGGGACGCACCTCGACCACCGGGTGGCGGTGTCGAACTCCGCCCGCGACATGGCGGCGCGTCACATCGGGGGCAGTTTCGAGGTGTTGTACAACGGCATCGACACGGAGACCTACCAACGCAGTGGTGTGGAGCGCGAGACGATGCCGACGGTCCTGTTCTGCGGTCGTCATGAACCGCGCAAGGGCCTCGAGGTCCTCCTCGACGCCTTCCTCCTGCTGCCGGAACATTTCCGGTTGTGGATCTGCTCGGACGGACCGCACATCGAGGAACTTCGCAAGCGGTACTCCCGCGACCCCAAGGTTGCGGCACGCATCGATTGGCTCGGGCAGGTCTCGGAGTCCGAGAAGATCGACCGCCTCGCACGGTGCACCGTCTTTTGTGCTCCGTCACTACGCGGTGAATCGTTCGGGCTGGTGTTGCTCGAGGCCATGGCCGCGGGAACGGCGGTGGTCGCCAGCAACATCCCCGGTTACGACACCGTCGTGACGGCCGACGCCAACGGCGTGCTCGTCGCACCGGGCGACCCCGTCGTGCTCGCCCAGGCTCTGCGTGAGGTTGGTGAGGACGCCGATCTCCGGACTCGACTGGCCGCGGCGGGAAGCAAACGCGCGGAAGAATTGTCGATGCGCAAACTTGCCGAGCGGTACCTCCAGATCTACCGGGACGTCCTCCTCGCCGAAGCCGAGTCGCGCATCGTCGTGCAGCCGAGTGCGGTCCTGCGGTACTTCGAGGATCGATTGTTACGCCGACCCCGCCTCCAGAAAATTTCCCAGGTCGTGCGGGACACCGTTTCGGACACCGTCTCCGACACGATGGCGTCGTTGCGCGACAAGTCGGCACAATTTCGCGAACGCGTGGCAGGTGAATCCGCCAAACCATCGAGCGAGGAGTAACCTCAGGGTCATGAACGCGCTGTGGATCGTGCTCATCGTGCTCGCATCGTTCGCCGTGTGGGTCATTTTCTCCTACAACCGCCTCGTGAGCCGCCGCAACGAGGTCGACAACGCGTGGTCACAGATCGACGTGCAACTGAAACGCCGACTCGATCTCATTCCGAACCTCGTTGAAACCGTCAAAGGGTATGCCACCTTCGAAAAGGGTGCGCTCGAGGCGGTCATCGACGCCCGTGCCAAGGCCATGTCCGCCGCACCGACCCCGGTGGCACAGGGTGCTGCCGACGTCGGCTTGACCGGCGCACTCCGACAGCTGTTCGCCCTGTCGGAGGCGTACCCCGACCTGAAGGCCAACACGAACTTTCTGTCCTTGCAGGAAGAACTGCAAAACACCGAAAGCCGCGTCGCGTACGCGCGACAGTTCTACAACGATGCAGTGGAGCGGTACAACAACACGACGCAATCGTTCCCCGGTGTGCTGTTCGCCCGCAGTTTCAACTTTGCCGACCGTGAGTACTTCGAGGCCGAGGCCGCGGCAGCCACGCCGCCTTCGGTGAAATTCTGAACGACCTCATCGCGGCCAACAAGCGCCGTTCCGCGGTGCTCGTCGTTGGATTCGTGCTCGTGCTCGTGCTCGTGGGTATGGCGGTGGGTGTTCTCGTCGGCAACGGCACGCTCGGCACGATCGCCGCGCTCGTGTTCTCCGGTGTGATGGCATTCGTTTCGTACTGGAAGTCCGACGCGATCGCCCTGCGTGTGAGTAGGGCGGTACCGGCCGATCCGGTTGCCTACAAGCGATTGCACAATCTGGTGGAGGGACTGTGCATCGCGGGCGGCCTGCCCAAACCGCGCGTGTACGTCATCAACGATCCGGCGCCGAATGCGTTCGCCACCGGTCGCACTCCCAAGAACGCCGCAGTCGCCGTGACGACGGGACTTCTCGAGAAGATGAACCGCGTCGAACTGGAAGGTGTGGTCGCCCACGAATTGTCGCACATCAAGAACTACGACATCCTCGTGATGACGCTGGCCGTCACGTTGGTGGGTTCTGTGGCGATCCTCACCGACGTGGCATTGCGGATGATGTGGTGGAACGGTGGTCGAGTGGCGAGGGCAGGGGATCGTGACGATCGCGGCAACCCGTTCGCGATCATCGGCATGGTGTTGCTCATCGTGGCACCGCTCCTGGCTCGCGCCATGCAGGCGGCCGTGAGTCGTCGTCGCGAGACGCTGGCCGATGTTTCGGCTGTGCAACTGACTCGGTACCCGCCCGGGCTCATTTCGGCGCTGGAGAAACTGCAGGCGGACAGTACGGTGACCCATTCGGCGTCGATGGCGACGGCCCATATGTGGATAGAGCAGCCATTGTCGGGGGTGAATGACACGGGTCGACTGGGGTTTTTCCATAAACTCTTCAATACCCACCCCCCTCTCGCCGAGCGCATCGCGCTCCTGCGCGAGATCTAAATCAAAGGAGTCCCCAGTGTCGAGTACCTCACGTCGTTTCGTCGGAGTGGCGGGTTTGGTCGCCGTGCTCACCGTGTCGGCGTGCTCGGGGGGTTCCGATAGTGCGGGCGAGTCGGCTGGTGTCGACGTCGCCGAAACCACCTCGACGGTGGCGGAGTCCACCACGACCACCACGACGATTCCACCGGTGTTGGCCCCGCTCACGGGACTACCCGTGGCTGCGCCCGTCACCCGACCCGCACTCGTGGTCAAGATCGACAACCATCCCAAGGCCCGCCCGCAATGGGGCCTCAACCAAGCCGACATCGTGTTCGAAGAGAACGTCGAGATGCTCACACGATTCGCCGCGGTCTTCCACACCAACGACAGCGACCCCGTCGGTCCCATCCGAAGTGGTCGCAAGCAGGACGTCGATCTCCTCGAGTCGTTGAATGCCCCGCTGTTCGCCTGGAGCGGCGGCAACTCGGAGGTCACCAAGCTCATCCGCGCCTCCACGATGGTGGATCTCAGTCATTCGTCGGCGAACGACGAAGGCGGTTACCGTCGCGAGAGTTCGCGCTCGGCTCCGCACAACCTGCTCGCCGACACCTCGAAGTTGTGGACGCTCGCCCCGGAGGGTTCCGCTCCACCTCCGGCACAATTCGCGTACCGTGCCGCCGACGAGTCGATTCCGGCGACCGCTCGCGAAACCGCTGGAATCAAACTCTCGATGGATGGCGTGCGCGTGTTGTGGGAGTGGAGCAGTGAGTTCAGTCGCTTCCTGCGATCCCAGGACGACAAGCCGCACGTCGACGTCGATGACGTGCGCGTGAACGCTGCCAACGTGGTGGTGCTCTACGTGCAGTACAGCAAGAGCGGCTACAGCCCGGTCGCCAAGACGATCGGCTCGGGCGAGGCATGGGTGTTCACCGCGGGCAAGCTGTTCCAGGGCACTTGGGAGCGCAGCGATGCGGGCGTGCCGTTTCTTTTGAAGGACACCGCGGGTACGGAGATCGCACTAACGCCCGGGAACACCTGGGTGGAACTCGTGCGAATCGGCAAGGGAATTTCCTACCTCCCTGGCACCGACCCGACGTCGTTCAAATATCCGTGACCTTTGACGTGCGCAGGACCTGATCAGGGGCACTTCGGTACGCTGAGAGACACCATGGCAAGCCCAAACACCACCGGCTCGATGCGCGTGCAACGCGGATTGGCGGAAATGTTGAAGGGTGGCGTGATCATGGACGTGGTCACCCCCGGCCAGGCCAAGATCGCCGAGGACGCGGGTGCCGTCGCCGTCATGGCGCTCGAGCGGGTTCCCGCCGATATTCGTCGCGACGGCGGAGTGGCGCGAATGAGCGACCCGGAGATGATCGAGGGCATCAAGGCTGCCGTGTCGATTCCGGTGATGGCCAAGGCGCGGATCGGTCACTTCGTCGAGGCGCAGGTGCTCGAAGCTCTCGGTGTCGACTTCATCGACGAGAGCGAGGTGCTCACGCCAGCCGACGAGGCGCACCACATCGACAAGCTCAAGTTCACCGTCCCCTTCGTGTGCGGTGCAACGAATCTCGGTGAGGCTTTGCGACGAATCTCCGAAGGAGCAGCGCTCATTCGCTCCAAAGGGGAAGCGGGCACCGGCAACATCGTGGAGGCCGTGCGGCATTTGCGGTCGATCATCGGCGACATTCGCAAGATCACTCAGGCGGATTCCGCCGAACTGTTCGACTGGGCGAAGAAACTCAACGCACCGCTGCCGCTCGTGCAGGAGATCGCCGAGACGGGCTGGCTCCAGGTGCCGCTCTTTTGTGCCGGCGGAATCGCAACACCGGCCGATGCGGCGTTGGCCATGCAACTCGGAGCCGAATCGGTCTTCGTCGGCTCGGGCATCTTCAAGAGTGACGACCCGGCACCGCGCGCCAAGGCAATCGTCGAGGCCACGACGCATTTCCGTGACGCCCACATCATCGCCAAGGTGAGTCGCAAACTCGGTGCACCGATGACCGGCATCTCGATGGACGAAATCAACCAGCGATACGCCGAACGCGGCTGGTAGGAGCCCCGCCCGGGGAGACATGACGGTGGGCACCCGAATCGGCGTGCTCGCACTGCAGGGCGCCTTTGCTGCGCACCGCGCCGTACTCGACCGCATCGGTGCGCAATCGAGCGAGGTGCGAACCCCGGACGACCTCGACGATGTCGATGCTCTCGTCCTGCCGGGAGGCGAATCGACGACGATGTCGATGCTGCTCGAGTCGTCATTGCTGTTCGAGCCAGTCGGCAAACGAATCGCCGACGGCATGCCCGTTCTCGGTACGTGCGCGGGAATGATCCTCCTCGCGCGCGAGGTCACGGACGGTCGGGACGATCAACGCTCGTTTGCTGCGCTCGACATCGGTGTGCAGAGGAATGCCTACGGGAGACAGGTGGACAGTTTCGAAACCGAGTTGTCGATTCGTGGCAGTGACGCACCGTTCCATGCCGTCTTCATTCGCGCCCCGCGAATCGTTCGCACCGGCGACGACGTCGAGGTCCTCGCCGAGCATGCCGGAACGCCGGTGCTCGTACGCTCAATGTCCGTAATGGCTGCATCGTTCCACCCAGAACTCACCGACGACGATCGCATCCACCGACTGTTCATCGAACAGGTTCGGACGACGAGGTAGGCGGCCGTGTCGGGACATTCCAAGTGGGCGACGATCAAGCGCAAGAAGGCGGTCATCGACCAGAAGCGCGGCAAGACCTTTGCCAAGTTGGCCCGGCAAATCGACGTCGCAGCCCGGACCGGCGGCGGCGATCCGGCGTCGAATGCCGCATTGCGCACGATCATCCAGAAGGCGAAGGCGGCGTCCATGACGAACGATGCCATCGATCGCGCCATCAAGCGGGCAACCGGTGAGGCACAGGGTTCGAACTACGAGGCCATCACCTACGAGGCGTATGCACCCGGTGGGGTGGCACTCCTGATCGACATCCTCACCGACAATCGCAACCGAACCGCCTCCGACGTGCGTGCGATCTTCACCAAATGTGGGGGATCGATGGCCGCACCCGGTGCCGTGGCGTGGCAGTTCAGCCGCAAGGGTGTGATCCTCGTCGATCGGGCGGCAAAGGAGGACGACGTGATGGCGGCCGTCCTCGAACACGGCGCCGACGACATGAATGACGATGGGTCGGTGTGGCGCATCACCTGCGATGCGGCGAGGGTCTGGGAGATCAAGGCGGCGCTCGACGCAGCCTCCTTGCCCGTGCAGTCCGCCGAGAGCACGATGGTGTCGTCGGCGGTGGTTCCCGTGACGGACGCCTCCGATGCCAAGGCCATCCTGAAGATCATGGACGAACTCGAGGAGCACGACGACGTGCAGGATGTGTACGCCAACTTCGACATCGCCGAGGCGTTGCTCGAATCGATCGGTGCGTGAGCCGCCGTTGAGGCTCCGGGTTGCCAACGTCGGCTACGGTGGCGGCATGGCACGAGCAGTCGGCGTCGGCGATACGGCCCCCGAGTTCAGTTTGCCCGGCACCGGCTCGCGGAATTATTCGCTGTCGCAGTACCGCGGCTCGACGGTCGTTCTGGCCTTTTATCCCGGCGACAACACCCCGGTGTGCACGCGACAGTTGTGCCAATACAACGACGAACTGAGTCAGTTCGCGCAGGTGTCCGCCCAGGTGCTCGGCATCAGCACCCAGGATGTTGCCAGTCACGAGCAGTTCGCCGCCAAGCATCGATTCGGTTTCCCGTTGCTCGCCGACGTGGACAAATCGGCGCATCGGGCCTACGGAGTCCTGGGATTGATGGACCTGCCGCGTCGCAGCGTGTTCGTGGTCGACGCCTCGGGAGTCATTCGGTATGCACATCGAGCCGTGGTGGGTGTGACCTACCGACCGGTCGATGAATTGATCACCGCAATCGCCGCCATCCGCTAGCATCAAACACATGTTCGCCCCCCGCCGAGGGTCCAACAACGCCGTTCCCGACGCGCTGGCACCCGCCGATGTTCCGCTGGTGGTGGGAATCGATCCGGGACTCACCCGGTGCGGATACGCAGTCGTGCAACCTGGCGCCAAACCCATCCTGCGGGCCTTGGGTGTGCTCACGACACCGGCCAGCGACGACCTACCGGAGCGTTTGGCGCGACTCCAGTCCGATCTCGTCGATCTCTTCGACGAATTCGCCCCGCGTGCCGTCGCGGTCGAACGGGTGTTCTTCCAACACAACACCCGCACGGCCATGGGAGTTGCTCAAGTGAGCGGAGTGGTGATGGCACTTGCTGCCTCGCGCGGCTGCGCGGTGGTGCAGTACACGCCCACCGAGGTGAAGAACGCCGTCGCGGGATTCGGTGGAGCGGACAAGGCTGCAATCGCCCGCATGGTGCAAATTCGTTGCGGGTTGGGTTCGTTACCCACGCCCGCGGACGCCGCGGATGCCGCCGCACTCGCGCTGTGTCACGTGGCAAGCGAGCCGTTCGCCCGCAGCGTGGCGGGGGCGATGTCACGATGATCGGCTCGCTACGTGGTCGCATCCTGGAGCGCGTCAGCGACTCGACCGTGCTCATCGAGGTGGCCGGTGTCGGTTACACCGTCACCGTGACGCCGCGCACGCTCGCCGAATTGGAACCGACCACCGAGGCGTTCCTGCACGTGCACCATCACGTGCGCGAGGATGCCCAATTGCTCTTCGGCTTCCTCGACCGTGACGAACGTCGGACCTTCGACGTGTTGATCGACACGAACGGCATCGGGCCGTCGCTGGCGATGGCGATCCTCGCCACGCACTCACCGCGGACGCTCGTCGACATCGTCCTCGCCGCCGACGTGGCGGGCCTCACCTCGGTACCTGGCGTCGGCAAGAAGACCGCCGAACGACTGCTCCTTGAATTGAAGGACCGCCTCAATCTTCCGACCATCGATGAGCCTCGTCCGGTGGGTGAACGGGGTGGGGGTGCGATGAGCGACGTGCGCGACGCACTGGCCGGTCTCGGCTACGACGAGACCGAGATTCGTGGCGCATTGCGCGAGTTGGCGATTTCCGACACCGCCACCATGCTGCGCGAAGCGCTCAGTCTGTTGGGGGCCCGTCGTGCGTGAGGAGTTCGTGGATCCGATCGCGCGGAACGACTCTGACGTGCGTGCCGACGGCGAACTACGACCGCGCCGACTCGACGATTTCGTCGGACAAGGTGAATTGAAACGGCACCTGGGCATCGTGCTCCAAGCCGCCCGCCAACGCAACGAGGCGGCGGATCACCTCCTCCTCGCGGGGCCTCCCGGACTCGGCAAGACGACGATGGCGACGATCGTGGCGAACGAGATGGGCGCAAAGATCCACGTCACGTCGGGGCCGGCGTTGGAACGCGCCGGTGACCTCGCGGCGATTCTCACCAAGTTGGAGGACCGTGACGTGTTGTTCATCGACGAGGTGCATCGCTTGTCGAGGGTCGTCGAGGAGATCCTGTATCCGGCGATGGAGGATTTTCAGATCGACATCGTCGTCGGCAAGGGTCCGGCCGCGTCCTCGATTCGACTCACCCTGCCCAAGTTCACGCTCATCGGTGCCACCACCCGCACCGGCATGATTACCGGGCCGTTGCGCGACAGGTTCGGGCTCGTCTCGCGTCTCGAGTATTACGAGCCCGACGAATTGCGCCAGATCGTGCAACGGGCGGCAGGCATCCTGGGGATCACGATCGACTCAGATGCGGCGCTCGAGATCGCCTCGCGTTCGCGCGGCACGCCGCGCATCGCCAATCGGCTGTTGCGCCGTGTGCGCGACTTTGCCCAAGTACAAACCAGTGCCCAAGTGCAGGGCCGTGCTCATTCGACCGTAACCTTGCCCATCGCCGACGAAGCCTTGCGGACCTTCGGCGTCGATCGCCTTGGACTCGACAAGGTCGACCGTGCGGTCTTGCAGGTGGTGTGCGAGCGCTTCGCCGGTGGACCCGTCGGGCTTTCGACCCTGGCCATTGCCGTGAGCGAACAACCCGAGACGATCGAGGACGTGTACGAGCCCTTCCTCATTCGGGAGGGGTTCCTCGCCCGCACCCCGCGTGGACGCGTCGCCACCCCAGCCGCCTTCGAGCACCTCGGCCTGACGCCACCCGAACGAGCACCCGAACTCTTCTAGGGTGCCCGACCACGCGGCGCGACCGTCGTTCGTCGCCGATAGTGTGAGAAGCCGTTATGTACGCAGTGATCGCCACCGGTGGCAAGCAGGAAAAAGTGACGAGCGGCCAGACCTTGCGCGTCGAGTTGCTCGACGGAGCGCAGGGTAGCGAGGTGTCGCTGCGACCCGTCCTCATCGTCGATGGCGCCACGGTCCTCTCCACACCCAACGAACTCTCGAAGGCCTCCGTCAAGGGCACCATCGTCGGCGAGGACCTCGGCGACAAGGTGGACGGGTTCACCTACAAGCGTCGCACCAACCAACGCCGTCGTTTCGGACATCGTCAGCGTTACAGCGTCATCAAGATCACCAGCATCGCGAAAGGCTGAATCATGTCAAAGACAAAGGGTGGCGGTTCAACGAAGAACGGTCGCGATTCAAACGCCCAACGACTCGGCGTCAAGGTGTTCGACGGCACCAAGATCACCGCCGGCACGATCATCATTCGTCAGCGTGGCACCAAGGTGCATCCCGGTAAGAACGTTCGTCGCGCCAGTGACGACACGCTGTTCTCGTTGGTCGACGGCGCGGTCAAGTTCGGCGAACGACGCGGTCGCAAGGTCGTCGACGTGCTGCCCGTTGCCTAGACGCGCAACGCGTCACGCAACATCCGTTGAAACCGAACCTGGTCGGCTCGTAACACCACCCGGGTGTTCGCAGCCTTGCCGGTGACACCCCGCCAATCCACCATCGTCTGACCGCGGGCGTGGCCTTCGCCGAGGATGACCTCCACGTAGCGAGTGTCCTCCTTCGTGACGATGGAATCGTCGATCGCCACGCACATCGCGATGGGGTCGGGAAAGTCGAATCCGTCGATCTTCGTCACGTTGCGGCAGAACTCCCGCACCCCGCGTTGGATGTCGATTGCAAACTCCGCCAACGGGGACAGCAGCCGAAGTTCCTCGGCGAGGGAGTCGGGTACCACCGCGTCCTGCCAACTCACGTCCCAGCCAACCATCTCGATGCGCATGCCGGATTCGAACACCACGAATGCGGCCTCCGGATCGGCCCACACGTTGAACTCCGAGAGGGCGGTCACGTTGCCGGGCAGGATGCCGGTGCCGGCCATGCTCACGCAGCGCTTCACCCACGAAGCGAACCGCGGCTCGCTACGAACCGCAACCGCCACGTTGGTGAGCGGTCCGAGGGTGACGAGTTCGATCTCGCCGGGATGTTCGCGAAACGCCGCGATCATCGCACCGATGCCGTCGAGCGAGGTGGGAACGCGTCCCGTGAGGTCGAGTCCGATGTCGCCCATGCCGTCGTGACCATGGACGTTTTGCGCCGATTCGAGCACCCGCGAGAGCGGTCGCGCAGCGCCCGCGTGGACCGGTGCAGTGCTGCCGCAACGTTCCAGGGTGATGAGCGCATTCTGGACGCCCATCTCGAGCGGTACGTTGCCCGCCACGACCGAAAGTCCGACCACCTCGACGTCGGGGTGTCGCAGGGCGATGATCAGTGCGACGACGTCGTCACTGGCGGTGTCGGTGTCGATCCAGAGTCGTCGCTTCACGCGGGCTCACGCTAGACGATGTCGGTTCCGCTACGGCGGCGAGATGAACTGTCGAACCGACTCACACGTCGATGCCGCGCGGCAGTCGAGCGGGGTCGTAATTCAGAAGCGAAAGACCCTGGCGACAGGCGAATCGATCGGTCATGCCACCCACGTAGGTGACCGCCTGATGCAACGCGGCGTCACTTCGTGCCGGTGCAAGACCGCCCGGAAATGCGTCGGCCATGTCGTCGGGATTCGCGTGATAGTGCTCGACGAGCGCGCGGAGCAGATCGATCACCGCGCCAGCCTGACTTCGTGAGGCCTCGCGCATGTAGATGTTGTCGTAATTGAACTTGCGAAATGCCGCGAGCGCATCGGCGGTGTTGCTCGTCATGCCGATTCGCCCGGACTCGCGAGCCGCATCGATCATCGCAGTGATGAACGACTTCAACTGCGAGCCTCGCGTGATGCCGCAGGTGGCACGCACGAGGTCGGGAAGGGTGTTGGCTACTACCAAGCCGGTTGACACGGCGTCCTCGAAGTCGTGGCACACGTAGGCGATGCGATCCGCCCACGACACGACCTCACCCTCCGGTGTGGCCGGCGCGGGACGCGACCACGAGTGATTGCGGATGCCGTCGAGTGTCTCCTTGCACAGGTTCAGCGATGCCAATGCCACGTCCGCGCCCCAGACCGCATGGTCGTAGCCGCCGTCGACGTACGGCGACAGCGCATCTTCGCTGGCGTGCCCGCCGCGGCCGTGACCGCAGTCGTGGCCGAGGGCGATCGCTTCGGTGAGTGCCGTATTGAGCCCGAGCGCGCGTGACACGGACACCGCAACCTGGGCCACCTCGAGTGCATGGGTCAGTCGGGTTCGCTGGTGGTCCTCGGGGAACACGAAGACCTGCGTCTTGCCCGCGAGTCGTCGAAACGACGAGGCGTGCAGGATGCGATCACGGTCGCGTTCGAAACAGGTTCGGAACGGATCGGGTTCCTCGGCGACCGCCCGATTGCCGGCACCGAAGGATCGCGTGGCGTGCGGTGCGAGGGCATCGGCTTCGTGCTCCTCGCGGGCATCGCGCGACACCAGTTGCAAGCGACCGGTTCCGGCCCACGAATCGGCATGAGCAAAACGGATGCCGTCGTCGTCGTGACCTTGCATCGTCGAAGCCCACGATTCGGCGCGTGACGTCACGCTCCAACGATACGCACGGGGCGTGCGCTTGTAGCGTGAATATTCGCCACTACGGCATCACCGTCATCAGGAGTTCACCCGCATGAGTGCGTTTGTCGACGAGGCGCAATTGAACGTCCGCGGCGGTGATGGTGGCGCCGGTTGTGTGAGCTTTCGTCGCGAAGGACCCGTCGTGTACGGCGGTCCAAACGGTGGGGACGGTGGGGACGGTGGCGCGGTGTGGCTGATTGCCGACCACAACGTCGCATCGCTCGTGGCGTTCCGCGACCACCCGCATCGTCGCGGAGAGGACGGCGTGTCGGGTATGGGCAAGGATCTCCACGGTCGACGCGGTCGCGACATGGAAGTGAAGGTGCCCGAGGGAACGATCGTGAAGGACTTGTATTCGGGCGAGATTCTCGCCGACCTGCGCAATCATGGTATGCGCTGGCAGGCGATTCCCGGAGGTCAGGGCGGGCGCGGTAATGCTCGATTCCTCACCAACAAACGGCGTGCTCCGAAGTTCGCCGAGCAGGGTGAGCACGGCCCGACCCGCTGGCTGATGTTGGAACTGAAGCTGATGGCCGACGTTGCACTCGTCGGGTATCCGAATGCAGGGAAGAGCACCTTCATCTCGACGGTGTCTGCTGCCAAGCCGAAGATCGCCAACTATCCCTTCACCACATTGGAACCGCACCTCGGCGTGGTGCGGATGGATTCCGAAACCGAATTCGTCATCGCCGACAGTCCCGGCCTCATCGAGGGAGCGAGCGAGGGTCGTGGACTGGGTCACCAGTTCCTGCGTCACATCGAACGCGCGCGGGTGCTGTGCATCCTCGCCGATCTCGTGTCGATGGAAGGTGTTGCACCCGAGACGCAGGTCGAGGTATTGATGCACGAACTTCGGGCGTACCGGCCCGAGCTGCTCGACCGTCCTCGCCTCGTCGTCGGCACCAAACTCGACGCGGTCGATGCCGACACCAAGGCGCGCTGGGAGGCTGCCGGTCATCGCACCATGTCGTCGGTGACGCGCGCCGGAGTCCGCGAGGTCGTGGGAGCCCTCGCCGAACTCGTGCACGAGGCCCGCGAGGTACCGCCGATCGACGACACCGAGATCACGATCCGGCCCGAACCAGAGGGCACCCGAGTGGAGAAGGTCGCCGACAACGAGTTTCGCCTGCATGGTCGGGCGGTGGAGCGGGCGGTGGCGCTGAGCGATGTATCGTCTCCCGACGCCTTGAACTACATCGACGATCGTCTCAACGGGCTCGGTGTACCGCGGCTCCTTGCACGGGCCGGTGCACATGACGGTGCGACGATCCACATCAAGGAATTCAGCTTCGAATACACCCACGTGGTCGGGTGACGAACGAGCATGGTGGCCGCATGAGGGTCGTTGCAAAGATCGGAACGTCGTCGATCACGGATGCGCAGGGTGCAATCGACGTCGCGATGATCTCGTCGTTGTGTGCGCAAGTGGCGCAACTCCGCAGGGACGGCCACGAGGTCCTCGTCGTCACCAGTGGGGCGGTTGCCGGCGGAGTTGCCGCCCTCGGCATGTCGCAGCGACCGACCGACACCGCAACCCTGCAGGCGTTGGCCGCCGCCGGTCAGAGTCGGTTGATGGGTCATTACAACGCTGCCCTCGACGAACACGATCTCGTCGGCGCGCAGGTGCTGCTCGTGCCGAACGACTTCATCGACCGATCGCAGTACCTGCATGCGCGCAACACCATGCTGCGCCTGCTCGAACTCGGGTGCGTTCCGATCATCAACGAGAACGATGCGATCGCCAGCGATGAGATTCGCTTCGGCGACAACGATCGCATCGCGGCACTCGTGGCGCACAGTGTGGACGCCGACGTCCTGGTCCTGCTCACGGATACCGACGGGTTGTTCACCTCCGATCCCGCACTCGACCCGAGCGCGACGCTCATCACCCACGTGGCCGCCAACGACGAGCTCATGACCGTGCGTGCCGGTGGCACGGGCACGGCGCGGGGTAGCGGGGGAATGGCGTCGAAGTTGGCTGCGGCGCGAATCGCGAGTTGGTCCGGTGTCCGGGCCGTGATCGCCCGCGCCACGCGAGATCACGTGTTGCGCGACGCCGTGGAAGATGTACGCGGCGTCGGCACCAGTTTCGCGGCGCACGACCGCAGCCTCACCTCGCGCAAGCTGTGGATTGCCTTCGCGGCACAACCAGCCGGCAGCGTCATCGTCGATGGCGGAGCGCGGGACGCACTGGTGGGTCGTGGTGTTTCACTCCTGCACGCCGGTGTGGTCGAGGTGCGTGGCGATTTCGTCGCCGGTGACGTCATCGACGTGGTGGCGCCGGACGGAGGCCTCGTCGGTCGTGGTTTGAGCCGGGTCGACGCTCGTCATGCCACGGCTGCGGCGGGAAAGAAGAGCAGTGAATTGCCCGACGACGTGGCGACGGAGCTCGTGCACCGCGACGATCTCATCGTCTACTAGGTCGAAGTCGGGGCAATTCCGACGACTATCGCGAGAACAGCGTGGTGAGTCGTGCCGTGCCGTGTCGACGAGCCATCATCTCGACGGCGACGACACCGAACACCAGATACGACACCGCGAAGGCGAGCCCGAGTCCGAGCACGTCGTAGCGATTCGAGAGGAGGATCGCCAGCACGATGTTGAGACCGTTCTGCCCGACATTGATGAAGAACGGCGTTCGTGTGTCGTTGTGACTGTAGAAACCTCGCAAGGCGAAGAGATACAGCGAGAAACCGGCAAGTCCCACCCCCAAACCCGTCAATGCGCGGGCGGTGGCGGTGACTGCATCGTCGCTGAAGGCACCCCACCCGAGGAGCACCCGCACGATGAGTGGCGCGAAGACCGCCATGATCACCGACGATGGGAGCGTGAGGGCCAGTGTCGTTCGGGCGCCCCGTCGAAAATGATCGACGAACTCGGCGCGGTCGCCGCGCACCACGGCACTCGAGAGGAGCGGTGCCGTCGTCGTCACGATGGTGACCGCCAGCAACCCGTGCGGCAATTGAAAGATGGTCATCGCCTTGGCGTAGGCGTCGAGTCGACCCGAACCGGGCTCGGCGAGGTTCTTCACCACCACCAGCGCGATCTGATTCGATGCGATGTAGCCGATCGCCCACGTCGACACTCGCACGAGTCGGCGCACGGCCGGATGTCGCGGGGCGAACCTCGGCGTCGGTAGCGCACCGAGCCGAATCGCGGTCGCCACCACGATGAAGGACATGACGGCGATACCCAGCGTCGGTCCGAGGGAGAACCACCAGAACAGTCGGGATCCCTCCGAAGCGGAGGCCAAGTCGACGTTCTCGATGGTGGCATCGCCGCGAATTCCGAGCAGTGCACCGATCGCCACGAGATTGGCGGCCACCGGTGCCCATGCGGCAACGACGAAGTTTCCCCGGGCATTCAAGAGTCCCGTCGCGAGTGCGTTCAGACCGTAGAAGAAGATCTGAACGAGGAACACCCGAGTGAGCGCCGTTCCCACGGAATGGAACAGTTGCACGTCACCGGATGGAGAGAGTGCGTACAACCGGAACACGAGGGGTGCTGCGAACACCGCCGCGATGGTGACCACGAACAGTGCAATCAACGAGGTGCCGACGACTGCCGCGGTGCCTTCGCGGTCGTTGGTCTCCCGCTGTGCGACGAACAACGGGACGAGGGCCGCGGTCAACGTGCCGCCCAGCAACAGCTCGTAGATCACGTTCGGTGCGTTGTTGCCGACGTCGAAGGCGTCCGCCAGCGCAGTTTGCCCGATGACGGCGGCGAACACCACGATGCGGATCAGTCCGGTGAGTCGAGAAGCGAGCGTTCCGCCAGCCACACCGAGATTGCTCGCGAAATGCGAGCGACGAGTCATGGTGATGAAATGCTATTGCCAGCGCTCGTTCACCGAGAGGAAGCCTGAGTAGCCTTGCCATGATGAGCAGTGCATTCACCACCGTTGCGCAGGTGCGTGATGGCCTCAAGAAAATCAACTATCTCGCGGACGACGGCATCGCCGGAGTCGTGTACCTGGCGCAACGCCTCGGCAAGCCGGTACTCATCGAAGGTCCGGCCGGTACGGGCAAGACCCAGTTGGCCAAGAGCGTCGCCGAACTTACCGGCGCTCGACTGATTCGTCTCCAGTGCTACGAGGGTCTGGATGAGTCCAAGGCGCTCTACGAATGGAACTACAAGAAACAGTTGCTCCGCATTCAAGCCGACAAGAAGAGCGACTCCTGGTCGGAGGTGCACGACGACATCTTCAGCGACGAGTTCCTCCTCACTCGACCACTGCTCGAAGCAATCTCGGCGCCCGACCCGGTGGTCCTCCTCATCGACGAAGTCGACCGCGTCGAAGTCGAAACCGAAGCCCTGTTGCTCGAGGTGCTGAGTGAGTACCAGGTCTCGATTCCCGAGCTCGGCACCATCACCGCAAAGCAGATCCCGATGGTGTTCCTCACGTCCAACAACACCCGCGAACTCTCCGAGGCACTGAAGCGCCGCTGCCTCTATCTCCACGTCGACTATCCGGACATGGAGCGCGAGAAGGAGATCGTGCTCGCCAAGGTTCCCGACATCAGTGCGAACCTCGCCGACCAGAGTGCGCGGATCGTACGTAGCATCCGCCAGTTGGATCTGAAGAAGGCGCCGTCGGTGAGCGAGACGCTCGACTGGGCGCGCACGCTGATCCTGCTCGGTGTGGACCACATCGATGCACAGCAAGCCAAGGAAACGCTGCACGTGCTCCTCAAGTACCAAACCGACATTGCAAAGGCCGCCAAAGAGCTGTCGGTCGACGAATAGGGGTCGCATGCCGGTCATCGACCTGATGTCTGGATTCGTGGTCGAACTGCGCCGCGCCGGACTGCCGGTGAGCCTGACGGAGAATCTCGATGCGATGGAGGCCGTGAAGGTCATCCCGATCGAGGATCGCGAAGCGTTCAAGTACGCCCTCGGTGCAACGCTCGTCAAGAACTCGTCGCACTGGAGGGTGTTCGAGACCATCTTCGAGGTGTACTTCTCGTTACGGGGATCGCAATACAACATCGTCGACCCGAGCGAGGACCAAGCCGACGAGTTCTGGCGCGACGAGCAGGACGACGCACAGCTCGGCAAGGGTGAGGGCAAGGGGGCCGGCGGGGGCGGGCTCGAGGCACTCACTCCGGAGGAACTTGCCAACATGCTCATGCGCGCGCTCATGCAGGGCGATCAGGCGATGATGCGCGCGTTGGCACGGCAGTCGGTGGCACGTTTCGCCGGGATGGAGCCTGGGCGACCCGTCGGCGGTACGTACTACCTGTACCGGACGCTGCGCAACCTGGATTTGGACAACATGCTCGCGAAGTTGCTCGAGGCGAACAAGGCGTCGACACAGAGGGAGTCGACCAGCCTGGAGCAACGTCTGGCCAAGGACGAGTACGAGATGCGGATCGAGCAATTCAAGAAGGAAGTCGAAGCAGAGATTCGACGCCGGCTCGTCGCCGATCGTGGTGCCGAGGCGATGGCAAAGACGCTCCGCAAACCCCTACCCGAGGACGTGGAGTTCATGCACGCCAGCAGGGAGGAGATGCAGTCGCTCAAGAAGGCGTTGTTCCCACTGACTCGCAAACTCGCCGCCCGACTGGCACGCAAGCGACGTCATGGTCGGAAGGGTCCGCTCGACTTCCGCAACACCGTCCGACATTCGTTGAGCTACGGCGGAGTGCCCGCGGAGCCGAAGTTCAAGTATCCGCGACCCGCCAAACCGGAATTGATGGTCGTCGCCGACATCTCCGGGAGCGTTGCAGCATTCGCGCGTTTCACGCTCATGTTGGTGTACGCCATTCAAAGTCAGTTCAGCAAGGTACGGTCGTTCGTCTTCATCGACGGCATCGACGAGGTCACCAAACACTTCCGTGCCACGGAGGACATCCAGGAGGCGATCCACAAGGTGAACACGGAGGCAGACGTGGTGTGGGTGGACGGACACAGCGACTACGGACATGCCTTCGAGGTGTTCTGGGAGCGCTACGGCAAGGACATCAATCCGAAAACCACGGTGCTCCTCCTCGGGGACGCGCGCAACAACTACCACGCATCACAGAGTTGGGTGGTGAAGGAAATGCGCAAGCATGCTCGACACGTGTACTGGCTCAATCCCGAGCCACGGTCGTATTGGAACACGGGGGACTCCATCGTCGGCGAGTACGGCGGAAACACCGATGGCGTCTATGAGTGCAGGAACCTGCGCCAGCTCGAGGGATTCGTCGAAAAACTCGTATGACCGACACCCGCGTGGTGCTCGTGCGCCACGGCGAATCCTTCGCCACCGTCGAGCGATTCATCGGAGGCCTGCGAAGTTGTCGTGGTCTCACCGATCTCGGTCGCGCCCAGGCCGAGGCCCTCGGTGAACGGTTGAAGAGGACCGGGGAACTGAGCGTCGACGTCGTGGTGTCGAGTTCGTATCCGCGCGCGAGACAAACCGCCGAGATTTTCGGCCCGATGATCGGTCACCACGATCTCGACATCCGTCCTGGTTTCGGCGAACACGATCCGGGACCGTTGTGTGACGGTCTGCAGTACGACGACTTCGTGGCAAAGTACGGGCGACCGGATTTCAATGGCGATCCCGACACCGTGGTGTTCCCCGGCGGTGAGACGCTCGGGCAGTTCCATGAGCGTGTCGTCGCGGCGTTCGGTGAGCTCGAACGTGATTACCGCGGCAAGTCGGTGGTCGTCACCTGCCACGGCGGCACCATCGACGCACTCCTGCGGCACTGTTTGCAGGCGCCCTCGAGCGGGCGGTTCGAGGTGTTCACCAAGAATTGTTCGTTGACCGAGTTGTACCGCCCGCGGGAGAACATCTGGCGTCTGCTGCGGTACAACGATCACGCCCATCTCGCCAACGTGGAGTAATCGGTGCGGCACGACGTCGTGGTGGTCGGCGGAGGTCCCGCCGGGGCGGCGCTCGCGCGATCGCTCCGCACGCGCGGCGTCGACGTGCTCGTGGTCTCGCCGTCGACGCCGTGGCTCGCCACCTACGGTGCATGGGAGGACGACGTCGTCGAATGCGAGACGGGTGCACCGTTGGCATCGCTCCAACGCGGCAGGTGGAACGTCGTTCGCGTGGTCGCCGAGCGCGAGCACCTGCTCCAACGTCCGTACATGGTGTTCGACAACCAGCGAACACGTTCCGCACTGTTCGAGGGCGTTGCAACGATCGACGATTCCGTCATCGATGTGCAGCACGACCTCGACACGAGCACCGTGCGCCTGCACGGCGGTGCCAAGGTGGTCGCACGTTTGGTGGTCGACGCGACCGGTAGCGGGGTCCTGCTCGCACATCGACCCGAACCATCAGCCCGACGGAGCGACGATCGCGCGGGCGGTGCGCAAACCGCCTACGGTCTCGTCGTCGACTCGGCACTCGCGTCCTCGACCGGCATCCGACCCGGGGAATTCACGTTGATGGATTGGAGTCGACCGCCGACGTTCTTCTATGGAGCATCGTTCCCCGACGGATCGACGCTGATCGAGGAGACCTCGTTGTACGCGCGGCCACCGGTGCCGATCGAACCGCTGCGTGAACGATTGGTTCGTCGTATGGAGGTGGACCTCACATCCTCGGCGCGAGCCGTCGAGCACGTGCGCATCCCCATGGGAGCGCCATTGCCGGCGCGAACGACGCGTGTCGTTGGTTTCGGGGCGTCGGCGGGGTACGTACACCCCGTGACGGGGTACTCGGTGGCGGCGTCATTGCGCGCGGCTCCGCGTGTCGCGGAGGCGATCCGAGTCGCTCTCGTGCGTCGACGTTCGGGTGGCGACGTGAGTGGTGCCGTGTGGGACGCCGTGTGGCCGCAGGCGCAGATTCGTACGCGGGCGTGGTACGACATGGGTCTGGCAGTGTTGCAGTCGCTCCCCGCCGAGTCGCTTCCCGACTTTTTCGACGCCTTCTTCTCGCTGCCGACCTCCCGGTGGGCCGCCTACCTCCGTGTCGATGCCGACCCGCGCGACGTTCGGGCCACGATGCTCGGCGTCTTCGGGCGGGTGAGCGCAGCGACGCGACTCAGGCTGATGTCGTCGCCTGGCGCGATGTGGCGAGCGCTCGTCGCACGATGAACACCCATGCAGCGATGGCACACAGGGAGAAGACGAACCACTGCACGACGTAGGACAAGTGCGGTCCGAGCGTGAGTTGTGGGTCGGCGATGCGCGAGAGTACCGGGGAATCCGGCGGGTTGCTCCCGAGAAGGTCGACGTAGATGGGAAGGACGTCACCCGGTAATTGCTCCGCGAGACGGGGGATGTCGATGCGCTGGATTTCGCGCAAGTCACCGGTCGGTGCGTCGGTCAATGCGCCACGCTTGCGTGCGTTGCTCACCCGCACTCGACCGACGATGGTGACACGACCCGCCGGTGGCTCCGGAACCTGGGCAGCCAGGGGAATGAACCCACGGTTGACGAGGAGGATCGAGCCATCGTCGAGACGCATCGCAGCGACCGGGTCGACACCGGCCTGGCCGTCCTGCGATACGTTCACCACGAGCAGGTCCTCGTTGGGGACGTATTCGCCGGTGGCCGACAGCGGGTACCACTCGAGATCGGCGACATCAGGGTCGAGCGCCAGGATCTCGTCCGCAGGGCGTGGTGCCTGGTCCGCGCGAGCCCGTACGGCCTCGTTGAACATGGCACGGTCGTTGTGACGAGAGAGTTGCCACAATCCGAGGTTTACCATCACCACGACCAATACCATCGTGAAGACATGGAGCGCGATCATCTTGACTGACAGCAACACGCGAGCCACGGTGGCTGCAACGCTAACGAGTGCGGTACTCGTGTTCGACGGTGAGTGCGATTTCTGTCGGTCGTGCGTCCGCTTTCTCCAACGACGAACGAGTCGGCCGCTGACTGCCGTCGCGTTCCAGAGCGCCGATCTCCCCGCGCTCGGACTGAGTCGCGCGGATTGTGAGGCCGCCGTGCAATGGGTGAGTGCAGAGGGTGTCGTTTCCTCGGCACACGTTGCTGTTGCGAGCGCCCTGCGTCATGCGCGTGCACCCTGGTCGGTCGCCGGCTGGCTTATTGCATTGCCGGTCATCCGCCAGATTGCCGCCGTGGTGTATCGCCGAGTGGCGGCACGACGAACGTGTGCAGCCCCAACTCCGCCCGTCGGGTAGTCAAACGCTACCGCTAGCCTCTGTACCGCTACATCACGAGCGACCAAACGGTCCGGCAACCGGGAATCCACGGTGCCAAGTCACTTCGGTGGCGATGTGGTCCCGCAAGGGACAACGGATCGTTTGGTGGCAAAACCCAGCGTGGTGGCGGAACGAAGAGGGAACACACCATGCAACGCACCGATTACCCCGCCACGGGCGCGTGGTCGGCTGCACAGCCGGTGGGGCGTCGACGGTTCCTGTCGTTGGGTGAACGAGCCGTCGCGCTCGACGTGGGCGTCACGCTTCGTGACGTGACGATCGCATACGAAACATGGGGTCAACTCAACGCCGACGGCTCCAATGCCGTACTCGTTTGCCATGCGTGGACGGGTGACAGTCATGTCGCCGGTGCAGCCGAGGACGGCCATCCAACTCCCGGGTGGTGGGAGGGTTTGGTCGGACCAGGTCTCGCCATCGACACCAACGAGTGGTTCGTCGTTTGTAGCAACGTGCTCGGTGGTTGTCAGGGCACCACAGGTCCGGCGTCACCGCATCCCGACGATGGCGTGCCGTACGGCTCGCGCTTTCCGGTGATTACGGTTCGCGACATGGTTCGCGCACAGGTGCGACTCGCGGACCACCTCGGTGTGCGGCGATGGCACAACGTGATGGGCGGATCGATGGGCGGGATGCAGGCGCTCGAGTGGGCGATCACCTATCCGGATCGTGTGGGCTCGTTGGCGGTGATTGGCACGTGCGCACAGTCCACCGCACAACAGATTGCCTGGGGAGCCATCGGTCGTCGCGCCATCCGGTTGGACCCCCGCTGGCGGGGCGGCGACTACTACGACGCGAGCACGGGAGAAGGTCCATGGGAGGGCTTGGCGATCGCGCGAATGGTCGCACAAGTGACGTTCCGAAGCGACAACGTCTTCACCGACAGGTTCGGTCGCGACCTTGCGGACATGGACGCGGAAAACAACGGCATCGGACTGTGGGACAAGTTCGAGGTGGAGCGCTACCTCGACCACCATGGCGACCGCTTGATCCGACGCTTCGACACCAACAGTTATCTGCTCATCGGTAAGGCCATGGACCTGCACGATGTTTCGCGCGGTCGTGGTGGTCTCGAGAAGGCCATGGCCCGTATCTCCGCGCGAACCCTGGCAATGGGAATCTCGAGCGACATCCTGTATCCGACGTATCAGCAGCGCCAGATTCGCGACCTCGTCGCTCGCAACGGGGTGGAGGCCGACTACGCGGAGATCGACTCCCCGCACGGACACGATGCCTTCCTGATCGACCTCGCGCAAGTTGGTGGTCCCATCACGCGGTTGCTCACGTCCGGGTGAGGTGGCGAGCCCGCCGACGTCGAGGCACGGATCGTCAGGGGACCAATTCGTCGAGGAGCGGGACTGCGCGACTCGACTTGGGCAGGCGCAACGTTGCGCTGGCGTCGTTCGCGGTTCGGATCTCGTAGAGGCGTCGTCGTTTGGCGTCGTCGTTGTTCGCGCCGACGACCCTCCATACTCCGCGGAGGTCGCCGGTTCGTCGGGATCGCGCGAACACCAGCAACTCGTCACCGTCGATGCCGACCTTGACGTCACGCCACCGCGTCCGTGGGTCGCGGTCGTCGGTGTGCAACTGCATGCGACACATGAACTTTCGTCCATCCTTCGACGCCCAGTGCGGCTCGAGCCCCCAACCCAACCAGGCGAGGAATCCGATGACAGCGAGGAATCCAAGTGTGGAGAGCGCGTTGGTCACCCAACTAGTTTGGCATCGTGCTCGTCGGTCTCCTCATGATTGCCGTCGGTATCGCGCTCGCTGGTGTCACCGCGTGGTTCTGGAAGGCGTCACGCGTCGACAATCCCGTCCTCGCACCACTCGAAGTCATCGGTGAGCGCGCTTTCAAGGACGCCGATGAAGACACGCGCAAGGCGATGTTGCGTGACGTGCGAACTACGGTGGAGCCGTGAATTTCGATCCAGTCGAGATGATTCAGCGATTCAAGGAACGAGCCGCCGCGGTCCGCAAGCGTCCATTGCCTCCCGTCGCGGGGGAGGAGCGCCAACAATTCATCGCCCAGGCCAACACCGATTTCCAGGACTTCGCGATGATCGGTGACGCGCAGGCGACCCTCGACGACGGCATTCTGACGTTACGCATCGATCTGCGTCCCGCCGACAAGCGTTCGTAGTCGGCGGCGATCGATGAGCGAGTCGGTTCGTGGCGTGCGCGCCGCCCCGATTGCCGCCGTCGTCGTTGCCGTCGTGGCTTGGGCGGTCGGACCGATCTTCGTCTCGAGTCTTTCCATCTCGTTGCCGACCATCGTGTTGTACCGCCAACTCATCTGGCTGCCGGTGCTGTTCACGTTGGCACACCTGGCCGGCGACGGGTTCACCCGTCACCATCTGGCCGTGTCGTGGAAGCCGGGAGTGTTCTTCTCCGTCTCGGCGGCACTGGGTTTCGGTTCGTTCCAGCACACCACGATTGCCAACGCCACGCTGATCGGCAGTTTGACGCCGGCGGTGCTGCTCTTCCTCGCGCCGCGAATCCTGGGCGAACGAATCACGGCTCAACGGGTGGTGTATTCGCTCGTGAGTTTCGTCGGAGTCGTGGCCGTCGTTGCCGGCGCCGAGTCGGGTGGCGCCGACAGTGAACACGGTTTGCTCGGTGACTCGATGGCGCTCGGCAACATGTTGATCTGGACCGTGTACTTCATCGCCGCCAAACGCGCGCGCGACGAGGGTACGAACAGTTGGTCGTTCCTCACCGGCGTCTGCCTCACCAACGTGTTGCTCGCCATTCCCTGGGCACTCATCACCAGCGACGATCTCGGTTCCGTCACGGCGCGCGATTGGATGTTCCTCGTGCTCATGATGTTGATCCCGGGAACCACGGGGCACTATCTCATGACTTGGGCACAGCGCTATCTCGACACGACCGTGTCATCGCTCATCACGCTCGGTGGGCCCGTCATGTCGACGGCATTGGCGTTCGTGTTCCTCGATCAGGGAGTGTCGCTCGTGCAGATGCTCGGTGGAGTGGTGGTGCTGTTGGGTTTGGGCGGTGTCATCCTCAGCACGACCTCGGTTCGCACCACGAAGAGCGACGCGGTGGGGACCGTCGACCCGTTGCTAAACTCAAATCCCTAACGCGGACGTGGCTCAGTTGGTAGAGCAT